>JACXTT010011730.1_pt1 | contig 11697 bp, 12 predicted proteins | sample 9270951 | NCBI WGS metagenome assembly JACXTT01 (sample SAMN15532306, study PRJNA645909) | rock metagenome | isolation source: weathered quartz diorite | place: Puerto Rico | collected 2017-06-21 | reverse complement strand
CCGTGACCGGTGTTCCGATACAGCTGACCCCGACCGACCATACTGGGCACGAACAGGTCGAGGAAACCGTCCTCGTCGTAGTCGAACACGGCCACGTCTCCCGCCCAACCGCGGCCGCGCAGGCCGGCGCGGTCGGTGACGTCCGTGAAGGTCCCGTCGCCGTTATTGTGATACAGGATGTTGGATTCTTTGGCACTGGTCAGCAGGCTGCCGAGGTCCGGTTTGCCCTCGAAATATCTCGCCGCGGAGTCGAAGACGTCGGTGCTCCAGTGCGCCGTGTTGGTGAGAAACAGATCGAGGTAGCCGTCGTTGTCGTAATCGAAGAACACGGCGGTCTGCGAATGGCCCACGTGGCTCAGCCCGGCGGCCGCGGTGACGTCCTCGAAGGTGCCGTCCCCCCGGTTGTGGAACAGCACGTTGCCACCCCGGGTGGTGGTCACGAACAGGTCGGCCCAGCCGTCGTTGTCGTAGTCCGCGAACGTGGCTCCGACGGAAACCCGGTTGCCGATGGCCACTCCTGCCTTGGCGGTGACGTCCACGAAGGACCCGTCACCCACGTTGCGATAGAGCGCGTTCGGCCCGAGCTGGTTGAGAAAGTAGATGTCCTCGCGGCCATCGTTGTCGTAATCGCCGACGGCCAGACCGGAACCGTGATCATAGAGGTTGATGTGGAACGGCTCGCCCTGCTCCTTCGGCAGGAAATGCATCCGAAACGCAATCCCGGCTTCCCGAGCGCGTTCCTGAAAGCCCGATCCTGCGGTGGGGGCCACAGGCTCGTGGGCCGTGGGCCGGGCCAGCAGGACATACCCCGCGATCGACAACGCCACGACGACCGCGATCGCGAGCGCCCGCCGGGCCAACGGAGATTTGGACTCGTCTGACATGTCGACCACGAAAGCTAGCGCTGGTTCGCTCCAGTGTCTTGCGCCACCCCGCCGTTCGCCCGCAGCTTAGCGTCATGCCAGCCACCCTGCATCACCTGCTTCTCATGGCCGCCGTCCTCCCGAGCGGCCTGCTGGGCCAAGCCGCAGGGGCCATCCGCAGCTCACTCCGAACCGTGGATATTGGCTCTGGGCGGATCGAGACGATCTACACCGAGGATCGCCACTTCGAGGCGCCGAACTGGTCGCGCGACGGGCGCTTCTTTGTCGTAAACAGCGGCGGTCGACTCTATCGATTGGCTGCTCGCGGCGACAGGCACCTCACCGAGATTCCCACCGGCTTCGCCACCCGAGCCAACAACGATCACGGTATGTCCCCGGATGGCAGGTACCTCGTCCTGAGCCATCACGCCGACGAGCACATCACCGATCCGGCGCAGGACTGGCTCGCATCCAGCATCTACATCCTCCCGATAGCCGGCAGTGCGACACCGGTGAAGGTCACGAGCAAGGCCCCGAGCTTCTGGCATGGATGGTCGCCCGACGGCAAGACGCTCGCGTTCGTCGGGCGTCGCGAAGGAGAGTGGGACATTTATGCCATCCCGATGGGCGGCGGCGAGGAGCGCCGGCTCACCACTTGCCACGGCCTGGATGACGGGCCCGACTACACGCCCGACGGTGCAGTCATTTATTACAACTCATTCTGCAGCGGCAAGATGGAGATCTGGCGCATGCATTCGGACGGCAGCGGGGCCGAGCAGGTCACGCACGATGCCTACGCCAACTGGTTCCCGCACCCGTCGCCCGACGGTCGCTGGGTGGTGTACCTCGCGTACCTCGAAAACCAAGCCGAGGAACATCCGTTCGGCAAGCAGGTCAAGCTTCGGCTCATCGATACGCGTGATGGCTCAGTACGCGATCTGACGCCACCGTTCTTCGGCGGGCAAGGCACCATCAACGTTCCATCATGGTCGCCTGATAGTCGCCGGGTCGCGTTCGTGACGTTCGAGACGCGCTAGGAGAGCGGCCCCATGTCAAAGGTGAGCATTGGGATCCTCGGCTCGCGCTTCCAGGCTGACTGCGTCGCGGCCGCCGTGCAAGCCGTACCGGAGGACGCCGAGGTCGTGGCCGTGGCCTCGCCGACCAAGGGACACGCGGCGGCCTTCGCGAAGCGGCACGGCCTGCCACACGCGTATACCGACCACCGCGAGCTGCTGCGCGATCCTGCAATCGAGCTCATCTGGATCACCACGCCGAATCGGCTGCACGCACAGATGACGATCGACGCTGCCAAAGCCGGCAAGCACGTCGTATGTGAGAAGCCGCTGTGCCTGACGCTCGAGGAAGCCGACGCGATGATCGACGCATGCCGCAAGGCGGGCGTGCTGCTCCTCTATGCCGAGGAGTTGTTCTTCGCGCCAAAGTACCTGAAGGCCAAGCAGCTGGCGGACGAAGGCGCATTCGGACGCGTGCATTTGGTGAAGCAGGGCGAGAAGCACTCGGGTCCGCACGCCGACTGGTTCTGGGACGTGGACCAGTCGGGAGGCGGCGCGGTCATGGACTTGGGGTGCCACGGGATCGCCTTCTGCTGGTGGTTCCTCGGGAAGCCGCCGATCAAGAGCGTCTACTCGCAGATGGCGACCCAGGTGCACCAGGAGCGTACACTGGGCGACGACGAAGCGGTGACGATCATCGAATTCGGGAGCGGCGCCATCGGAATGGTCGAGAGCAGCTGGAACCGGCCCGGCGGGATGGACGACTGCATCGAGGTGTTCGGCGACAAAGGGCAGACCTACGCCGATATGCTGATGGGCAACGCGCTCCCGACGTACTCCGAGGTGGGGTTCGGCTACGCCGTAGAAAAGGCGGCGACGACCAAGGGCTGGACCTATCCCGTGTTCGAGGAGCATTGGAACTACGGCTTTCCCCAGGAGGCGCGACACTTCGCGCGCTGCGTGCGGGGCAAGGATACGCCGATCGCCGACGGCGAGACCGGGCGCGTCGTGCAGGAGGTCCTGTACGCGGCGTACGCATCGGCCGGCCTGGGCCGCAAGGTCATGCTGCCTTTCCACCCTAAGGGCATTGCCAAGCCGATCGATCTCTGGAAAACGCCCGAACGCGCCAAGGCGGTGGGGTGACGGCCGGAATCACATCCCGCGTTCACCCTCCCGTCATCTGTGCCAAATCCCCGCGATAGAACGTCTCCCTAGGCTGAAGGTCAGAACGGAGCCCAACGTGACCATTCAGCGAACCGTCGGATTGTTGTTGCTCGTGACCATGCACACGATTGCATCAGCACAGACGGCGACGCCATCGCCGTCCCCCGCGACGTATCGTGATCTCCTCGCCAGGCTCAAAGCCAAGGATACCCTCGTCGACTTCACGGCGTTGCGCTTGGCGTACGCCGCCTCTCCCGACTACGCGCCATACGGTTCCGATGCGGATGACCACCGGACCGCCCTGAGAGATGCTCTCGGCAAGCGAGACTACCGGCGAGCCCTCCAGGAGGCCGACGCCGCGCTGAACGCCGATTATCTCGACGTCCGTACGCACGTGGTCCGGGCGTACGCCGCAGAGCAGCTGAGTGACACTGCCGCAGCTGCGTGGGACCGTCTGGTCGCGGCCCGGCTGGTGCGCTCAATCATGCGGAGTGGCGCGGGCACGGTGGATTCGCCCTACGTCGTCACTTCCGTGGCCGAGGAGTACGCAGTCCTCGGCATGAACGACTACGAGCGCGGCATGCAGTCGCTCAGCGAGTGCGGGACGCGTCCATGCGACATCCTGGAGGCGACACAACGTCACACCCTGGAAAAGCGCACGTTCTATTTCGATATCTCGCTCCCGAAGGCGTACCTCGACCGTCTGTTTCAAGGCAAGCCTTAGGTCAGCTCTTGATGGTCTTCGACGCCTCGTCCCAGGACACCGAGCTCCGGCGGAAGTACGACTCATTCGCCATGTGGCAGGCCAATGCCGCGTGGTGACCGAACACCGCGTCCTCGGCCACCGGCTTCCGGGTGCGCACGGCCTCGAAGTAGGTCCACAGGTGAGGCCTGACGTCGTCGAAGTCCGGTCCGGTGAACGAAATGGTCTCGGGCATCGCCGTCGCCTGACCCAGCTTCGGATCGTTCTCCTGATGCCATTTCTCGAGATAGGCTTGCCGCATCGCGTGCGGGTAGCTACCGGTGTAGTAGCTGGGGTAGTTGTCCTTGCCGCTCTGCGGCGCGAGGTTCAAGGTCGAGCCGGTCACCTCAAGAATCCCCTTCGATCCCTGGATGCGGTAGGTCTCCGGCATCTCCGTCCCCAGGTTCAACCGCATATACACGGGCAGCTCGCCAAAGTAGTAGACGACGGCGTGAACGTCCGGCATGTTGCGGCCGTCCTTCCAGCGCCGGATGCCCCCGACCGCCGAAGCCTGCTTGGGCGGCTCATTGACCCCCAGCATGAACATCATGCCGCTGATCAGGTGAACCAGCAGATCACCGGCGACGCCGGTGCCGTATTCCTTCCAGCAGCGCCAGCGCGCGAAGAGGTTGGGGTCGAACGGGCGCTTGGGAACCGTTCCCTGCCAGGTATCCCAGTCGAGAGTGCGCGGTGACAGATCGGAGGGCGGCGGATACTGCCACGCGCCGGTCGGATCGTTTCGTCCCAGCCATCCTTCGACCAGCATGAGGTCGCCCAGCGCTCCCTGGGAAATCAGCTCCTTGGCCTTGGCGCAGATCTGAGAGCTGACGCGCTGAGAGCCGATCTGCACAATACGTCCCGTCTTCTTGGCGGCGTCGACCATGGCCACGCCGTCGGCCGCAGTGTGCGACATGGGCTTCTCGCAATAGATGTCCTTGCCGGCGCTCACCGCGTCCACGACGATCTGCCTATGCCAGTGATCGGGAACCGCCGCCACGATGCAGTCGATGTTCTTGTCATCCAGCAGCGCCTGATAGCGGCGCGTCACCGGCAGATCGGCTCGCACGATCTCCCGCGCCAAAGTGTGGCGGCCGTCGTACAGGTCACAGGCGGCGGCGCATTCGACCCCCGGCAGCGTGATGGACTCGGACAGGAGCCAGTGCCCCTGCATGCCCACGCCGATCATGCCGAAGCGAACCCGATCACTGGCAGCGACGGCGCCCGGTGCGGGGATGAGATCATGCGGTAACAACACCATCGGTTTCGCGGCGAGCGATGCGCCGGCCGCGGCGCTCGCGCCCAGGAATTCGCGACGAGACCAAGTGTTCGTCTTCACGGCGTCTCCCATGTCGGAGGAGGTGGCGAAGGGTCGACCCCAATATCCTGGCCTCCTCGGCCTCCTTGCGCTAGCCACCATCCCGCCCGCACCTTGTCGTCATGCGTGCCACGATTATCCTGCTCCTGCTCGCCGCGGCTGCGGCACCCTCGCCGGCCGTCGCGCAGTCCGAGGATCGGCTCCGAACGTTCTTCGAAGGCAAGACCGTACGCGTCAAGATCGAGATGCCCGGCACGGAGGACGGAGTAGACGTCTATCCCGGGACGGAGCATCCGATCGACTTTCCGAAGCACGCCACGCGCCTGAAACGCGCGGGGACGGCCCTGCGCCGGGGCGACGAAGTACTCGTGACCAAGGTGAAGGTCAAGAAGGATCTGATCGAGTTTCAACTGGGAGGCGGGGGATACGGGACCTTCGGTGACGACGCTAGCCCCAATGTCTTCGTGCCCTCAGCACCCAAGACGGAGCGGGAGAAGAACCTGGAGAAGGACCTCGAGAAGACCAGCGATCCCACGCAACGACGCAAGATGAGCGAGGAGCTCGATGCGCTCAGGCGCGACCGCCAGCGGGAGAACGCCCGCAATCAGGCGGAAGCCGCTCAGGCGAAGCAGACGAAAGAGACGAACATCCGGCAGCGCCGCCTGGAGGGCGGATCGCGCTTCAACTTGCGATACAAGCCAGCGGTGCCATCTGAGGCGCTCACCCCCGACGGGGTGATGGCCGCGCTCGCGGAGTACCTGGATTTCTCGCCCATCGTGGGAGAGCGCGCCCCGGAGCCGGCACCCAGAGCCGACAGTCCGCGCGGCGATCTGCGGAAGGGGCTCACCGTCGACGAGGTCGATGCGCTGTTGGGGCGGCCCGATGCGATCACGCAGCGGACGGAGGGCACCCTGAAGGTGAGCACGTCCACCTATCGCACGCGCGACCGGGCCGTCACGGCGGAATTCGTGGAGGGAGTGCTGATCCGGTTCACGATCACGTCGCCCTAAGCGCGGCGAAGCCCGTGACACCGATCACACCGCTCGCACGCGGCGCTCGGCATATGTAAGCTCCCGAGCGACGGCAGCTTCAGGTGAACGACGAGGTCGTACACGCGGATCCGGTGCTTCGCAAGCGAGCGGTCGCGATGCTGCTCGCTGCGGCGCTCATCGGTGCCGCGGCGATCCAGTGGGGTCTCCCCTGGCTCGAGCTGGCGCGCCCCCGCCATCCCGGCATGCAACGCACCATCTGCATCAGCTTCCTCTGCGTGATCATCGCGGTGGCGCTCGCGACCATCAGGTCGGGCCGCCGCGTGAGCGGGCTGGGGCGGCGTACCGTGGAGTTGCAGGAGTTTCCGCCGCCCGGCGTCAAACTGCTGCATGACGTGCGACGCATGACGGGCCCGCGGGCCGTGTACCTGGGCCGGGGCTACGTCATCATCGGCCGGACGCTCGTTATCCTGGCGCTCACGCTGCTCGGCCTGGGGAGCTACGCGCTGGCGGTGCTGTGGCCCAGGTAAGGATCCCGAACCCACGCGCCTACAGCCGGATTGCGCCTACGGCAATCGCATCCCAGCTTAGGCCTGGTCCGCTTCAGGTGGTGAGGCGATGGCGATTCGTGAGGAGCTGTTGGGGTTCGTGCGGGATGGCCTGGCCCGAGGCCTCAATCGCAAGCAGATCGAGGATGTGCTGCTGCAGGCGGGCTGGGACGCACGCGAGGTGAAAGGAGCGTTGGCCGGCTTCGCGGAGGTCGACTTTCCACTGCCGGTCCCACGACCCAAGCCGTACCTCTCGGCGCGCGAGGCATTCGTCTACCTCGTCCTGTTCAGCACCTTGTACATAAGCGCCTACGCCTTCGGCAACCTGGTGTTCGACCTCATCAATCGGGCGTTTCCCGATCCGACGGACTCGACATGGGAGGTGAGCCACGCCCGCGAGTCCATCCGGTGGTCGGTGTCCTCTCTTATCGTCGCGTTTCCCGTGTTCCTCTACGTCTCCGCGTGGACCAGCCGCGCCATGCGGCGTGACTCTACGAAGCGCAGCTCGAAGGTCCGGCGCTGGCTGACGTATCTCACGCTGTTCGTCGCCGCCTGCATCCTGCTCGGCGCCGCGATCGCGCTGGTCAACAGCCTGCTCGGCGGCGAATTGACCACGCGGTTCCTGTTGAAGGTGTTGACCATCGCCGTCATCACGGGCACGATCTTCGGATACTACCTCTGGGACCTGCGGCGCGAGGAGAAGGAGCAGGAGACTTAGCGGTGCAGCCGCCACGAGGCACCCAGCTGCTCCTCGGGTTCGTCATTGGGCTGGTCGGTCTCGCGATCGTCGCGGGAGTGGTGATGATCGGGTCACCGGGCGACGCCCGGGCGCGGCGGCTGGACGAGCGGCGCGTCTCACACTTGCGCTGGATCACGCGGGCGACCGATCAATATCGCTCCCGACACGACCGCCTGCCGGCATCGTTGCAGGAACTCGCACAGGATCGGGACGCGAGCGTGCCGGTGCGGGACCCCGCGACGGGCGAGTTTTACGAGTACCGGGTCCTGGGGCCGAAGACGTACACGGTGTGTGCGCGCTTCGAGCGTGCCGACCTCGACTCATCCTATCCAGAAGCCGAGACGGGGACGGGAGACGTCTGGCGGCATGGCGTCGGTCGACGGTGCTTCCAACGCGAGGCGCCCGAGACCAAACGTTGAGGGGGGAAGCCCAGCTAAGGCTTCGGTGCCGTGGCCGACGCCAGCCGCTCGCGCAGCGGCGGATAGAACTGGGTGAACACCTGGTCGTGCGCGGCCTCCGTCGCGTGACAGGAGTAGCACGGCGCCGCACCCGGGATCATCGTTGCGGGAGCCGCGCCGTCTCCGAACCCGAAGAAGCCCCACCCGGTCTTGTCGATGCCCGACTGCTTCAAGTGCACCTCGATCCCAGGCATCCGGTCGCCTTCATAGAACCCCGCGCGAGCTGGTGCGGACTTGCGCGACGCCTCATACAACGAGAGCACGAACATCGTGCGCTCGGGGAACACGCCCGTCCGGACGAACTCGCGATAGGCCCAGGGCTGCACGTAGACGTTGTGGAACATTCCGGGGGCAGCGCCCGCTGCCGGCGGGGGCGCAGCAGCGTACGACAGCCCGGTGGAGGAGCCGACCATGACCCATGCCTCCCAACCAACGGGCGGGAGGAGCTGGCCGCCTGGCGCGAACCGCGGCAGCTGGTCCTGAGGTGGATCCTGTTGCTGGCTGCGCGCCCCTCCGCGCCACGCGACGATCCCGATGATCCCTGCGAGGGTCGCTGCGATCGACCCGATGGCACCACGGCGGAGCTGCATCGTCGATTCCTCCGGTAGGGGACTAGCTACTACGACGCGGAGGGACCGCGAACAGTTGCGTCAGGGAGCGGTGACGGTTGCGGGTGACGGCAGCCCGCCACCATATTCGCACGTTCATGGCTGATCTCCGCGCGGCATTGGGGCACGCGCTCGAGCCCGGGTACCGGGTCGAACGCGAGGTGCGACCTGTCGGCAATTGCCGCATGTTCGTGGCGCTCGAGACATCCGCCGGCGGCGGCCTCCTGGTGAAGGTGCTTCCCGGTCCGCTGTCGCTCGCCGTCGACTCCACACGATTCGAGCAGGACGTAGTGCGCCTCGGGCGACGGCTGCGCCATCCCAGCCTCGTGCCCCCGCGCGCTGCCGGCCGGGCGGGTCCGTTCGTGTACCACACGCGTACCTTCGTCGAAGGCACCACGCTGCGGGCCTGGCTGGCGCGGCACGGAGAGCTACCGCTCCGGCGGGCCGTGGAAGTGCTGCGGGATGTGCTCACGGCCTTGGCCCACGCCCATGCCGAGGGCGTCGCCCACGGCGATCTGAAGCCCGAGAACGTGCTGCTCGCGGAAGGGTCGGCATCGATCGCCGACACGGGGATTCTGGGTGCGCTGGCAGAGGCCCTGTCGGGCGATGGCGGCGGGGCGGCGACGGCGGCGCTGTGCACGGCCGATTACCTGGCACCGGAGCGTCGAGCCGGCCAGACGGCCCCGGGCCCGCGCGACGACATGTTTGCGGTGGGGGTCCTCGTGCACGAGATGCTGACGGGCCGGCCCCCCACCGGGAACCCGGAGCCGCTGGAAGACGTGCGATCGGTGCCCCCGTGGCTCGCCGAGCTGGGACGCCGCTGTCGCGCCGCCGAGCCGGGCGCGCGTTGGGCGGACGCCGGGTCGGCATTGGCGAGCGGGAGCTGGCCGAGCGGAGGAGGCTAGGCGCGGTGCAGCCGCCGGTGCTGTGCTACCATCGCGTGGGTGGTCCGCTCGAGCTCGGCGTCACGCGGGTTGGGCACTCCACGTTCGCGCGTCACATGAAGGCCCTGGCGCGGGCCGGCTGGTGCACGGTTACCTTGGATGAGTTCGCTTCCCACGTCCTGCGTGGCGTCGCCCCGCCGGGCAACCCCTTGCTGCTCTCCTTCGATGACGGCTACGCTTCCCTCGCCGAGCGCGTGTATCCCGTGCTGGCCGATGTCGGGTTCACCGCTACAACCTTCCTCATCACGGACTACGTCGGGCGCCTGAACACGTGGGACGTGCGCTACACCTGGGACCGGCTCGCGCATCTCGATTGGGACACCATCGGGCGTTGGCAAGAGCGGGGATTCGACTTCGCATCGCACTCGGCGTCTCACGCTCGGCTCACCTGGCTGTCTGATGTGGAAGCGGCTGCCGAGCTCGAGCGATCCCGCGAGATGTTGCGGCACCGTCTTGGACCGCGGGCAGCCCGAGCCGTCGCCTATCCGTTTGGCGCGCGGGACGAGCGGATCGAGCGGTTGGCGCGCGCGGCCGGATACGAGCTGGGATTCGGAGGGGTGCGCGGCACCGGCTCCTCGCTCGCCTTGTCGCGCTTCCCGGTCTACGTCTGGGACGTGGGGCAGGTGCCGTTGGGCCTACAGGCAGGCCCGCTCGGTACGATGGGCCGACTGGTCGCCCACGCCGCCAATCGGTGTGCGGTGGGGACGAGCCTGATGCGGAGGCTTGTCTCGCTACAAGAGATTCCCCGTAGCCACGGCGGCCCCCATGGCGTGGTATCCCTTGTCCACGTAGATCGTCGTCCCAGTAATCCCGCTGCCTAAGGGGCTCGCGAGAAACGCCGCCGTCGTGCCCACCTCCCGCGCGGTTAGCGGCTCGGTGAGCGGCGCGTTGGCGGCGTAGTACTCGACCATCCGCTCGATTTTCCCGATGGCGGTCGCGGCGCGTGAGGCGAGCGGTCCCGCGGAGATCGTGTTCACACGCACTCCGTACTTGCGGCCGGCCTCGAACGCCAGCGTCCGGGTATCGCTCTCGAGTGCCGCCTTTGCAGAAGACATCCCGCCGCCGTAGCCCGGCACCACGCGCTCGCTCGCCATGTACGTCAGCGACAGGAACGAGCCACCGGGGCGGGTGAGCGGTCCCAACCGGGCCACGAGCGACACGAGGGAATAGGCGCTGGCGCTCACGGCGGCGAGGTAGCCCGCCCGGCTCGTGTCGAGCAGCGGTTTCTTAACCTCCGGGCCATTGGCGAGCGAGTGGACCACGATATCGAGCGGCCGGTCGCCGAAGTCCTGAACCAGGCGCTGGGCGAGCCCCGCGATTGAGAAATCGCCCACGTCCTTGTAGCGCTTGTTGCCACGAATCTCCTCCGGGGCCGCTGCCAGCGTATCGAACGTCGCATCGAGCGGATAGATCTTCTCGAACTGGAGCAGCGAGCCGTCCGGCATGCCGCGCGAGTCGTCGATCTTGCCGCGCTCGAGCAGGTTCAAGAAGATGTTCAGCGCCGGAGGCCACGTGCCGGCACACACCGTCGCGCCCGCCTCGGCCAGAGCCTTGGCGATGGCGAAGCCGTACCCGCCGTCGTCGGCCACTCCCGCTACCAACGCCCGTTTGCCGCGCAGATCGATCGCTAGCATCGCGCTCCCATAATTTAGATGAAGAATCGCGCGGCCACCGGAATCAGCTGCGGGTGCCGAACGAGTGCGTGGGCAAAGATCCGACCCAGCGTGCGCTTGCTCGAGGGGATCGCGTTCGCGGTGCGCGCCAGAGAGTTGAAGAACTGGTCATCCAGGTCCTCGAGCGCCCGCTTGAGCCGATAATACTTGAGGTGATCGTCCCCCAGCAGCGCCATCCACTCGGCATGATACGCCGACAGCCGGCTCGCGCTGGTGTCCCCAGCCCGGATGGCCGCGGCGGCGACGCAGCCGGCGAGCCGCCCCGCCTTCATGGCGTTCACGATGCCGCCCCCGGAAAGGGGATTGATCATGTGCGCGGCGTCGCCCGCCACGAGCACGCCGTCGGTGTAAGTCTGCCGGATGGTCGTGTGCACGATGACGCCGCCCACGGTGCACGCCGTCTTGGCGCCACTCGGATAGCGACGGGCGATCCAGGCGTCGAGGTATTGCCGCGCGTTGCGGGCGTCGGCCCTCAACGCGACGAGGCCGAGGCCCACGTTCGCCACGCCCGGGCTCTTGGGGAAGAGCCAGGCGTACCCACCCGGCGCGATGCCGGCGCCGAACTGCAGATAGATCGCGTCGGGATCGAAGTCGATCCCCTCGACGACGTACTGCGCGCACGACTCCATGTCGCGGGCTGG
>JACXTT010011729.1_pt1 | contig 11698 bp, 12 predicted proteins | sample 9270951 | NCBI WGS metagenome assembly JACXTT01 (sample SAMN15532306, study PRJNA645909) | rock metagenome | isolation source: weathered quartz diorite | place: Puerto Rico | collected 2017-06-21 | reverse complement strand
CGAACCACCACATCACCAAGCCGGTGTTCATCGGCGAGATCAAGTCGGACGGCCAGTTCGACGTGGTGTGGAAGACGCCGGGCCTCGTCCCGGGCGACGCATGGTCCAAGGAGCTCGAAGGCTCGAAGGATCTCATCGGTGACTGGGTCGGCAAGAAGTGCGGCAACTGGAACACCAAGACCAACAAGTGCGGCGGCCAGGGCTCTTAAGTATCCCTGCTCTTTCGCAAGCTTGTTCACGATCAGCGAAAGGCGGCGGCACTCGCCGCCTTTCTCCAGAAGTAACCTCTGCCGGGGTGGTTCACGTGTTTTATCAGATCTTTCGACGCGCTTGCGCGGCGGCCATCGTTTGCCTGCTTGCCAGCGCTCTCATCGTTCCCGCGTCCGCTGGTCCTCTCGAGGATGCGGTCGCGAAATTCGCCAACGACTCCTTCTCCGACACTGAAGCCGCCGTCAGTGCCATTGCCACAAGCGGCGATGCACGCGCGCTGCCGATCATCTCGGCGCTGCAGGACGGGCGACTGGTCGCAGATCCTGCAACCAAGAAGGTCTACATCAAGGAGCGCGACGGCAAGGTGGTGGATGCCGCCACTGGCGACGCCGTCGCCGCGGCGCCCGCTAATCTCAGCAGCGTCCGCCTCAACAATCGCCTGCGCCGCAGCGTCGAAGCCGCCCTTGGCGGCCTGACGCTGCTTTCCAGCGATCCGGCCCGACGGCTGCAGGCGGCGCAGGCCGTGTTCAAGGCGCGCGACGCCAATGCGCTCGCGACCATCGAGGGCGCCTTGCCGAAGGAAACCAACGCCGCCGTCAAGCGCGCCTTCACCGAGGCGCGCGCGGCGATCCTGCTGGCGAAGGCCGATGCGCCGGAGGCCAGCCGGATCGAGGCGATCGCCACGATCCGCGAGCGCGGCGACCAGGATGCGCTGGCGCTCCTGAGCAGCGTCGCCAACGATCCTTCCAGGCTGGTGGCCCAGACCGCCCAGTCCGCGATCTCGTCGATCCAGAGTTCGCTCGCACTGTGGTCGACCGCGCAGAACGCCTGGTACGGCGTTTCGCTCGGCTCGGTGCTGCTGCTGGCGGCGATCGGCCTTGCCATCACCTTCGGCGTGATGGGCGTCATCAACATGGCGCATGGCGAGATGGTGATGATCGGCGCCTACACCACCTTCGTGGTGCAGGACATCATCCGCACCAGCTATCCCGGCCTGTTCGACTACTCGCTATTGATCGCCGTGCCGCTCGCCTTCCTGGTCGCCGGCGCCATCGGCGTCGCCATCGAGCGCGGCATCATCCGTTTCCTCTATGGCCGGCCGCTGGAAACGCTGCTCGCCACCTGGGGCATCTCGCTGATCCTGCAACAGGCGGTGCGCACCGCGTTCGGCCCGACCAACCGCGAGGTGGGGAACCCGTCTTGGATGAGCGGCGCGTTCGAACTCGGCCAGATCACCATCACCTACAATCGCCTCTGGATCGTCGCCTTCACGCTGGCGGTGTTTGCGATCCTGCTGCTGATGCTGCGTTACACGAGCCTTGGGCTCGAGATGCGCGCGGTGACGCAGAACCGGCGCATGGCCGCGTCCATGGGCATCGCCACCTCGCGCGTGGATGCGCTGACCTTCGGCCTCGGCTCCGGCATTGCCGGCATCGCCGGTGTGGCGCTGTCGCAGATCGACAACGTCAGCCCCAACCTCGGCCAGAGCTACATCATCGACAGTTTCATGGTCGTGGTGTTCGGCGGCGTCGGCAATCTGTGGGGCACGCTGGTCGGCGCCTTCACGCTCGGTATCGCCAACAAGTTCCTGGAGCCGGTCGCGGGCGCAGTGCTCGGCAAGATCGCCATCCTGGTGCTGATCATCCTGTTCATCCAGAAGCGGCCACGTGGCCTGTTCGCACTCAAGGGACGGGCGGTGGAAGCATGACCCACATTCTGATCCGCTCCCTCGACCGTAGCGCGACGATCTTCCTGCTGGTCATCGCCGCCATCGGCGTCGTCGTTCCATTGCTCAACCTGCTATTTCCGCCGACGTCATTCCTTCACGTTCCGACCTATCTGGTGGCGCTGTTCGGCAAGTATCTCTGCTACGCACTGCTGGCGCTCTCGATCGACCTGATCTGGGGCTACTGCGGCATCCTCTCGCTTGGACACGGCGCTTTCTTCGCGCTCGGTGGCTATGCGATGGGCATGTACCTGATGCGGCAGATCGGCAACCGCGGCGTCTACGGCAATCCAGTCCTGCCCGACTTCATGGTGTTCCTGAACTGGAAGGAACTGCCCTGGTACTGGTCCGGCTTCGACCACTTCTGGTTCGCCGCGCTGATGATCCTCGCCGTGCCGGGCCTGCTCGCCTTCGCGTTCGGCTGGCTGGCCTTCCGCTCGCGCGTCACCGGCGTGTATCTGTCGATCATCACCCAGGCGATGACCTATGCGCTGCTGCTGACCTTCTTCCGCAACGACTTCGGCTTCGGCGGCAACAACGGCCTGACAGACTTCAAGGACATCCTCGGCTTCAACGTGCAGGCGCAAGGTACACGCGCGGCGCTGTTCATGCTGAGCGCACTGGCGCTGATCGTCGGCTTCCTGATCTGCCGGGCGATCGTCACCTCCAAGCTCGGCAAGGTGCTGATCGCCATCCGCGATGCAGAGCCGCGCACGCGCTTCCTCGGCTACCGCGTGGAGTCCTACAAGCTGTTCGTGTTCACGCTGTCGGCCTGCATGGCGGGCGTCGCGGGTGCGCTCTATGTGCCGCAGGTGGGCATCATCAACCCGAGTGAGTTCGCCCCGGCGAATTCAATCGAGGCTGTGATCTGGGTCGCCGTCGGCGGCCGCGGCACGCTGACCGGCGCTGTCCTCGGCGCGGTGCTCGTCAACTACGCGAAGACCGTGTTCACCTCCGGCATGCTTGCGCCGTACTGGCTGTTCATGCTCGGCGCGCTGTTCGTGCTGGTGACGCTGCTGATGCCACGCGGCATCATCGGTACGTTGCAGCAGTGGTCGGCGCCATGGCGCGCACAACGCATCCCCGCCAAGACCGAGCCTGACGCCCCGTCGGCTCAAACCAATCCGGCGGAGTGAGCGCCATGACCGAACGCACCACCAGTGCCCTGCTCTACCTCAACGGCGTGCATGTCGCCTTCGACGGCTTCCGCGCTATCAACAACCTGTCGCTCGCCATCGAGCCCGGCGAGATGCGCGCCATCATCGGCCCGAACGGCGCCGGCAAGACGACGATGATGGACATCATCACCGGCAAGACCCGGCCCGACGACGGCGACGTGTTCTTCGACGGCACCATCGACCTGACCCGGCTGGATGAAACGGAGATCGCCGAGCTTGGCATCGGTCGCAAGTTCCAGAAGCCGACGGTGTTCGAAAGCCAGACAGTCGAGGACAACCTGCTGCTGGCGCTGAATGTCGATCATCGCGTGCGCAAGACGCTGTTCTGGCGCGAGAGCAAGGCGGAGACGGACCAAATCGAACGCGTGCTCGAGACCATCCGGTTGAAGGACGCGCGCGATCGTCTCGCCGGCAGCCTTTCGCACGGGCAGAAGCAGTGGCTCGAGATCGGCATGCTGCTGGCGCAGGACCCGAAGCTGCTGCTGGTCGACGAACCGGTCGCCGGCATGACCGATGTGGAAACGCATCAGACCGCCGAGCTGCTGAAGGAGATCAACAAAGAAAAAAGCGTGATCGTCGTCGAGCACGACATGACGTTCGTGCGTGAACTCGGCGTCAAGGTGACGTGCCTGCACGAAGGCTCCGTGCTCGCCGAAGGCTCGATCGACCAGGTGTCATCGAACGAGCGCGTCATCGAAGTGTATCTGGGACGGTAACCATGCTCGACGTGAAGAACATCAGCCTCTACTACGGCGCGGCGCAGGCGCTGCGCGGCGTGTCGCTCACCGCCGAACCCGGCAAGGTCACCTGCGTTCTCGGCCGCAATGGCGTCGGCAAGACCAGCCTCCTGCGCGCCCTCGTCGGCCAGCAGCCTATTTCCGGTGGCGCCATTGAGTTCGACGGCCAGGACATCAACACGCTGAAGCCCTATGAGCGCGCGCGGCGCGGCATCGGCTTCGTACCGCAAGGTCGCGAGATCTTCCCGCTACTGACAGTGGAAGAGAACCTGCGCACCGGTTTTGCTCCGCTGAAGCGCGACGACCGCAGCATTCCCGACGACGTGTTCTCGCTGTTTCCGGTGCTGCAGTCGATGCTGGGCCGCCGCGGCGGCGACCTCTCCGGCGGCCAGCAGCAGCAGCTGGCGATCGGCCGCGCGCTGGTGATGCGGCCGAAGCTGTTGCTGCTCGATGAACCCACCGAAGGTATTCAGCCGTCGATCATCAAGGACATCGGCCGCGCCATCGCTTATCTGCGCAGCCTCGGCAACATCGCCATCGTGCTGGTCGAGCAATATCTCGACTTCGCCTGCGAACTCGGCGACAAGTTCGCGGTGATGGATCGCGGCGCGGTGACCTTCACCTGCGACCGCACGAACCTCGATCCGAGCGCGATCAGCCGGGCGATGGCGCTCTAGTCGACCAGCTGGAATTGGCGCGGTAGCTCGTTCATGTCATCGTCATGCGATGCTGGAGAGACGATGAAGCAGACGTCACCCGACAAGCCTAACGCAGCCAGTGTCTTCGCGGCCAACCGGGCCGTGGGCACGGTTGCGTTCGACACGATGCTGGTCAACGGCAAGACGCGCCGCCGCGATGTGCACGAGCAAGGCTCGCTGCGTGTTCGCTTTCCTTCGCCGGAGACGCATGCGCTGTCGTCCGTGCTGGTGAACACGGCGGGTGGCGTTGCCGGTGGCGACAGGTTTAGCGTCTCCATAGATGCGGGTGAAGGCACCGCCGTCATCCTCGCCACGGCCGCGGCCGAAAAAGGCCATCGCTCCGAACGCGATGAGGCCGCGAACAACGTCACCTTGCGGGTGCAGGCGAAAGCTCATCTCGCCTGGTTGCCGCAGGAAACCATCCTGTTCGATCAGGCGCGGCTGTCGCGTCGCTTCGACATCGACCTTGCTACCGATGCCTCGCTGCTGCTGGCGGAGATCGTCGTGTTCGGCCGCACGGCCATGAACGAGCAGATGACGCGCGGGGCCTACACCGACCGCTGGCGGGTCCGCCGCGACGGCCGGCTGATCTTCGCCGAAACGCTACGGCTCGACGGCGACATCGCCGACAAACTCGCGCAACCCGCCATTGCAAGCGGTGCCAACGCCATCGCCACCGTGCTGATCGTGCCGGGCACCGAGGCCATCGTCGAGCGCATTCGTGAAGCGGCTCCAAGCTTCGCCGGCGACGTCGGCGTCTCGGCCTGGAACGGTTTTGCGCTCGCCCGCTTTTGCGCTAAGGATGCGGCGGCGTTGCGCAGCGACGTGATGAAGGTTCTTGCGCAAGTCGATGCGAAGGCACTGCCGCGGCTGTGGTTGAACTGAGGCTGGATGGCGAATTGGACCGATGAACCTGACCCCGCGCGAGAAAGACAAGCTCTTCGTCTCCATGGCCGCCATCGTCGCCCGACGCCGCCTTGAACGCGGCGTCAAGCTGAACCATCCCGAAGCGGTGGCGCTGATTTCCGATTTCATCCTCGAAGGCGCCCGCGACGGCCGCAGCGTCGCCGACCTGATGCAGGCGGGAGCCAAGGTGCTGACCCGCGCACAGGTCATGGACGGTATCCCCGAGATGATCCATGACATTCAGGTGGAAGCGACCTTCCCGGACGGCACAAAACTCGTGACCGTGCACGACCCGATCCGCTAAGCTCGCGTCGCCGCAAGCAAGAACAAGACTGAAACAGGAGATTTCTTCATGCTGAGACTGGCCCTCGCTCTAATCCTGCTGCCGACGGCGGCCTTCGCGCATCCCGGCCACGGCGAGACGAGCAGCTTCTTTGCCGGTCTGCAGCATCCGCTGTCCGGCCTCGACCACATGACCGTCATGATCGCCGTCGGCCTGATGGCCGCGCTGAAGGGCGGTCGCGCGCTCTGGATCTGGCCGCTGTCCTTCATCGGCGTGATGCTGGTGGGCGGCGCGCTCGGCATGGCGCAGGTGCAACTGCCGCTGGTCGAACCGGCGATTCTCGCCTCGGTGGTCGTGCTCGGCCTGCTGGTGGCGTTCGCGATCGACCTGCCGGTGGCACTGGGCGCCGCCATCATCGGCGTCGCCGCACTGTTCCACGGCCATGCTCACGGCATGGAAGCAGCCAACCACGGCGGCCTCGAATACATGGCCGGCTTCGCGCTGAGCACCACGGCACTGCATCTCGTCGGCATCGGCACTGTGCTCGGCCTGCGTTCGGCGCACCTGCAGCCAGTGGTTCGCGTCGCGGGCGCGGCCTGCGCGCTGATCGGCGTCGGCCTCGCCTTCGGCGCCATGTGAGACAGCCCATGATCCCCGGCGAGCTCTTCATCAAGGACGGCGACATCGTTCTGAACGAGGGCCGCCGGACGGTCACCCTGACGGTCGCCAACACCGGCGACCGTCCCATTCAAGTCGGCTCGCATTACCACTTCTTCGAGACCAATCCGGCGCTGAAATTCGATCGCAAGAAAGCGCGCGGCATGCGGCTGAACATTGCCGCCGGTACCGCCGTGCGCTTCGAGCCGGGGCAGACCCGCGAGGTGACGCTGGTCGCGCTCGCCGGCAAGCGCATGGTCTACGGCTTCCGCGGCGACGTCATGGGAAAGCTGTGACTGGCGCCGACATCCAACGCTTCGCAACACAACGCTTTGCAATGATGGGGCATGCGGCATGAGCGCGAGGATTTCACGCAGCGTTTATGCCGACATGTTCGGTCCCACCACCGGCGACCGCGTTCGCCTCGCCGACACCGACCTGATTATCGAGGTAGAGAAGGACTTCACCGTCTACGGCGAAGAGGTGAAGTTCGGCGGCGGCAAGGTGATCCGCGACGGCATGGGCCAGAGCCAGATCACCAACCGTCAGGGCGCCGTCGATACCGTCATCACCAACGCGCTGATCGTCGACACCTGGGGCATCGTCAAGGCCGACGTCGGCATCAAGGACGGCAAGATCCATTCGATCGGCAAGGCCGGCAACCCCGACATCCAGCCGAAGGTGACCATCGTCATCGGCCCCGGCACCGACGTGATCGCCGGCGAAGGCAAGATCCTCACCGCCGGCGGCTTCGACAGCCACATCCATTTCATCTGCCCGCAGCAGATCGAGCACGCGCTGATGTCCGGCGTCACCTCGCTGCTCGGCGGCGGCACCGGCCCCTCGCACGGCACGTTCGCCACCACCTGCACGCCCGGCCCCTGGCACATCGGCCGCATGATCCCGGCGTTCGACGCGCTGCCCGTCAACCTCGGCATCTCCGGCAAGGGCAATGCGGCGCGGCCCGCGGCGCTGGTGGAGATGATCAAGGCCGGCGCCTGCGCGCTAAAGCTGCATGAGGACTGGGGCACCACGCCCGCGGCCATCGACAACTGCCTGAGCGTCGCCGACGACCACGACATCCAGGTCATGCTCCACTCCGACACGCTGAACGAATCCGGCTTCGTCGAAGACACCGTGAAGGCGTTCAAGGGCCGCACGATCCACGCGTTCCACACCGAGGGTGCGGGCGGCGGCCATGCACCGGACATCATCAAGGTGGCGGGTTTGAAGAACGTGCTGCCGTCGTCGACCAATCCGACGCGCCCGTTCACCAAGAATACCATCGACGAGCATCTCGACATGCTGATGGTGTGTCATCACCTCGACCCGTCGATCGCCGAGGATCTCGCCTTCGCCGAGAGCCGCATCCGCAAAGAGACGATCGCCGCAGAAGACATCCTGCACGACATCGGCGCGCTGTCGATGATGTCGTCGGACAGCCAGGCGATGGGCCGGCTCGGCGAAGTCATCATCCGCACCTGGCAAACCGCCGACAAGATGAAGAAGCAGCGCGGTTCGCTGCCGCAGGACAAGTCCGGCAACGACAACTTCCGCGTCAAGCGCTACATCGCCAAGTACACCATCAACCCGGCGATCGCGCACGGCGTGTCGAAGCTGATCGGCTCGGTCGAGAAGGGCAAGCTCGCCGACCTCGTGCTGTGGTCGCCTGCGTTCTTCGGCGTGAAACCGGATTGCATCGTCAAGGGCGGCACGATCATCGCGGCACCCATGGGCGATCCGAACGCCTCGATCCCGACGCCGCAGCCCGTGCACTACCGGATGATGTTCGGCGCGCTTGGAACCGCCCGCACATCCTCATCGGTGGTATTTACCTCGAAGGCTGCGATCGCAAGCGGCCTGAAACGCAAGCTCGGCCTCGAGAAGGATCTCTACGCGGTCAAGAACACCCGCAGCGGCATCTCGAAGAAGAGCATGATCTTCAACGACGCGACGCCAAAGATCGAGGTCGATCCTGAGACCTACGAGGTCCGCGCCGATGGCGAACTGCTGACCTGCCCGCCCGCCGAAGTCCTGCCCATGGCGCAGCGCTATTTTCTGTTCTAAAGCAGCCTCCGGCTATCCGTCACCCGCGGCACGGATGGCGCTGCATTTCGGAGCGGTATGACCACGATCCTCATCACCGGCGCAGACGGTTTCATCGGCACGCATGTGATCCGGCGCCTTGCGGCGCACGGAGGCCAGCAGCTGGTGGGCGTATCCCGTCGCACATCGGCGAGCGGACCAGCAGGCTCCGAGCGCGTCTCTGCCGATCTCAACGATCCAGCGCACCTCGCTGGCCTGGTCGAGCGCTGGCGACCCAGCGCGATCATCCACGCCGCAGGCGGCCGCGGACGCACCGACGAGAACGAGTGGAACAACGTGCGCATGACGCAATCGCTGCTCGATGCGGTCGCGCAGCACGCACCGGATGCGCATGTGATCCTGTTCGGCAGCGCCGCCGAGTATGGCGAGACCGGAGAGACGCCGGTCTCAGAGACCGCGCTGTGTCACCCATCAACGACCTACGGCAAGAGCAAGCTCGCCATCACCGAGGACGTGATGGCGCGCATACGCAACGGCAGGCTGCGCGCGACCGTGCTGCGTCCGTTCAATGTCATTGGCCCCGGAATCTCCGAGACGCTGGCCGCCGCTTCGTTCCTGCGGCAGATCCGCGAACCGCGGATGCAGGATGGCGCCTATCTCATCTCGATGGGCGCGCGCGATGCGATCCGCGATTTCGTTGCGGTGGATGATCTCGTCACCGCGATCGAGACGACCCTTGCCCGCAAGGTGTCTGGCGAGGTCATCAACATATGCACCGGTGCGGGACGCACGCTGGACTGGCTGCTGAATCGTATGGCGATGCTGGGCAACGCCAAGATCACATTTGAAATGGACATGCAGCACAACGCCACCGGCCAACCATCGATCTCGATCGGCGATACCACCAAAGGGCAGCGCCTGCTCGGCTTCACACCTTCGCCCGATCTCGATGCCACCCTGCTCGCCATGTGGAACAGCGCCACACAGCGGACGAGCGACCGATGAATCTCGCGCTTGGCATTTTCCGCCTGCAGCCCGCTGGCGGGCTCGAACGGCACGCGCTGCGGATCGCTGGCGTGCTGGCCGAGCGCGGCCACGCCGTCACGCTCTACACCACCGAGGGCAGCGATGCCGTTCCGCCGAACGTGAAGGTCTCGCGGCTGCCGAACCAGGCGCGCACCAATCACGGCGGCATGGACGAGTTCGGCAAGCGCTTTGCCGATGCCGCAAAGACTGCAGACTTGCGCGTGGGATTCCAGCGACTGCCCGGGCTCGACGTCCTGTTCTGTGCCGACTGGTGCTATCTCGATCGTGAACATCCGGTGTGGGCGCCGCTGCTGCCACGCTACCGCACGCTGACGCGGCTGGAACGCGCCTGCTTCGATCCGTCGTCGCAGACGAAAATCATCGCCCTGTCCGCGCCGCAGCTCAACGCTTACGTCCGAGCGCACGGCACGCAGGCCGACCGCACCGTGGTGCTGCCGCCAACCATCGACAGCGGACATCGCGTGACCGAGCCCGTTCACGCCACCAAGCGCGCCGCAGCGCGGGCGTCACTGGGTTTATCCAACGACGCCACCGTGTGGCTCTGGATCGGGTTGCAGCCGCTGGTGAAGGGGCTGGACCGCACGCTCGATGCACTCGCGAAACAGCCCAACGCCGCGCTGCTGGTCTGCGGCACCGACAAGTCCAACCGCAAGACCGCCGCGCTGCTGGCGCAGGCGGAGCGTGCCGGCTGCCGCCACCGGATCCCCCTCATCGGCATGGCCCCGGAGTGGCAGTTGAAGACAGCATTCGCGGCGGCGGACTTCCTCGCGCATCCGGCCCGGCTCGACGTCACCGCCACGGTGATCCTTGAGGCGATGGCCAACGGCCTGCCGGTGGTCACGACCGCCAATTGCGGCTTCGCACCTCACGTCGTCGCAGCCAAGGCCGGACTCGTGATTCCGGTCCCGTTTCAGCAGCAGGCATTCGAGGCTGCGCTCAGCGAGGCCGCTGCGGCCCCGCTGGAAACCTGGTCGCGCAATGCCATCGCCTACTGCGCCAACCCGCGGCTCTATTCAGGCATCGAGCACGCCTGCAACCTGATCGAGGCTGGTGGCAACAACGAAGCCTGGCAGCGGGCCGCGAAGGCTGCCGAAGCTGGCCTTGGCGCGCAGGCCTCCTGAGGCCCCGATGCGGAACAACGGCTGCGAGACGTGCGGCTGCAGGACATGACGACACTGCGGATGCCCCTGCCGGAAAAGCCGGTTTCCCCTTTTCCGGATCATGCTCTAGTGTGCGCCCGTTCAACAACAAGACCGTCCGGGAGACTTGAATGATCTACGTCGTTGCCACCACTGAGGTGAAGCCCGAGCATCGCGATGCCTACATCAAGGGCGCGAAGGATTGCGTCGCTGCGACCCAGAAGGAAGCGGGCTGCATCTACTACGACAGCCACGTCAGCGTGAACAATCCGAACCTGTTCGTGGTGGTGGAACGCTGGGAATCGCGCGACGCGCTGGACGCACACAGCCGTGCGCCGCACATGAAGGTCTGGCGCGAACTGTCGGCGCCGTTCAAGGCTTCGCCGACCCAGATCGAGATCATCAACCCTGCCGACGTCATCAAGCGCTGAGAGAACACAGCCATGCTTCGCGCCACCTCCGTCAAAGCCGCACAGACGTGGCGCGACACCCCCGCCGATACGGTCGTGCTTGAATTCGACGACCGGCATCGGCGGCGCATGACGATGACCGGCACGCGCGGGCTAGAATTCCTGCTCGACCTGCCCGAAGTGATCGCCCTGCGCGGCGGCGACGCCTTGGTGCTGGAAGACGGCCGCCTGATCGAGGTGGTCGCCGCCCCCGAGCCGCTGATCGAAATCCGCTGCAAGGACCCGACGCATCTCGTGCGCGTCGCCTGGCATCTCGGCAACCGCCATCTGCCGACGCAGATCACCGCCAAGGCGCTGCGCATCCGCCGCGATCACGTCATCGAGGAAATGGTGCGTGGGCTCGGCGCGCGCGTGATGGAGATCGAGGCACCGTTCGATCCCGAAGGCGGCGCCTATCTCACCCCCGCACCGTCCGAGCTGCTGCACGACGATCACGGTCATGGCCATCACCATGGCCACAAGCACGACCACGGACATCACCACGATCATCACGGTCATGATCACCATGGACATGATGATCATGGGCCTAACCAACACCATCCACATGAGCACCATGCCAATGATCACGGGCACAAACATGAACAGCACCAACACAAACATA
>JACXTT010011728.1_pt1 | contig 11698 bp, 8 predicted proteins | sample 9270951 | NCBI WGS metagenome assembly JACXTT01 (sample SAMN15532306, study PRJNA645909) | rock metagenome | isolation source: weathered quartz diorite | place: Puerto Rico | collected 2017-06-21 | reverse complement strand
CCACCAGAACCTGGTGCACAAGGAAGTGGGCGAGACCGACCTCAACGAGAGCCGCAAACAGGGCAAACTCGTGCTCAAGCCCGAAAAGAAATCCAAGGACGAGGACGAAGACGAGGAGGAGTGAGATACGATCCGGACATTTGGAATACCGTCATTGTATCGAGTAACTCCATTGGCCGCTGTTTTCCATTCATGGACGGAGACAGCGGCTTCGATTTTTACATCAACGCAATCCGAGGTTAAATCCAGGACTTACACCGAAAGATGGTTCAGTCCAGCGCATATTTCACGTTCAGATTACAATTGCCGTAAAGCGGAATGACCCGGCCGGAACACCAGCCGGAAGCCTCCGAAAAACCAAACCTGAAAAGAATGCTCCGTCATTTCCCCCCGCCCAACGCTGCCTTTCCACACCGGATCCGCGATTACTTCATTGCGACCCTGACTTTTACCTGCGTTGCCATCAGTCTGAACATGGATGCAAGTGGAAGCATGGAGCAGCAGAATTTCATGGGACTTATCGCATGGACATTCTTGCTCGGACTGCTGTTTGGGGAAAATAAGGAGATACGGATGCAGGTCATCGTTGCCGTCGCTTTTGCCACCCTGGGTGAACATTTTGCGTCCATCTACATGGGCGGGTATACCTATCGATTTGGAAATGTGCCTGCGTACGTGCCGCCTGGCCACGGGATGGTTTATTTAACCGCCGTCGCGCTTGCGCGCTCCGGTTTTTTTCTGAGATATGCCCGAAAGATCGCCACATTTGTCGTCCTGACGTGCGGCGCATGGTCAATCTGGGGAATCAGCGGCTATCCCGAGCAAGGGGATCAGGTGGGCGCTTTATTGTTCTGCGTTTTCCTGATCTACCTTTTCAAAGGTCGTTCGCCAATGGTATATCTCGCCGCTTTCTTCATCACGACCTGGCTGGAACTCATCGGCACAGCAGCCGGGACCTGGAAGTGGGCCGCGATAGAACCGGTTATGTCTCTATCTCAGGGGAACCCTCCAAGTGGCGTGGCTGCGTGGTATTGCCTGGTTGATGCAGTCGCCATCGGCTCGGCTCCGGCGCTATTGAACGGTTTAAGGAAGGGCAACGAATGGCTTAAAGCCGGAAAACCTCAAAAAGATATTCATCAGGGCGCACGAAATGAATAAATCGATGTCTATAGCGTGAAATGCGCCATATTCAATTTCCTCGATGTACAACCTAATGCTTGCTCATGGTTGTCTAAAACTGTCCGGTCAAAGCTTCTGCCCGCCGTCGTATTCCGTCGTTATCCGTAGTCCTCACATAAATCCTCTGCCTGAACCGTTCGCAAGCCCAACCTGCGCGTCATGCGCATCATGGGCTGGGAGCTTCCCGAACAAATCCCGCTGGGACATGCTCGGGAATTCCCATAGATGGTTTGGCAATAACTATTCATATGTCCTTTACACAACTCAACTTATCCACTGAAATTCTGCGTGCTATCGCAGATCAAGGTTACACCGAACCCACACCCATACAGGCCCAGGCAATCCCGCCGATATTAGAAGGCCGGGACATCATGGGAGCAGCACAGACCGGCACGGGCAAGACCGCAAGTTTCACGTTGCCGATGCTGAACCGCCTGCAACCCGATGCCAACACCAGTGCATCCCCCGCGAGGCACCCCATTCGAGCGCTCATCCTGGTGCCAACGCGGGAGTTGGCTATCCAGGTATACGACAGTGTAAAAGCCTATGGAAAACACCTGCCGCTCAGATGTGCCGCGGTTTACGGCGGAATGGACATGGAACCGCAGACCAGGGAATTGCGGGCAGGCGTGGAAATTCTCGTCGCGACTCCCGGCCGTCTACTGGATCATATTCAGCAAAAAAATATGCATCTGTCGAAAGTGGAGATCCTGGTTCTGGACGAAGCCGACCGTATGCTGGATATGGGTTTTCTGCCCGATATCAAACGCATCCTGGCATTGATACCTGCGCAGCGGCAGAGTCTGCTGTTCTCCGCAACTTTTTCCGAAGAGATCAAGAAGCTCGCAAGCACACTCCTGCGAGATCCCGTCCTGATCGAAGTGGCAAGGCGTAACTCCGTCACGGAACTGATAACCCATCTGGTACACCCCGTAGCGCGAGACCATAAGCGCGCCCTGCTGACTCACCTCATCAAATCTCAGGATCTGCAACAGATCCTGGTATTCGTGCGTACCAAGCACGGCGCCAGCCGCCTGGCGCAGCAATTGGAGCGCGACGGAATAACCGCCACCGCCATTCATGGAGACAAGACCCAGCCGCAGCGTACGGAAGCACTGGCTCAATTCAAGCAAGGCGCCGTACGCGCGCTGGTGGCAACCGACGTCGCGGCACGGGGACTGGATATCGAGGAACTGCCACATGTCGTCAATTTCGAATTACCCACCACCCCAGAAGATTACATTCACCGGATCGGCCGTACCGGCCGAGCCGGCACGAAAGGTGACGCAATTTCACTGGTAAGCGAGGATGAGCGCGAGCAGCTTGAAGCGATCGAAAAGCTCCTGAAATTCAAGCTGACGAAAAAGATCGTAGCGGGATTTGAACTGGAAATACCAGGCGGGGCGGCGGGAGCCGCGCGTGAGAACCGCCACGTCAATGAACACGCCAGGCCCGAACAGAAAAAACACTTCGAAATACGGGATGCCCGCCTCAAAGATGGCGGGCGTACAAAAGATCACCGGTATCCGCCGCGAAGCCGCTCGAAAATCCCCGAGGATCCATTGTTCAGCCAGCCCTACACGCCTTCGATGTCCGCCGGCAGCCTGTTGCGTTCGGCCAGTCCTTCAGCCGCGGCGTCAGCCGCCTATGGGCATCCGGATCATCTCCGGCACGGCCATAAGGACAGGCCGCTCGCCGCATTATTCATGCCACGGCCGCCGCGCAAACCCCAACAGGACGGCTAAGCCGGATCGAAGTATCCGGCTTTCCCTTTTTCTGGTGGCAACGCATCACCCGACAAACATGAAATAAAAACGACATGGGAAAGCGCCTGACGAAAATTTATACGCGCACCGGCGATAACGGCACTACCGGCCTGGGCGATCGCACGCGAACCGTCAAGGAAAGCCCCCGCATCGAAGCTATCGGTACCGTGGACGAATTGAACAGTTGTATCGGTGTTTTACTTGCAGAAGACCTTGAAAAAGGAGTACGCACCAAGCTGGAAAATATCCAGCATGACTTGTTCGATCTCGGCGGGGACCTGAGCATACCCGGACGCCTGAGTATGAGCGATGTCCAGGTCACGCGTTTGGAAAAAGAACTGGATGAATACAACGCCACCTTGGCCGCGCTAAAAGAATTTATACTCCCAGGTGGAGCTCGCGCCGCCGCGCTATGCCATGTCGCGCGCACCGTATGCCGGCGCGCGGAAAGATGCATGGTAAGGCTCTATCGAAGCGAAACACCGATATCCCTACACATCCATTACCTCAACCGTCTATCGGATTTCTTATTCGTGCTAAGCCGAGTCTTGAACCGGCAGCAGGGCGTTGAAGAAGTCATGTGGCAACCCGGAAAAAATCGCGATCTTGCCGTATAAGGTTTATCCCTTATACAACCCAACTTATCAACTTATCCCTTCTTCTTCTCTGTGTTGGGTTCCTTCCGCTGAAAGCTTTCGACTATCAGCAACATCGCTCCCAGAAAAATCGCGGAATCCGCCACATTGAATGCGGGCCAATGATAGCCCCCGACGTAAAAATCCAGGAAATCGACGACATGACCCAGCGTCACGCGATCCCACAGATTACCCAGAGCCCCGCCCAGTATCAGGCTCAGCGCGATGCAAAACAACTTGTCATCCGCATGTTTGCGCAGCAGGTAAACGATCAGCGCTGACGCCCCCGCCGCGATGACGCTGAAAAACCAGCGCTGCCATCCAGCCGCGTCACTCAAGAAGCTAAACGCTGCACCCGCGTTGTAGGCCAGCACGAGATTAAAAAAACTCGTCAGCGGAATCTGCTCGCCATGGAATAGCACACTCTCCACCCAGCGTTTGGTAGCGAAATCCAAGACCAGCACAATCAATGCGAGGACCAGGCTGACCGGCAGCTTCATCTTATCCCGGACGACAGGGAATCTGTTTGGTCAGGCATAGTGCCGAGCCTCTCCCGAACCATAAAGATTGGATACGCATCGACCGCAAATCGACGGATGGGCGGCGTCGACCCCGACATCCCCACGATAATGCCAGCAACGATCGCATTTTCGATGCATGCTTGGCACCACGAAAATTTTCTCTTCCTGTGAATTCCGTGCCTGAATAACCCCGGCTTCGGAAGTGATGAGTACCAGGCGAAGATCATTCCCCAGCGAATCGAGCAGCACAAAATCATCGCCGCTTGCATGTATCTCCACCGTGGCAGCCAGCGACGAGCCGATCTTGCCGGCCGAACGCGCTTCTTCCAGCGCCCGCTGCACCTGCGAGCGAAGCTCGCGAAGCCGGGTCCAGCGCTGCACCAAGACCTCCTCCCCCACCTGCTCAGGGAACGTGTGCCAGGTATGCAGCAACACGCTGCCAGCAGCATCGCCGGTCAGATGCTCCCATACTTCCTCCGCCGTAAAGCTGAGAATGGGCGCAAACAGCCGCACCAGGCTATGGGCGACGTGATACAGCGCACTTTGCGCGGAACGGCGCGGGATGCCCGTCGCGGCAGCGGTATAAAGCCGGTCCTTCAGAATATCCAGATAGAAACCGCCCAGATCCTCCGAACAGAAATTATGCAACCGGTGCACAATCAGATGAAAATCGTAGTTATGATAATCGCGTTCCAGATCATCCTGGAGCGTTCTGGTGAACGCCAGTATATAGCGATCGATCTCCAGCCATTCCTCTGGCGCAACAGCGTCCGTCGTCGGGTCGAAATCGGCAAGATTGGCCAGAAGAAACCGCAGCGTATTGCGTATGCGCCGGTAGCTCTCCACCACCCGCTTCAGAATCTCGTCGGAAATGGAAAGCTCGGCGGAGTAATCGGTGGAAGCTACCCACAGCCGCAGAATATCCCCCCCCGACGTATCCATTATCTTCTGCGGAGCAATGACATTCCCCTTCGATTTGCTCATCTTGTGCCCATGGCCATCCACGACGAAACCGTGTGTGAGCAACGCATCGTAGGGCGCGCGGCCGTCCATCGCACAGCCGGTCAGAAGCGACGACTGGAACCAGCCGCGGTGCTGATCCGAGCCCTCGAGATAAAGGTCCGCGGGATACCTGAGCTCCGGGTCGCGCTTGAGAACCGTATCGTGCGTAGTCCCGGAATCGAACCACACGTCCAGCGTATCCGGCAATTTTTTGTAATCCTTGGCCTCCTCGCCCAGCAGCTCCGCTGGATCCAGGCTGAACCATGCCTCGATCCCTCGCTGTTCCACGAGCTGCGCCACCTGCTCCAGCAGCTCACCGGTACGCGGATGCAATTCATGGGTTTGCTTGTTTACAAAGAGCGCCATGGGCACCCCCCAGTTGCGCTGGCGCGAAACGCACCAGTCCGGGCGGTTTTTTACCATCGCTTCCAGCCGCGCCCTGCCCCAGGAAGGGTAAAACGCGGTCGCCTCTATCGCAGTGGAGGCGGCTTCCCGCAGGGTCGGGTTGGTACCGGACCGATCCGTATTTCCGGCTCTCTTGTCCATGGAAATGAACCATTGCGGTGTTGCACGAAAAATAATGGGCGTCCTGTGCCGCCAGCAATGCGGATAACTGTGCTGCAGTTTCTCCTCTTTCAGCAACAACCCGCTTTCGCCCAGCTCCTGAATGACCACGTCGTTGGCCTTCCAGACAAGGAGCCCGCCGACAAGCGGCACATTTTCGAAAAACCGGCCGTCATCCCCCACCGGATTGTCCACCGGCAAGCCGTACTTCTGCCCTACGATATAGTCGTCCACGCCGTGCGCCGGTGCGGTATGCACCGCGCCCGTTCCGGCGTCCATGGTCACATGCTCCCCCAGAATAATGGGAACCTGGCGTTGATAAAACGGATGCTGTAGCAGAACCCCTTCGAGCGCGCGCCCTGCAATTTTTTTCACAACGCCGGCTTCCGCTGGGTCAATGCCATAGCGTTTCAGCGCATCATCGGCCAGCGTGTTGGCAATAAGTAAGTACTCACTGCCAAGGTCTATCACAGCGTAATCCTCATCCGGATTCAAGCTCACCGCCTGATTTGCCGGCAAGGTCCACGGTGTTGTTGTCCAGATAACCACATACACCGGTTTGGCGGATCGATCAGCTGAAGCGGAACCTTCAGACGGCATCGAGATTCTTTTCCAGAAAGCATCGAGATCGGTCACCCTGAATTTCACATCAATCGCGGATGAAGTTTTGTCTTCATAATCCACCTCGGCTTCCGCCAGTGCGGATCCGCAATCGATGCACCAGTTGACGGGCTTCTGCCCCTGGTAGAGATAGCCGCTTTCATGAATTTTCCCCAGCGCGCGGATGATGCCGGCCTCGGTGCCGTAATTCATGGTGAGATACGGATGATCCCAATCGCCCAGGACGCCGAGCCGGATGAAATCGGCCTTCTGCCGCTCCACCTGCTGTTGCGCAAAAGTGCGGCACAGTTCCCGTACCTTATCGGGGGGCAGATTCTTGCCGTGCTTCTTTTCGATCTGGTGCTCGATGGGCAGCCCATGGCAATCCCAGCCGGGTACATAGGGCGCATCAAAGCCGGCCAGCGTTTTCGACTTGATAATGATGTCCTTGAGAATCTTGTTAACCGCGTGGCCGATGTGTATATCGCCATTCGCATAGGGCGGGCCATCATGCAGCACAAATTTTGGACGGCCTTTGCAGGCTTCCCGGATTTTCTGGTAGAGATTCTTTTCCTGCCAGGCTTTGAGCATGAGCGGCTCGCGTTTGGCAAGATCGCCGCGCATGGGAAAGGGCGTGTCGGGCAGGTTAAGCGTTTTTTTATAGTCGATCATGAATAAGGAAAATAGTGCAAATATCAGTTCGGTCTGTACAGAAGCTTCTTTTCACGGCTGACAGGTGAAGAGGAAGAAAGCTGTCCGAAATAATTCCGGGCATCCTCCACGTCCTGCCCGATCTGCCGGGTAAGCGTAATCAGGTCGGAATACTTTACTTCGTCGCGAAGCTTGTGAAGAAAGCGGACCCGCAAGTGGCGGCCGTAAATGTCCTGATCGAAATCGAACAGGTACACTTCCAGCACCGGTTTGCCGCCCTCATGCACAGTCGGGCGCACACCCAGGCTGGCTACTCCTTGCAATGCCTGGAGCGGAGGCACCTCTGCAGTGTCATGGGTTTCCATCTCGACTTCCACCACGAAAATTCCAGACAGCGGCGGCCGGTTATGCTTCAACTGGATGTTGGCGGTGGGGAAACCGATTTTCCTGCCCAACCGATCGCCCTTCACTACGCGTCCACTGATACTGTAAGGGCGTCCCAGCAGGCGCTCGACAAGATCCAGATCGCCCGCCGCCAGGGCATCGCGAACAGCCGTGCTCGAAACTCGCAGGCCGTCCACGGCGTAGCCCGGCATTTCTTCAACCGCGAAACCGCATCTCGACGAAAATGCTTTGAGCATGGCAAAATCCCCGGCGCGGCGTGCGCCAAAACGAAAGTCGTCACCCACCAGAATCCAGCGGACACCGAGCCCCTGCTGAAGGATATGCACAATAAAATCTTCGGCGCTTATTCTGGCGAAATCGAAATTGAATCGGCACACCTGCACCCGATCCACGCCCGCCGATGCCAGCAGCTCCAGTTTTTCCCTCAAGCTGGTGAGACGTGTGGGCGCCTTGTCCGGTGCGAAAAACTCGCGCGGATGCGGCTCGAATATCATGACACAGGTGTCAAGACCGAGGCGATCGGCAGCTCCTTTAAGACGGGCGAGCATCGCCTGATGACCCAGGTGCACCCCATCAAAATTCCCTATGGTGAGCGCAACCGGAGATTCAGGCTTGACGGGGATACCGCGGCAAACGCGCATGACATGCAACTGCTAAAATGCTGAATTGTAGCTTGTTTCCAACCAGCGGGTCTATATCGCTCCTTGCCATAGATTTTGCCAACTATCGTTATCAGGCAGAATGTAGACTATCGCTTTGCAGAACATCCATTAGGATACTTCAGACGATCGTATGGAGCTGGGCGAACAATATGACTTTGTCATTATTAGGAAAATGGGAATCCAGAAGTCTCATTCAACGTTTGGGAGCTAACCTAATTACGCATCCAAGGACGCGATAATCAGAGTTTGTTTCAATGAATTTGGCGCTGTGCTAGAATTGCGCGTTCAAAAAATGAGCCACAAGCATTGTCCTCCGCCGTTTCCTGAACTTCGATAAAGGGATTAACGATAGCAAAGGACGGAGATGATATAGCTAGCTGGTAGAGTAGGGACTGACAACACGTCTCGACATGAACATATGGCGAGGCTTGTTGGGCACGTTAAGAACGTGCGCAAGCCGGGCGGTTGGAGCTAAAGTCCCTGCGTCGCGCTAAAGTTGCAGATGTTTCAGATGGCCAAGTAGCTCAGTCGGTAGAGCAGAGGACTGAAAATCCTTGTGTCGGTGGTTCGATTCCGCCCTTGGCCACCAATGAATACAAAGCCACCGCACCCTTGCCAACATCGGACAAGCACGGGCGGAAAAATCTGAAGTACTGCATGCCCACAATCGGCCATGTTGCAAAAGCTCCGGACATTGGAGCACGGATTCGGGCGCGACATGGAGCGTACGCTTTATTCCCATCAAGGCATTGCCTGCTAACACAGACCCGCCGCCCGCTACGCAGTATGGACGGTTTGATCTGGACATGAATGTGCGATTGGCTCTAGCGTGAACCGAGATTGCGGCTGATGACACGACTGTTGGGTCTATCCCCTATAGCTGAGTAACGGCCTCGTCATTCGGACCAGGCCGATCCGGAACATGTTTTCGCATATGCGAAACAGAAAAGGCGCGGACGGACGATGAACAGGGCTAGATATCAGCCCATACGCTAACTCAGTAGTATCCTGATAAAATTCCGCTCCGCTTACTTTTCCTCAAGAGGGTTGCATGAATCAAAGAACCGAATACCGACGACCTTGCAATTGCTGGCGTCATCGTTACCGTTGACCATGCGGGAGAGTTACGCATTGAGCGGGGCCTTATCCGCAAGGAGGACATGAGGAAGCCGTCTCAGAATTCGGAAATTAAAGCACGCTGCCGTTTTATAAGGTATTGATTTAATATAATTTTTTATTAGTTATAGAATTAAATCAAAATTATTACCGGATAAGCTTTGTAAGTTGCTGTAATCATTTATTTTATATTTTATTAGCATACGAATTTTTCTGAATTCTGCGTGTTCCCCATCTATCGACCCGCGCGCAACTCACTCACAGACCGGCCAATCTTACGGCGAAGAAGAGTGCGCAACGTTACCCCATTTTCATAGCCAACCTGGGCGGCAATCAGATCAATACTGTCACTGCTTGTTTGCAGCAGGTGTACTGCGCGCTCGACACGAAGATCCTGAAAATAGGAAAGTGGGGTTTTGCCCAATACAGTCTTCAGGCGACGGGCGAGAGTTCTCTCACTGGTACCGGTTGCGCTTGCTGCTGCAATAAGAGAGAAACCTTCGGCTAGATGGTTCCGCGCCCACTGTTCAAATCGCTCGATCAGTGGATCCGTATGCATGAGGTGGTCAGGAATCATGAAAACTGACTGCGATGGACGCGAATCAATCACAAGATAACGCGCGACCAATGCTGCCAACGCTGGACTGCTGCGCCTTATCAGCCATAGCGCCAGATCAATATGTGCCAGTGCTGCCCCTGCAGTGACGAAACGGGAAGAACCCACGACCATGCGTGTTTCTTCTAGCATGACATGGCGGTAACGCGCACGGAACAGAGGGGCAAGCCACCATGAGGTGGTGGCACTCTGCCCGTCGAGCAGTGATGTGTCCGCAAGAACAAATGTTCCGGTGCAGGCAGCACTCACCAGAGCTCCATCATCGGACCATTGCCGCAAAAACTCTCCTGCATCTGCCACGTCACGTCGTTCAAGCGCCACTTGCAGTGTCTTGGGTATTTTTGCTCCCAACGCAGGAATCAGCACAATATCCGGCGGCGGAGCTTGCGCGGCCGAAACAACCGGAACCGACAGTCCCTGACTGGTGTGTACCAAGCGGCGGACACCAACAACAGTTATCTCAAAATGGATCGAAGAAGCCCCGGCAGCCTCCGCCAGATCATTGGCGATACTGAAGGTGTCGAGAACGCTGGACAGACCGGTGTCAAAAACTTCATCAAGTGCAAGGACGTAGATGCGCATGGCAGGAATCATACCATAACTGTCAACCTTGCCACTTGGCAGGAAGCAATATCACCATTAGAGTCCTCCTCTCGTAATTCAACTTCAGAAAGGAGAAATTACCATGGTAAAAGTTGCCCTGTTAGTACGTTTAAAAGCCAAGCCCGGGAAGGAAACCACTGTTGCCAGCTTCCTTGAAAGTGCCCTCGCCATGGCGAATCAGGAAGCGGCCACGACGGTCTGGTTCGCGTTACGGCTGGGGCCGTCGACTTTCGGCATCTTCGATGCCTTCGCTGATGAATCAGGACGGTCAGCACATTTGGCCGGCCCGATTGCAGCGGCCCTAATGGCGAATGCTGCCGAGTTACTGGCCGAGCCGCCACAGATTGAACATGTAGATGTGCTCGCTGCTAAGCTGCCTCACCAAAAATGAGCTAGCTCGAATAAGGCTTGCCTGGCGGACGGAACACTGTGCGGCCACATGGCCGCGCTTGCCCGAGAACGGGAGGAGAAAGCGATATGAGTGATATTAAAAAAAGTACGTCAGGGAGTACTCAGGCGTAATGCCAACGACGCCAATGCCACAAGCGGCACCGCTCACTGCGGGCTTTTTTACTTTCCGAATGCCCATTGTTCACAATGGATCGCTCATTTCGATCTAGACATTAGCTGAAAGCAAAGGCTAAGCCACTGAAAGGTCCATCCCGGAACGAGATCGCGATTTCGCTTGCCACGCTACGTGAGGTGATGAATTCAGTCGAGCTGTACTATACTGATTCACAAACTGTCTATGAGCGATATATCATGAATCATGATGGTAAATACCTGATCAGTACATTAAAGCAAGGCTTGCGCTATAAAGAGTTGGTACGGGAAAAGAAAATTGCACGTGACGATTTGACTAAAAGCTTCAGATAGGTGATCTTGTCAGCGTACCATCAAAAGTACACGTGACCCTAGCCAGCGCCGGCATCCTGCCCTACCGCTTAAACGCTGGCCATCTCGAAGTCCTTCTCGTCCACCCCGGAGGTCCGTTCTGGGCCAAGAAAGACCTCGGGTCCTGGTCGATCGCAAAGGGTGAGTACAAGGAAGGGGAAGGCCCGCTTCAGGCCGCGTTGAGAGAATTTTTTGAAGAAACGGGACACCGGCCAGCTGGACCGTTCTTGCCACTGGCACAACGGAAACAGCCTAGCGGAAAAATCGTCGACGCTTGGGCGGCCGAAAGCGACTGGGATCCATCCAACCTGGTCTCGAACACATTCAGCATGGAGTGGCCAAAGGGGTCTGGCAAAGCCCGGGAATTTCCGGAGGTGGACCGTGCCGAGTGGTTCGATATAGCGGAGGCTGTTCGCCGCATTCTTCCCGGGCAGCGCGGGTTTCTCGACGAGCTGCATGAAAAGCTTACGGGAGCGCATCTTCA
>JACXTT010011727.1_pt1 | contig 11698 bp, 15 predicted proteins | sample 9270951 | NCBI WGS metagenome assembly JACXTT01 (sample SAMN15532306, study PRJNA645909) | rock metagenome | isolation source: weathered quartz diorite | place: Puerto Rico | collected 2017-06-21 | reverse complement strand
AGCGCGCCGTGGTCGACGGCCACGCCCCGGCCGAGTTCCGCGCCGACACCGTGCGCAACATGGACGCCTGGTATGCCGCCTTCGACGTGAAGCCCGGCGAGAAGCTCTATCTCGCGCCGGATCAGCGGGTGAGGGTCTGGTAGGCGCCTAGCCGCCGAACCGTGCGATGTGGCCGTGCCCCCAGGTCCGCACGGTCTCGGCGATCGGCAGCACGGAGCGGCCGTAGTCGGTGAGCGAATAGATCACCGGGGCGGGGACCTGGCCGGTCTCCTCGCGCTGGACGAGGCCGTCGTCGATGAGCTCGCGCAGCTGTTCGGTCAGCACCTTCTGGGAGATCGCCGACATCTCCCGGCGCAGCCCCGCGAAGTGCTTCGGCCCGTCGGCCAGCCAGTAGATGATGATCAGCTTCCACTTCCCACCCATGGCGGCCAGCGCGGCGGTGAGCGGACAGTCGCTGACCGGATTGAGCTTGCGGGCGTGAGCCATAGGTACCTGGACGTGCCTTCTCGTGGAGCTGCGGAGGATCGTCTACCCGATCGCCCCTGGCAAACCCGGGAAAGGGGCAAACGTGGGAGCGGCTATGACGACAGGCAAGGTTCTTCAGGCGCTGATCCTGGGCGGCATGCTGGCCGCGACGCCCATCGCCGCGCCGGCGCAGCCCGCCCGGCCCACGCCGCCCACGCTCGGCGGCCCGCACGACTTCGACTTCGAGTTCGGCGACTGGAAGTGCCACCTGTCGCGGCGCCTGCGCCCGCTCACCGGCTCCAACGACTGGGTGCAGTACGACGGCGCCTCGATCCTGCGGCCCTGGTGGAACGGCAAGGCCAACGTCGGCGAACTCGAGCTCGACGGCCCCGCCGGCCACCTAGAGGGCATGAGCATCCGCGTCTACAACCCGGCCACTCACCAGTGGGGGATCAGCTTCGCCAACAGCGCGGTGGGTACGCTCGGCACGCCGATGTTCGGCGGCTTCCAGAACGGGCGAGGGGAGTTCTACAATCTGGACACCCTGAACGACCGGGCGATCCTGGTGCGCTTCATCTTCTCCGACGTCACGCCCAAGAGCTTCCAACTCGAACAGGCCTTCTCCGACGACGGCGGCAAGACCTGGGAGGCCAACTGGATCGCCAAATTCACGCGCTAGGAGCTGCATGGAACTGACCATCTTCGGCCGCTTCCACGCCCGGCCGGGCCAGGCCGAGGCCGTGGCGCAGGCGATCCGCGACGTGGGCGGCCCGACCCGCGCCGAAGCGGGCTGCCTGTCGATCCAGGCCTACCGCTCTATCCAGGACGCCGACCTGTTCTACATCCACTCGCGCTGGATCGATGAGGCGGCCTTCGACGCCCACGCCGCCCTGCCGCACACGGTGCGCTTCCTCAGCGTCGTGGAGCCGCTGATCGACCATCCGCTGTCGATCTCGCGCACCGAGCCTCTCGAGGGGTATTAGGCGCCGGCCTTGGCCAGGTTGATCTTCGGGATCGCCGCGGTGAACGGACCTCGAGCCTTGGTCTTCTCGTAGGCCTGATCGGCCCAAGCCTTGGCGAAGGCGGTGGGGCCGCCCGGCGTGCTGGCCGCAGGGGTCACCTTGGCGGAGCGCCCCTGCGTCGCTGTCTGCAGCCGCGCCCACAGGTCGAGGTCCGCCTCCGGCGCCTCGCCGCCGGCCCGCAGCTCGGCCAGCCGGCGCCAGGCCGCGTGGATCGCCTTGTCCGCGCTCAGGATCTCCACCGCCGCGCCCGCCGGCAGGTCCTTCAGGGCCGCCGCCAGGGCCGCCAACGCCGCGCGTTCGGCGCTCACCGAGCGCTCGCCGCCCGCCGCACCGGCAAGGGTTTCGCCCTCGCGCCGGACGAAGGCCCACCCGCCGCACCGGAACGCCGGATTGTGGCAAGCTTCGACCCAGATTCGCAGAGCAGCGGACATGAATGTGCCCTAGCAGCCCATGTCGGCGGTGTCGCGTTTGATGCGGGTGGGCTACTGATCAGCCGGGGTAGGAGAAGTGAGACCATGACGATTCCCGCCGCCGCCGCGCCGGCCGACCCGCAGACCCTCTCGCCGCCGCCCGCGCCGGTGACCTCGGCGCTGGACCTGATCGGCCGCACGCCCGTGCTCGAACTGACCGACGTCTTCGACACCGGCCCCTGCCGCCTGTTCACGAAGCTGGAAAGCGCCAATCCGGGCGGCTCCATCAAGGACCGCATCGCCCGCACCATGATCGAGGCGGCCGAGGCCGACGGCCGTTTGAAGCCCGGCGGCGTGATCATCGAGGCCACCGCCGGCAACACCGGCCTGGGCCTGGCCCAGGTGGGCATCCTCAAGGGCTACCGCCTGGTCCTCGTGGTGCCCGACAAGATGGCGCGCGAGAAGATCCAGCACCTGCGCGGCCTCGGCGTCGACGTTCGGATCACCCGCTCCGACGTGGGCAAGGGCCATCCCGACTACTATCAGGACATCGCCCAGCGCCTGGCCGACGCCATGCCCGGCGCGGTCTACATGAACCAGTTCTCCAACCCCTCGAACCCCAAGGCCCACGAGACCGGGACCGGCCCGGAGCTGTTCCAGCAATTGGACGGCGACATCGACGCCATCGTGGTCGGCGTCGGCTCCGGCGGCACGCTCTCGGGCCTCGGCCACTACTTCGCCAAGGTCAGCCCGAAGACCGAGATGGTGCTGGCCGACCCGGCCGGCTCGATCCTCGAACCGCTGGTCAACCGCAACGAGAAGGTCGAACCCGGCTCCTGGATCGTCGAGGGCATCGGCGAGGACTTCGTGCCCGACAACTGCGACCTGGAGCTGGTGAAGAAGGGCAATGCCTACTCGGTCACCGACCGCGAGAGCGTCCAGGCCGCCCGCGACCTGCTGTCCAAAGCCGGCGTGCTGGCCGGCTCGTCCTCAGGCACCCTGCTGGCCGCGGCGCTGCGCTACTGCCAGGCCCAGACGACGCCGAAGCGCGTGGTGACCTTCGTCTGCGACAGCGGCAACAAGTACCTCTCCAAGGTCTTCAACGACCACTGGCTCTCCGACCAGGGGCTGACGGACCGGCCGATCACTGGCTCGCTGCGCGACCTCGTGGCTCGCAACGCCCAGCTCGGCGGGGCCGAGACCGTGGGGCCCGACGACACCCTGGACACCGCCTACAAGCGAATGCGCACCGCCGACGTCAGCCAGCTGCCGGTGCTGGACGACGGGCGGCTGATCGGCCTCCTCGACGAGAGCGACCTGCTGACGGCCGTCGAGGGCGGTCAGGACCGGTTCCAGGACAAGGTGGCCACCGCCATGGTCGCCAAGCTCAACACGCTTCAGGCCCACGAGCCGCTGGACGCGCTCATCCCGATCTTCGAACGTGACGAGGTGGCCATCGTGCTGGAGGGCCGCGAGTTTCTCGGCCTGATCACCCGCGTCGACCTGATCAACCACCTGCGTCGGTCCTAAGCCGGCTGCTCGGAGACCCCATGACCGCCAATTCTGATCAGCCGGGGTCCAACCGCCTCGCCTTCGAGACTCGCGCCATCCATGCTGGCCAGCACCCGGACCCGACCACCGGCGCGGTGATGGTGCCGATCTACGCCACCTCGACCTACGCCCAGGAGAGCCCGGGCGTGCACAAGGGCTTCGAATATTCCCGCAGCCAGAACCCCACACGCTTCGCCTTCGAGCGCTGCGTCGCCGACCTGGAGAGCGGAACCCGCGGCTACGCCTTCTCCAGCGGCCTGGCGGCCATCGCCACCGTCCTCGACCTGCTGGACGCCGGCGACCACGTGATCGCCTCGTCCGACCTCTACGGCGGCAGCTTCCGGCTGTTCGACAAGGTGCGCCGCAAGTCGGCCGGCCTGGAGTTCAGCTTCGTCGACCTGGCCGATGTGAAGGCCGTCGAGGCCGCCATCACACCGCGCACGCGCCTGATCTGGGTGGAGACGCCCACCAACCCCATGCTGCGCCTCGCCGACCTCGACGCGCTGGCCCAGCTCGCGAAAGCCAGAAAGGTCTGGATCGCCGCCGACAACACCTTCGCCAGCCCCTACTGCCAGCGGCCGCTGGAGCATGGCTTCGACATGGTCATGCATTCGACCACCAAGTACCTGAACGGCCACTCCGACGTGGTGGGCGGCGTGGTGGTGGCCGGCGCGGACGCCGAGCTCGCCGAGCGCCTGGCTTTCCTGCACAACGCCGTCGGCTCCATCGCCAGTCCGTTCGACAGCTTCCTGGCCCTACGCGGCCTGAAGACGCTCGCGCTCCGCATGGAGCGCCACTGCAGCAACGCCGCGGCGATCGCCGCCTGGCTGGAGGCCCAGCCGGCGGTGAAGCAGGTGATCTATCCCGGCCTGGCCAGCCACCCGCAGCACGCGCTCGCCAAGCGCCAGATGCACGGCTTCGGCGGCATGATCAGCGTCATCCTCGACCGCGACCTCTCAGGGACCAAGCGGGTGCTGGAGCGGACCCAGCTCTTCACCCTCGCCGAGAGCCTGGGCGGCGTGGAAAGCCTCATCGAGCACCCGGCGATCATGACCCACGCCTCGATCCCCGCCGCCGCCCGCGACGAACTCGGCATCTCCGATTCGATGATCCGCCTGTCGGTCGGCGTCGAGGACGTCCGCGATCTGATCGGCGACCTGGCCCAGGCCTTCGACTAGCCTGAGATCGCCGCTTCGATCGCTTCGCCCAGCTCGGCCCAATCGTCGATCCGGGGGTGCCGGTCGGAGCGTGGCGCCAGCGCGCGCAGGCGCAGGTCCGCCACATGTTGGAACCGCGCCGTCGCCGGCGAATGCTCCGCCACCGAGTCGAGGTTCGGCAGCAGGTCATCGATGAAGGCGGTCTTGCCGGCCGTCTGCGCCACGATCGCCGCGGTGATCGGTCCCTTGGGTCCGCTCGACAGGATCAGGGCCTCCGGCAGGCCGTGCCGCTTCAGCCAGTCGCCGCGCAGGCGCTCGGCGTCGGCCGGCGCGTTGGACAGGATCAGGATCTCGGCGCGCGGCTTCAGCCGCTTGAGCGCGTCGACCGCGCCCGGCGCCGGCTCCATCGCCCCGCAGTCGGTGCGGAAATAGTCGTCGAACAGCTGGCGGCCCTCGGTGAGGTCCAGGTGCTCGGTCGCGCCGGGCCGGAACAGGTTCTGGAACAGGGCGAATCGCTCGAACCGCAGCTCATAGCCCCGCTCGGCCACGAAGCCGCCGAAACCGGCCATGAACAGCCCCAGCACCTCGTCCACGTCGACGATCACCAGCGGACGGTCGCGCCTCAGCCCGAGCCGCTCCAGCGAGGGGACGATCAAGGGTAGGGCAGGCGGCGCCTCGGCCACGCGGGAATCCTTCGGCTAACGAAGTTTAAGTATATCCGTGGGATGAACAAACCAGGGTGGGGCAGTCCGCGCTTCCGTGCGGGCCTCCAGGGGAGAACCGGGTCCTAAATGGCCAAGAAGGTCCTCATCGTCGAGGATAACGAGCTGAACATGAAGCTGTTTCATGATCTGCTCGATGCTCAGGGGTACGAGACGCTGCAGACCCGTGAGGGTCTCCAGGCGCTCGCGCTGGCCCGTGAGCACAGGCCTGACCTGATCCTGATGGATATCCAGCTGCCGGAGATTTCCGGCCTGGAAGTCACCAAGTGGCTGAAGGAAGACGCGGACCTGGCCTCGATCCCGGTCGTCGCCGTCACCGCCTTCGCCATGAAGGGCGACGAGGAGCGGATCCGGGAGGGCGGCTGCGAGGCCTACATCTCCAAGCCGATCTCGGTCTCCCACTTCCTCGACACCATCAAGCGCCTGATGGGCTGATCCATGACCGCGCGTATCCTTGTGGTCGACGATATCGAGGCGAATGTCCGCCTGCTCGAGGCCAAGCTCACCGCCGAATACTACGAGGTGCTGACCGCCTCGGACGGGCCGACCGCTCTGGCCATGGCCGCCGCCGAGAAGCCCGACATCGTGCTGCTGGACGTCATGATGCCCGGCATGGACGGGTTCGCCGTCTGCCGCCGGCTGAAGGACGATCCGGAGACGCGCCACATGCCGGTGGTGCTGCTGACCGCGCTGGACGGCCGTTCCGACCGCGTGGCGGGGCTGGAAGCCGGCGCCGACGAGTTCCTCACCAAGCCGATCGACGACGTCATGCTGTTCGCCCGGGTGCGCAGCCTGACCCGCCTGAAGTCGGTGATCGACGAGTTGCGCGAACGCGAGGCCTCCGGCCGCCGCATGGGCGTCATCGCCGGCGCCGCGGCCGCGCGGCTGGGCGGGACCGGCGGGCGCATCCTGATCGTCGACGACCACGAGCGCCAGGCCCAGCGGGTCAGCGGCGAGCTGGCCATCGAGCATCGCCCGGTCATCGAGACGGACCCCAAGAACGCCCTGATCTCGGCCCGCGGCCCTGTCGACCTGATCATCGTCAACGCCACGGCCAAGAGCTTCGACGGCCTGCGCTTCGCCGCCCAGATCCGCTCCGACGAGGTGACGCGCGGCCTGCCGATCCTGGCCATCGTCGATGACGATGAGCGCCAGCGGCTGGTCAAGGCGCTGGAGATCGGCGTCAACGACATCCTGCCCCGGCCCATCGACCCCCAGGAGCTGTCGGCCCGGGTGCGCACCCAGATCAAGCGCAAGCGCTACGCCGACTACCTGCGCGACAACCTCGACCAGTCCCTGGAGCTGGCGGTCACCGACCAACTCACCGGCCTGCACAACCGCCGCTACATGGAAAGCCAGCTCGACGCTCTGGTGCGCCGCGCGGTGGTGGGCGGCGGCGACCCTGTGGCCCTGCTGGTCATCGACATCGACCACTTCAAGAAGATCAACGACGGCTTCGGCCATGCGGTGGGCGACGAGGTGCTGCGCGAGTTCGCCGTCCGCCTGGCCTCCAACGTCCGCGCCATCGACCTGCCGGTCCGCTTCGGCGGCGAGGAGTTCGTGGTGGTGATGCCCGACACCGAGCTGGAGCACGCGCACCGCATCGCTGAGCGCATCCGCCTGCACGTGGCCGGCTCGCCGTTCCGCGTGCTGGGCGGCGAGGAGCTGCTGACGGTCACCATCTCCATCGGCGTCGCCGCCAGCCTGGGCGAGGGCGACGACCAGATCAAACTGGTCCGCCGCGCCGACGAGGCCATGTACGAAGCCAAGGTCGGCGGCCGCAACCGGGTGATCGCCAAGGCGGCGTGACGGCCCGCTCCGGCTGATCTAGCCTCCCCTGAGCTGGGAGGATTGCATGCTGAAGCCCTGGATCTGCGCTGCGTTTGTCGGCTCGCTGTTGGCCGGCTCGGCTTTTGCTGCAACGCCGCCGCCTTCACAGGGCGTGGAAGAGATCGTGGTGACCGGCTCCCGGATGGGAGAATACGACCCCGTGCAGACGCCTCAGACCGTCCTGCACCGGCGCGCCGACAACCTGATCACCAATGTCACCGTGGTCTGCGACACCCGCGAGCTCAGCCAGCGCAAGGAAGAGCTTCGAGCGACCCTGCGCAACATGATCCGCGCCGCGGCCCAGGATAAGCGTATCGCCCTGGGGGTCGGCGACGAGGTCGTGGGCGCTTTCGACGAGACCATGCTCGATCAGGTCATCGTCCCGGACCGCAAGGCTGACACCAGCACCGCGACGGTCCTGGTCAAGACTGCGATCGGACCTGGCGACAGCTTCGACGCCGCCACCGGGCGTATCAAGGACTTCGTCAAGCGCACCGCCAAGGTGGGCCGCACCGAGGTGCTGCTGAACAGTGGTTGGGAACTGACCCTGATCAATCCCAACCAGTATCGGCCGGAGGTCATCAAGCTGGTGGCCGAGGACGCGCGCAAGACCGCCGCCGCCTTCGGCGACGGCTATGGCGTTGAGGTGCTCGGCCTGCAGCTGCCCGTGTCCTGGTACCAGTCCGGCCCGCTCGAGCTGGCGCTCTATGTGCCGTACAAGCTGACCATCCGGCCCAGGCAGCCCTAGCCGCGGCCGTAGACGAACTGCGTGAGCATCATGCGTGGCGTCGCCAGGACGTTGGGCATCGTGCCGTGCATCAGTCGCGGGTGCATCACGATCACGTCGCCCGGCTCGCCCAGCATTTCGCAGACCCGCACCGGCACGCCGTCCAGCTCCGCGCCCTCTTCCATGAACCGCTGAACCCGGTCCTCGCCTGAGGGAGGTGAGGTGAGGGCGGCGAACCACTCGGATCGCGCCGCCAGCGCCTTGCGCACCTGAGCCGACGGCAGGAGGCGGCCCGCCGTCTGCATCTGCGCCTCCACCAGCCGGTGCGAGCCCGCGATGTAGCCCGTGCCCCCGCCGCCCGGCCGCGAGGCCGCCAGCATGACGAACACCCGCGCCACCTTGCGGGTGATCGGCGGCGCGCCCAGGTCGATGTGCCAGTGCTGGTAGGGGACGTCCCAGCGGTCTTCGCCGGTGTGGAAGCTCACCAGCGGCAGGCCCCAATGGTCGGGCTCGTCCCAGTCGCCCAGCAGTTCGTCGAACACTGCGCGCACGATCGGGCTGGCCATGGCGTCGAACTCGCCGGTGCGCGAGGAGAGCTGCGAGGGCCGGGCGCCCGGCTTCGGCCGCGCCGCGATCTTCCTGTGCAGGGTGGCCGCCATGGCCTCGGCGTCACGCAGGGGCACGGCGCCGGTCAGGCGCACTGCGCCTTCGCGGTGGTAGATTTCGAGCAGATCGGGCGTGAGTGTCGTGGGCATGGGTCCGTCTCCAAGATGACGGCGCCCTGCAGCGGATCTGGACGCGCCGGCAAGCCGGGGCGTTCAATCCACCGCAGGGCAGTACCCCACGGCTCACCGCAAGGCGCGGTGAACGATCAGCGATCTTCCCCAGCGGCGCGGCCATCGTCAAGACGGACACCATCGCGCAACGAAAAACGCCCGGGGCTGACCCGGGCGTTTTCGTAGCAAATCCGTGGTTTTGCGTCGGCTACTTGATCTTGCCTTCGCGGAATTCCACGTGCTTGCGCACGACCGGATCGTACTTCTTCATGACCAGCTTGTCGGTCTTGGTGCGGGCGTTCTTCTTGGTGACGTAGAAGAAGCCGGTGTCCGCCGAGGAGTTCAGGCGGATCTTGATGGAGGCGGGCTTCGCCATGGCAGGTCCTTGGGCGGGGCCGGACGGTCTAGCCGACGGCGGGTGTTCGAAGAGCCGCGGAAAATACGAATCCGCGAGCTAAAGTCAATGACTGCCTGGAGTTCGAGGCGCTAAGGCGTGCGCCATGAACCTTCACCCCACCGGCGGATTCGACAATCGCCCCGCCGAGAACCGCCACATCGAGGTCGTTCCCCTGGCTGCGGCCATGGGCGCGGAGATCCGCGGCGTCGCCATCGCCGACCTCTCCGAGGCGGCTTTCGTTGAGGTCCGCGCCGCGCTCTTCCGGCACAAGATGATCTACTTCCGCGACCAGGCGATCACCCATGCCGACCAGGCGGCGTTTTCCGCCCGCTTCGGCCCCTTCGCCGAGGACGCCTACACCAAGGGCGTGCCCGGCTATCCGCAGGTCCAGCCGCTGATCAAGGAGGCCGACCAGAGCCTCGGCATGGTGTTCGGAGCCGGCTGGCACACCGACTCGCCGTTCCTGGCCGAGCCGCCGGCCATCAGCATGCTCTACGGCGTCGACATCCCGCCCTATGGCGGCGACACCATCTGGGCCAATTCGGCTCTGGCCTACGCCACCCTCAGCGACACCATGAAGGCGCTGCTGGCGCCCCTGAAGGTGCGGATGTCCATGGCGCGCGTCGTGGAGACCGCCCAGGCCCATCAGGCGCCCGACGAGACCCCGCTCGGCCGAGTAGCCGCGACCAAGGACATGGCGCGCCTACCCGACGACATCGCCCGCAAGGTGGCCGGTTCGCTACACCCGCTGGTCCGCACTCATCCGGTGACCGGCGAGAAGGCGCTCTACTGCGACGAGACCTACGCCACGGGCCTCGGCGGCCTGACGCCGGCCGAGGCCGAGCCGCTGCTCAAGTTCCTGGTCGGTCACATCACCCAGCCGGCCTTCACCTGCCGTCTGCGCTGGGCGCCGAAGACCTACGTGGCCTGGGACAACCGCCTGTGCGTCCACCAGGCGTTCAACGACTACGACGGCTTCCGCCGAGAGCTCTATCGCACCACCATCGCCGGCGAGACGCCGGCCTAGAGGTGAAGCGGCCGCATCGCGCCGTCCTTGAAGCGCAGGAAAGGCTTGGGGCGCGATGGGTCGTCCATCCGCAGCACCGCCTCCTTCAGCATCATCCGCGTGACGGTCGGCAGCGGCAGGGCCTGGGCCTCGTCGAAGTCCACCCAGGCGATCTCTTCCAGCTCGCCGCAGTCGGGCTGGCGCTCGAAGCTGGTCAGCCGTTCGGCGTCGGCCAGCAGGAACCAGGTGTCGAAGCGCTTACCCACGCTGGGCGGGGTGATGGCGCGGGCGATCACGTCCAGCGCCTCCAGGTCGGCGAGCGCGCCCTGGGCCACGAAGTCGCGCCAGGGACCCACGGCGGGGCGGCTGGGCGCGGCCTTGGCGAGCAGCAGGCCCGCTTCCTCCCAGGTCTCGCGGATCGCCGCCAGCGCCAGAGCCCGGCCGCGGCCGGCGGGTAGGTAGGTGTCGAAGGTGGCCGCCACCTCGGGCCGCAGGTCCGTGGCGAAGGGCGCCCGATAGTCCGCCCGGTCGATCCGGCCGCCCGGGAACACCCAGCGGTCGGGCATGAAGCTGTGGCCCCCGTGGCGCTTGCCCATCAGCACGCGCGGCTTCTTGGCGTCGCGGCGGATGATCATCACGGTGGCGGCGTTTTTCGGGCGCACCGCACGGGCGCCGGGGACCCGGGGCGGGCCTTCCGGCTTGCGGAACTGGCTTTCGGCTTCACTCATCAAACAACTGTATGGCGCTGCGGCCCCGCGAGGGAAGGGCACCTTTGCGGAACCCAGCGCGGCGGGCATCATGGCGCGTGGGTCTGGGAGCGTTGGGAATGGCGGAGAGCGGCGACCGGAACGTCACGGCGCACGAGACGATCGACGAGCGGCTGCTCAATCGCGTGATCTTCTTCACCGACGCGGTCTTCGCCATCGTCCTGACCCTGCTGGTGCTCGATCTGCGCCCGCCCCTCGACAAGCCCTTGAGCAGCCCCGGCGTGGCCCAGGAGCTCTGGGATCACGTCTTCGCGTTGACCATGAGCTTCGTGGTGATCGGCATCTTCTGGGTGGCGCACCTGGCGACGACACGGCGCCTGCACCGCTTCGACTGGCCCACCGTGGTGGCCAACCTCGTCTTCATCTTCCCCGTCTGCCTGCTGCCGTTCGCCACCGCCTGGTGGGGCAGCGCGATCGCCTCGCCCCTGCCGTGGGCCATCTACTGCGTGGTGATGACCATCACCTCACTCGGCAACGTGGCCCTGGTGCTGGTCTCCACCCGCGGTGGCGGGCGGCTGATGCTCGGCGGCGTCACGCCCCAGGAGCGGCTCTATCGGGCCGGGCGGGCAGCCTCGCCGGGGATCGCGTTCGCCCTGGGCGTCGCGGTGATGGCCGCCGGCTACCTGCAGCTCGGCCAGTTCTGCTGGGTGCTGATCCCGATCCTGCTGCTGATCTGCGGGCGCGTGCTCAAGCCCAAGCCGGCGGCGAAGGCCTAGCGGCCCCCTTTTTTAGCGGCGGGGCCCGCCCTTCTTGCCGGTGCGGATGTTCTTCGGCCGGCCCTGCGGCCCGCGCTTGGGACCCCGGAAGCCGCTCGGTCCACCCGCGCCTCCGCCGGGCCGCCGGTCGCCCCGCGCGCGCATCCCCAGCC
>JACXTT010011726.1_pt1 | contig 11699 bp, 8 predicted proteins | sample 9270951 | NCBI WGS metagenome assembly JACXTT01 (sample SAMN15532306, study PRJNA645909) | rock metagenome | isolation source: weathered quartz diorite | place: Puerto Rico | collected 2017-06-21 | reverse complement strand
GTTTCGTACCGTCAGCTTCTTTAGCGCGTGCAGAAAATCCACTTGAGCGCCGATATCCAAATGCAGCGTAGGCTCATCGAGAAGCAGCAGCACCGGCTGTTGCGCCAGGGCCCGAGCCAAAATCACTCGCTGCTTTTCCCCGCCGGAAATCTGATCCATCCACCGGTCCATCAAGTGATGTGCTCCGACGTCTCCGAGAGCATTTTTTGCAATGGCGACATCGTTTTCCGTCTCGAATCGCAGCGATCTTCCGTGTGGATGTCTGCCTTGCAGCACGAACTCCCAAACTCTTGCTGGGAACAGTAGCTGGCTTTCCTGCAACACCATCGCAATCCGCTGCGCTCGTAGCCGGGGCTCCATCCAATGCGTCTCAGCGCCATTTAACAATACTCTGCCGGAGAGAGGCTCCAGCGCGCCCGCGATCAATTTCAATACCGTAGATTTGCCGCTCGCATTCGGTCCAAGTACCGCTACAATTTCGCTCGGCTTGGCCTGAAAACTCGTCGCTTCTAACGTAAAAATTGGCGCTTGCGATGGATTCGGTGAGTACGCGTAACTCACCTGCTCCACGCTCAATCGCGTTTCCACACTCATCCGCGATCCATCCTGCGCGCCACGCTCTATCACGGAACCTCTCGATGCACTCACGCTAGTCTCCGCCGCAACAAATAAATGAACAGTGGCGCGCCCGCAATCGCCGTAATGGCCCCCACCGGCAACTCACTTGGCGCGGCTACAGTCCGGGCCACCGTATCCGCGATCACAACGGCAATTGCGCCTCCAAAAGCGGCGGCCGGCAGCAGAATTCGATAATCGGTCCCAAAAATCATCCGCATCACGTGCGGCACAAGCAGTCCCACATAGCCGATCGATCCACTGACGGAAACAGCCAGGCCGGTTAGCGCGGATGCCGTCAAATAAACAACAACTTGTGTTTTCCGCACGTCAACGCCGAGATGCATAGCCTCTTTTTCTCCGGCTAACAGCAAATTCAAATCGGATGCGGTCAAGTAAATCAATGCAAAACCGACGAAAAATCCCGTCCGCAGTACCCAGCCCAGAATAGGCGGCATCGGCGTCGACAGATCACCCATCAACCACACAGCCATGCCCCGCGTGTTACTGCTCGGAAGCATAGTCATCAACAACATGATGATCGCCGAGAGGAACGAGCCTGCTATTACGCCGCTTAACAGCAACGTCTTGCTGTCAACTTCTCCGCGGGAACGCCCCAGCAGGTAAACAACGGCGATCGTCATCGTTGCGCCGACGAAGCCCCCGAGTGGCGTAAAAACGGCCGCAATTTCCGGACGCAAGGAAAGGTGCGGCTCGGCGATCAACGCGAGAATCGACCCCACCGAAGCCCCGTAAGAAACCCCTAACACGTAGGGATCCGCAAGCGGATTTCGCAGTAGCGCCTGAAAACTCGTCCCTGCCACTGATAGACAAGCACCGACAAAAATTCCCAGCGCGATGCGAGGCAGGCGAATCTCTCGAATAATCATTCCGTACTGGCTGGAGATCTCGCTGCTGCGGCCAATCAGTACTCTGATTAGGTCCTTCGAAAGTCCGTACAGCGAAACCGGAACCGCGCCGAATTTCAATGCGATCACAACAACGACAAACAAAATCAGCGAAAGAATCCCGCAACGCACTGCTACCTTGCCGAGCGTCAGCGGTTGCATTAATTTTTCTCCGCAAATACTTCCGGATGGAGTTGCCGCGCCAATTCTTCCACCGCATCCACAATTCGCGGCCCCGGCCGATTGACCGCGTCGCTGATGATCGTAATCTTTCTTTTCTTCACAGCATCCATCGCGGACCACCCCGGTTTCAGTGCAAGCGCTTCCACATCATTCTTCACGGCCTCTGAATGGCTCGACGCGAACACAAGATACTCTGGCTGCAGCTTCACCGCTTCTTCCAAACTGAATTGCGGCCAATCCTGTTTCGAGTCCACCACTGAACTGGCTCCCGCATGTTCCAGCACATCCGCGATGAATGTTTTCCTACCAACCGACTGCAGCGGCTGTGTCCACACCACAAACATCACTCGCTTTGGCTCTGCGCCTTTCAATTTTTGTGCAACCGCCGAGAGCCTGCCTTCCAGCTTTTCGTCCAGCGCTGCTCCCGCTTTTTCCGCGCCGAGCACTTCAGAGAGTTTTTTTATCGAACTCAGCACATCGCCCACGCTGTGTGGATCCGCCGAATATACAGCAATCCCGAGCTGTTCCAATGCCCGGACTGTCTCCAAGCGATTCAAGCTCTTCACAACCAGCACCACATCCGGTTTCAGCGCGGCCACTTCTTCCATGTTCGGATTGATCGCCCCACCCACTTTGTGCTTCTTCGCCGCATCCGCTGGGTAATCGCAATAATCCGTGTCGCCAACAAGCCGGTCCTGCAATCCCAATGCGTAAACCGTTTCTGTCAAGCTTGGGGCAAGCGAAACAATCCTCCGCACCGGCTGCGGAATTTTCACAACGCGGCCGGTTTCGTCCGTTACTTCGCGCAACGCCGGCGTCGCGCCGTTTTGTGCGTGCACCCGCACCGGCAATGCGAGCGTCAGCGCAAAAAGTATCACCAGCAGCGCTGCACGTCGCAATTTCTTTCGCCCTTCCATCATGCCCTGATTCATGCTGCAACCAGCTAAACTTTTCTCGGCTTCTATCCTCATTCACAAACAAAAAAGCCCTACGAGATCCCGTAGGGCGTGCCGCGATCCTCTTTCTCGCGAAGAGTCTCGCTTCTCGCGGCAGGGAGGGTAGCCTGGCTTACGGCCTTTCAGCCGATTACAGTGGCGGGACCGCGGCCGAATCTCACGGCCTTCCCCGCTTCCCTTGCTCGCTTCCGATCGCTGCGCAATCGGTCTTGAATGTGAAATTTGAGTCTAAGCTGCGTGGCACATGCTGTCAAACGTTCCCTTACGGCCGCAAAATAATTCCCACGCTGAAGTTGCCTCGTTTCAGATAATTTTGCACTTTCCCCGAATAGCAAAAACCGAATTGATCGCAGATGATCCCAGGACTGCTGCTTCCGTAGGTTGGCAAAAATCTCGCGTCGAACCGGTATCCCAGATGTTTTGTCGCGTAGTATTTCGCGCCGCCTCCGATGCCGTAGCCGAACGCAGTCCGGTCTCGGTTCTCCCCGCTGTTCGAGTCTCTCGTGAAGCCCAGGCTCATCCCGAAATAGGGCCGTAATTTCGCGTCCGGGCCCCTCAATACAAGGCTTCCGCCGAATTGGAACTGGTCGATTTGCGAATTGAACGCCTTGGTGTAGACACGCGTAAAGGCGTCGCGCTGGCTGAACGACGACGGATTGTGCACCCACAAAAACTCCGGCTCAAAAAATGGCGTCAACGAATAGTTCAGGAAAGTTCCGAAGCTGACGTTCCCGTTCGTCCGCAGCCGGTCCACCGTGAAAGAGGTCTGGATGGGATAGGACCCGCTCGTCTCGTATCCCGCGAACGGCGTGATTTCAAAGCGGTGTTCTTGCGCCGCTGCGCTTCCGGCGTTAAGCAGCAGCAACCAGGATATTGCGAGTACGGCTCTTTGCCTCATGACTCCCCCCGTTACATACCACGGGCCACTCGCATTTGTTTAGACTTCAGTAAAGCGCAAAGAGTTGTGTCCGCAGCCTCGCTTCACTGAAAGAAAGTTGGCTAACGGTTTTTCCAATTTGGTTTGCGCTTTTCCACCAGCGCGTGCAAGCCTTCCTGTGAATCTTCCAGCCGGTAAAGTTCGTTCAGAAAGATATTCATCGATTGCTTCAATCCGTCTTTGAGCGAAAGTCCCATGCCGCTCAGAATCGCTTTCTTCGCCATCGTCAGCACGGGTCCGGAATGTCCCGCAAGTCGTGCGACCAGATCGTTCACGGTCTTTTCCAAGTCCGCTTCCGGCACAAGACGATTGACCAAGCCCATCTCCAGAGCGCGTTCCGCCGTCACCGGCTCGCCCGTTAGCACCAATTCCAGCGCTTTTTTCGGCCCGACAAGATAGGGCAAAATCGTCGACGCGAGTGGTGGAAACACTCCGATCGAAATCTCGGGCTGCGCAAATCGCGCTTTAGGAGTGGCGATCACCATGTCGCCAAACGCAGCCAGCTCTGCGCCTCCGCCAATCGCCGGCCCGTTCACGACACACACCACGGGCTTCGCCGTTTCCAAAATTCCCGCAAACGCCGAGTGAAATGCGTCCAGCATCTGGAACACGCGCTGCGACGTGTACTCACCAACTTCAATCCCGCCGCAAAACACTTTGCACGCCGAATCAAGCACGATCAGCTTGATCGCTTCTTTTTGCCCGATCAGGTCAATCGCGTCCGCCATCTCCCGCAGCATCGGCTCGTTCAGCAGATTGTGCTCCGGCCGGTTCAGCGTCATCCGCGCAACGTTGCCGTCCAGCCGGACCCTTACGAACTCAAGATCTTCCAGGCGCTTCTTCTTTTGTTGCGTCAGAAACTCTTCTGGATTTACCGTTTCCACCATGGAGAATTCTCCTTGCGAGCTTCGCTGCTTCAGCTTCTCGCATTGTTCCGATGCTAGCACGCGCCGCTTTCCGGTTATTTTTCTGCTTCACGGCGCGTGCGCAAAGAGTCTTTGTCCTTTGTGCCAGTACGTGAATTGGCTATGGGTTTTTCTTCGATTTTCTCGCGGTTTTTTGGTTATTCTGGCTCCTGTTCTGTTGCTCTGGAGAACTGGCATGCCTGCAGCCGATTTTGCAAACGCCTCCTATCTTACGCAGACCGTCGCCTCGGACGGTTTTCCTCCCTCTGCCGCCTGGAATTCCGCTGAGCCCATCACCTTCAACTCCGATTGGCAGGGCAAAAATCCGGACCCCCCGCGCGAAACTCAGGTTCGTCTGCTGTGGGCGTCAGACACTTTCTTTCTCCACTTTCGTTCTCGTTATCGATCGCTTACCGTTTTCTCTGATGCCGATGCTTCAGGGCGGCGCGGTCATCTTTGGGACCGCGACGTCGTGGAAGTTTTTCTTCAGCCAGATCCCACCTATCCCGGTCACTATTTCGAATTTGAAGTCAGCCCGAATGGCTATTGGATTGATCTGAATATCGAACACGGCGAACGCTCCGACCCCAAAAGCGGAATGAAATGCCGCACTCGCATTGATGAAAACGCAAAAGTCTGGACCGCGGAGCTCGCGATTCCACTACGCAGCCTTGCTCTTCACTTCGATCCTTCCTCCATCTGGCGCGTCAACTTTTTCCGCGTCGAAGGCGCTTCCGAGCCCCGCTTCTACTCCTCCTGGCGCCCCACGAACACGCCACAGCCGAACTTCCACGTTCCCACCGCCTTCGGCAAACTAAAATTTCTCCTGCCGGCAGATTCGAAATGAATTTTCCAAATCTTGGGCGAATCTCCATTCTCTTTCTTCTTGCTTTTTCCGTTTCCTTCTCCGCATTCGCTCAACAAACTCGTGATCACGCTCCCGCCATCGCAAAAGTCGAACCGCCCAATTGGTGGATCAATCTCACGCCCGAAGTAATGATTCTTCTTTACGGTCACGATCTGGAAGCCACGAACGTCGGCTGCAACATTCCGGAAGTGGTTGTCTCCCGAACACAAGCCTCGCATCAAGGCGACTACCTGTTCGTCTGGCTGAAATTCACTTCAAATGCGCGCACAGGCACGCTCGTTTGCCGGATCAACACTCCGACGGGCAACACGAATTTTGAGCTCCCGCTCGCCGCGCGCGCCCCCACTGCCACGCGCTTTCACGGCCTCTCACAAAGCGATGTCATTTACCTCATCATGCCCGACCGCTTCGCCAACGGCGATCCCACCAACGACGAGCCTGCCGAATTTCCCGGCTCGCACGATCGTTCGAAACCTCGTGCTTGGCACGGCGGCGACCTTCGCGGCATCCATGACCATCTCCCTTATTTGCAAGATCTCGGCATTACGAGCCTCTGGCTCACGCCAGTCGTCAAAAACGGCGCCACAGAGGATTATCACGGCTATAGGGCCGTTGATCTCTATGCCGTCAACCCGCACCTTGGCGTGCTCGAAGATTACAAGGACCTCCTCTCGGCCGCCCACCAGCCCAAAATGAAAATTTTCTTTGACTCCCTTCCCAATCATGTCGGCCCGCGTCATCCTTGGGTCGCAAAGCCTCCGCTTCCCAATTGGTTCCACGGCACGCTGCAAAAACACCTCGACTCTTTCTCGGCCGTGAAGAACCCTTTTTACGGTCTCCCCGAAAGAACTTCGATCGCCAACGATCCCTTCGAAGCACTTGCGGACCCGCACGCGCCGGAAAATCTCCGCCGCAATCTCATTGAAGGCTGGTTCTTCGGCATTCTTCCCGATTTAAACACGGAAAATCCCACCGTCGCTCAATACCTTCTGCAAAACGCAATCTGGTGGATCGAATCCACCGGCCTCGACGGCCTCCGCGAAGACACGTTCCCTTACGTCTCTCGCAGATTCTGGTCGGACTGGCACACCGCGCTCCGTCGCCTTTATCCTAAACTCACCACCATCGGTGAAGTTTTTCATCCCGATCCCACGGTTACATCCTTTTTCGCCGGCGGCAAAAAAGGTTGGGACAACATTGACACAGGCTTGAGCACCGTTTTCGACTTCCCGCTCTTTTTTGCAATTCGCGATGTTCTCCTGCGCGGTGCGCCCGCAGGCCGTATTGCAAACGTCCTCCGTCAGGACTCCCTCTATCCACACCCGGAACTGCTGATCCCTTTTTTTGCAAATCACGATATTCCACGCTTCGCCAGCACCGAAGGCGCAACACGCGAAAAACTCAAGCTAGCTTTTGGCTTAGTCTTGACGTTGCGCGGAATTCCAGAGCTTTACTACGGCGATGAACTTGGGATGACTGGACTCGCCGATCCCGACAATCGTCACGATTTCCCCGGCGGATGGGTGGAAGATCCGAAGAATGCTTTTATTGTGGAAGGACGAACACCGGAACAGCAGGAAATTTTTCTGACCGTTCAAAAGTTGCTGCGTTTGCGCCGCGAACACCCTGCGCTCCAAAGCGGCAAGCTCTGGCATCTTTTCTCTGACGATTCGGCTTACGCTTCCCTTCGCCAGGCCGAGGAGGAACGCATCCTGGTGGTTTTCAACAACGCAGAAGCGCCTCGCGCCCTTTCCGTGCCAATTCTCAACACTCCGGCGGCCGGGGTTTCGAACGTTTCTCCACTCTACGGCTCCGCGCAGGCCGGGCTTTCATCGGGTGCGATATCGCTTACGCTACCCCCACAATCGCTTTCCATCATCTCGCTCGATTAGCCTAAGCTAATACGTAATCTCCAACGTCCAATCCTTTAACGCATCTTCCACCGTCAGCGTTACCGTGTGCATCTTCTCGTCAAAACTCCAGGAATGAAAGTCGCTCCCTCCAACTTTTACCGCCTTCGGCAACGACGGTGCGCCGAACACTTTTACTTCCGTGCTGCTCCACCATGGCTTGTAGCCGTTCTTCTCCACTGTGCCGGACACCGTAACTCTCCTCGCGCCCGCCTCGCACGAATACTTCACGCGCAAAACTTCGCCCCTTTGATAGGCATAGGTATGCCCATCGTCTTCATACAAGCTTCCGCTGCAATCCGCCCCGGGATAAACACGCAACTTCAGAGGCCCGTCCGGCGTCTGCCCCGTGTACTGCACCAGATCCTGCATCGGCACAATCGCTCCCGCACGCACATACACCGGCATCTGATCCAGCGCCGGATTCAAAATGATCCCTTGGCCACTGTTGTGCTTGGCTGCAGTCCAATAATCAAACCAATCTCCCGGTGGTAGATGCACTTCCTTGGCATCCATCATTTCTGTCGTCACTGGTGCGACAAAAAGATCCCTGCCGAAAAGAAAATCGTGATCATTCCCTGCGATTCCTTCCGTCTTCGGATATTCCAAATAGAGCGGCCGCATCAGGGGAATTCCCGTCCGGCTCATCTCCTCGATTCCCGTGTAGATATACGGCAGCAACCGATATCGCTCTTCAACGTATCTCCGCCGAATTGCTTCGTGCTCAGGTCCATGCACCCACGGTTCCTGATCTCCCGTTCCTTTTGCCGTGTGATCGCGATAGATCGGATTGAACGCTCCAACTTCAAACCATCGTGTTAGCAAATCTGAGGTCGGTGTTCCTGCAAATCCGCCGATGTCGTCTCCGACCATTCCGTAGCCGGAAATTCCCATGCTCAATAGCTGCGGCGTGCTCATCGCCAGGTGATTCCACGTGCTGCTGTTGTCGCCGGTCCACGTCGCCGCGTAGCGTTGCGCCCCTGCGTACGCCGCGCGGGTCAAAACAAACGGCCGCTCATCTCCCTGCAATTTTCTCAATCCCTCATACGTCGCTCGCACATTCTGCATTCCAAAAACGTTGTGAATTTCCGTGTGCGGGTGCTTCGCGCCGTCGTCCGTCCGGTGAACGTTGTCGAGTGGCATCGTCTTCGTCGGCGTAAGAAAAACGGCAGGCTCGTTCATGTCGTTCCAAAATCCTGCAGCTCCCATTCCAACAAAATCCTTGTATAGGCCGCCCCACCAATCGCGCACTCGCGTCAAGGTAAAATCCGGGAAAACGCTCGGCCCGGACCATACGGGCCCCACATAGAGCGAACCGTCCGCCCGTTTTACGAACACGTCCCGCTTCATACCCGTTTCGTACGGCGGGTAGCCTTCCTCTTGCAACTTGATGTGCAAATCCGTAATCAGAATCGTATGCATCCCCACTTTCTTGAAATCCGCGATCATTTTTTCAAAGTGGGGAAAATACTCTCGGTTTATCGTGAACGGAGTGTTGCCATCCTGATAGTCGATGTCGAAATAAATTGTGTCCGCGGGGATCTTGTCCTCGCGTAGCCGCTCCACAATCTCGTACGCACGCTTTTCCGGATAATACGAATAGCGGCACTGCTGATAGCCCAGCGTCCAAAGCGGCGGTAGCGGCGTTCTTCCCGTCAGCGCCGTGTAGTTTTCAATGATTTTCTTCGGCTCGGGTCCTGCGAAGTAGTAGTAATTGATCTCGCCGCCGTCCGCCCCAAACGAATAGTAGTCGCGTGACTCTTTTCCAAAATCGAATGAACTTCGCCATGTGTTGTCGAAGAAAATTCCATACGCCGTTCCGTTTCGAAATCCCTGGAAAAACGGCATCGTTTTGTAAAGCGGATCGCTCGATTCCTGCCACCCGAATTCGTCCGTATTCCACATCGTGAACGAACGATTCCGCCGGTTCATCGGTCCGGCTTTGTCGCCCAATCCAAAATAACTTTCGTCCGCGGGCATCTTCTTCCATACCTTAATCCGAGCGCCGTCCCACGCCATTGGCAAGGACGGCTCGTCCGCCACGATCACGTTTCCCACAGCATTCAAAAAATCAACCAGTAGCGGCGTTTTCTTCACACGAACAATCGTCTCCCCTGCGCTCAACTTCACGGTATCTGCCGCATCCTCGATCTTCACCGCTGGCGGCGCCGCTTCTTCAATCACCGCCCACGAAAAATCCTTTGGAAAACTCCCGTCGGGAGCCACACGCACGCGGAAAACGCCATCGCGCACCGCCGTAATCCGCACCTTTGCTTTCCCTGCCGCCAGCTCAACACCGTCGTTTAGCTTCGTTACGCGCTGCACGCTTCCAATGTGTTGCCAACCTTGCGCAACACAATTCGCCGCGGCAAAAAAACAAACCGCACACAGCACAACAAAACGGCGCGTGGTTCCGAACATGACGGCCTCCGAGAGTTGTCCGCCCGATGGGAAGGATTCAGGCGGCGAGCCACTGTTCAAAAAACGTGGACGCTTTCGCCCCTTCGATCCGCCGGCGCACCGCGTCCATCGCGCGGCAGCGCAGCGCGTTGCTGGCGCCATAAAAACCCAGCCAATACGGCAGATGAATCTCGCCCGGCAGCGCTTCCATTTCGAGCGACGCATTGCACATTTTGAAAAATCCCTGCTGAAACACTATGCGCAGCACTTTGTCACGCAGCACTTCTTTTGCTTGCTTCTCGCTTAGCGTCCCAGCAAGGCAATTGCGTGTCTGCACCGTAACAAGTTCATCGTCCTGTGGCACGGCTCGAAACTCGAACAAATCCAACGACCCGTCCACCGCATCCATTGCAAAAATCCGCTGCACCCTTTCTCGATTCATCGCGTACCGCACGCGGTACAGCCGGAACGGTACATATGCCTCTGCAATCCGCTGAAGCGGACCCGTCCGCAACCGCCAATACAAAGACGAAGGCCCAGGCGCGCGAAACGTCCGAAGCGCTTCGTCTTTTGTCACATTGGGTTTCAGGCTGCGAATCAAGCGTCTGCCTCTTTCGCTCAATTTGTTACTGTGCTTTCTAGCGGAAGCGTATCCACAACCCAACCACGGTTGCGATTAGCGCCAGCGTGAACACAACGTTCAGGGTACGCTCCAATCCCGTTTCCTTCTTCAGGTGCGGCGCGCTCGCGTCCATGCTGTCCAGCTTTTCATCCACGGTCGCGAACGTCAGCCCCGCCAGCTTCTTTCTGTCCGGCGCGGGATACATCATGCTCACGCCAATCAGCACGATCGAGCACAAAACAAACATGAAGATGGCGTAGTGAAGGAAATTCATATCCACCAACCAGCGGATCGCGCCCGACTTGTATTTCGCGCTCTTGTCCAGCACTTCGAACACGAATCGCGCCGCGCCCAGCACAAATCCAACGAGCAGCGACGAAATAGCACCTTGTCCGTTCAGCCGCGGCCACAAAATTCCGAAAACGAAACATGCGGCAATCGGTGGGCTGATGTACGCCTGCACGCTCTGCAAATAAATGTAAAGCTGCGCGCTCAGCAAATGGATGAACGGCACCCACAACAGCCCCAGTAGCACCATTCCGCCCGTCGCGATTCTGCCGAAGGTCACAAGCTGCTTCTCGGAAGCTTCCGGATTGATTTTCTTGTAAAAATCCAGTGTCACCAGCGTCGAGGCCGAATTGAATACGGAACTCATCGCGCCCATCACGGCCGCGAGCAACGCTGCCATCACCAATCCGACAAGTCCCACCGGCAACAAATTCAGCACAAGCGTGGGGTACGCGTAGTCCGGTTTCTCCCCAACCTGATCTTTGAACAATGCATACGCGATGATTCCCGGCAGCACCAGCATGAATACCGGCAAAATCTTCAGGAAACCCGCAAAAATCGTTCCCGCTTTCGCATGTCCCTCGTCCTTTGCGGAAAGCACGCGCTGCACGATCACCTGATCTGTGCACCAGTACCAGATTCCCAAAATCGGCGCGCCGAAAAATATTCCTGTCCATGGAAACGCCGAATCCGTCGCAGGTTTAATCATGTGGAAGTAACTGGACGGAACCATCTCCTGCAGATGAGCAAAACCGCCGACGCGGCTCAGTCCAATCAAAGTCAGCGCTACTGCGCCCGTGATCAAAATCAGTGTTTGCACGGTGTCCGTGTAAATCACCGCCGCCAGTCCCCCGGCGACCGTATAAATCCCCGTCGCAACCACCAGCACCACCGCCGTCTTCCACAGGGACCATCCCGCCACGCGCTCCAGCACCACGCTCGCCGCATACAACTGCACGGAGATTTTCGTAAAGATGTATGCAATGATCGAGATTCCAGCTAGATACACCGCGCACTGCCGGCTAAAGCACCGCTCCAAAAATTGCGGCATCCTAAAAACATTGCCCCGCAAATAAAACCGCACAAAAACCCAAACCAAAAAAACCC
>JACXTT010011725.1_pt1 | contig 11702 bp, 5 predicted proteins | sample 9270951 | NCBI WGS metagenome assembly JACXTT01 (sample SAMN15532306, study PRJNA645909) | rock metagenome | isolation source: weathered quartz diorite | place: Puerto Rico | collected 2017-06-21 | reverse complement strand
CATTCGGCTTGGGGGGCCCGGTCCGGCAATCCGTAAGAAGAACCTGGTGGACAATCCAGCGAAATTGTACGGTTTCTAGTGTGCGAGAATGCTTGAGGACTTATGAAAAAGTTAACGTTGATTCTGCTGATCGCCGTGGCCGCAAGGGCGGCGGACGTGCATCCATCGTGGGCGTTCCTGGTTCCTGACAAGGATCAACCGCACGCCGACGAGAGCACGGAGGCAAGGCACATGCCGGGCAGTTCGAAAGCGTATACGCCGGCTCAGATCGACGATCTTGCGAATCCTCCCGACTGGTTTCCCGACGAGCACGGCCAGCTCGCCCCGATCATTCAGCATGGCAAAGGCGCTGCGCTGGCGTGCGGTTCCTGCCATCTTTATTCTGGACACGGGCATCCGGAATCCGCCGACATCGCCAGTCTTCCGCTCGAGTATCTGATCCGCACCATGAACGATTTCAAAAGCGGCGCGCGCATCGATCCGGCGCGCATGAATGGCATTGCGAAGGCGATGTCCGATGAAGAAATCCGTCAGGCCAGCGAGTGGGCCGCGTCGCTGAAGCCGGGCGCTTGGGTGAAGGTAATCGAGAGCGCGACCGTTCCGAAGAACTACGTGAGCGTCAAGGGCCGCATGCGCCTTCCGCATCCGAGCGGAGGCATGGAGCCGCTGGGAAACCGCATTATCGAACTTCCGCAGGATGCGTTTCGCGCCACCAGCCGCGACCCCAAATCCGGATTCATCGCTTATGTCCCGATCGGGAGCGTCACGAAAGGCGAGGCTTTGGTGAAGACCGGTGGTGGCGGAAAAACAATTGCCTGCGGAATCTGTCACGGCGACACGTTGAAGGGCTTGGCCGACGTCCCCAGGCTCGCCGGGTTGCATCCGGTGTATGTAGTCCGGCAGCTTTGCAACTTCCAAACTGGCACGAGCAACGGCGCTTCTGCGGCGCTGATGAAAAAAGTCGTCGCCAATTTGACCGAGGACGACATGGTCGCCATCGCCGCCTATACGGCCGCGCAAACGCCGTAGCAGCCTGAAAGGAAAATCATGAAGCAATCACACATTTTTCGTTTCTACTCTCGACCCTGGCCGGATTCACACTGTGTTCCAGTTACGCCGCCGCGCAGAATATCGACAAGTTCGTGATCTCGGGCGCTGCCGCGAAAAAGGCGATGACGCACGAGATCTCCGCCGACGCTGCCGAGAAGATCACTCAGGCATGCCTGGATTACGCGAAGGAGCACAACATCGCGGTCACGGTTTTCATCCTTAACCCGACCGGACAGATTGTGCACGCGCATCGCATGGATGGCCAAGTTCCGATCAACGTCGAGACCGCCGAATTGAAGGCCAAGAGCGTGCTGTATACTCGCGATTCCACGCACGCTCGCGCCAACATGGTGGCCAATAATGTCTCGCTCCAAATGCGTTGGGCGCCGCTCGGCGTATTCCCGACGGCCGGTGGATTGCCGATGATGGTGGACGACCTGATGATCGGCGCGATCGGCGTCGGCGGATCGAATGCCGACGAAGAGTGCGCCTACCAGGCGCTGACGAAGATCGTCGGCCCGCAGCCTCCCCTGGCGCCCGCGACTCCGCGGCCCGCGGCTCCAACTACGGGAACTCAGCGGTAATTATTTTCCGGCCAGCGCGGGAGTTTTGCGGCGAGACTTTGGAACCGACGGCAGCGCGGCCGGAGCGTCGTCCATCGGTAGGCTGAAGCGCCGGATTCCATCGTAGGCGTACAGCGCGCCTGCGACAGCGCCAGCGGTCGGGACTAATCCGATTTCGCCCGCGCCTTTCGCTCCGTAGCCGCCGACTTCATCCGGAACTTCGATCAGGATCGCGTCGATGCGCGGCGTGTCCTTCGCCTTCAAGATGCCGCAGTCGCGCAACAGCAGCGAATCCGGGCGGCCGCCAGTACTCGGGAAGTTTTCCGAAAGCGCGTAGCCCAGGCCCATGTGCACGCCGCCTTCTACCTGGCTCGCGCAAGCTTTCGGGTTGATCGCGCGGCCGACGTCGTGCGCCGCGACGACGCGCTCGATGCGGCCATCTTCACCCAGAATCACAACTTGTGTGGCGTAGCTGAAGGTCATGTGCGTGGTGGGATTGGTCAACGCTTCCGGCGTTCCGGGGCGCGTTGTGAAATTGCAGATGTAATCGCCGGTGTACTCGCGCCCGGCCAGTTGATCGAGAGTCGAAGTCTTCAGATCGTCTGCCAACTGTCGCGCAGCTCGCTGCGCCGCGGCGCAACTCAACGTGGTGGCTCGCGATGCCCAGGTCTCGCCGCACTTCGCGCCTAGTTCTTTGTCCCAGCGCACGGTCATGATGTCAGGCGAAAGACCAGTCTCTTCACAAACCGCTTGCCGGACCGTGGTGAAAACTCCCTGCCCCATTTCCGTGTAACCGGTGCATACTTCCAGGCGCGCACCCGGCAGCACGCGGATCAACGCATGACCGCTGTCGATGGTGCCATTGCCGATTCCAGTGCTCTTGATGCCGCAGCCGATACCAGCGTATTTCGAACTCTTGTAAATGTCCTTCACCGCTTCGAGGCTGCGCCGCATTCCAGCGACGCTCTCACGCATGATCTGACCGGTAGCAAAGGCATCACCCGGATTGAGAATATTGCGCTCGCGAATATCCCAGCCATCGATGCCAGCCTTCTCGGCGAGAATATCCATGACGCCTTCGATCGCAAAGTGAGCCTGGTTGGTCCCGAAGCCGCGCATCGCGCCGCTGATGGGGTTGTTCGTGAAGACGGCCTTCGATTCGATGTCGACGTTGGGCACTCGATACGGCCCGCAGGAGTGGCAGGCGGCGCGTAGCAGACATTTGCCGCCGGTTCCCGCGTATCCTCCAGTGTCGCCGACGATGCGAACGCGCGCGGCCAGCAGACGGCCTTCAGCGTCGGCGCCGACACGAAGGTGCAGCGTCATCGGATGGCGTTTGGGATGAAGCTGCGCCGATTGCTTGCGCGTGAGAACAGTTTTGACGGGACGGCCCAGCAGATGCGCGGCGAGCGCGGTCTGCGCCTGGATCGAAAGTTCCTCTTTCGCGCCGAAAGCTCCGCCGCTCGCGGCCAGTTCCACTTCTACTTCCTCGGGCGGCAGGTTCAAAACTTTTGCGATTTGCGCTTTGTCGAACGTCGAGCCCTGACTCTGGGAGTGGACCTTGATGCCTTTGCCCTGCGGTAGCGCGAGGCACGCCTCGGGCTCAAGAAATGCGGGATCGACGGGCTGCGTTTGGAAGGTGTGGTCGACGATGTGCGCCGAAGCGGTGAATGCGGCATCCACATTTCCGCGAGAAAATGCCGTGGTCTCGAGCAGATTCGGATGAACGTGCAAGTTGCCGGGCGCGTGGACTTGCGGCGCGCCGGGCTCGAGCGCTGCGAACGGATCGGTGACCGGTTCGTAAACTTCGTATTGCGCCTTCACTTTTTCGGCGGCCTGCCGGGCATGGAAAGCGGTATCGGCCACGACGAGCGCCAGCATGTCGGCCACGCAGCACGTGGTTTCACCAACAGCAATGAATACGGGTAGATCAGGAATCGCGAGACCAGTGCCGCGCTGCCCGGGAACGTCGGGCGCGGTGAGAATCCTGACAACGCCCGGCATGGCGAGCGCGGTGGAAGTATCGATCGCCAGAATCTTCGCGCGCGGATGCTCGACCAACGCCGCTGCTCCGTGCAGCATTCCAGCAACGCGCATGTCATCGACGAACGGCTTCTCGCCGAAAGCCTGATCGAGACCCATGTAGCGCGAAATGGATTGACCGATGCCATTGCCGTTACCATTGGTCGAAGTGGAGCGGGTCATCCCGAATTCTTCGCCGAAGAAGGAATGTCGTCGCGGCTCTTTGCGGGGAAGCTGCTTATGATCGTTCCAGGCTTCGCCGGCCGTTTGTACGGCGTCGATGATGCGCGCGTATCCGGTGCAGCGGCACAGGTGACTATCGAGCGCTTTCGCGACTGCTTCGCGATCCTCGGTGCGCTTGTTGCGGAGCAGCGAAGATGCACGGACCAGGATTCCGGGAATACAGAAGCCGCATTGAATGCCGCCTTCAAGTACGAATGCTTCGCCCAATACGCGGCGCATCTCATCCGGCATGCCTTCAAGCGTGACCACGTCGCGGCCTTCCATCTGCTCCGGCTTGCGCAGGCACGCGAGCACGGGCTGGCCGTCGACGAGAATCGCGCAGCAGCCGCAAGCCCCTTCCGGAGCGCACCCGTTCTTGGGAGAGAGGATGTTGCACTCCTCGCGCAGAACCTCGAGGAAGTTCATCCCGGCTTCGTAGGAAACCGCGGTGGCCCGCCCGTTCAGCTGGAGGTTGACCCTCGGCATATCGGCTGCGCTAAGCGCCGTCAGAGAACGCACTTACACGCTCGCCTCCGACTCTTACAAGGTTAACAGGCCGGATTAGCGTTCCACAACGGCGCGCGGGTTTAACGGTTTTTGGCCGTGCTCATCGGCCCCACGTTCTCGTACCACTTGATGTTGTGCGTCGCGCCGCCGATCATGATGATGTCGGGACGCCCGTCGCCATTGATGTCCGCCACCTGGCAGCCGGATGCGGACATTCCCAAATGATCCAGTTCTTCGTGATGCCACTGCGTGCCCGCTTCATCGACGGAGTAAAACACGTGGGACGTCGAAACCTTGCCGCGCGCACGATCGCCGGCGACGATCTCATCGCGGCCATCGCCGTTGAAGTCGCCGACGCAAACTTCGTGGCCTTCGGTGAGTTGATCGTAAATTACCTTGCGTGTCCAGCCGCCTTTGCCATCATCGGTGTATGTGACTACTTCATTGCCATGCCATGGCTCCACTGTCGCGAGCATCCGGCGCTTGCCGAAGTGTGCGATCTTCACATCGCTGGTGCCAAGGCGCGGCGCATCTTCTGAGTCGTGGCCCTTCACGATCACTTTGCGATCCCACTTCAAGTTGTCACCCTTACCGGACGCTGAATAGAGAATCACTCCTTCGAAGCTCGCGGCCAGCACTTGCTCCTGCTTGCCCTTGCTCGTCCAATTAACGACACGAACCCGGTGTGTGATCCCGCTCATGTCGTTATCGATGGTTTGGCGTTTCCAATCGCTCGACCAGTCCTTCGGGACTCGGTAGAAAAACAGCGGCGTCTTGCCTTCGTACTTCGGCGCTGCGTTGGTGTCGCCCACCAGCGGAGCATTGATCAGCTCTTTCTTGCCATCACCATCGACGTCGGCCCAAGCGACGTGGTGCGAAGTGGGGAAGGCATCGAGCTTCGTGGATTTCCAAGGCTCGCGCGGATCGCCCACGTGCTGCAACAGCCACACCAGGCCGGGACTCTTGGCCTGCTGCATCGCGAATCCGGTCTCGAGCGCGATCTCAGGTATGCCATCACCATCGATGTCATGCGTTGCCAGATTCACCTGCCCGGGCATGTCCTTGACAATCGCGTGCGGCTGCCAAGTAGGATTCTCGTACCAGGTGAGATCCTTCATCTGCTGGCTCACGCCGATCACTTCTGGTTTGCCGTCGTGATTCAAATCGACGACGATGACCGCGTAGCCGCCCGGTGCGTTGGCCTCGATCACGTGGTCTTTGAATTGGACGACTTGTTGGCCGGCGGCAAGGCTGGCCAGGAGGACGAGCAGCGACAAGGTTCGAAACATATTAGTTAATGATACGCCGGTCGCCGCGCAAGTGCATTCCGGATGCCAGGCGACGCTCCCCGGAGTTCGTTCTAGTTTTGCGGCGATGCGGTGGGCCGCCCGGTTTCCGCGCGGGATGATGTGCCCAGATACTTCTGGAACCAATCCGTCTCACGTTTCATTTTGTCGAGAATGTGCAGCGGCTCGATGAAGCCGTGATTTTCGCGCGGATACACGACCATCTCCACCGGCACATTATTCTTCTTCAAGCCCATGTACAGCTCCTGAGCCTGGCTGATCGGAACGCGCGTATCGGCGGCGCCGTGCATGATCAACGTTGGTGTTTTAGCCTGCTTGATGAAGGTCATCGCGGACGCACGACGGTAGGCCTCCAAGTCGTTCCACGGCATGTCGCCGAAATACCCGTCGAGCACGCGCTGTAGATCGTTGGTCGAGTACATCGAGAACATGTCAGTGAGTCCCGCGCCGACCATCACGGCTTTGAAGCGATTAGTTTGCGTAAGCGTCCACGCCGTCATGTATCCGCCGTAACTCCAGCCGCTCTGCGCCATGCGATCCGGATCCGCGAGGCCGCGCTTCACCAGCTCGTCAAGGCCGCTCTGAATGTCTTGATAATCGCCGCCGCCCCAATCCTTGAGATTCGAGAGTTGGAATTTTTCACCATAGCCTGAACTACCGCGGATGTTCGGCAACAATACGGCCCAGCCCTTTCCCGCCCAAACATGCGGATAGTTGTAGCCGCTGTGTGGAAATGCCTGAGACCAGACGCCGGATGGCCCGCCGTGAATCGACGCCATCAAAGGAACGCGCTGGCCCGCTTGGTAACCAACCGGATAAATCAGAATCCCTTCGATCTCAACCCCGTCCTTCGCGCGCCAGCGAACAACTTCGCTACGCCCCAGCTCCAACTGCGCGACCTGCGGATTATGATCGGTGACGCGCTGTGCGTCCACACTCGGAAAGGAAGATACGTACAGATCGGGCGCGTGCTGCATATCGCTCCGAGTGAGCGCCACACGATCGCCCGCGCTCGAGAGACTGAAGCTGTTGATTACAGCCTCGTCGCGGGTGACCGGCTGCGGCACGCCGCCGGCCACCGGGACGCGATAGATCTGGCCGGTGCTGTGATGCTCGCTACGGAAGTACACGGCGGACCCGTCGTGGGACCATTGAATCTGCGCGGCGTTTGAATCCGGATCGGCAACCAGATCCCGCGCAGTGCCACCTTCGCTCGCAATGATCTTTAGGTGCGACACGCCTAGCACACCGTTGCGAGTGTCGTGACTGTTGAACGCGATCCATTTTCCGTCCGGCGACCAACGCGGATCCTGGTCCGGCCCCGGATTTTCCAGCAGCTTCTTTTGCCCGCTGCCATCTGCGCGCGCAATATAAATATCGCTTAAGCTGCCGTCATCGGCCTTGGGAGTGGGCCTTGCAACGTACGCGAGCCGAGTGCCATCCGGCGACCATTGCGGATCCGCCAGCACCGCGTCTGTCTTCACGATCTCGTTCGGCTTCTTCGATTCAACATCGACCACCCACAGATGCGAGAACCGATAGTCGTGGTCGATCACGCGAGCGTCGTCTTTGTCTTTTTGTTTTTTCTCCTCGGCGTCACTCAGCGGGACTTGTGCGACGAAGGCGATGCGCTTGGAATCGGGCGACCACGCGAATGACGTGACTCCGCCCTTGGCATCCGAGAGCGTTTCCGCCTCGCCACCGAACGCGGGCATAATGTATAACTGCGCTCGCGGGCGTTCGCCCGGCGTTGACACCGCGGCTGCTGGCGTCCCTCGCGCTCCCAGGAACGCGACCCATTGGCCGTCCGGCGACCATTCGGGCGACCGATCGTCGCGCCCACTGGTAAACTTGCGCGGCTTGGCGACGCCCATCACAGCAATACCCGCGGGCGCAATCCAAATTTCGTTGCGACTCTGGTCGTCCTTCATGTCCGGGTACGCCAACTCGTAGAGGACCAGCTTTCCGTCCGGAGATATCCTGGCGTTGTTGACGGATTTCACGGCCATCACGTCGTCCGGTGTCATGAGGTGCTTGGTTTGCGCAGCGCCGACGGCCGCCAGCGCGAGAAGCGCGATCAATAATGGTTTCACTGTGCCTCCAGTAGCCTCTTGCTACTCTACTACTCCGCCAGAGTTGCCGCTATCTTTGTTGTTTCAGTTGACAAGCTGCAAAAGACCGCGCCATAATTGCTCCCAAGCCCCGTAGGCCTCTAGCTGCTTCCGGCTCTTAGACGAGCCTCACACTCCAAGCCCCGAGTAAATCGGCGCCCCGAGTCTGGGTCTTCCGCTCTGTCGCATTCGGTGAAATTCACAAAAGGGAGACTGACATGACGTGTACTCGTCTATCAACGTGGCGTTGGCTTGCCACATTCGGCATCCTTTCGGCGTCCATCAATGGCTGGGCACAAGGCACCACCTCACTCCGGGGCATCGTGACGGACCAACAAGAGGCCGTCATCGCCGCCGCTAAAGTGACGCTCACCGCCAAAAGCAGTGCAATCGTGCGCTCGGTGCTGACTCAGCAAACTGGCGAGTACCAGTTCCAGCAGATGGCGCCCGGGACTTACGATTTGACGGTCGAGATGCCCGGCTTTGCGACGCACAAGAATCAGGATCTGCGGCTGCTGGTAGACACGCCGGCCACGCTGAACGTCAAGATGGAGATTGCCGCGAGCACATCCGTCGTGACAGTGGAGGAGTCCACGGCACAGTTGAACACCGTGAATGCCAGCGTCGGTAATGCGTTTCAGGAGCAACAAGTACAGAATCTCCCACTGCAGACGCGCAACGTTGTCGAACTGCTCAGCCTTCAGCCTGGCGTTACTCCCACCGGCGAAGTGATGGGTGCGCGCCGCGATCAGAACACGATCACCCTGGACGGGGCCAACGTGAACGACAACCAAAACGCCATCTCTGGAACTTTGCTCTATGGATCCACGAACGGGAGCACAAATGGCTTCAACGCGGCGTTGCCGATCCCCCTCGATTCAGTGATGGAGTTCCGCGTCACGGTGGCCGGTCAGGGTGCGTCACAGGGCCGATCCTCCGGTGGCCAAGTTTCGCTCGTCACCCGCAGCGGAAGCAACTACCTGCACGGCTCAGCATATGAATTCAACCGCAACACGGATTTTACGGCCAACAACTGGTTCAACAACCGAAGCGGCGTCGCGCGGCCGCAATTGGTGCGCAACCAGTTCGGCGCGTCGCTCGGCGGCCCGGCGAAAAAAGATCGCGTCTTCTATTTTCTCAATTACGAGCGCCGCATCGACGCCAGCCAGCAAAGCGTCACGCGCACCGTGCCGTCCGATACGCTGCGGCAAGGCATCATCGAGTTCAAGACCAAGGATGGCGTCCTCCACACGCTTTCCCCGGCCGACGTGGCCCAAGTCGATCCGCTGCACATCGGCGTCAATCCGACTATGCTCAGCATTCTTAAGCAGTATCCGGCGGGCAACGCGCCACAGCTTGGTTCGGACCTGGGGCTCAACTTCAGCGGATTCATTTTCAACGCTCCGGTGACGCTCGACAATCGCATCTACGTTGGCAAGTTCGACTGGATGGTCGACAACCAGGCGCGTCACACGATTTCCTTTCGCGGCACGCTCTCCAACAGCGATCAGACCAACGCGCCGGCGCAGTTTCCTGGACAATCGGCTGCCTCGCAGTTGATCAACAACAGCAAAGGATTCGGCGCGCGCTACACCGCCGTGCTCAGGCCGTCGCTGGTGAACGTGATGAACCTCGGGCTCACGCGCATCGGCCTGGATAATACGGGCGCGTCCGGCACGGCACTCAGTTTCGGAGCCATCACCAGCCTGCAGAATTTTACGCGCGGCAGCTCCCGCATCGCGCCGAGTTGGAACCTCGCCGACGATCTCACCCTGATCAAGGGCAGCCACAGCGTGCAGACCGGAATCAATTTTCTTTTCCCGACGAACAATCGCATCAGCTATACCAATTCGTGGCCGTCCTATACTTTTAGCCGTGGACTTCTGGTCGGCCTCGGCCAGGACATTTACAACGCCGCCGCGACATTCGCCGGCGTTTCTTCCGCTCAGCTCTCCAACGCTACGGCTGTGACAAATGGCTTCGGTGATGTGCTGGGGCTCGTCAATTCCCTGAGCGTGACTTATCAATACCAAAAGAACGGATCGATTCTTCCTATCGGCCAGCCGCAAGCACTGGCCTTCATCACGCGCGACTACGAGTTCTACGTTCAGGACACCTGGAAGATCGGGCGCAGCTTTACTCTGACCTATGGTCTTCGCTACTCCAACGCTGCGCCGCCCTTCGAAGCGAACGGTCTGCAGGTGGGCACGACGCCGGGTATCGATCAATTTTTCGCCGATCGAGTGGGCGCGCAGGCCAATGGCATTCCGAACAACGCTCTTTCCAGCGCCCGCCTGAGCTATGCCCTGAACGGACCGGTGAATGGCGCATCGAGCTGGTTCAAGCGTGACAACAATAATTTCGCACCGCGAGTTGGATTCGCCTACTCGCCTTCAGGGGAAGGCCTGACCAAATGGCTTGGCAAGAACACTGTCATCCGCGGGGGTGCGGCACTGGTTTACGATCAGTACGGCAACGATCTGGTCTCCAGCTTCTCATCACTCGGCTCGGTCGGGCTCGCCAGCACGCTCAACGCACCGAATTCGTACAACTTCACCTCTTCGCCGCGCTATACAGGCGGTGCGCTGCCTCCGTTACCGGCCGCGCCGGCAGGCGGATTTCCATACAAGCCCGCCGATATCGCAGCTATCAGCGGCACCTTCTATGGAATTTCGCCCGACTTGGTTGCGCCTTACTCGTATGTCCTGAATCTCACCGCGACGCATGAATTTCACAATGGTCTCGTGCTCGAGGCAGGCTATGTCGGACGCCTCGCGCACAAGCTCCTTATCCAGCAGGATGCCTATTCTCCGCTGCTCTACTTCAAAGACAACAAGAGCGGCATGACTTGGGTGCAAGCCGACACCGCGCTACATCAGCTCTATGTGAACGGACTGTCGTTCAATCAAGTGAAAGCCAATCCGTCTTCGGTCCCCTTGAACGCTTTTGTGGAGAATATGTTTCCTGGACTCGCCAACCAGTATTTTCCGGGCAGCGCCACAGCCAACTACTTTTACGGCATCTACGGCGTCAATGCGGGCAGCCACCTCGACAATCTGCACACGCTCGATCGCATCGGTGCGCCTAACAAATGCATCACGATCACCGGTTGCTGGACTTTCTTCGCGCCCCAAGGCAGCGCCCAGCCGACCTGGACCAACGCCGCAAATTCAAATTTCCACGGCATGACGATTTCGTTGCGGCGTGCGTTGCGCAACGGCGTCTCGTTCGATTTCAATTACACCTTGTCGCACTCGCTCGACGACGGCTCGGCTGCGGCCGACGGCGCCAACCAGTTTGGCGGCGTTCTGCAAAATGCTTTCCAGCCGAAGGCGTTCTATGGATCATCCGACTTCGACATCCGCCACGGAGTGAATGCCAACGTGCTCTACCAACTGCCCTTCGGGAAAGGCAAGAGGTTCGCGAGCGCCGCGCCGGGCTGGCTGGATGAAATTATCGGCGGCTGGCAGATTTCTTCGTTGATCCGCTATCGCTCCGGTCTGCCGTACACCATCGGCGGCACCGGCACGTTCAATACGAACTATTGGCAAAGCTCGCTCGTGATTCCTAACGGCGCAATACCCGCTTCCGGCCCGGGTTTCGATCAGTTAGGCAACCCCAGCATCTTCCGGTCGACTGCCGCCTCGCAGTCTTATCAGGACCAATATCCCGGCGGCAGTGGAACGCGTGCGATCCTGCGCGGGCCTGGATTCCGCAACGCCGACATAGCCGTCTCGAAGAATTGCAAGATGCCTTTGGAGGGCCACAGTCTGCAGTTCCGCGCCGAGGCCTTCAACGCGTTCAACTTCGTCAACTTCAATCTGGTGACGCGCGTGACCAGCGGGTCCGCAACCACCACGTTGACGAATCTATCGCTGACCTCGCCAGGGACGTTCGGCGAGTTTACCTCCGCGGCGGAT
>JACXTT010011724.1_pt1 | contig 11703 bp, 13 predicted proteins | sample 9270951 | NCBI WGS metagenome assembly JACXTT01 (sample SAMN15532306, study PRJNA645909) | rock metagenome | isolation source: weathered quartz diorite | place: Puerto Rico | collected 2017-06-21 | reverse complement strand
GCGACCTGGATCGACCGGCTGGTCCGACGGAAAGGCAGGAGTGATGGCGCGCAAGGTCATCCTGCACGTGGGCGCTCCGAAGACGGGTACCTCGTTCGTCCAGGACCTGCTCTTCGGCGAGCGCGACGCGCTGGCCGCCCGCGGGATCCTCTACCCGGCGAAGCGTTTCGACGCGCACTTCCTGGCGGCACTCGACCTGATGCAGCTGCCCTGGGGAGGGATCGAGCGCGAGGCCGTCGGTGCGTGGGACAAGCTCGCCCGCGAGGCTCGCGCCTGGTCCGGGAACGTGGTGATCAGCCACGAGATCCTGGCCACGGCATCGCGCGTGCACGTCGCTCGTGCCCTGGAGTCGCTCGGCGGCGAGGTGCACGTCGTGTACTCGGCGCGCGACCTGGTGCGCCAGATCCCGGCCGAGTGGCAGGAGAACGTCAAGCACCGCCGGCGGACGCCGTACGCCGAGTTCCTCGCCGACCTGCAGGACCCCGAGCGCAGCTCCGAGGTGGCGCAGTGGTTCTGGGGTGTCCAGGAGATCCCCGACGTGCTCGACCGCTGGGGTTCGACGCTGCCCCGGGAGAACGTCCACCTCGTCACGGTGCCGCCGTCCGGAGCGCCGCGCGACCTGCTGTGGCAGCGCTTCGCCCAGGTGCTCGGCCTCGATCCCGCCGGGTACACCCGCGAGGAGGGCAAGACGAATGCCTCGCTCGGCGTGGCCGAGGTGGCCGTGGTGCGCCTGCTCAACGAGGCGATCCACGACGTCGTCCACAACCACAACTACCGCCCGCTTGTCCGCGAGAACCTGGTGCACCGCAACCTCTCGACCGACCGCCGATCTCCCGCGCTGTCGGTGCCGGCCGACGTCTGGACCTGGGCCGACGGGGTCAGCCGCAGCTGGGTCGCCGAGCTGGGCCAGCGCGGGTACGACGTCGTCGGGGACCTCGACGACCTGCTGCCGCGTCCGGCCCTGCCGTTCGCCGATCCCGACGCCCCGGGTGCCGAGGACCTCGCCGACGCTGCGCTGCGCGCGCTCGCGGCGATGACCATCGAGGCGGCCCGCACGCGGGACGAGCAGGCCGTCCTGCACCGGGAGATCGAGCGGCTGCACGCCGAGGTCAGCGCTGCCCACCTGACCAAGTTCTACCGGCTCAAGCAGCGGCTGGTCGCGAGCGCGAAGACGAGTCCCACGGCCGCGCGGGGGCTGGCGGCCTACCGGCGCTTGCGCGGCTGAGCAGCCCTCGGCAGGAACTCGCGGTCGACGTACCGGCCGATCTTCCAGGTGACGAACGCGTCCGTGCCCGCGCCGACGAACCCGCCGACGACCGGCACCCGGCGACCCACCGTGGTGGCCACCCGCTTGCCGGCCGCCCGGGTGATCAGCTCGGAGGCGACCTCGTTGGCGAGCTGACGGTCGAGACTCACGTCGTGCACCATCGCGGTCGCGATCTCCATCGGTGTCCCCGGGAGCTCGCGCCGCTTGACCATCGCCAGCACCCGCTCCTCGCCGAGCAGGCAGGCCAGGATCGCGGCGCGGGTGCGCGGGTCGTCGAGGTCGTAGCCGCGCAGGTGCACGATGCCGGCCACCATGCGGCACTGCAGCAGGGCCAGTCCGGTGACGTTCGTCGGGATCGTGAACGCCATCGTCACCAGGCCGCCCAGGTTGGTCACGAAGCCCTGGGCGCCGGCGTACCGGACGTGGTTCTCGATCACGTCGTGGATCGCACCGGGCAGGTCGCCGGGGTGCTGGCCGGACTGCTTCTCGGCGGCCGACGCCGCGCTCGGCAGCGGGCCGACACCGGCGATCGCCTTCTCCAGGGCCTGGTGGACGAAGGCGGCGGACAGGTTCGGGGCCAGCTCGACAGCGCGGGGGGCCAGCGCGGACCCGAGGCGTTTGCCCATGCTCATGGGCTCAGCCTAGGCGGCTGGGGTTGGATGACCTCGTGCCCCTCGATCCCGGTCCCAGCCGCTGGCGGCTCCCGTCGCCGCCACCGGGTGCCCCGGACCTGATCGCGTACGGCGGTGACCTCGAGCCGTCTACGCTGCTGGCGGCGTACCGGGGCGGCCTGTTCCCGATGCCGGCCGACGGCGGCGAGATCGGCTGGTGGTCACCGCAGGCCCGTGGCGTGCTGCCGCTCGACGGGCTCCGGGTGTCCTCGTCGCTGCGGCGTTCCGTACGCCGGTTCGAGGTCCGCGTCGACTCGACCTTCGAGGAGGTGGTGGCGGGCTGTGCCGACCCCGGCCGGGACGGTGGCTGGATCGATGGCGACATCGCCGCGGCGTACGCCCGCCTGCACCAGCTCGGCTGGGCCCACTCCGTCGAGACCTGGCGCGACGGCGAGCTCGTCGGCGGCCTCTACGGGATCGCGATCGGTGGCCTGTTCGCCGGGGAGTCGATGTTCTCCCGGGAGAGCGACGCCTCGAAGGTCGCGCTGGTGGCGCTCGTCGAGCTGCTCGCCGACCAGGACGCCGACCGGCGACTGCTGGACACCCAGTGGCAGACCGGCCACCTGGCGACGCTCGGGGTGGTCGAGATCCCGAGGCCGGACTACCTCAAGCGGCTCGCCGACGCCCTGACGTTGCCGCTGCCTGCTGCGTTCTCCTGACTCAGGCCAGCTCGAGCACCAGCACGACCACAGCCGCCAGTACGTACAGGCCCAGCGCCGCACGCACGACCTGCACGCGGCGCGCCTCGGGCATCTCCCGCCGCCCGACGAACCACGCGATCGCCGGCAGCACCAGCACGCCGTGCAGGGTCACCCCGTGGAACTCCTTCACGAACCCGGTCACGGCGTACATCCGGGCTGCGGTGTCGCCGTGGGCGCGCGCGATCGACCCGCGGGCGATCATCGCGGCGCCGGAGATCAACCCGGCCACCAGCAGTGCGAAACCGCTGCGCTGGGCCAGCACCATGCTCGCCGGACCGTCGACGCGGCCCCGGAAGGCAGTGACCGCGAAGGCTCCGAGCACCACGATCAGCACCCCACCACCGACGGCCAACGTCATCGCGACCACGGTGTTGAACGGGGTCGAGGTGTTCAGGTGCGAGGGCTGGTCGCGCCACGCCTGCACGGTGATGCCGGCCACCTCGACGACGCAGTCGACCGCGAAGACGGTCAGCAGCCGGGCACGGGTCCGCTCGGCCAGCTGCAGGTACGACGTCACCCAGAGCACCGACGCCAGGGTGACGCCGAAGGAGAGGCCGAAGTCGAACGGCTTGCGCCAGGACACCGGCCCACCCCACGGCCGGTCGTCGGCGAAGAATACGCCGAGGTGGACCAGCCCCGAGAGCACCAGGAGGCCGGCGACGACCAGGCACGCGCGGGTGACGCGGTCGGTCCTGACCGGGGCCGGAGGGATCAGCAAATCGTTCACACCATGAACTATTACACGAACGATGGGTTGTGCGAAACTCGGAGCGTGAAGAGACCTTCCGGCGTCGCGCTGCTGCTCTCCCAGCTCGGCGCCCACGTCGCTGCCGAGTTCGCACGCCGGTTGGCACCGCTGGACCTGACCCCGGCTCACGTCGGGACCCTCCGGGTCCTGGCCGGTCAACCGGGATTGAGCCAGCAGGAGCTCGCCCGTGCGATCGGTGCCGTCCCCAGTCGGGTGGTGAAGCTGCTCGACGAGCTGGAAGAACGTGGGCTGGTGGAGCGCCGGCGCAGCGAGACCGACCGCCGCAACCACGAGCTGTTCCTCTCCGACGCCGCCTCAGCCCGGCTCGCCGACGTGCTCTCCGTGGTGGTCGAGCACGACCAGGCCATCGCCGCCGGACTGACGGCAAAGGAGCTCGGCACCTTGCGGGAGCTGCTGGCCAAGGTGGCCGAGGCCCAGGGGATCGCGCCCCTGGGTCATCCGGGGTACCGCTCCTAGAACACGACCGGGTCGCCGGCGTCGGCGACCATCGGTAGCCCGGCCGCGGCCCAGTCGAGCATGCCGCCGTCGAGGTTGACGGCGTCGTGACCGTGCTGGACCAGGTAGCCGGTCGCCTGGGCCGAGCGGCCGCCGACCTTGCAGACCACCAGCAGCTGGCCCTCGGGGATCTCGCCGACGCGCTCGACGAGCTCACCCAGCGGGATGTGCACGGCACCCTCGATCCGGCCGTGCGCCCACTCGACCGGCTCGCGCACGTCGAGTACGACGAGGCCGTCGGGGAGCGGGTTCGGGACCTGGTCGATGCTGACCGTCGGGATGCCGTTCATGCCCGCAAGGCTAGCTACTTGAGCAACTTGGACATCCGCCGGTCCGCCAGCGGCTTGCCGCCGGTCTGGCAGGTGGGGCAGTACTGCAGGCTCCGGTCGGCGAACGACACCTCGCGGACGGTGTCGCCGCACACCGGGCACGGGAGTCCGGTCCGGCCGTGGACGGCCATGTTGGACTTCTTCTCGCCCTTGAGCTCGGAGGCGGGCAGGCCGTCGGCGCGGGCGATGGCGTCGCCGAGCTCGCTGCGGATCGTCGAGAACAGAAGCGCCAGCTCGTCCGGGGTCAGGCTGTTGGCGGGCTTGAACGGCGACATCTTCGCGGCGTGCACGATCTCGTCGGAGTAGGCGTTCCCGATCCCGGCGATGGTGCCCTGGGAGCGCAGCACGCCTTTGATCTGGGCGCGACCGGCCTCGGCCAGGATCGCGCCGAGGGTCTCGACCGTGAACTCCTCGGACAGCGGGTCGGGTCCCAGCCGGGCGATGCCCTCGACGTCGTTCGGGTCGCGGACGACGTACAGGGCCAGGCTCTTGCGGGTGCCGGCCTCGGTGATGTCCAGGCCGCTGCCGTTGTCCAGCACGATCCGTGCCGCGAGCGGCGACTTGCTGTTCGGCTTGGCCGGGAGCTTCGGCACCTCGTCCTTCCAGCGGACCCATCCGGCCAGGGCGAGGTGCAGGATCAGGTGGGTCCCGGAGATGTCGAAGTCGAGGAACTTCCCGTGCCGGCTGACGCCGTCGACCATCGCGCCGGAGAGCGCGCTGATCGGCGGGTCGTAGGTCTTCAGGCAGCTGAAGTTGGCGATGTCGACCCGGACGACCGCCCGTCCGTCCAGGCGCTTGGCGAGGTCATGGGCGAGTGCTTCGACCTCGGGCAGCTCGGGCACGCGGCCTCAGCACTTCCCGACCAGGTGCTGCAGGAACGTGCACTTGGGTGGGGTGGGTGTCGGCGTCGGGGTGGGTGTCGGCGTCGGGGTGGGTGTCGGGCTCGGTGCGGAGCTCGTCGGCGCGTGCGTCGGCGTGGGGGTCGGCGTCGGCTTGGGCGTCGCCGTCGGTGAGTTGTCGACGATCAGGGCGGCGGTGGGTGAGGACGTCGGTGATCCGGCGCCGGTCGTCAGGGACGAGGTCGGCGTCGAGCCCGGTGACGTGGCCGACGACGTGGGCGAGGTGGTCGGCTGCGGCTGCTGCGACGAGCCCGGGAGCGTCGTCGACGGGGTGTGCCCGCTGCCGGCGTTCGGCGGGGTCTTGTCGGTGTTGCCCTGGCCCGAGACGGCGACCGCGATGCCGGCGATCACGATGACCGCAGCGGCGGCGACGCCGGCGATCATGACGACGACCCGGCGACGGCGCTTGGCCTGCACCTCGGGGTCATCGTCCGCCACGTGCGCGCGGGCAGCCGGCAGGGTCAGCGCGGCCGGGGCGAGGCCGGCAGCGTCGACGGCGCTGACCTCTTCGGTCTCGGCGTCGGCCAGCGCCGGCGGCGTCGCGGCCGGTTCGTCGGCGAACAACGGTGCCAGCGCGAACGGCTCCTCGACGGGCTCCTCGACGACCGGCTCGTCGACGACCGGCTCGTCGACGACCGGCTCGTCGACGACGGCCGCGACGACGGGGGCTGCAGCCGCGGTCGCACGGGCCACGATCGCCGGGTCGACCAGCGCGGTGAGCGCCACGCTGCTGAACGCGAGCTCGTGGAACGCCTCGGTGCAGACCGCGCAGCCGCTCATGTGCACCCACGTCTCGGTGGACACGGCCGGCGGGGTGGGGTTCGTGGCCGCTTCGGACAGCTCGGCGTGCGCGCGGTGGCAGGCCTCGAGCTCGGCGGTGTCGTCGTGCAGCTGCAGGTAGCCCGCCTGCAGCGCGGTCAGCGCTTCGCCTGCCTCCGGTCGGTCGGCGCCGTCCCAGAGGCTCGTCTGGAACTCCGGGGACAGCCCGGCGAACGCCTGGCTCATCAGCGGCGACGCGAACACGTCGGGGTGCGCGGCCTCGACCTGAGCCGGCGGCTCCTCGTCGTCACCCAGCTCGCGGACCGCCTCGACGACGAACGTCGAAACGTCGTCGCGCGGACCGCGTCCGACCGCGATCGACGCGATCGTGCCGATCAGTGCCTCCGCCGCCAGACCGGGAACCTCGGCGGGCTCGACCAGCTCACGGGCGGTGCCGAGTGCGACCGGCCAGAACCGGACCCAGAGCCGGCCTGCGGCGCTGAGGTCGCCGGTGCCGACGCCGTCGGTGATCTGGGCGTCGCTGCTGGTGTCGGAAAGGAGGGTGACAGCCATCGTGGGTCCTCACATCGGGATCAACGCGCCCGATCCTATGTGCCCTCAGAAGACACAGCGTGACCGTCCTCTGGTCGATACGGCTCGCTAGGGAAATCTAAGGAATCACCTAGAGAGGGCGATACGATCCGATCATGGACCCGATCAGGAACCCGTACGCGCCCGGGGCCGGGCAGCGCCCGCCCGAGCTGGCCGGTCGCGACGAGCAGCTCGCCGCGTTCGAGGTCGTGCTCGAACGGATCGCCCACGGACGCCCGGAGCGTTCGCTGGTCCTGACGGGTCTGCGCGGTGTCGGCAAGACGGTGCTGCTCAACGCGCTGCGCTCGGCCGCCGTACGACGCGGATGGGGGACGGGCAAGCTCGAGGCCCGCCCGGAGCAGCGACTGCGCCGGCCGCTCGCGAGTGCCGTCCACCAGGCCGTCCGCGAGCTCGGCCACCCCGCGCCCGACGACGTGCTCGGGGTGATCCGCGCGTTCGCCCAGCGCGACGCAGATCCGGGTACCAAGCTCCGCGACGTCTGGAACCCGGGGATCGACGTGCCCGCCGCGCGGGGGCGGGCCGACTCCGGCGACATCGAGATCGACCTCGTCGAGCTGTTCACCGACATCGGCGGGTTGGCCGCTGACCTGGGCAAGGGGGTCGCCGTCTTCGTCGACGAGATGCAGGACCTCGGGCCCGACGACGTCTCGGCCCTGTGCGCCGCGTGCCACGAGATCAGCCAGTCGGGGTTGCCGATCATCGTGGTGGGCGCCGGGCTCCCGCACCTGCCGGCAGTGCTGTCGGCGAGCAAGTCCTACTCCGAGCGGCTCTTCCGCTACCAGCGCATCGACCGGCTCGCGCGCGATGCCGCCGACCGGGCCCTGACGGCTCCAGCGCTCGAGGAGGGTGCGGCGTACGAGGTGGGTGCGCTGGACGCCCTGTACGCCGCGACCGGCGGCTACCCCTACTTCATCCAGGCCTACGGCAAGGCGGTCTGGGACGTGGCGCCGGCGTCGCCGGTGACCGCCCACGACGTCGCGGTGGCTGCACCCGAGGCGGAGTCCGAGCTGGCGGTCGGCTTCTTCGGCAGCCGGTACGAGCGGGCGACGCCGGGGGAGCGGGAGTACCTGCGCGCGATGGCCGACGCCGCGGTCGAGTTGCACGACGATGATGTCGACGAGGTCGGTTCGGTGCCGACGGCGGACGTTGCCGCGATCCTGGGCAAGAAGCCGCAGTCGCTGTCCCCAGCACGCGATGCCCTGCTGAAGAAGGGCCTGATCTACTCGGGCGAGCGCGGCCGGATCGCGTTCACGGTGCCGCACTTCGGCAAGTACCTGCGCTACCGAGGTTGAGTCGAGCGAGTCACCAGGGGCTGGGCTTGAAGTCCTTCACGAAGCAGCCGTACAGGTCCTCGCCGGCCTCACCCAGCACGATCGGGTCGTAGACCCGGGCAGCGCCGTCGACCAGGTCGAGCGGGGCGTGCCAGCCCTCGGCCGCGATCCGGAGCTTTTCCTGATGCGGCCGCTCGTCGGTGATCCAGCCGGTGTCGACGGCGGTCATCAGGATCTGGTCGGTCTCGAACATCTCGCCGGCGCTGGTCCGGGTCAGCATGTTGAGCGCAGCCTTGGCCATGTTGGTGTGCGGGTGGCCGGGTCCCTTGTAGCGCCGCGAGAACTGACCCTCCATCGCCGAGACGTTCACGACGTACGCGCGCCGCGCACCGGCCTGCACGGCGGCCCGCATCGAGGGTCGCAGCCGGGAGATCAGCAGGAACGGCGCGATCGAGTTGCAGAACTGCACCTCGAGCAGCTCCAGCGGGTCGACCTCCTCGACGACCTGGGTCCAGGAATTGTTGGTCTGGGTGTCCGGGAGCAACCCACCGGCGTCGACTGCGGTGCCGGCGAGGTGTGCCTCGAGCGAGGCGTTGCCGGCGGTCAGCGCCAACGCGGTCAGCGAGGCCGCGTTCTGGGCTGCGATCGCGTGCTCGACGGACTCGCCCTCGTGGTGGGCCACCGCGTGCGCCGCCAGGGCGCCGGCGATCGCGGCCGGGTGTGCCTCGGAGATCCGGTCGAAGGTCACCATCTCGGGGAGTTCCGCGAGGTCGGGCAGTGGAGCCGCTTCCATCTCGACGAGGTTCGAGTAGGCGCCCGGCGAGCGGCGTACGGTCTGGCACGCGTTGTTGATCAGGATGTCGAGAGAGCCCTCGGCGGCGACGTCGTCGGCCAGGGCTACCACCTGGGTCGGGTCGCGCAGGTCGATGCCGACGATCTTGAGGCGGTGCAACCAGTCGGCGCTGTCCTCCATCGCCGCGAAGCGTCGTACGGCGTCCTTGGGGAAGCGGGTGGTGATGGTCGTGTGCGCACCGTCGCGGAGCAACCGGAGGGCGATGTACATCCCGATCTTGGCGCGGCCCCCGGTCAGCAGCGCGCGCTTGCCGGTCAGGTCGGTGCGCTGGTCGCGCTTGCTGTGGCTGAAGGCGGCGCACTCCGGGCAGAGGTAGTGGTAGAACGCGTCGACCAGCGTGTAGTCGTTCTTGCAGATGTAGCACCCGCGTGGGTTGATCAGCTCGCCGGCGAACGCGCCGGCCGTGCTCGACACCAGCGGGATCCCCTGGGTCTCGTCGTCGATGCGCATCGGCGACCCGGTCGCGGTGGCCTCGGTGACGGCACGGTCCGCGGCGAGCTCGGCCTCGCGCTTGCGGATCCGGCGCTCCTTCTTCAGCGCCTTGTACATGTGCGAGGCGGCCCGCTTGACGGTCACCACGTCGGGGTGGTCCTCGTCGAGACCGTGCAGCATCCCGAGCACCTTGACCGCGACGGCGAGGTCGGCGGCGTCGATACCGCTCGCTGCGTCGTCCGGGTGAGTCACCGGCGAATCCTACGTCCGTGACTCACAATGGAGCGCATGGGTGAGGGAAGGCCGCAGGTGGTCGCGCACCGCGGCTCGAGCGCCACCAACGCGGAGCACACCCTGGGGGCGTACGTCGCCGCGCTGGACGAAGGTGCCGAGGCGCTGGAGTGCGACGTCCGGCTCACCGCCGACGGCCACCTGGTCTGCGTGCACGACCGCGACCTCAAGAGGACCGCGCAGCAGAAGCGGCTGGTCTCCTCGATGGAGCTCTCCGAGCTCGAGCAGCTGGACTTCGCCAGCTGGAAGCACCCCTGGGCCGAGCTCGACGACGAGGCGCCCGAGATGGATCCCGAGCTCGGCAAGGTGCTGACCCTGCGCCGGCTGCTCGAGACCGTAGCGGCGTACCAGCGCCCGGTCGAGCTGGCGATCGAGACCAAGCACCCGACCCGGTTCGCCGGCCTGGTCGAACGCCGTCTGGTCGAGCTGCTCGACGACTTCGGCTGGGCAGGCGCGGGTTCCCCGGTCCGGGTGATGTCGTTCTCGTGGATCGCCCTGCGCCGGGTACGCCGGCTGGCTCCGGAGCTGCGCCTGGTCTTCCTGATGGACGGCCCGACCGACTGGGCCCGGGTGCGCCCGTTCGCGGAGCCGGACTGGCTCGCTGGGCCCGGGATCGACCTGCTGCACAAGCACCCGGAGATGATCCGCAGGATCCGTGCCGCCGGCACCGAGGTCCACGTCTGGACGGTCAACTCGAAGGCGGACATCGACCTGTGCCGCGCGCACGGGGTCTCGGCGGTGATCACCGACAAGCCGGGTCCCACCTTGCGGTACCTCGAGCAGGTTTGACCGGCTTCACAAAGGGGCACAGTGCTGCCAACCGCGGTCAGCCCTTGCCGGAGGTATCCATGTCGTCTGCTCCCGTCGCGGCCCCCCTGCAGGGCCCCGTCTCGATGAGCCTGCCGTTCAGCGCCGAGAGCGCCGGCACGGTGCGCGACGCCCTGACCTCGTGGTTGCGCCACCACGGCGCCGATGACGACGCGCTCGCCGATGCCCGGCTGGTGGCGACCGAGCTGGTCAGCAACGCGTTGCGGCACGCGTCCCCGTTGTCGAACGGCACCATGCTGGTCCGGTGGGAGCTGGGCAAGGGCCGGCTGCAGCTCTCGGTCTCCGACGGCGGTGGTACGTCGACCCCGATCGTCGTCGATGCAGGTTCGGACGACGTGGGAGGCCGGGGCCTCGCGATCGTCGATGCGCTGGCCTCGCGCTGGTGGGTCGAACGCCAGCCCTGGCTGAGCGCCGTCCACGTGGACGTCACCCTCGCGCAAGGGTGACGCCGGGGCGATCGACGCGGACGACTAGCCTTCGCGCATGGGTAAGAAGTCGCGCACGAAGGCACGCTCCGCCGCAGCTCACGAGGTCCCCGAGGGTGAGGTCGGCCCGCGCCAGCCGTGCCCGTGCGGATCCGGCCGCCGCTACAAGTCGTGCCACGGGGACCCGTCCGGGCCGCCGCCGGTCTTCAACCCGCGACCGTTCGCCGGGATGCCGGGCGAGTGCGACCTGATCGCGCTGCGCGAGTTCGTCCCGGCGGCGACGGTGCCGCTGACCGTCACGGACGCCGGGTCCCGGGCCGTCACGCTGTGCACCCTGCTCCCGGGCGCGGCTCCGGCCCTGGTCCGCGAGAACGGGGACATCGCGCTCGGCCTCCAGGTCCAGCACGCGTACGGCGACCCGAGCCGTGACCTGGCCGCCGTCCTGACCGCGGCGCTGAGTGCCGAGCCGGGCACGATGGTCGGCCTGACCGACGACCCCGGTGAGGGCCCGAAGCTCCAGGACCTGGTCAGCGGCGACTTCGCCGTGACAGTGCACGAGGGCTTCGACTACTGGGCGGTCGACGTCGAGGACGCCGACGCGATGAACCAGGTGCTCGAGCAGGCCAACACGGCGGCGTCGCCGACCGTGCGCCTCGCCGGCGTCGAAGCGGCGTACTGGACCGAGCTGGGCGAGCGTGAGTTCCTGCGCTGGGTGCGGCCCGAGGACGAGGACCGGCTGCTCGACGCCCTGGCCCGGTTGCACGCGGCGGGCGAGGACCGCCTCGTGCCCGAGGGGCGGCTGATCGGGATGTTCCGGGCGCACGGCGTGCTGGTCCCGGTCTGGGACCTGCCGCCGGGCACCGGTGCCGAGGTTCTCCTGGAGCCTGCCGCGGCGTTCGACAAGCGCCTCGCCGAGACGCTCGCGGACAGCACACCGCTGAACACCGAGGAACGTTCGGTACGTTCCGGACTGGCCAGTCGACAGCTCACGATCCGATAAGACAACCCGAGTATCGGAATCCTTGGCACAAAACGGCTACGTGTTCTAGAGTTCCAGATGCCCGGCCGGTGTTGCATCCCCCGTCAACATCGGTCGGGCTT
>JACXTT010011723.1_pt1 | contig 11704 bp, 9 predicted proteins | sample 9270951 | NCBI WGS metagenome assembly JACXTT01 (sample SAMN15532306, study PRJNA645909) | rock metagenome | isolation source: weathered quartz diorite | place: Puerto Rico | collected 2017-06-21 | reverse complement strand
TCTACACCGCGACGACCATCCACGCCATCGATACCGGCACCGTGCCGGGCGCGTCGCTGGTGTCGGTGTCGGGCGTGATGACCACTCCGGTGGCGACGCGCATCATCTCGGGCGGCTGCTCTTACACCGCGTGGGTGCAGGATCCGGGCGGCACCGCGCCGTCTGGGATCAGCGTCTTCTACGTGCTCTCGGTCACCGGGGTGTGCCCGGCGCCGCCCGGGCCGTTCGCGGGCCGCGCGCAAGGCGACAATGTGACGGTCAAGGGCAAGCTGTTCATCAGCAGCTACACCGGCGACGGCGGCGCCTCGCTCACCGAGCACTCGATCGCCGCCGATTCGATCACGCTGTCGGGAGGGGCGGCCACCATCACTCCGCTGATGCTCGACGATCCGACGCTGTTCACCGGCTATGCCCCCGCGTTCGACATGTACGAGGGCATGCTGATCTCGCTCGGCTGCGGCACGGGCGCGGCTTGCACCGCCGACGCCAACAAGCTCAAGGTGAAGTTCCAGGCCGCGCCCTATCTATTCGGCGTGACCGGTGGCGCGTTGTTCGGCTCGGCGTTCGCCGGTTATTGGCCGGGCAAGCCGGGCGCCAACGGCACCGCGTATACGCGAATCGTCGGGGTGGCCAACACTTTCCTCACCGGCTCGCTGGAAGCGCGCGGGCCCGCGGACTACATCCCGTGAGACAGCGCAGCCTGTGGGCATGGGGGTGGCAGGACAAGCTGCCCGACGAGGACGCGCGCCGCATGATGGGTCAGCACGTGGCGGCCTTGCTCGGCGGCGCAGCGCTCGAGCCGCGGCCCCTGCCGGCGCCCGAGTCGATCCGGGTGCGCGCGCCGCGCATCGCCATTCCACCGTCGCTGGCGGGGTTCTCGAGCTCGGACTCGGCCACGCGCGCGGCCCGTACCTATGGCAAGGGTTATCCGGATCTGATCCGCGGTTTCGCCGGAGATTTCTTGGCTGCGCCCGATTTCGTGGCGCGTCCGCGCGACGAGCATCAGATCGATGCGCTGCTCGAGTGGTGCGGCCGCGAGCAGGTGGCGGTGATCCCGTTCGGCGGCGGCACCAGCGTGGTGGCCGGCGTCGAGCCGCGCGTGGGCGATCGCTGGCGCGCCGCGGTCAGCCTCGACATGGGTGCGTTCGACCAGGTGGCCGAGGTCGATCCGGTATCGCGCGCCGCGCGCATTCAGGCCGGAGTGTTCGGCCCGGCGCTCGAGGCTCAGCTGCAGCCGCACGGCTTCACGCTGCGGCACTTTCCGCAGTCGTTCGAGTTCTCGACGCTGGGCGGCTGGCTGGCTACGCGCGCGGGCGGGCACTTCGCCACCGTGTACACCCACATCGACGACCTGGTGGAGTCGGTGCGCATGGTGACTCCGCGCGGCTTGTGGCAATCGCGCCGCCTGCCGGGGTCGGGCGCGGGGCCGAGCCCGGATCGCATGGTGGTCGGCTCCGAAGGCACGCTCGGCGTGATCACCGAAGCGTGGATGAGGCTGCAACCGCGGCCGCGTTGGCGCGCGCAAGCCAGCGTGCACTTCGCCGAATTCGGCGCGGCGGTGGACGCGGTACGCGCGGTGTCCCAGTCGGGCCTGTTCCCGTCGAACTGCCGGCTGCTGGATGCTCACGAGGCGCTGATCAACCGCGTGGCGTTCGACGGCTCGACCGTGGTGCTGCTGGCGTTCGAGTCGGCCGATCATGTGCTCGAGCCGTGGCTTCAGCGCGCGCTGGCCATTACCGCGGCGCACGGCGGCACCTGCCCCAAGGGTCCGGTGCACCGCGACGACGGCGCCAAGTCGGATGCCGGCGACGCGGCGGCCAGTTGGAAGGCCGCGTTCATCGATGCGCCGTACATGCAGAGCGCGCTGGTGACTCTCGGCGTGCTGGCCGACACCTTCGAGACCGCCTGCACCTGGGATCGGTTCCCCGCGCTGCACGCGGCCGTCAAGCAGTCGATGGAAGCGGCGCTGCGCCGGGTGTGCGGCGGAGGCATCGTCAGTTGCCGCTTCACGCACGTGTATCCCGACGGGCCGGCGCCTTATTACACCTTCATCGGGCGGGCGCGAGTGGGCGCGGAGCTCGAGCAGTGGAGTGAGCTCAAGCGCGCGGCAGGTGATGCGCTGGCCGAAAACGGCGCCACCATCACCCATCACCACGCGGTCGGACGCGTGCACCGGCCCTGGTACGATCGCCAGCGCCCCGAGCCGTTCGCGATCGCTCTGCGCGCGGCCAAGGCTGCGCTCGATCCGGCCGGGATTCTCAACCCAGGAGTGCTCATCGATGCGCATCGAACGTAAGGACGCGGTCGCGTTGCTCAGGATCGAAACCGGGCGCGCCAACGCCATCGGCCCGGCATGGCTCGACGGCATGAACGCCGAGCTCGATGCGCTCGCCGCCTCGGATGCGCGCGCGCTGGTGATCACCGGCTATGGCAACTTCTTCTCCGCCGGTCTCGATCTACCGTCGCTGCTGCCGCTCGATCAGCCGGCGATGCAAGCATTCATCGGCCGCTTCAACGACACCATGCTGCGCCTGTTCGACCTCACCTTGCCGGTAGTGGCCGCGATCAACGGCCACGCGGTGGCCGGCGGCTGCGTGCTCGCGCTGCAAGCCGACTGGCGCCTGATGGCCGACGGCGACGGCCGCATCGGCCTCAACGAAGTCCCGCTCGGCATCGGCCTGCCCGCGGTCGTGGTCGAGACCCTGCGCTGCCAGGTCCCCGCCTCGTCGCTGCTGCCGATCGCCCTCGAAGGCCGCCTCTTGTCGCCTCACGAAGCCATGGAGCTCGACCTGGTGCGCCAGGTGCTCCCCGCCGAGCGCCTCCTCGACACCGCCCTGGAAAAAGCCACCGCGCTCGCGTCCCTGCCATCCGCCGCCTTCGCCCAAGTCAAACGCTCCCTCCGTCGCCCCATCAGCGCCGCGATCACCGCCCAAAACGCCCACGACGCCTCCCGCTGGACCGAAACCTGGTTCTCCGAATCCGGCCAATCCCGAATCCGCGCCGCCGTAGCCCGCCTCAAGAAGTAAGAGAGGGACGGTGTTAAGGAGTTAAGTTTTGTTCGTGCAAAGTCGCGAAATCACGATCGCGTGAGATCTGTCCCCAACTCAGATCTGTGGATTGCTGCGCATGCGTTTTCGCGTACTTGCGCGAACAAAACTTAACTCCTTAACACCGTCCCCATCTGGCTTCAGGGAGTCAGTGTGACGCTGCCGGCTTTTTGGACGCCGAAGGTGACGCGGCCTTGGGCGATTCCGGTGGTGGTGAAGTCGGTGACTCCGGCGCGGGTGGCCATGAGGCCGACGGCGGAGTTGCGGGGCACTTGAGCGAGCATGGAGGCGGGGACGGTGATGGTGGATTGGCCGTCGGCGGCGCGGCAGGCGATTTGGGTGAGCGCGGTGACCGTGCTGCCGGAGGCTTCGTTCCAGCTGATTTCGAGCCAGGAGCCGACGCCGGAGCTGGCGGGGGCGTCGAAGGTGATGGTGACTCCCTCGGCGGCGCTCATGGTTACGGACGGGGAGCCGAGTAGATCGGGTGTGGTGTTGAAGTCGGCGGGGATGGTGGTGCTGGCGTTGAAGGCGCCTACTGCCGCGCCGCCGGTGCCGGTCCAGGAGGCGGAGCCGGCGGTGAAGTCTTCGACCTTGATGGCGGCGGGCGAGTAGTTGAAGCCGTAGTTGGGATTGGCGTCGGCTGCGCGCGCGAAGGGGATCGACTTGGTGGGCAGCATGAGAGTCAGCATCGCGCCTGCGTCTTTGAGCGGACCGACGGGAAACGGCGCGTTGTCGGTGAGCGTCGAGCGCAGGCTGCCGCAGGCTCCGGGCGCCAGACCGTATTGATCGAACGACGGATCGCGCCGAGCGAAGAAGCCGAGCGACCAGGTCAGGTTGCGCGACTTTTTCATCACGCCCATGTCGTCGAACAGGAAGTCGAGCGCCACCATCTCGAGGCGTGCGTCCGGCCCGGTGGGCGCGGGCGCGCAGCGCTTGTTGTTGATGTTGCACGCCTCGCCCGCGGCGCAGTCGGCGTCTTCGTAACAGCCGCTGCAGCCTGGCACCAGTGACGGGATGCACGCTTTCTTGTCGCAGCGGTAGCCGCGCGGGCAGAACACCTTGGTGTCGTCGCAGGCGGTGGCACAGGCATTGTCGCGGCACGAGCCGCCGGCGGCGGTGCACTCGGGACCGCACGGCCCGCACAATTGTCCCGCGGCCGGCAGGCACAGCATGCTCACCGGATCGCGCTCGCGATCGAGCGTGCACGCGGCCGGCAGCAGATCCTCGGGTCCCTCGGTGGGCGCACCGCAGGCCGATAGCGCCAAAAACAGCATCCCCCAGTAACGCATGGCGAGAGGTTACACTCTTTTTCAATGGCCACCTACGCGATCACCGGCTGCTCCGGCTACGTCGGCACGCGCATGACCCGCTGGCTGCTCGAGCGCGATCCCGAGGCGCGCATCATCGGTTTCGACGTGCGCCCACCGCGCGTCGAGTCGGATCGCCTCGAGTTTCACCACATGGACGTTCGCGATCCCAATCTGGCCGCGACCCTGCTCGGTCGCAATGTGCGCTCGCTGTTGCACTTCGCGTTCATCCTCGATCCGCTCTACGACGAGCAGGAGATGCACGACATCGACATCGGCGGCACACGCAATGTGCTCAATGCCCTCAAAGCCGCGAACATCGATCACCTGATCGCCACCTCGTCGACCACCGCCTATGGCGCGCTGTCCGACAATCCGCCTCTGCTCGACGAGGACGATCCTCCGCGCGCCACGCCCGACTTCGTTTACGCGTACGACAAGAAGCTGATGGACGACATGCTGCGCGAGTTCGCGCGCGCCCAGCCGTCGATCAAGGTGTGCATCATCCGCCCGTGCATCGTGCTCGGCCCCAACGTCTCGAACTACATCGCCGCCAGCATGCTGGCTCAGCCGGTGGGCACGCTGCTCGACGGCCGCAACCCAGAGTTGCAATTCATCCACGAGGACGACCTGGTGCGGCTGATCGGCGTGTGCCTCGAGCAGCGCGCCGCCGGCGTGTACAACGCGGTGGGCGAGGGCACCATGACCACCCGCGACGCGGCCAAGATGCAAGGCAAGCGCGTGCTGCCGCTGCCCTACAAGGCGGTCTACGGCATCGTCTGGGCGATTCAGAAGACCCGCGCGCTCGACTTCTCGATGCCGCCCGGCATCCTCGAATTCTTCCGCAATCCCTGGGTGGCCTCGGGCGAAAAAGCGCGGCGCGAGCTCGGCTTCGTGCCCGCCTACTCGTCGCGCCAATGCTTCGAGATCCTGCTCGAGCGCAAGCAACAGGTGCTCGCGGGCTTCAAGGCGCAGATGAAAGCGCGTGGCAAGCGATGAAGGTCCACGTTCTCGCATTGATGGTGCTCATCGCCGGCAGCGCCGAGGCCAAGCGCTTCCGCATGCCCAAGACCACGCGCCAGGTCATCCTGGTCACCAGCGACGGTTGGGGCGCCGGCCAGGGCAAGCTGCAACGCTTCGAGCGCGGCGAGAAGGGACCGTGGAAGGCCACCGGCGATCCGATCGACGTGGTGCTGGGCCGCGGCGGTCTCGGCTGGGGCTATGGCCTGCACCCCGACGAGATCTCGATGGAGCGCACCGGCCCGCTCAAGCAAGAAGCCGACGGCCGCTCGCCCGCCGGAGTGTTCAAGCTGGGCGACGCCTACGGCTACTCCAAAGACCCGCCGCCGGGCACCAAGATCCCGTACCACGTGTCGGGACCACAGCTGCGCTGTATCGACGATCCCAACGCCAAGGTGCACTACAACACCATCGTCGACGAGCCGGAGAACGGCAAACCGGCCTGGCGCAGCGCCGAGCACATGAAGCGCACCGACGATCTCTACACCCGCCTGGTGGTGGTCGAGCACAACAAGAAACCGATCGTCCCCGGCCAGGGCAGCTGCATCTTCATGCACGTCTGGGGCGGCCCGCAGGCGACCACCGCCGGCTGCACCGCCATGCAGCTTGCACTGCTCGAGACTTTGATGGCGTGGATCGATCCGGCGATGCAGCCGCTGCTGATCCAACTGCCGCGCAGCGAATACGAAAAGCTGAAGTCCGAGTGGAAACTGCCGTAGCGCTGGCTTGCGCGCTGGTGCTCGCGGCCGGCTGCGAGACCGCGATCGATCCGGGAGACGTGCGCATCGCCGAGCTGGCGACCAGCACCGCGCAGGAAGGCTGGGCGGTCAACTACCCGAAGCAACGCAAGCTGTTCGTCGCGCTCGGCCGGCTGTGGATCTTTTTCGCCGACGGCAGGGACATGCGCGTGCGCACCACCACCGACGGGCAGAGCTTCACCGACTCCGAGCTGGTGCGCCAGGACATGGTGTTCGGCCACCGCTGCGCCTTCGCCTTCGACGGCACGCGCTTTCACTCGGCGTGCTCGCAGGCGCTGCCCGGCACCGATGTCTTCTATCGCCGCGGCCTGCCGCGCGACGACGGCACCATCGCCTGGGAGACCGAGCAGGTCGCGTTCGACGTGCCCAGCGCGCAGAGCGTGCTCTATCCCAAGGTGTTGATCGACTCGTCGGGCCACCCGTGGGTGGCGTTCATGTTGTTCATGGGTGGCTTCGAGACCGCGCCGCAGAGCGCGATGGTGACCCGCATACCTTCCCCGATCAGCGGCAGCGGCGAGAAGTACGGACTGTACAGCGCGGTGACTCAGGGCGATGAGCTCGACGTGGCCTACGGCGGAGGCATCGTCAACCACCGCCACCGCGACGCGGCCGGCAACTGGGGGCCCGAGACCTGTCTCTCGCGCCAGGGCAGCGGGCACACCACCATCGCCGCGCTCGGCGGCGGCAAAGGCGCGTGGTCTGGCTCGACACGCACGCGCAACGCGTGGTCTCGCGCATCATCGGACCCGACGGTAGCGAGCCGGCCGAGTTGCTGCTCGACGCCGGGCCGTCGGGCGGGCTCTCGGGGCGGCTGTCGATCAACCTGAACGGCCTGGCCGCGCCCGGCGGCGCGTTTCGTGACGCGGTCGCGGTCACCGTCGGTGCCGGGGCGCCTTATCGCGTGCTGCTGTTATCGCGCTGAGCGCGCGCGGAAGTGGTGGGTCACCGGGACCCACGAGAGCAGCTCCATCTCCGCGTCGGTGGCGCCGTCGGTCCAGTTGTTGATGACCATGGGCAGCCCCTTGTCACTCTTGGTGTCCGACACCACGCCCAGGTGATCCGGCCCCGGCTTCGACGGGAAGGTGTCGAAGAAGACGACGTCGCCGGGCAGATAGCGCGTGCCCTTGGGCATGGTGGCGAAGTGACGCTGGAACCACGGCAAGATGGTGCGCACGCGGCGGTGGTTGATGCTGGTGTCCACCTTCTCCACCATGGGATAGGCCGCGGGGGCGCGCACGATGTCCTCGTGCACTTCCTTCTGTAGATCGATGCCCGCGTTGCGCAGCGATCGGATCACCGTGTCGGTGCACACCCCCTCGGTGCGCGGCACGTCGCCGCCCGGATAGGGAATCGACACATAGCGCTCGATGTACTTGGCGCCGTTGTGCAACAGCTTCTTGGCGCCGATCAAGATGTCGAGCCGATCGACGATGCCGTCGCCGTCGCGATCTTCGCTGCGCGGCGGCGCGCCCGCGGTCACCTTGACGTCGGATCGGATGACCTTGCCGAGCTCCTCACGGTCCTCGGCGCGCATCATCACGCCGCCCGGCCCCTCGCTACCGGCGGCAACAATCGGATAGACCTGCACCGGATCGTCGCCGTCATAGAGCGTGACCATCCTGTGCTTCTGGTCGACGCGCACCCAGGTGTGCTCGCGATCCACGCCCGCCGGCATGGCGGTGGTCACCCGGGTCAACAGCTCGGGATAGACGCCGTGATCGGGCAGCAGCGCGGCCAGCATAAGTATGAGGTGCATCATTCCTTCCTTATTGTACGCTCGCCGGATGGCCTTTTCTTCCGCGGTAGAGGCACATCGTCAGAGCGGGCGCACGGTGCGCGCGCTCGGCATGAATGTGTTCGTCACCGAAGCGGGCTCCGCCAATGGCGAAAGCCCGATCGTGCTGCTCCACGGCTTTCCCACCTCGTCGTATGACTTCCGACATGTGATCGAGCCGCTGTCGCGCAAGCGGCGGGTGGTCGCGTTCGATTTTCCCGGCTTCGGGCTGTCGGACAAACCGGCCGGATTTTCCTATTCGCTGATCGAGCAGGCCGACGTGGTCGAGGTGGTGATGGCCGAGATCGGCGTCGAGCGCGCGCACCTGGTGGCGCACGACGTGGGCACCAGCGTCACCACCGAGCTGTTGGCCCGACGCGCCGCGGGACTGCTGCACTTCGGTGTCACCAGCGTGACCCTGATGAACGGCAGCGTACACACGCGCATGGCGCAGCTCACTCCCTCGCAGAAGCTGCTGCGCCGCCCGCTGCTCGGCCGCTTGTTCGCGCACCTGGCGCGCGCCGGCACCTTCAAGTTGCAGATGAGGCGCGTCTTCGGCAGCCGCGACACGGTCCCCGACGAGGAGCTCGACGACCTGTGGGCGCTGCTGCGCCACGACGACGGGCATCTGCGGCTGCCCCGGGCCATCTGCTACGTCGACGAGCGGGTGCGCTACGGCCGCCGCTGGATCGGCGCGCTCGAGACGCTCGACGTGCCGAGCCTGATCTTGTGGGGCGCGCGCGACCCGGTCGCGGTCATCGGCATCGCCGAGAAGCTGGCGCGCGAGACCCCGACCGCGACGCTGGTACGCATGGAAGAGCTGGGCCACTACCCGCAGCTCGAGGATCCCGAGCGGGTGGTGCGCGAGATCGAGGTGTTTCTGACGGCAGTCTCGCTTGCGGAGAAAGAGCAAAGTCGTTAAAAACCCTGCATGGATTCGTTCAAGACCAAGGGGACGCTCAGCGTCGGCGGCAAGCAGTGGCAAATCTACCGCCTCAAGGAGCTGGCCGACCCGGCAAAGCTGGCCCGCCTGCCGTTCTCGCTCAAGATCCTGCTCGAGAACCTGGTACGCAACGAAGACGGAGTCACGGTCCGCAAGGACGACATCGCCGCGTTGCTCGACTATGACCCCAAGGCCAAGGTCGATCGCGAAATAGCGTTCCGCCCCGCGCGCGTGCTGTTACAGGACTTCACCGGCGTGCCCGCGGTGGTCGATCTGGCCGCCATGCGCGACGCCATGAAGCGCATGGGCGGCAACCCCGACCGCATCAATCCGCTGGCGCCAATGGACCTGGTCATCGACCACTCGGTGCAGGTCGATCATTTCGGCACCCACAAGGCGTTCGAGCTCAATGTCGAGCTCGAGTACCTGCGCAACAAGGAGCGCTACGCGCTGCTGCGCTGGGGCCAGCAGGCGTTCCGCGGCTTCCGCGTGGTGCCACCGGGCACCGGCATCTGCCACCAGGTGAACCTGGAGTACCTGGCCAACGTGGTGTTCCGCACCGAGGACGGGCTGGTCTATCCCGACACCCTGGTGGGCACCGACTCGCACACCACCATGATCAATGGCCTGGGCGTGCTCGGCTGGGGCGTGGGCGGTATCGAGGCCGAGGCCGCCATGCTCGGTCAGCCGGTCTCGATGTTGATTCCCAAAGTCGTGGGCTTTCGGCTATCCGGTGCGTTGCGCGAGGGAGCCACCGCCACCGACCTGGTGCTGACGGTGACGCAGTTGCTGCGCAAGCGCGGAGTGGTCGGCAAGTTCGTCGAATTCTACGGCCCCGGCATCGCGTCGCTGCCGCTGACCGATCGCGCCACCATCGCCAACATGGCGCCCGAGTATGGCGCGACCATGGGCTTCTTCCCCGTCGACGACGAGACCGTCTCGTACATGCGCTTCTCGGGCCGGCCGCACGAGCTGTGCGATCTGGTCAAGGCCTACTGCGTCGAGCAGGGCCTGTATCACACGCATGAGACTCCGGATCCGGTGTTCGAGGATCTGATCGAGCTCGACCTCTCCACCGTCGAGCCTTCGCTGGCCGGGCCCAAGCGCCCGCAAGATCGCGTGCCGCTCTCGGGCGCCAAGCAGGCGTTCGCCAAGTCGCTGCCCGAGATGATGGAGAAGGGCAAGGCCGCCGATCCGACCAAGAAGGTCGAAGTCGACGACTTCGAGATCGGCCACGGCGCGGTGGTGATCGCCGCCATCACTTCGTGCACCAACACCTCGAACCCGTCGGTGATGGTGGGCGCGGGCCTGGTGGCAAAGAAAGCGGTGGCGGTCGGGCTCAAGACCAAGCCGTGGGTCAAGACTTCGCTGGCGCCGGGCTCGCGGGTGGTCACCGAGTACCTGCGTGAATCGGGCGTGATGCCCGCGCTCGAGGCGCTCGGCTTCAATCTGGTGGGCTACGGCTGCACCACCTGCATCGGCAACTCCGGGCCGCTGCCCGAGCACATCAGCGACGCGATCGTCAAAGAAGACCTGGTGGTCGCCAGCGTGCTGTCGGGCAATCGCAACTTCGAGGGCCGGGTCAATCCGCTGTGCCGCATGAACTTCCTGGCCTCGCCGATGCTGGTGGTGGCCTACGCGCTCGCCGGCGACATGGATCGCGACATGATCAACGATCCGATCGGCACCGGCAAGGACGGCAAGCCGGTCTATCTCAAGGACATCTGGCCGAGCAACGCCGAGATCCAGGAGACCGTGCGCAACTCGGTCAAGGCCAGCCAGTTCGCCACCGAGTACGCCAAGGTGTTCGACGGTGACGCGCCCTGGCAGCGCCTCGAGGTGCCGCGCGGCAAGACGTTCGCGTGGGATCCGGCCTCGACCTATGTGCGCAATCCGCCGTTCTTCCAGGATTTGCCCAAGGAGCCCGCGCCGCTCTCCGACATCCGCGGCGCACGCGTGCTCGCGGTGCTCGGCGATTCGGTCACCACCGACCACATCTCGCCCGCTGGCAACATCTCCAAGAAGAGCCCGGCGGCGATCTACCTGATGGAGCACGGAGTGAAGCCGGACGACTTCAACTCCTACGGCGCGCGGCGCGGCAATCACGAGGTGATGATGCGCGGCACCTTCGCCAACATCCGGCTGCGCAATCAGTTGGTGTCGGTCGAGGGCGGCGAGACCATCCACCTGCCCGACAAGAAGCAGATGAGCATCTTCGACGCGGCGATGAAGTATCAGGCTGCGGGTGTACCGTCGATCATCCTGGCCGGCGCCGAGTATGGCACCGGCTCGTCGCGCGACTGGGCGGCCAAGGGACCGCGCCTGCTCGGCGTGCGCGCGGTTGTAGCCAAGAGCTTCGAGCGCATCCACCGCTCGAACCTGATCGGCATGGGCGTGTTGCCGCTGATGTTCAAGGAAGGCCAGGACTCGGCCACGCTCGGGCTCACCGGCCACGAGAGCTTCGACATCGAAGGCATCTCGCAAGGCATCACGCCCGGCAAGGTGTTGACCGTGGTGGTCACCCCCGACGGTGGCGAAGCGCGCCGCTTCGAGGCCATCTGCCGCATCGATACGCCGAACGAAGTCGACTACTACCGGCACGGGGGCATCTTGTCGTTCGTGCTCCGCCAGCTGCTCGCGCAGACCTAGCGATGGACCTGCGTCACCTCAAAATCCACCTGGTCGATCGTCATGTACGCGCGCTGGTGGCCGACGCCACCGGCGAGCACGGGCGCGATCTCGAGGGCGAGCGCTACGACCGCGTGCTCGAGGCCTCCGCACCGCTGATCGGCGCGCTCGAATCGCGGCTGGGCGGCGCTTGTCACCTGGCGCTGCGCGCGATTTCGATCGATCCG
>JACXTT010011722.1_pt1 | contig 11704 bp, 7 predicted proteins | sample 9270951 | NCBI WGS metagenome assembly JACXTT01 (sample SAMN15532306, study PRJNA645909) | rock metagenome | isolation source: weathered quartz diorite | place: Puerto Rico | collected 2017-06-21 | reverse complement strand
GGTTGCGGAAGCGGTGATAAGTCGGCAGCAGCTTGGGCTGCTGCTTGGGTGAGCCGATGAGCTGCTCGAAGGCGTGCTCGAACGCCGCCTCGACGCGCTCCTGCCGGTCCGACAGATCCGGCGACCAGGTCTCCTCCTCTGAGAGTCGCATCGACTCGTTGAGCACGACCTCGAAGTCCAGCCAGTCGTCTCCGAACTCGGGCACGAATACGCTCTCCACGAGGTCAGCCAGGCGGTGCTCCTCGAGCAGGGCCGGCGTCACCTTGCCCCGCGCTTCTGGCCAGCCCTTCCAGCCCATGACGTTGTGGACCCAGTAGTCGAACACGGTCACCGCGTACTGCAGCGCGGCGGGAGAGCTCCAGATGCCAGTCGGCCAGGTGCGTTTGCCGGTACGAACCTTGTTGTAGAGGGCGATGACCTGTTCTTCGTCGAGGTATTCGGTTTCCATGGTTGGGCTCCATCTTAGGAATACCGGCGAATTCGCCTCGGTATATTGGTTTGTCCCATGGGACCCGCCAGAGGCTTCACGCCTGATCAAGTCGCGCGCTACGCCAGGCACCTCATCCTGCCCGAGGTCGGCGGCGCGGGCCAGCGCAAGCTGCTCTCGTCGAGCGTCCTGCTGCTGGGCGCCGGCGGCCTGGGATCGCCCGCGGCGATGTACCTCACCGCTGCCGGGGTGGGCAAGGTGGGGATCGTGGATTTCGACACGGTCGACTCCTCCAACCTCCAGCGTCAGCTGCTGCACGGCATCCACGACGTCGGCCGGCCGAAGGTCGAGTCCGCGGCGCGCACGCTCCGCAACCTGAACCCTGACGTCGAGGTGGTCCCGATCCGCGAGCATCTCACCTCCGACAACGCGATGGAGATCCTTGTCCCATACGACGTCATCGTCGATGGCACCGACAACTTCCCGACCCGCTACCTCGCCAACGACGCCGCCCACTTCCTGGGCAAGCCGCTGGTGCACGGCAGCATCTTCCGGTTCGAAGGCCGGCTGGCGCTGTTCGACTCGGCGAAGGGGACCGGCTGCTACCGCTGCCTCTTCCCGGAACCTCCGCCGCCCGGCAGCGTGCAGAGCTGCGCCGAGGCCGGCGTGTTCGGCGTGCTGCCCGGGATCATCGGCAGCATGATGGCCTTCGAGACGATCAAGTACCTCCTGAACATCGGCAAGCCGACGATCGGGCGTTACCTGCTGTTCGAAGGCGAGGACATGTCGTTCCGAGAGATCAAGTTGCGCCGCAACAAGACGTGCCCGCTGTGTGGTGAGAACCCGAGCGTCCACTCACTCATCGACTACGAGGCGTGGTGTGGCGTCCCGGCGATGGAGCCTTCCGAGGCCGCCGCCGCCAGCTAATCTTCGAGCTGGATGATCCAGCTCGATCGTTACGACCCCGCCAAGCTCGATCGTGCTCGCGGCATCGTTCGCGAACTCGGCTCTGTTCTCGTCGCCTACTCGGGAGGCGTCGACTCGACGCTGCTGCTGAAGCTCGCGCTGGATGAGCTCGGCGAGGGTGCGGTGGCGGTGCTTGCGAGCTCGCCCGCGTATCCGGAGTCGGAACAGGAGCAGGCGCGACAGATCGCTCGCCGGCTGCGCGCGCGGCTGGTCGAAGTCGAGACGCACGAGCTGGAGCTGGAGGAGTACACCCGCAACCACCCGGACCGCTGCTTCCACTGCAAGGAGGAGCTGTTCGACACGCTCGAACCCGTGCGCGAGCAGCTGCATCTGAACCACCTCGCCTACGGCGCGACTGCGGACGACGCGGAGGACCATCGGCCCGGCCATGGCTCCGCGGTGCGGCGTGGCGTGCGCTTCCCGCTGCTCGAAGCGGGCATGGGCAAGTCGGACATCCGCGCTGCGGCCCGCTCGCTCGGCCTGCCGAACTGGAACAAGCCATCTTTCGCATGCCTGTCGTCGCGCATCCCGCACGGAACTGAGGTGACGGTCGAAGCCCTACGCCGCATCGAGGCCGCGGAGGCTGCGATCAAGCAGCTCGGCTTCCGGCAGGTGCGGGTGCGCGACCACGGAGAGATCGCGCGCATCGAGGTCGAGCCCGAGGACATCGCGCGGCTCGCCGAGCGGCGCGAGCTTGTGGTGCACGCGCTCCAGAGCGCCGGCTACAAGTTCGTGTCGCTGGACCTCGAGGGTTATGCGACCGGGAGCCTCAACCGAACCTGGAAGCCTTCGAGTAGTTAGCGGTGCGTAAGCGCGGCATCGTGCTCGCCCTCGACGAGGGCACCACCGGCGCGACCGCGGTGGCGGTGGGGCTCGACGGAGAGGTCCGGGGCAAGGGTTACCGGGAGATCACGCAGCACTATCCGCAGCCGGGCTGGGTCGAGCACGACGCCGACGAGATCTGGGAAGCCGTGCAGGCCACCGCAGCACAGGCTCTCGATGCCGCTGCCGCGAGGCCGGCTGACGTGCGCGCCATCGGCATCACCAACCAGCGCGAGACGCTCGTGCTGTGGGACCGCGACACGCTCAAGCCCGTGGCGCCGGCGATCGTGTGGCAGGACCGGCGCACCACTCAGGAATGCATCCGGTTGCGCGACGAAGGCCATGAGAACCATGTCAGCGAGGTCACCGGTCTCGTGATCGATCCGTACTTCACCGCCACCAAGGCTGGATGGGCGATGAAGCACATAGACGGTGCGCCGCAGGCCGCCATGGGCACGGTCGACAGCTGGCTCGTCGCGAAACTGTCGGGCGGTCGCGACCACGTCACCGATGCGTCCAACGCGTCACGCACCTTGCTGTTCGACATCCGGCGTGGCGAGTGGAGCGAGGAGATGGGCGAACTGTTTGGAGTGCCCATCAACAACCTGCCGGCGGTTCGCGACTCGAGCGGTCCGATCTCGCGCAGCGATCCTCACGTCTTCGCCGGCATCGACGCGCCGGTCAGCGGCATCGCCGGGGACCAGCAGGCCGCTCTCTTTGGCCAGGCATGCCTCCAGGTCGGCATGGCCAAGAACACGTACGGCACCGGCTCGTTTGTGCTTTTGCAGACCGGTCAGGACCGCGTGCGCTCGCGGACAGGGATGCTCACCACCGTCGCGTGGCGACGCGACGGCGAGCTGAGCTACGCCCTGGAGGGCGCGATCTTCGTCACGGGCGCCGCGCTGCAGTGGCTGCGCGACGGCATAGGAATCATCAAGAGCGCGTCAGAAGCTGGGCCGCTGGCGGAATCCGTGCCCGACACCGGCGGCGTGTATTTGGTGCCGGCGTTCGTGGGACTCGGCGCGCCGCACTGGGATCCGCTGGCGCGCGGCACCATCATCGGCCTCACGCGAGGCAGCGCGCGAGCGCACCTCGTCCGCGCAGCAGTCGAAGCGATGGCGTACCAGACGCGCGACGTCGTCGAGGCCATGGAGGAGGACAGCGGCACGCCCTTCAAAGAGCTCCGAGTGGATGGTGGGGCTGTGGTCATGGACGTGCTGTGCCAGTTGCAGGCGGACCTGCTTCGCATCCCGGTCCGGCGTCCGCGCCTGACGGAGACCACCGCCCTCGGCGCGGCCTACCTGGCCGGCCTCGGCGCGGGCTTGTGGAAGGACTCCGATCTCGAGGGCCTGTGGAAGCTCGATCGCGAGTTCACACCCGCGATCTCGCGCGACCAGGCCGACTCGATGCAGCACCGCTGGCGCCAGGCCGTGGAGCGAAGTCGCGGTTGGGATAATCAGTAGCGCCTTGGCCGATTCTCCCGAAAGTTCCAAACCCGTCCGCCATCAGATCCTGTACGCCGACCAGATGTGGCGGCAGCAGCGATGGTTCGCCGGCTTTCTGCTCATCGCCGGAGTCGTCACGACCGGGCTGTTTGCATGGCAGGGCCAGCTCTTCGCGCGCTCGAACCTGATCTGGGTTCTGTATGTGCCGAGTGGCCTGCTGCTTGGCGGCGCCTTTCTCCTCTATCGCTGGCGCAGCAGCGTGCGTGTGCTCGATACCGGGGTCAAGGTTTCGACGTTGTTCAGAAGTGTGGTGCTCAACTACGACTCCATCCGCACTGTGAAAGTCCAGCCTTTGCGCAATCACTTCCAGGACCGCCGCAGCCGACTGGTCGCGCCGGTCATGAAGCAGCAGGTCGACAAGAATGCGGCCTTCATCCGCCTTCGCGGAGATGACGGTGAGCTCGATCCGATCAAAAGGACGCTCGGATCGCGCCTGATGTTCGAGGACACCATCGCGGTCCCGGTACCCGACCCTGACGCGCTCGCCTGGGAGATCGCGGCCCATCTTCCGGAACGGACCGGCCAGAACCTCGGAGGAGGAAGGCGGCGCAAGCGCCGTCACTAAGCCCCGAAGTGGGCCCAGACAGGCCCACGTTGCTCGAGCGGGTCCGGCTCGACGGGTGGGACGTGCTTGCGCTCATCACGCTGACCTCGGTTGCATTCTTCTTTAGATTCTTCAGCCCGATCACCCCGAACTTCATCGCGCATCCGTTCAGCGGGCCGGCAATCAGCTTCTGCATCTCGAGCACGCCGGTGGACAAGCAGGGCGACCTGGGGACGCTATGCGGGCTCGCGTATCCATTCACCCGCGGCTACAAGGACCAGAACGGCCAGCTGTCCCCCGACAACGGGCAGGTGTTCGACGAGGTGTACTTTCCGTACGACGCTTACAACGACGTCAAAGGCATGGAGAAGTGCAAAGCCTCCATGGCCAGTGGCTTCGAGCCGGGTTCGTGTCCTTATAACTACTTCGACCCAGAGCCGCCGCTCGCCAAGCTGATCATCGCCGGCGGCGAGTGGTCATACGGCTGGTATCGGGCGACGTTCCAGGGCGTGAAGGGCGACTACATCGACCTTGGATTGAACACCTTCGGCTGGCGCATCGCGGTGTGTCTCGTCGGCACTCTGTGCGTCCCACTGATGTACATGCTCGCGAAGCGGCTGTGGCCGAATCGTCTGTTTGCCATCGCCGCGGCGCTGTTCGTGTGCTTCGACGGCATGTTCTTCATCCAGTCGCGCATAGGGATGATCGACATCATCCCGATCTTCTTCATCCTGCTCTCGTACTACCTCTTCCTGGTCCACATCCAGAGCCGCTCCGTGACCGGCTCCATCACGTCGCTGTTCCTCCTGGGCGCCGCGCTGGGTTTGGGCCTCGCCTCCAAGTGGATCGTGCTCGCGGCGATCGGGTCGATCCTGTTCTTCATCGTGTTGCGTGGCGTCTACGGTCTCTACAAGGACGGGCGTCTCGCAATTCCGGGCGGCGTCGACTGGCAGGTCTACTTCCCGCTTGCGGTGGTGGCGCTGTTCGTGATTCCCGCCGGCATCTACGTCGCGTCGTGGTATCCATTTTTCGCGCGTGGCCAGTTCCACACGCTGGCCGACATGGTCAAGTACAACTACGACTCCTACCACTACCACGCGACCCTGGTCGCCACCCACCCGTACGGCTCGCCGTGGTGGTCATGGCCGCTGCTGGGCCGGCCAGTCCTTTACTACGCGGAGTACCAGGACCTGGGCATCGACCAGTTCACGGGGATGCCGCTGATCGCGCGCATCTCGAATCTCGGCAACCCGTGGATCTGGTGGACGAGCCTGCCCTGCCTGGCGGCGCTGCCGTACTTCATCGTCCGGCACCGGAGCTGGCCGGCCGCAGTGATCCTCGTCGGCTTCCTCACCCAGTACCTGCCCTGGGCGCCGATCACCCGCGTGCTCTTCATGTACGAGATGATCGGCGGCCTCATCTTCATGGTCCTGGCGCTCGCCTTCGTGCTGGCCAAGATCGCCGAGGCATGGCCCAGTTGGGGGCGCAGTCTGGCGGTGGCGCATCTTGGCATCGCCGTCGCGTCCTTCATGTACTTCTATCCCGTTTGGGCCGCCGTACCGTTGTCGACCTCTGCCTGGTTCGAGGGCCCGGGGACCCCGCCGTGGGGTCCCAAGATCTGGCTGACGAACTGCAACGACCATCCGGAGATCACGCCGGCGATCTTCTGCTGGAACTGAGGCCGCTGACCCATGGCTGAAGGCATAGCCGGACAATCGGTGGCGCTGGAACGGCGGTCGCGACTACCAGTCGTCGCGGGCGGCGTGGTGATCCTTGGTGCGGCGGTGCTCGGGTTTCTCATCGGACCGCCGTCGATTGTGCTCGTGGCCTGCGTGGTCGCGGGCTTCGGCGTCACGTACTTGAGCGCGACCGCGCTCACGCTCGAAGAGCGGCTTGTCTTCGGGACCGTCCTCGGGGCAATGGCGTTTTCCGCGATCGCGTTCGTCTTCTCGATGGTCGCGCGCGATGTCTCGGTGGTCACCGTCCTGCTGGCCAGTGCGGTCGCCGTGGCTGTTGGCGTGGGGGCGACACTGCTGCATCGGGATGAGCTCGTGACCGATTGGGAGGACGCCGGCCTGCGATGGTCAGCACCTCTCGGTTCGGCCGGCCACCCTTGGCCGCTGCTCGCGATCTTTCTCGTTTGCGGTGCGTGGACGGTGCACTTCCTGCACCAGGCCTGGATCTACCGGCCTGATGGTCTGTACGCGGGCTACGTGAACATCTGGGGCGACTGGGCCGCGCACCTATCGTTCACCGGGTCGTTCGCCTACGGCCACAACTTTCCGCCGCAGATGCCGATCGATCCCGGCAACCACCTCGGCTATCCCTTCATGATCGATTTCTTCGCGGCCAACCTCGTGCCGGTTGGCAGCACACTGCCCACGGCTCTGGTCCTGTCTTCGGGTCTGCTGGCACTTGCTTTTCCCGTGGTGCTCTACCTCTGCGCCGCGCGCTTTTCAGGCGGCCGCGCCGCTGCGGCCATCGCGGTGGCGCTGTTCCTGCTGAGCGGCGGCCTCGGTTTCATCTACCTGGTGGGCGCCGTCGGCTCGCAGGGCTTGAGCGTGCTCGCGCACCTGCCGAGGGAGTACACGCTCGACCGAGATCCCAACCTGAACTACCAGTGGCTCAATCCGGTGCTCGCCTACCTCATTCCGCAGCGCTCGACGCTGTTCGGGTTCAGCCTCGCTCTCATCGTGCTCCTGCTGGTGTGGCTTGCTGTCCGCGAGCGGCACGGATGGCCGGCGTTTCTGTTCGGCGGTGTCGTCGCCGGCCTGACACCTGCCTTTCACGTCCACGCGTACGGAACGATCGTGGCGCTCTCAGCCGTCTGGTTCCTGTTCAACCGCCGCCGCGAGTGGCTGGCCTTCTTCATCCCCGCCATCGCGCTGGGGGTGCCGGTGCTGTTGTGGATGTGGCCGCCGGCGAACAACAGCTACTGCGGCAATGGGGCGAGCATCCACGGCTACTGCATCGAGCTCGGGTGGCTTTCTTACACGGACTGGCAGCGGGACGGCATCATCTTTTTCGGACCCGACTTCATCTGGTTCTGGATCAGGAACACATCGGTCCTGATCCCGCTCATCCTCGCCGGCCATGTCGTGAACCGCCGCATGCCGACTCGTTTCGCGACGTGGTTCGCGCCTATGTGGCTGTGGTTCGTGGTCCCGTCGGTCATCGTGCTGCAGCCATGGGACTGGGACAACACGAAGTTCTTCATATTCTTCGCGCTGCTGGGCAGCATCGTCGCGGGGGCGGTGCTCGCCGAGATGTTCCGACGCGGCCGCGCGACCGCAGTAGTGGCGGCGCTGCTGCTTCTGGTTTCGGTTCTGGCCGGCGGCCTCGACCTGGCGCGAGCCTCTGACGTGAGCGTCAGCGCATACCAGTTCGTCGACGCACGTGGTTTGAAGGTCGCGGACTGGGTCCGCGCCAACACGCCTGCGGATGCGATTTTTCTGGCCGCCGACGAGCACAACAGCCCCATACCGACGCTGTCCGGACGAAGGATCGTCATCGGCTATCCGGGTTGGCTCCTCACTTACGGGATGGCCGACTACAGCCAGAAGGACAGCGACGTGCGTGCGATGCTTCAGGGCGACCCGTCAACGCCTGGGCTGCTGCGTGAGTACGGCGTGTCCTATGTCCTCATCGGTCCGCAGGAACTTTCTTCGGCCCACGGTGCCAACTCCAGCTACTGGGCCCTCCACGGGAACCTCGTTTACGACGACGGCGAGTATCGCGTCTACTTCCTGGGCTGATGGACCCCGAGTCCGACGCGTCGCGGAAGGGGCTTCAGCCTAGGCACTCTGCGGCGGAGGTGCCGTTGTTGCCGGGCCGGCCTTGGCAGGCTCGCTGTTCTGGCTCAGCTCGAGCCGTCGAACAAGGCGTTTCATCTCACGGTCGCTGCGGTCGAGGCGGTTGACGATCTGCAGCAGGATCTCGTCCTGGTGCATCAGGTGGTTCATCAAGGCCTTGACCTCTTCCTCGTTCTTGACGTCGAGCTCGTAGTTGTGTTGTGCGCGGAGGCGATCGCGGTCATAGAGCCTGTTGAGGGCCATCAGCACCAGGGAAGCCCACAGCGCGGCTTCGAGGCTGAGCACGAAGTTGAGCAGATGGTATGGGTAGCCGTCCCAGTGGGCCAGCGAGCCGATCGCGTTCAGGACTACCCAGATGAGCATGAGCCCGACCTGGGCGACGACGAAGATCCAGCTCCCGACCAGCCGGGCAAAGTCGGCGCCGATTCGGTCGGGGACAGAGAGGCGGCGGTCGACCTCACGGTTGAGGTCGCGGACGGGTGGGTGGTCGTGCTGGTGGCGAATCAGATCCCGAGCGATGTCTTCGATTTCGCTGTTGATGGCCATGGGCTACCTCTGGGTTGCTGCATTTGTTGTCGTGGTGGATGTCGGGTTTGAGGGCTTTAGGAGATAGCTTGGCGCAAATGGCCCCGGTGTGGCTACTCAAAGTAAGGGGCTCTGCTCAGCGGTAGTCGTGTGAGCGGGTCTGTGGTCTTGGTATGCCGGACAGCGCTTCGATGTGAGTGGCCAGGACCGACCAGACTCCGTCTTGGCGCTGCATCACGCCGTCGATGATGAGGATCGGCTGGCGGTTGGCGACGTTGCGATAGCGCTCGTAGACGTCGGGCTTGATCGTGATGTTGACGTGCCCGAACTCGTCCTCGAGCGTGAAGAAGCGGATCCGGTTCGCGGTCGCAGGTGCCTGGCGGGTGATGACGAGGCCGGCGACTCTGACGTTCCTGCCTGATGGAATCGATGGGACCTGGTTGCTGCGCAGTGCGCGGAGCTGGTCGAGCCGCTCGCGGCAGAAGTGGATGAGGTGATGACCGGTGGAAAGGTCCGAGATGCGGTACTCGAGCTGGTTGGCGTCGAAGTCGTCGAGGTAGGGGAGGGTGGGGGCGACGGCGGCCATGCGCAGCTCTGACTGCTTGTCGATCCCCTTCCGAAGGCCGGTGCCGTGCCAACGCTCCTGCCAACCCCAGAGCAAGTCGCGTCGTGGCTGACCGAGGTGGTCGAAGGCTCCGACCATGACCAGGTTGCGGACGGCGCGCGGGCCGATGGGTCCGCCGCGCAGCCGGTCGAGGAAGTCGTCGAAGGACCGGTAAGGCCCACGCTGCTTGCGCTGGTCGACGATGGCGTCGCGTCCGTCTTCGCCGAGGTCGCGGACGTAGTTGAAGCCAATGCGCATGGCGTACTCGTCATCGGGGTCGTTAACAGGCAGGGTTGACTGGCTGGGTACGCTGAGTGAGGTTGGCCGGTGGGGGAGGGCCGGTCCTGAGGAGGTGGGAGGGCCCTCGGTCGAGTGTGGGTATGTCGAGGCCACCGCTGATTGCCCGCCAGTGCCGGCAACGGCGGGTTTCGGGGGACCAGAAAGGACGCGATTGCCGGCAAAGGCGGGTAATTGGCCGGCTTCGGCAGGCGGCAACGGCTCAGGTATGCACCGCACATACGAGCGATTGATGTCCACCGGCAGCACCTTCACCCCATGCCTCTTCAAGTCCTCGACCAGAACACTCGGGTGATAGAACCCCATCGGCTGGTTGTTCAGCAGCCCGCACCCGAACTCGACAGGGTGGTACAGCTTCAACCACGCCGTCTCATACGACGTGCGGGCGAATGCCGCGGCGTGCGAGCGGCAGAAGCCATATACAGCGAATCCCTGGACCGCGTTGAACAGCTGGTCGGCCACTTCGCGCGGCACATCGTTGGCGAGGCAGCCCTTGATGAAGTCGCCCTCGAGGGATGACATCTCGACCCGATTCAAATGTCGCGTCATCGCCCGTCGAAACCCATCGGCCTCGCTCGGCTTCATCCCCGCGACATACATCGCGATTTCAATGATCTGCTCCTGGTACAGGATCACCCCCAGCGTGTCCTTCAGCACCGGCTCGAGCAGGGGATGCGCATACGTGACCGGCTCTCGCCCTTGCTTGCGCCGGATGTACGGATGCACGGCATTGCCCTGGATCGGCCCCGGCCGGATGATGGCCACCTCCACGACCAGGTCGTTGAAGGTGTCAGGTCGCGTGCGCGGCAGTGTTTGCATCTGCGCCCGCGACTCGATCTGAAACACCCCGATGGTGTCGGCCTGACCGCACATCTCGAAGACGGCCGGGTCGTCGAGCATCAACTGATCGAGGTCAGGGCGTTCTCCCGTCTTGTCCTTGATGAGCTCCAGCGCCTCGGCGACGACTGACAGAGTCCGCAGGCCGAGCATGTCAATCTTGATCAGGCCAAGGTCTTCGACGTCGTCCTTGTTGAACTGGACAACACGCCTGCCCTCCATCGCCGCCGGCTCAACAGGTGCGATGTCGACCAGCGGCTCGCCGGTGACCAGCATCCCGCCGTTGTGGATTGACAGGTGGCGCGGGAACTCGATCACCTGGCGGCACAGGTCGAGGAACTGGCGCCAGCTCTGCGGCCTCATGTCCGGCGGGGGCACCGCCCCCTGGATCGAGTCCTCGACGTCTTCGGTGAACCAGCGATCGACGCCCTTGGCAAGGCGGTCGAGCAGCTCGGCTGAGAAACCCAGTGCCTTGCCCACCTGGCGGATCGCCATCCGCGGTTGGAACGTGACCACGTTGCAGACCATCCCGGTCCGCTCCCAGCCGTACTTGTTGTAGATGTACTGGATCACCTGCTCTCGGTGCTCCGTCGAGAAGTCGATGTCGATGTCGGGCGTGCTCGTCATCTCCTCGTGCAGGAACCGCTCGAACAGCAGGTTGTGCTCGATGGGGTCGACACGCGTGATCCCGAGCACGTAAGCGACGATCGAGTCCGCGGCCGATCCCCGCCCCTGGCCGGGAACGCCGTGGTCCCGGGCAAAACGCATGAGGTCCCAGTTGATCAGGAAGAACTCCGCCAGCCCTGTCTTCTGGATCACCTCCAGCTCGTGCTGCAAGCGGCGCGCGACCTCAGGGGTGATGGGTCGGTAGCGCTCGCGCACACCTTCGAAGCAGAGCTTGTAGAGGTATGAGAAAGGCGTCTCCCCGCCTGGCACGGGGAAGCCCGGAAACCTGACACCGCGAAAGTTGAGGTCGACGTCACATTCCTGCGCGATCTCCCACGGCATGGCCAGTGCCTCGGCGTGGCCATCGAAGAGGGGCCGAATCTCCTCGCCGCCCTTCAGGCAGTGCTCGGAGTTGGGAAACAGGTGCGCCCTGGCGTCTTCGAGTGTGGCGCGGTGCCGGATCGCGACCAGCACGTCATGTAGCTTTCGTCTGTCGCGCACGTGGTAGTGGACCTGGTTGGTGGCGACCACCGGAGCGCCGCAGCGCCGCGCGATGTCAGCCCGACCCTCGAGACGCCACGCGGTCTCCGGCAGCATGTGTTGGTGCAGCTCGCTGAAGACCGACTCCTTGCCGAGTGCTTCTTGCAGCTCGCGTAGTCGTGTCTCCTGGTCGGTGGCGCTCAGGTAGAAGAGCTCGCC
>JACXTT010011721.1_pt1 | contig 11704 bp, 6 predicted proteins | sample 9270951 | NCBI WGS metagenome assembly JACXTT01 (sample SAMN15532306, study PRJNA645909) | rock metagenome | isolation source: weathered quartz diorite | place: Puerto Rico | collected 2017-06-21 | reverse complement strand
ATTATTGACGTCGCCGAAGGCAGCGCCGCGACGCGATTGCAGCGGCAGGGAGCGGAGGCCAGCCTGTTCGGAGACTCCGTCAAAGGTGCCGTCACGGTTGTTGCGATGCAGAAGAATCGGCTCACGATACCGGGCACCCACTTCGGCGGTATCCACCTGTGGAAAGACGTGGCCGTTGACGACGAGAAGGTCGAGCCAGCTGTCGTTGTCCATATCGAAAAAACTTGTGCCCCAGGCGACGTAGGGATAGCTGGGCTGGCCGAGCTTTGAATTCCAACTCACATAATCGAAACCCTTTGGGCCCAGATTGTGATAGAGGGCGTTTGGCTGCTCGGCGAACTCGGTGACGAACAGACTGAGGCGGCCACTGTGGTCGTAGTCGCCGAAGGTGACGCCCATGTTGCCCTGCTCGATGCCCTCGGCAGTCAGGGCGATGCCGGTGAGCATGCCGACTTCGGCGAACGTGCCGTTGTGATTGTTGTGGTAGAGGTAGTTGGGGGTGGCGTCGTTGGCGACGAAGAGATCTGGCCAGCCATCGTTGTCGTAGTCGGCCCAGATGACGCCCAGGCCGTAATAGCCCATGGCATCGCCGACGCCAGCCTTTTTCGAGACTTCCTCGAAAGTGCCGTCGCCGCGATTGTGATAGAGGAAGTCGCTCTCGCCTTGGAGGCCCCAGGGGCCGCACTGCACAAGGATGCCCTTGTAGCGGCAAAACTTATTGCTGCCGAATTCGGGGAGATGGTCAAAATCGACGTGGACGTAGCGGGAGACGTAGAGGTCCACGAAGCCGTCGCGGTCGTAATCGCCCCAAGCGGCACCGGTCATGAAACCGCTGCCGCGGACGCCGGCCTTCTCGGTGACGTCTTCGAATTTGCAATTCCCCAGGTTGTGGTAAAGGACACTGCCGCCGTAGCCGGTGACGAAGAGATCGAGCCAGCCATCGTTGTCGTAGTCGGCAACGGCAACGCCCATGCCCCAGCCGAGGCGGGTGAGGCCGGCTTGCCTGGTGATGTCTTTGAACGTGCCGTCCAGCTCCTGATGGTAGAGCGTCACCATGGGGTCGCCACCGCTGCGGAAGCGCTCGACGGAAGACCCGTTGACCATGATGGCGTCGAGCCTGCCGTCGTTGTCGCAATCGAAGAGGCCGACGCCGCCGCTCATGGACTCAAGAATGTAGCGCTTATCGGGAGTGGAGATATGTGCCACGGTCAAACCGACGTCTTTGGCGACATCCTTATACACGGGAATGGGAGAGAAACTGCCGCGGACGGTTTTCGCCGGAGGCGGCGAAGGGTGCGTTGACGATTTGTCCCGCGGTTGCTGTTGCGGTTGCGGCGCTGCCCCGGCCCCGGGGACGACAAGCAGGAAGCTACGCACCCACGCGACGAGGACGAAGAAAAACCGCGCAGCCTGAGGCATGGAGTCCATTCTAGCTTAAAGACAGTTCTGCCCCGGTGCGAGGGATCAGGACGGCGGCGAGAACTATTTCAACGGACGCGTGGATTCGCGAACGACGAGCTCGGCGGGAACTTTCCGGTGGACCACCTGAAACTCGCGCTTCTGGCCCGCAGCGGTGATCCAATCAAGCATGATGCCGACACTCTGGGCACCCATCGTCTGCATCGGCTGACGCACGGTGGTCAGCGAGGGGACGGACAGCGCTGCATGGGCCACATCATCGAACCCGATGACCGAGCAGTCCTGCGGAACGCGGATGCCGGCCTTGACCAAGGCCCGCATTGCGCCAAAGGCCGTCATGTCATCGAAGGCCATCAAAGCGGTGAAGCAATGCTTGCGCCGGAGGAGATCTTCGGTGAGCTTCGCACCCGCCTCGAAGCTCGAATTGGGATCGAGCGATTCGGGGAGCTCGACGACGAGATGTGGATTGAGCTTGAGTCCCAGGGAATGAGCGAATTGGCGGACGCCCCTCCAACGTTGGCTGCTGCTGGCCAGGGTCTTGGGACCGCGGATAAAGGCAACCTCGCGATGACCAAGGCGGTGCAAATGCTCGAGCGCAACGCGCGCACCCGATTCGTTATCCACGGAGACCGAACTCATGGAGTCGGCGGAAACCTCCCGTCCCACAATCACGGTGGGAATACGGCGCCGCTTCAGGTCGGCGAGCAGATTGATATCGACAAAGAGCCAATTGGCGATGACCAGAAGTCCCTCGACGCGCCGGTCGAGTAGCATCTGGAGATATCGCTCGAAGCGGTGCGGCTCATTGTGGGCATCGGCGAGAACCGGCAGATAGGAGGCCTGATAGAGGGAATTTTCGATTCCCCGGAGAATCGGCGTGCAGAAGGGGTCGGTGATGTCGAAGACCATCACGCCGATCGCATTGGTGCGCTGGCTACGCAGCGAACGCGCGAGGGGATTCGGACGATATCGGAGGCGCCGGGCGGCGGTCTCAATTTTCCCTTTGGTGTCGGCGGGGATGTAACGAGCGAGAGGGGCGTTGTTCAGCACAATAGAAACCGTGGAGACAGAGTAGCCGCTCTCGCGGGCAACGTCACGAATGGTGGTGACGGATTCTTTAGGCATGGGCCAGCGCACTTCTTCTTACTCCAAACCGTTGCAGGCGGCAAGCCGTACGACTCGCTGAACCAAGGCAGGCCGAACCGATGCAGGAAGGAAGGGCGCAGGAAGGAGGCGCTTGCGACAAGCATGTTTACAGAATCGTTTTAATAGTGTAGTTTACCACCATCGTGGCCATTGAAACCGCGTCACAGCTCCTAGGGAAGCGCACCGCGCATCCTTATTTCAGCTACGAAGCCATCCGACAGCAGCCCGACCGGATCAGGCAAGTCTTCGCCCGGGAGCGGGCGAACATCGCGCGGGCCGCGGAGGCGGCCGCCGCGCGGCAGCGACTGCTGCTGGTGGGAATCGGCTCATCGTATCACGCGGCGCTGGTCGGCGGTTTCTTCCTTCGGCAGCTGACGGCCGGCCGCTTGCTGCCGGTGGTGGAGCAATCCTTCGAATTCGTCCACTATCCCCCGGCCGTGAACGCTGACGATGCTGCGATTCTCATCAGTCATCGTGGATCGAGAAATGATTCCGTCGGTGCCGTCCGCGCCCTGAATGCCGCGGGGGCGTACACCGTTGCCGTCACGGGGATGGGGACAAACGACTTGACGGAGGCCGCGCGCCTTTCCATTGCCACGTGCGAGCCGGAGGTGGCCTTCGCCCACACGAAAAGCTACACGGCGGCGCTGGCAGCGCTTGCTGAGATCAGCGTGGAGCTCGCCGGGCGCCTCGGCTTGCTCGCGAATCCCGCTTCAGCCTGGGCGGAGCTCGAGAGCCTCGCGGAGAATGTTCGCGGCGCACTTGCCTGCGAGCCGGCAGTGCGCGCGGCGGCGCACGAGATTGCGCAGCGGGAACGATGGATCTTCGTCGGCGCGGGACCGAACTGGCCCACGGCGCTCGAGGCTTCGCTCAAAGCGAAAGAGATGAGTTACTTCGGCGCCGAGGGAATGGAGACGGAGCAATTCCTTCACGGGCCGCAGGTAGAGATCGATACGCGCGCCTGCGTCACCGTGTTTCTCACCGGCGCCAGTTCGGACGCGCGGGGGCAGCAACTTCTCCGGGCCTGCGGCGAACTCGGCGCACTGCGTGTGGCGGTGACAACCGCGGGCGCAGATGGCGTGGCCGCCGAACACGTGCTGGAGATGCCGAAAGTCGAGGAATGGCTCTCGCCTTTCGTGCACGTGGTTGGCGCGCAGCTTCTGAGCTACTTTCTGGCGCTCGAACGCGGTGCGAATCCCGACACCGGCCGCGAAGATCAACCGGCACACGCCCGCGCGAAGCAGCTATTCGAATAGAGCGCACCACCCCCAGGAACGCGCCAGGTTCATGCCATAATCCGAGCGCTCTTCCGCCTCTTCTGAGAATCGGTTTCCAGCCAACCCCGATCTCCTGCGCCCAGCGGGTCTGGACCACGGAGATGATGCCGGCGGCCAGGAAGTGAGCCTCGGGGAGGCCGCGCTGTGGTAAGGTTCGTTTCCCAGAGTGTGCGGTCGGGGCGGAAGCACCTGCGAAGTCGATCGCAAACTCCTGCAGGGTCACAACACATCTGGAGGCGGCCGGATGATACTCCTCGCGGCACAGGCAGTGACGCACCGAACGCTGGCGGGCCTAGACCTCGGGGTGATCGTGGTCTACTTCGTGATCGTATTCACGATCGGATTCTGGTTCGCCCGCCGGGAACGCACGTCGGAAGATTATTTTCTGGCAAGCCGCAATGTCGGGTGGTTCGCCATCGGCGCCTCCCTTTTTGTTTCGAACATTTCGACGGAACATTTCATCGGGCTGGCGGGCTCAGGAGCAGCGGGAGGGCTTGCGGTGGGCCACTTCGAGTGGCTGGCGTGCCTGATCCTGCTGATTCTCGGGTGGGTGTTTGTGCCGTTTTACTTGCGGACGAACGTATTCACCATGCCGGAATTTCTCGAGAGGCGCTTCGACCGGAGCTGCAGCGTGTATCTAGCGAGCGTGTCCATCCTGGCATACATCTTTACCAAGATTTCGGTGCACTTGTACGCGGCGGCGATCGTGCTGAAAACCGTGGTGGGGTGGGATCCGATGGTGGCCGCGATTCTGCTGGTGGTTGCGACGGGCGTGTACACCATCGCCGGGGGCCTCGCGGCCGTGATCTACACGGACCTGGTGCAGACGATGATCCTTCTGCTGGGGGCTGTCGTGCTTACGGTGCTCGGCCTCGGCGGAGTGGGCGGCTTTTCCGGCCTGCGCGCGCAGGTCCCGACCGACTATTTCCACATGATCAAGCCGATGAGCGACGCGAACTTTCCTTGGACGGGCATTTTCCTCGGAGCACCGATTCTCGGAATCTGGTACTGGTGCACGGACCAGTCCATCGTGCAGAGAGTTCTGTCGGCGAGGGATGAAGGTCACGCCAAAGCGGGCGCCATTTTTGCCGGGTTCTTGAAGATCCTGCCGGTGTTTGTTCTGGTGCTGCCCGGGGTGATTGCCTATGCGCTCTATCCGCAGCAGTTTCCCGTCGAGAACGGCGTGGTTCAGAACAGCAACAGCGCTTTTCCGACGCTGGTGATCAATCTGCTCCCGGTGGGGCTCGTTGGACTGATGGTCGCCGCACTGATGGCGGCGCTGATGGGCGCGATGAGCGCGGTGTTCAACTCAGCCTCCACGCTCGTGACGCTCGACTTTTACAAGCGGCTGAGGCCGCAGGCAACCGAGAGGCAACTGGTGGCGTTCGGGCGGGTGGCCACGGGTGCGATGGTGGCGTTAGGTATCTTGTGGGTGCCGTTCATTGACAAGATGAATCCGCAACTGTTCATCTATTTGCAAAGCGTGCAGGCGTACATCAGCCCGCCCATCGCGGTGTGCTTCATCTTCGGCATCCTCTGGCCCCGGCTGAACGGGCGAGGGGCCATCAGCTCGATGCTGGCCGGATTTGCGCTGGGGGCAGCGCGGTTCATGCTCGAGATCCAGGACAAGAAGCAGCACCTGGAGTCGCCGCTGGCCCGGTTCCTGCTGGACATGAACTTCTTGCACTACGCCATCTGGATGTTCGTGGCGTGCTCGCTGGTGCTCATCGTAGTGAGTTACCTGACCCCGGCGCCATCGCGCGAGAAGCTGGCCGGCCTGACGTTCGCAACAGTGGGTCAGAAACTCGAGACGTCGGCGGCTGCTCCGGCGGGGCGTGTGTTCCGGCTGGCGCATGAAACGCGGCTCGAGCGCTGGCTGAACGTTGCGTTCAGCGTGCTGCTGGTCGCAACGGTTGTCGGGCTGTGGATTTATTTCCGTTAAGCGGCGTCAGGTGCCGTGGCCAGAATCCAAAGCCTTCGAGCCAACGTAACCCGCGACGAAGCCCTCGAGCAGTTTAACGCACACGATCTTTCCGGTTTGTTGCGGCGCCTGCGTCTCGGCCCGGTGCGCTCGCTCGCCGGCGTGTACGTTCCCTTCCGTCTATTCGTGATGGACATTCGCAACGGCGTGCAGAGAGAGAATCGGTTCCTGGCGGTTGATGCGGTCGGCGGCACACTCGATCCCTACGGCTTCGAAGCGATTCCAAGGGGAGAAGACTTTGTTGAACTGGAAACGCGCAATGGCTTGCCGGCCAAGCTCGACGAATCGCGGTTGTGCAACGCCGCCATCGAACGGACGCGGCGTCAGTTGTACAGCCAGGGATTCTTCAGAATTCGCAAGCTCGTCATAAGCGCGGAGCCGGTACCGGTCGACTTGTATGTGCCCTACTGGATTGGTTTCTTCGGACGCGGCGAGCGGGCGCACGTGGTGGTGCTCGACGCGGTGCGGCGGCGATTCGAAGGAGCGAAGGCGCGGGCGCTGTTTGAGGAATGGTTGCGGACTTAGGAGCAACAAGAACGGCTCAGGTCTTCCGGCCCGGCCCCGGCTTTGTCGGCCCTCAGGATGACACCCTTCCCACACAGCAACCGAAAGAAGGCTACGGCCGAGGTGCAAAGTGGTAGCGGAGGCTGGGCGGCAGCCCGCCGGAGCGCTGGCGCGTGTTGTACTCAAGTTCGTAGAGCAGGTGATCGGGATCATCGGGATATTGAGACGCCGGGGGATACGGATACGGAAGCAGCGTGTGATGCGGCAGGGGCTCGACGGTGAAGGCGTGGGCGGCGTAGAAATCCATGTCCTTTTCGTAGCCGTCGGCGAAGAAGAAATAGTCGCGGGTCCAGCCGGCGGGGAGCGGCGGCAGGCGGCGCGGATCGAATTCGAGGGCCACACCTTCGCCCGAACCAAAGACGACAAATCGATCATCGGCGGCACGGAGGAGTTCGCGCACGTCGCCGTAACGCGTGTAATTCCCTGCCGCGCGGGCGTACGGGCCGGTCTTGCTACGCGACGCGTAGGAATAGGAAATGTCGCTCGGAGGGTTGCCGCGCAGCTCGCGCGGATAGCCCAGGAAGTCGAGCATCGCGGACGCGAGGGGCACTTCTGTGATACGGGAGGGCTGCCCGTCTGGAGTGGTGTCGACCAGGATCTGATCCCAATAAATCTTGAGGTTGGTGACGATGCGGATGCGGCGTGTGCCAGGTGGGAGTTTGCCGCTCAGATCCGCAACCATCGTGCGCGATAAACCGGCCGGGAAACCCAGATCATCGACCACGCGCACCCAGTTGTGCGTTGCCGGGTCGAGCGCTTCGAGGTACGGCGCGATGACCTTGATTCCCGCCTGGTCAGCGGCGTACATAGACGTTGCGGTGAAATAGTCGGTATACCCGTGCATGAGGAGGCGCAGAGGTCTCTGCGCGTCCGAGGGGCCGAGATCGAGCTCGAGCTGGTGGAGCTTCGCGAAGCCAGCGAAGGGCAAGTCTTCGAAATCGGTGACGTAACGGCGATCGCGCCGGGCGACAAGGGAAAGAACGTCGCGGCCCTTGTCACCCCAGGCACCGGCGGGCGGGCGGACGTCGCGGCTTGCGATGACGCGGAATTCGGGGAACGGCGGCGCGCTCACGAAGCGCTCGTTCGGATAGACGTCTATGGCTGCGGGATGATCGATGGCCAGCAGGCGCACCTGGTCGAGATAGACGGTTTCCTCCATCGGCTCCATGAAGCGGAAACTCAGCAGGCCATTGCGTGCGCGGACGCTGCGCCCCGAAACCTTGAGGTATTCGTCGGAGTCCGCGACGTTGCGCTCGCCCGGGCCAACCCAGTGGCCCACGACGCCCGAACCAATCATATCGGCGATGAATTCATATTTCCTGCCGTTCCATGCGAAGAGGATCGGGCAAGAGCTGCCGCGGCGGTCAAGCTCGTTGACGGTCTGCGCCTGGCGTGCGGCGAGCTTGACTTCGTCCTGCGGGACGCCGGTGGGCCACAGCAGGCGGAGGACGTCAGCTTCCCGCTCGCTTCCCATGCCAGCGAGGATGGGGACGGCATTCTGGCTCAAGTAACCGGAGGAGCTTTGAACCTCCCACTTTTGATACAGCGGCCCGGCATACATCTCGACTTTTGTGCCGATGGCGCTCTTGTTGTCGGCCAGGGCCTTTAGGTCGATGCGCATCCAGTTGCGGGCGTTGCCGCCTTGGTTGTTCAGGATGAGCGGCGGCGCGCCGAGCTGAGTGACAACGAGGTCGGCGCTGCCATTCCCGGCGATGTCCGCGACGGCCACTGCGCGCGGCTGCTCGAGTTTCACGGCGTCGAGATGAACGTCTTTCGTGACATCGGCCCAGCCGGAGGGGCCGAGGTTGCGCAGGAGTCGCAGCTCGCCCCCGCGGGAGGATTCTCCGGCGGTGACGAGATCGAGCCAGCCGTCATTGTCGTAGTCGAGCGCGGCGAGTCCCCATCCGCGCTGCCAACCGAAATCCGGCAGGGGCACGCGCTCAAGTCGCTTCCCCTCGACGTTGCGCCAGAGGCTAACTCCGGGCGGACCAGAGTGCGTAAATGCAAGGTCCATCCAACCGTCTTTGTCGAAGTCGAAGGCGACAACGCCCACAGCCGGCGGGAGCTTTTCTTTCGGAAAATCAATCGCCGGCAGCGCGGTGAATTTGCCCTCGCGAGGATTCAGGTAGATCGTGGCGCCTGCGCTCCCGCCCGCTACTACAAAATCAATCGCGCGGTCGTTGTTGAAGTCGCTGGTCACGACGCCGGCGCCTGTTGCGGCGAGGTCGAGTCCAGTTTCCGCAGAAACGTCGGTAAAGGTGCCATTCCCATTGTTCCGCCAGAGGACATTGCGAGACTGGGCGGTGGGGGAATCCGCCAGCGAATTCACGACGTAAAGATCGAGGTCGCCGTCGTGGTCGTAGTCGACGAAGGTCAAGCTGACACAGCCTCTTTCACGGCGAATGCCGGCCTTCTCGGTGACGTCGGCGAATGCGCCGTCACCCTGGTTACGGAGCAAGTGCACACCGTCGGCGAGGCAAACAGCAAGATCGGTGTGGCCGTCATTGTCGAAATCGCCCGCGACGCAGCCGAGGCCGCCCCCCGCAAGGTTTAGGTGAGCAGATTCGGTGACGTCTTCAAACTGTCCGTTGCCGAGATTGTGGAGGAGGCGGCTCGAGCCTTCGGGAGCGGCGCTGACGAGGAACAGGTCAGGGCGGCCGTCATTGTCGTAATCGAAAAAGCATGCGCCGGTGCTCGCGCCGGTTGCGGTCGCGCCAGTCTTTGCGCCCGTGATGGCACCCCGAATCGGCTGGGCAACAAAGCGAACAGGAATTGCGGCGGGCGCAGCGGAGGCTGCGGAACGGACAAGCTCGGCGAGCGAGAAGCGGCCCTGGTCGCCATAACCGGCGCCGAGCGGGGCCCCGAGATGCTCCTTGGTGATTTTCTGGAAGCGAGCGAGGTGCTCGCGCGCGGCGTCGGTCTTGCCCAAGCGCTGGTAGGCGCGTGCGAGGCCAAATTCCGAAGAGGCATGGAAGGGGTAGAGGCTGAGCGCGCGCTCGAAGGCTGCGACGGCGGCTTCATACTTCTGCTCCTGCGTGAGAAGGAGGCCGATGAAATAGTGCGCGTCGACGTCCCCGGCGAGTTCCGCGACACGGCGAAACGCGGCCAGGGCTTTCTCGATTTCACCCTCGTCTTTGTACGTGAGCCCGAGGCTGAACCAGCCGTAGGGATCGGCCGGGAGCTTCGCGACCGCTTCTTCCAATGCGGCGCGGGCGAGATCGATTTTTTGCTGGCTATGAAGGGCAATGCCGAGGTTCAGCCGGGCAACGGCAAGCCCGGAATCGGCGGCCAGGGCCAGTTCAAAGAACTGCTGTGCCTGTTGGAAACGCTGCTGGTTCATATAGGCGACACCGAGATTGTTGAGGCGCACGGCGTCGGCCGCTCCGGCGGGCTTCTGCGTGCGTTGCGGCTGGCCGCTGCGAGACTTGGCCTGCTGGCTTGCGCGCAAGAGGCTGAGAGACAACGCGACGCCGAGAGCCAGAAGCGCAATCGAGGAAATACGTGAAGAGATGCGAGAATCTGACCTTCGCATGGAGCCCGTCACTTTTTCTGATAAGGCCGCGATGACGTGATTCCCTTCCCCTCGGTGACGGTGATGGTCTGGCCTGCGGCTACGTTTGTCAACCGATCGATCTGGCCGCTGGGCCAGCGGATCTCGACCGAATCCGCCTTCGAGTTCCGGCCGAGGCCGACCGTCAAAACCAGTTCGCTGGCGGAGAGGTAGCTCGAGCCGCTACGCAACATCTGGGAATGCACGTCGCTTCCCACGGCAACGCGCACGACGGCCCCGATGCCATCACGATTCGATTTCGTGCCGACCAGTTTGACGCGCAGGCTCGAGTTTGAGCCGCCGTCAGTGCGGAAGAGCGCGACAGGGCCGCCGTTGGAGGCAATGAGCAGATCCAAGCGGCCGTCGTTGTCCATGTCGGCGTACGCAGCGCCGCGGGCAACGCGAGGCGTGTTGAAGGCCTTGCCCATGTCCTTCGTAACTTCCGCAAACTTTCCCTTACCGAGGTTGCGGAAGAGATGCGGTGGCTCGGCGTAGCGCACGGTGGCCTGGACGCGCTGGATATCGGCGTCGATGTGTCCGTTGGCGACGAAGATGTCCGGCCAGCCGTCGAGATCGTAGTCGAAGAAGAAGCAGGCAAATCCGAGAGTGAGAAGCGAGGCGCGGCCTACCTCCGAGCGCGGCGCTTCGTCGACGAAGAGGCCCTTCCCTTCGTTGTGGTAGAGGGCCAGCATCTGGTTCGAGAAATTGCTTATGAGGATGCTCGGGTAGCCGGAGCGGTCGTAGTCGGCCGCGTCCACGCCCATCCCCGCGCGCGCGACGCCGTCTTCACTGAAGGCCACTCCGGCAAGGACGCCGCGCTCGGTGAACGTGCCGTTGCCGTTGTTGCGATAGAGCTTGTTGGGCTGCGTGTCGTTGGCAAAAAGCAGGTCGGGCCAGCCGTCATTGTCATAGTCGAGGATGGCGATGCCCAGCGTCTTGGACGTGGCGTCGTAGAGCCCCGCCTTTTGTGTGGCGTCTTCAAACGTGCCGTCGCCGCCGTTGTGCCAGAGACGGACAGAAGTGCCTTTGTAGGATTCCGGCGTGCAATACGATTTCGTCTTGCCGTCGAGCGTGCAATAGAGATCCGTTTCCGGTGACCACTGGACGTAATTGGCGACGACGAGGTCGAGGCGGCCATCCCTGTCGTAGTCGACCCAAGCGGCGCTGGTGCTGAATTCCTGAATGCCGCCAAGGCCGGCCTTCTGCGTGACGTCGGTGAAGGTGCCGTTGCCGTTGTTATGGAAGAGGCGGCTCTGGCCAAGCGCGGTGACGAAAAGATCGTCGTAGCCGTCATTGTCAAAGTCACCGACAGCCACACCAATGCCATACATCTCGACGGCGAGGCCGGCCTTGCGCGTGACGTCGGTGAAGGTGCCGTCGCGATTGTTGTGGTAGAGGTGTGGCGTCGTGCGCTGTCGTACGTGGCCCGGCCAGTCCATGCCGTTCACAAGAAAAATGTCGGGCCAGCCATCGTTGTCGTAATCGATGAACGCCACGCCCGGGCCCATCGTTTCCGGCAAGTACTTCTTCCCGAAGGCGCCAGTGTTGTGGACGAAGCGAATGCCGGCCTGCTGGGTGACGTCGTGGAACTGGATGGAGGAAGCAATCTGCGGCGCGGCGCTGACACCGGGGATCAGCGGGATCGTACCGAGCGTGCAGAGGAGCATCGCCGCGAGTGAGCGCTTCCCTCCGCCGAATGTCTTCATTCGCGGCCCACGCCGAGGGCGTCGGCCACGCGATTGATATAGTTGAACCAGGAAGCGATCA
>JACXTT010011720.1_pt1 | contig 11704 bp, 14 predicted proteins | sample 9270951 | NCBI WGS metagenome assembly JACXTT01 (sample SAMN15532306, study PRJNA645909) | rock metagenome | isolation source: weathered quartz diorite | place: Puerto Rico | collected 2017-06-21 | reverse complement strand
GCCTTCCATCTGTGCTGATAATAAATCGGACGTGTCCTTGAGCCAGCAAATTTCGAGATTGCGGCCCGCTAGCGCACCTTTCTCGATTGCTGCGCGATCGTAGTATGTGCGGGGTTCGTTATTAGGGGGATCGGGCGGCATGCGGTAGAGCGGCACGGTAAACTTCGCATTGGGGACGCGCGAGCCCTCGATGACTGGTTCATAATAGCCAGTGAGAAGCCCGTTGTTCTCCCCAAGCGGAGCGATGCGCATCGGACGAAAGTTAGTCTCGAAAAAGCTTCTTGCGGCGACGGATTCGCGCGGAGGCCCGCTGACTGCACGCAGGCAGATCAATTTCAGAGCTGAGTAGAACGATTGGCTCTCGTACCGAGGCGGCGTACCGCGAACAATCGACTTGCAGCTATTGAGAAAAGTTGCAAATGCGGCGGCGTGGTCATCGTCGGCCCAGCCCACCAGCTCTGTCCAATTGACCGTTTCGATCTGCGCGTTCGGAATCCAAAATTTGTTGGGCTCAATCGAGGCGGTTTCAACAACCGTGTATCTTTTCGCCGGAGATAGCGCGCTTGCCGTGACGTGGCGGCCAATGGTCGCGCTATTGTTGCTTTGAAGCTTTGCGTCCGCGATCGCTCCCCTTTGACTCAATTTCACAGAGTGCGCATGGGCACTCAAATTGGTCATGAGCGATAGGACAAGAATGCAAGGAATTCGCATGACGCCGCTCCCTGCGTTACAGGCGCTACATGCGTTACGTTCCGAACTCTATGAATAACGCACTACGGAATAACGCATCTGTCGAATATCAAAACGCCGGCGCGCCACGCTGACAATGAATATCGCGATCAAACCGCAATCACTATTGAGTGAATTTTTGCAAGCGATCGCCCTCCCGGATGGGCTCTCACTTGAACGTCTCAAAAAGCACGCCCATGCTCTGCATGTCTCTTATGGGTCAAACGAACATCCCTCGCACCTTGTCCGACGTCCGCTTTTGACCCATTTGAGACATGGCATGCTGCTCGCCTTTGGCGCTCGTGGCCAGCCATTCACGGGCGGGGCAAGAGCACGACCGGACCTTGCCACTGGCAGAAGGGCAACCGTACGCTTAGACGTGATGAATCTGTCACAGCTAAAACTTGTTTGGCCAATCGCTCAATGGCTACCACTCTCGGTCACTCAACCCAGTATTGTGGGACATCTGGGGGTGGAGAATGAAAAAGCTATTGTCTACGGGCATTGCATTGATTTCGATCGGGCCCTTGGCCTGCTCTGGGGCCCTTGCGCAAAACTTCGCCGCCTGCAGGTCGGATTGCTCCACCGGCAACACTCACGGGCTGTATCGCCCATACAATCTAGCTGACCCGAACCTCATATCGCCGGAGGGGCGCAAGTTGTATGCGGAATGTGTCCGCTTATGCCTCGCGCCGTTGCCGACCTCCTATTTCCAAAAATCCATCATCGAATCCGGCGGTTCCTGGTTCGGGAAGTTCAAGGCAGATTGTCTGGGTTGCCATGCTCCAGGGGAATCTACCGGACGCTCGGCCGGCGAGATCACGCTCCCGGAGTACCTCAAGCGGGATTAATTGGCACTGTAGCTATTGGAGGAACAACGGACATGGCGCGGACATCGCGCAAGTGACGTGATTGACCCAAAGCGGACATCACCTATGCAGCAAAATCACTTAATTCCGTACGCCACCATGATCTCGGCAATATCGGATTGAACCGCCTTCGCCGCCGCGATGTCGGCTGCGCCGCGTGGATCACCGTTTCTCTGCTTGGCCATCCCGAGTGCAAAGAGCGCCTCAACGGCGTTCGGATCGAGCCTGAGCGCGGCATCGAAGTCTGCGATTGCGCTGTCGTAAGCGGCGCGGTTGTAATTCGCGATCCCGCGAAAGATGTAGGCGATCGCGTAATTCGGATCGAGTTTGATCGCCTGGTCGAAATCCACGACCGCGAGGGTAAACTCGCGCTTCTTGGAATAGACCACGCCGCGGTTGCTGAAGGCGCGCGGCTGTTTTGGATCGAGCTTGATCGCTTGACTCAGGTCGGCGATGGCCCGGTCGAAATCCTGCTTGTTCGAATACGCCCTGCCGCGGCCTGCGTAGGTCTGAGCAAGTTTTGGATTCATCCGGATGGCTTGATCGAAATCAACGATCGCGCGGTCGTTCTCGCGTTTGGCAAGCAGCGCGTTCGCGCGGTTATAGAAATACGCCGCTTCGCTCGGATTAAGTTTGATCGCCGCGTCGAAATCCGCCAGCGCTTGGTCATTGTCTCCGCGGTCGAGGAGCGCGAAACCGCGATTGTTGTAGGCGGTGGCGAGCCTGGCTTGCTTCTCTCCGCCGGACTGAATCACCAGCGTGCAGCCGGCGATGCGCTGCTGCGATGAAATTCCATCGTTTGAGCACAGCCCCCAAGCCGCAGATGATTGCGCAAACGCCGGACCGCCATAACCGAGGATGGTCACAAGGAAAGCCGCACTTGCAATGACATCGTTGCGTAACATCCTGCCTCCACGGATCGGGGCGACGGTAACCGAATGTAGCGCAACTTCGTTAATTGGTTCACGGCTCGGTTTTTCGGTGGATTTCCAATGTAAACAGAGAAGTCTGGTCGTGACATGCCGTGGGTCAGGCATAGCTTTGTAGTCATGAAGCCGATTCTCTCAGCGATCTATTCATGGCTGACTTTTCGTCTGCGCAGTCGCGCCACATTAGAACTTGAGATTATTGCGCTGCGCCATCAAATTATGGTGCTACGGCGCAACCGTCGTCGTCGATATAACAATAAAACAATATTCCAAGATGCGGACAGAATGTTGTGGGCGTGGCTTTACCGCATTTTGCCTCGTTCAAAGCATTTTATGATTTTGCTTCAGCCCGTAAATGTCGTTCGCTGGCATCAGTGGGGGTATTGTTTTTATTGGCGGTTGAAATCTGGAATCGGGGGACGACCTAAGCTCGACAAAGATTTGATCTCGCTTATTAGGCAAATGTCCGAGGCAAATCCACTCTGGGGCGGCAAGCGAATCCATGGGGAACTGCGGAAACTAGGAATTAAGGTTCATTGGAGAACCGTGAATAAATATATGCGTAGAAATCAACGATGTCCTCCGTCGCCGGGTTGGAAGGTCTTTATACGAACTGAAATGCGCGACACCGTCGCGATTGATATGTTTATTGTGGTAGCGGCGACGTTTCGACTTTTGTATGGCCTGGTGATTCTGGGTCACGATAGGCGAAAAATCCTGCATTTTGCAGTTACCGAAAAGCCAAATCAGGATTGGCTCGCAGACCATTTGAGTTTAGCGTTTCGTTCGACGCCCCCGCCTCGTTTTTTAGTACGCGATCGAGACGCTCTTTATGGCAAACGATTTTGTGAACGAGTGCAAGCAATGGGGATTCAGGAAGTGGTCACCGGGAAAGAAGCGTGGTGGCAAAACGTTTACGTGGAGCGCGTGATTGGTTCTATTCGCCGAGAATGCATCGACCATTTAATTGTGAGAAATGAACGCCATTTGCAGGGCATTTTGGATGCTTACTTGCAATACTACAACAAGTCTCGAACACATTATTCGCTCGACGAGGATTGCCCGGAACCGCGTCCCGTTGAACCTCCGTCTGCGGGGTCAAATATTGTAGCGATCCCCGAGGTGGGCGGGCTCCATCATCGCTATACGCGCCGCGCGGCGTGACGTAATTCACATCAACTTACCACTGTGCTACCTAGCGCGCCATGTTACGGGTGATGACGGTCCTCATTTGCTGCCTTCTACCTGTCGGTGCCTACGCTATCGTCGGTGGCGCGCGTCAGATGGCAAGCTCTGACGGACCAATCGTTATGATCCTCGGAACGCGCAGTGGCAGTGCCATCCTGTGCACTGGTACGGCGATTGCGCACGATCTGGTGCTTACGGCCGCGCATTGCGTCGCGCCTGGAACGCGTTTGCAGATCATGCCTTCGCCAGGCGTGGTCATGACGTCGATTGGGACTGTTGCGCAGCATCCACACTATGACGCGCAGAGCTATGCACGCGGGCGCGTCACTGCAGATGTGGCATTGATAAAACTCGCGACACCGCTGCCCGACCACATTGCGCCGGTCGCGCTTGCGGACGAGGGCGAAACGATCGCGCCAGGTGATCGATTGCTTATCGCCGGTTTCGGTATGACCGTGGCAGGCAAAAACACCAGCACCGGTATTGCTCACATGGCAACTTTGCTCGTCACCGGACGGCCAGGCAATCTGCAGATCCGTCTTGTCGATCCGAGGACACGCGGCGAGCGTTTCGGACTCGGCGCTTGCACCGGCGATTCTGGTGGACCGGCATTTCGCGAGATTGACGGCCGCCTCCGCGTGCTTGGCGTGATCAGTTGGTCAACCGGCCCGGCCGACAGCGAAGGTTGCGGCGGTATGACTGGCGTCACGCCGCTGACGCTTTATCGGCCGTGGATTACCACGCAAGCGGCTAAAATGGGAACGATTTTGACGCCATAGGAATTGAGCGTCTGCGACGGACGACGTCGGCTTGTGGCACTTAACGGACATCAGAAATAACATCCCCGATGTCGGCTAGTGGTGAGAAGCGGACATGAAAGTAGACGTCACTGATGTCTGCTTTGTGCCAATAGCCGACATGGCACACAAATGCCCCATCCGCGGACCCACTGCCTTCGGGAAATGCAAGGCATCCCGTTTCAATGTGGAATTCAAACGCCTTTGCTAACGAGTCGCCTGCACGCGGCGATGCGCGCGATAATGCGCGTAACGATGATGGTGTCGATGGTGCAATGCGTGGTGGCGATGTCGATGGTGACGAACGTGGTGGCCGGGCGCAAAATTTCGCGCGCTACGAACGTGATGCAATTTCTTCAGGTGGCCCGGCGCATAACCGGACGCGCCAGGATGACCTGGCACCGACCCGAACCGTTGCATCTGATGGCCTGGCGTATTTTTCGGCGCCGCGATGCCGGGCAGGATCGAACCCACGACAACCGCCGCAATGGCAAACATAGTAATGAGTTTTGGCATGGCGTTCTCCCAAAAAATACTTGGATAACCTTTTTGATTAGTGCATTCCGGTATTCAGTACTTATGATAATCAGAGTAACGCGTTTGAGCAATATTCGTTGCGCATTTTTTGATAGCGTTTGGGCTACCTTGCGGCGCTGCGAACGCCCGTGCATCTCTCGAATTCGCCCATCTCGGCCGTGTCGGTTGCGCCTTCAACATCGGACATGGGAACCGACATTACAAATGTCTGCTTAGTGCCATTAGCGAATGTCGACAAAGTAACGCGCCGTCACCATCCGTATTTCAGCGCGAAAAACGTCCACACGCATCCAAATATCAAGTATCCACCGACGCAACAGGTCAGGACGACAATCGCCGCGCGACGACCGCGTTGTGAATCGTACATCGGTCTTCTTAAATCCATTATTGCGGTAATTGCCGCGGCAATGGCCACAAGAACGACCGCCGCAACAGTGTAGTTCCTGACGGGAATAGCCCCGAGAATCATTGCGACAGTGAGACCAATAGCAAGGAACAAGGCGCCCGCTGAGGCGATCCCTACAACGCTGGATCTCGAATTTACATTCATGGCAAATTCTTCCACCCGGTCCCGTGATGCTTACAAGCATTAGATATATAATGGGATTTCTCGAGTGGTTTAGTTGGAAACCCGGGGCGAGAAATGCCGAAGCAACTGATAGCAGCCCTTATCGTTGTAACTGTTTCTTCATCAGCAGTCCGCGCTGAGACTCTCCGACAATTAGTAGTTGCCGGTTATCAGCATAAGTATCAGCTACTTTGTGCAGAGGGAACGTGCGTGTTTCTACAAAAAGGGCCGTCAGTATTTCTCTGCTTTGCCCAAAAACGAGAGGTGGGCGAGTTTAAATGCAACAACGCAAACTTCGAACGATTTTTGGGGGATGGCTTTGAAATAAGGCCTCCGCTGCCTTGTGGGTACGACCTATGCGCGTATCTAAAAAAGGGCGGGTCGATTGTTGAATGCAAAACATCCAACATTGGACTCGAATGGACGTGCAGCACGATCAATTAGGAAGCGCGCTACCATCACGCCTAAAACCAATGCTCCACTTGGCAATGTCTGCTTTGGGTCAGAAGCGGACATCAGACGGCCATCATGGGATGTCCGCTAAGTGCCAAGAGCGCACATCACTAAGCCGGACTTCAGAATACAAGCTGGCTGATTTATGCGTTGGCGTAGGCGCCGACGCTGATATGTTGCTGCCCTGATTGGCGGAGACTACCCATGACACTTCATGCCGTTACCGTCGCCAGATTTTGCGCGACCCTCACAATCGTATCTGGTCTGATCGTATTCTTAGGCCCTATCGCTGTGATTATCTTTGACATCGACGATGTACCGCCCACGATTATCGGGGGCACCTTAGGAATATGTTTGGCCTTCTCCATCGCCACAGCAGCGCTTGTTTTATTCGGATGGCGCAAGCCTTAATCGAGCCTAAGTCGTCTGTACATTCAAGAAAAAACAGATGTCAGGCAGATGACCTCATTATCACCTGCCATTTCCGCGCTGGGTCATTTGCGACTAAACCGCGCCGCCGGTCCGATGTCCGCTAAGTGCCAACAGCGGACATGTTTCACCCTTTCCCCAAAATACTTCCCCCTCTCGTCTTGAGGTATTCAGATTTAAAGACACTATAACGAATAATGATTTTTGAACGGGAGGCCGGACCGCCCATGTCAATCCACACGCTTGCATATGACACGACGTTTCGTGACTTTCAATTTTTGCAGAATTATATGGCGCGACGAGTGTTTACCAGAAATCGGCGGAAATACGGACCCGCGCTGGTGGGAGTAATTTTCTGCGCAACGCTCCTGGCGATGGCCATCTACGTCTGCGCTAATCCATATCGCGCAGTCGCATTCTTCGGCATTCGCTATCCGCTAGCATTTTATCTCTTACTTATTGTCTGCTTGGTAGGAGCCATATTGTGTCTGTTTCCGGCGATCAAACTCCGCTTGAAGACGCTCCGACTGCAGGTATCAGACGAGGGCCCATTCCTTGGATCGACCAGATTGATCGTTGAACCCGATGGCTTGCTTGTCGACCGAAAGTTGATGAAAGCTAAGTATCTGTGGTCAGCCTTTCAGGGTGTCGAAGTCGCTAAGAATGCCGTGATCCTGCCGGTCGATAACGGCATTGGAATTATCATTCCAGCGTCTGCATTTTCGTCTGATGCCGAGCGCTATGATTTTGCGGCTATCATATTGAAACAGATGGAAGCGCACGGAGCCTCGCGTAAATGAATTCAATTTGGTGGAGGCTACGCCCAATTAGGACGGACAACGATCCTTGAGGATGAATGACGGATTGGTGGAATTAAAAATGCTCGTAGTGTCCTCATCACCAGTGCCGTCCTTATTTCGAATAAGCCGTAGCAACATCTCCGCGCCATTTTCAGCTCGCCAATCTTTGGTCGTTTGCCGCAGGATTTTGAGCGCAGGTATATCGTCGGAACGAATGTTTTCCGCGCAATAGGTCCGTCGAACACTCTCGAAGCCTATGCGCCATCCGGGTGAGATGACGGCGTGGCCCATCCACGTCCACTGCATCTCCTGTTCAAGCCGCAGACAAATTATTCGTGCTCGATCATCGGTAATTACATTGCAATGCAGATCGCGTGTGCCCATGTGTTTGTCCGGCCACAGGCCGTAGATAGCGCTACCTAATATTATCGCTAGGATCGAAATAGCGGCAATTCGTCTCGACATTGTTCTGTTCAGTAGTTCCACCGATCGATAGTGATTAGCTTTCTCTCTATCTCCGTGACAAGTCGGGATTGCCACCGACAGCAGTATTTGATTTCGCCCGATAAGGTCTCGATATGATCCTGCAATCCACGGTCACCTGTCCAAAGTGCGGTCACAAGGCGGTGGAACTCATGCCTATCGATGCCTGTCAGTTTTTTTACGACTGCAAAGGCTGTGGCGAACGACTTAAGCCGAAGCCAGGCGATTGCTGCGTGTTCTGTTCTTATGGATCAATTCCCTGCCCGCCTATTCAAGCCGGAAATCGTAGCCACTGACGACCATTCGTTGCTTCTTCTATCAAACGCAACTTGTTGGCACTCATGTTGCCTCATTGCCTCATGTCCGCTTTGGGTCATTAGCCGACATGAACGATGTCCGCTTCCATGTCTGCTATTGGGGGTAAAGCGGACATGATCAGGGGAATCCAAAAACGGTCGCTAATGACCCAAAGCGACATTAGCTCGCCCTTTGGCTATGGCTAATCAGTCTGAATCTACGAATCTGAAGTCACAATGAACTTTCAGCCTAGCGCCAGCCGGGTTATTCTTCCATCGTCGATATTCGAGGGGATGCGAATGTACAGACTTGGATTGTATAATATTGTTGCCTCGTGCGCGATAGGCGCAACTGTTCTGTCGTCAGCCCTGATGGGAATTTCAGATAGAGCGCTAGCCGCGCCAGGCCAGGCCGTGTGGTGCAATGGCGTTCGCTATTGGGGAGCATGTCCGTCCTCCTCCCGGCCCCGGGCTGCACCCAGTGATGATGACGATGACAGCGTGCCTAGCGCTCCGCCCTATGCTCAATCCCCCGCTGTTCAAACGATGAAGAGAGCCGAGGCGGCAGCCAATAGAGGTGATTATGAGGAGGCAATTCAATTGTTACAGCGCGCTCTCCAATCTGGCGGATTAATCCCGGCTGACGTTGCGGGGACTAGACGGAATTTGGCAATAGCACACGCCCAAATCGCAATAAGGGCTGTTGATAGAGGCGATCTCGAAGAAGCGGTCCGCTTACTGGAACTCGCGGTCAGATATCGTCCAAATCAGAGGTTTGTAAGGGCCGGAGAGGATAAATATAAGGATGGTACTGGCGAGTTGTACTCGGCTTATGCCGCTCGTTTGCGCGAGGAGATCGCAGACAAAAAACGCGAAGCAAGAGAGGCATTAGAAGCTGAGCGTCAGGCTGGGGACCTGCTCCAACAAGAACAAGAGCGTCAGCGTCGGGCCGAAGCGGACCGACGAAAACGAGAGGCGGAGCAGCGCGTAAAAGAAGAGCAGGAGCGACGTGCGAAAGCCGAAGCGCAGCGAAAAGAGGAACAAGAACGTCAGCGGAGGGCCGAAGAAGAGCAGCGCAAGCGCGAAGCAGAACTTCAGGCCAAAGAAAAAGAACTGCAGCAGAGAGAAGAGAAACTGCGTCGGGCACAGCTTGAGCAACCCAAAGACGCTGACATGAATCTTCTATTTCCGCAGGATTTCGGTCGGTTGCCGGGGAGACCGAATTCGAATGCCCCGCTCATCAACCCGCTTCGCGAACCGGAGCGCTACAAGGAATTTCTTGCGCAGGAGCGAGAAAAATTTCCAGAACAAAAAGTGCTTATCGATAAGTTACTCGCGAATATGGACAGAATAGAGATTGACGAAGTCAAAAGACGGGAGCGAGACGCACTCTCTGCGGTGAACAACAAGTTCCAAGTTGAGGTCGATAACGCGCTCGCATCGGTTTATCGCCAAACAGGTGCCAAGAACCGCGAAGAGCTCTTTGCGTTGCGTGACAAAAATCCCGAACTGCAAAAAATAATTGATGAAAAATTGACACCAGTCCACACGGCCTTTACGGCGGAACGAAAGGCTATCATCAATAAAACATTCCACGAACTGTTGGAGTTGGCTAATAACATTTCGCCGCTTGATGACGGTGCTGCACGTGATGCACGCATTCGGTCGGAGCAACAAAGGACACCACCCCCCAACGAGAGAGACACTTCCACCACTCCGCAAGTCGCCCAACCGAAGCAGGCACAGCAGAAACAGGCAGAGACGAACAACAAGCTGGCCGAGACCGTTGCACAGAATTGCACAGGCTGGATGAGCCAACAGAACGGGACATCGTACAGGCTGTGCGTCGGGGAGCGGGCGCAGCGTTACTGCGAACAATCCGACGGTACAAGCATCTCGCAAATACCCTGCCAGTAGCTCTTGCGGACACATGATTAAGTTCACGCATATCGTCTTAGGCCTGGCGCTGGTCTTTGCCCTTATGACGTCGACCTTTGCGTTGCCTGATGATGACCTTATCAGTGCTGTAGGAAGCCGCAGCGCGTCCAATGTTGAAGAAGCGCTTAAGGCCGGCGCGAACGTAAACGCGATAAATAAGAGAGGGGAGCCGGTGCTTTTTCGAGCGCTGGAAAGATGGAACAAGGACATTGCTGAATTGCTGTTGACGCGCGGCGCGAACGTGAATTTCAGAACGGAAAGTGGGTGGACCGCGCTACATGAAGTAGTAGGGAATAGCTTCGATTTGGATAGCACTGAATTGCGCGAAGCCACTAAATTGCTCTTAGCCAAGGGCGCTAATGTCAATGCGCGAAGCGCCGACGGCAGGACACCATTAGCTGTCGTACTCGAGTCACATAATAGGAAGGATGTGGAAAGCAGAAGGGATATTGCGGAACTGCTTTTGGCTCACGGTGCCGACATCAATATAAGAGACCAAGATGGTTGGACCCCATTACATAGAGTAGTCGGATCATACAGCATCTCTGACGACAAGGAGAGGCTTCCTTTGGTGGCCTTTCTTGTTGTGAAGTGCGCCAACCTCAATATCAGGAATAGCGACGGGAAAACTCCCATGGAGTTGGCAACGTCAACGAGTTACAGGCCTACCGATATAAGAGAGAAAATCATAAATCTGCTCAAGAGCGGACAAAAGCGTCGGTGTTGAGAACGATATTCGGAGCGCCGGTGGGGGAGAAAATATGAAGTTCACGCCTATCGTCTTAAGCTTGGCTCTAGTCTTTGCTCCGACGCCGACGTTTGCGTTCGATGTGAACGAGCAACTGCTCAATGCTGCTGCTGTTAGTAATGTACTCTCTGCCCGGGAAGCCCTTGAAGCAGGAGCCAATCCTAATTACCGAAATAGGTCTGGAGAAACACCGTTGCATATTCTTGCTCGTTCCTCCTTCAAGCTTGAAGAAGGCAAACAGATAGCAGAGCTATTGGTTGCTATGAGTGCCGATGTCAACGCTCAAGATAATTCGGGATTCACTCCAGTGATCGCTGCTGCAGCCAATTTAAACAAAGAATGGGTCGCCTTTTTCATCGTCAAGTGCGCGAATGTAAATATTAAGACCCGCGCTGGTTATTCAGCAATACAATTAGTCGAAGCGAATCCAATAGCGACCAATAATCCAGTAATCATTGCAATGCTTAAGAGCGCTCAAAAGCGTCGGTGCTGAGAATGCTTTTCGGAGCGTCGGCAGAGACGAAAATATGAAGTTCGCACACATTGTCTTGGGCTTGGCTCTACTTCTTACCCGTGCGACACCATTGCTTGCGCAAGACTCCCTGACCTTACAGAGACAGCTCACCGGCGCTGCTGCACTGGGGGACGTCTCTGAAGTGAAGCAATATGAGGCTAGGGGCGCCAATATCAATGATCCTTTTATTCTGGCGGCGGCTGCGGGGAGTGGAGCAATGAAAGTTGCCGAATATTTGATTGGTCGGGTGTCGACGTGAAAAAACCGCGCCCTAACGACGGCCGTACCCCGCCGCCCGGGGCAAATGACCATGAAGAAAGAAAAAAGGCCCAAATCCTTCCTTACAAAGGGCCTAAAGTTCAAGCACAGGGAGGAGCACGTGAAAACCCCCCCGATTTTTGCATTGACCACCAGCAAACAAAAAAA
>JACXTT010011719.1_pt1 | contig 11704 bp, 6 predicted proteins | sample 9270951 | NCBI WGS metagenome assembly JACXTT01 (sample SAMN15532306, study PRJNA645909) | rock metagenome | isolation source: weathered quartz diorite | place: Puerto Rico | collected 2017-06-21 | reverse complement strand
GGCGGAACTAGTACTTATGGCTATGACAAAAATGGCCAACTGACGCAAGTTACGAACCCGAACGGTCAGACGATCCAATTCACCGACGATGCAGACGGCCGCCGGGCCACGCAGCGCTTTCCCAACGGTATCGCGGCCTCCTACAAGTACGAGTCGCGCGGGAATTTGACGGCTCTGATTTACACGGGTCCGAACGGAAACTCGCTGACGCAGTCCCTGTATAGCTATGATCCAGCCGGAATTCGCACTTCCATGACCGACCTCACCGGCACCCACACGTATCAATACGATGCTCTGCGCCGCTTGACGGCGGCGGCCCATCCAGCGGGTTCGGTGGAAAGCTACAGCTACGATGCGGTCGGCAATCGCTCGCCGGATCCCTCTTATGTCTTCGATAACGCGGACCGCCTAGTGAGCTACGGCGGCGCCGCACTCACGTACGATGGCAACGGCAACTTGGCCGGGCGCAGTGACTTGAACGGGCAAACCAACTACACCTATGACCCGCGCAACCGCTTGACGGCCATCAATCTGCCGGACGGGACATCAGCAACCTACAAATATGACCCGCTCGGGCGTCGAATCGAAAAGAACATAGCCGGTGCAATCACGCAATACTTCTACGATGGCGCGGCGATCTTATTGGAGCAGGACGGAGGCGGCGCCACCGTGGCGCGTTATACCCACAGCCAGCGAGTCGACGAGCCGCTCGTCATGGATCGAGGCGGCCAGAGCTATTTTTATCTTGCGGATGGCGCGGGCAGTGTGGTGGCGCTGGCCGATTCGTCAGCAGCAATCGCGCAAAACTACACCTACGATTCTTTTGGCCGCCTGTTGGCGGCCGCCACTCCGGGCGTGATTGCCAATCCTTTCACCTATACGGGACGGGAATTCGATCCCGAGTCGGGCCTCTACTTCTACCGCGCGCGCACCTACGACGCCGATACCGGCCGGTTCCTGCAGAAGGACCCGTTGAGCATCGCCAATTTGCTATTCCAGCGCGGAAGCGGGAGCGCGACAGGGGCGGCTGCGCTCGACACAGTTCTGCGGACGCCGGAATTGGGACATGCATACGCCTATGCGGGAAATAATCCGGTCAACCGGGCCGATCCCTTCGGGCTTGCGTCCACCAGCCCTAGCTGGTGCGACAGCATTACGAGTTCGATTTGGTGGAAACGGTTCGTAGCTTTCGTCTCGACCTTCTTCACGAATCTCGCAACGAACGACTCGCCAATCCCGTTGCCGGTGTCCTCAGGCGAGGACATTCAGAATTCGTACAATTTCGCTTATGAGTCCTCCAAGAACTACGTGTTGACCTCCGCCGCGGTATACGATGGCAACCACACGAACGCGGCTGTCCAAAACCTGGTGAGCCAGGTCGAAGGTCTGGACAGCCAGAACCTTCCCACGGGAACGAAGGCGGCGCTACTCCAACAAATTCTGCAGCAGAACCAGGATGTGATGAAGGCTTTTCGATCGTCGCATTGAATTCCCGCCGAAAAGTCTGGCGATCTGCTAATGTTGCCTCGTCTGAGGAATTTGTGGGTCATTGATACGTTCAGATGACGACGAGGACCTCAGGTCGCGTGCCGGTTGCAGGTCAGATCCCACAATCGGGAGTTTTATGGCCACATGGTCCTGAGCTGGTAATTTAAGCGCGCATTCCTAATGCTTCGGAGGAGCAATCAAACTACGTCGCCGGGCGATCTCCGCCGCGTAAGCAGGATCTGCCTCGACGGCAGGATTGGGCTGCGCGAGAGTGAGGGCCATCGCCCCTACAGAGAGAAAGAAAACGCGTGAGTACTGCACCTGCGCATTTTAGCAAAGACGGTAATTTCGGCAGGTCGGCCAACAGCGCAGAACAGATATGATACGCTTCAACACGCACCGGAGGGTGATCGAAGACCAAGTTGTTGGCGCCGCCCTTTCGAGTGCGGAGGTACACCACCATGCAGGCTCATGTGTGGACGATTTGCGGCCGTAGGTCTCTACTTGCCGCCACTCTCGGCTTACTTGCCATATCGGGCATGCAAGCACAACAGCAACAACAGCAGCAGCGCACGATGACGATCACTTACCGGAAGGCCGCGCCGGGCAAAGGGGCGGATCACCGGAAGTTCGTTGAAACGAGCTGGAAGAAGTACATGCAGGCGGCTGTCGATGAAGGAGGAGTGCAAGGGGCAATGGCGTTGCGGCTGACTGCTCCCTACGCCGCCGGCTCGCCGCACGATTGGGCGGTCGTGGTCATGCCGACCAAGCGCCCATCGCTTGCGGGATTGGATCCCGCGGTTGCAGAGGCGCAAGCGAAGAAGGCCGGATTCGCGAATCGGCAGGCTTACCTGGACCAGGGCAACGCGCTGTCCTCTGTCGTGAGGGCCGAGTGGGTGAATACGGCAATGCGAATCGGCTCCATCCAGGCGGGCAACTACATCCGAGCCTCACGTTATATGGCGCCACAGGAACATCGTGCAGAACAATTGGAGTTTTTGCGGGATGTCGCCTTGCCGCTGAATTCCCAGGCCATGAAAGACGGCCGAATCGTAGGATGGTCGGTGAACACGCCGGTCGGGGCCCTCGGCGGACCCAATGAAGCCGGTTTCAGTACGAGTATCGTTGTAGTGCTGAAAGACGCCGACTCCGTTTGGGCCGGCCCGGCCCCGGTTGACGAAGCGCGCATCAAGCAGGTCTTTCCCTCTGGTATGACGTTGGCAAACTACATCAATCGTCTCAACCGGGTCAACGACAACCGCAAGCCGATCAGCACCAGGATGTGGGAGGTTGTGGCGATGGTCGGCAAGGCGCCGGAGATTACGCCGGCACGAGCTCAGTAGAAACCGGGTCCTAGCGGGCAGGCGGTCGCCCGGACAGGGCCGGACTGTCCCCAAGACCCGAAGGGCTCGCCGAAATTCCTCGCCGTCCGGCTCCGTTGTCCGGGCGAATCTTTCGAAGCATTTACTTCTCGTTGATGCCGTTGGTGCTGCTGCCCCAGGCGGCCGATGAACCCCATGCGGCGGAACTTCCCCAAGCGGCTGAGCTGCCCCAGGCGGCAGAGGAACCCCATGCAGCGGAGGAACCCCACGGAGTGGTCGAGCCCCAGGCCGCGGACGAACCCCAAGCCGCCGAGCTTCCCCAGGCAGCGGACGATCCCCAAGCCGCTGACGTCCCGGCGCTGCTCGAGCTGCTCAGACTGAGGGGACTGAGGATCGGGTCCAGTCCACTGGTCCAAAGGGTGATCCATCCCAGCAGACTATCAAGGGGGCTCGAGTTCCAACGGGAAGAGGCAGGTTCGATTGCCATCGAGCCCCAGACCTTGGTCAGGCTCCAGGTTCCGTTGTTCCACATCGCGTCCCCGGATTTGAGCAGCATCGCCTGCCCAGCGTCCGGGCTGTAGACCACCGACGGCGACGAAGCGGCCGACGACGGCAACAACACCGACAACAAGCCACCTGAATTGGTATCGGTATTTGCCAGAGCGGCGGGGATGTCGAGGTATCCGGCGCCGATGGTGAATACATCATAAGCGGCAGGATAAACGCCTCCGCCTGGGGAGGGATCAACCGTGACGCTGGTTGCAGGAAAGCTCTTCGACGCGGACTTCATCAGCCGCGCTTTAATGAGGTCGGGACTGAGGCTCGAATCGCGTTCGAGCATGAGGGCCGCGGCTCCGCTGACGATCGGCGCGGCCATGCTCGTGCCGCTCAATTTGGTGTAGTATGCATCGACCACATTGGCCGGAAATTCGCGGTCGAGCGTGGAACCCGGGTTCCGCAAACCAACGATCAGGTTGCCGGGCGCGACGAGATCGGGTTTGACGACGAGATCGCCCCAGCTGGGTCCTTTGGAACTGTAGCTGGCAATCTGGTCATCGCCCTTAGAGGGCGTGTCCAGGGTTTTCATGGCGCCAACGGTGATCACTGCCGGGGAGTTGCCAGGGGACAGAATCGTCGAATAGCCGCTCCGGCCGAGGTTTCCGGCAGCCACCACGACGACAATCCCGGAGTTCCAGGCTGCTTCGACCGCCTTGGTGAGAGGGTCGGTCCGGTAGCTTTCATAAATGGGCCGGCCAAGCGATAGGTTAATGACCCGGATGTTGTACTGGCTGCGGAGCTTCACCGCGCGATCGAGCGCCGCGATAATCACTGCGTCGCTGCTCATTCCCTGCGCGTCGAGCACGCGCAGATCGAGAAGCCTGACGCCGGGCGCAACGCCACGAACGGCGCCGTTCGATGACACCCCTTTGCCAGCCACAATGCCGGCGACATGTGTGCCGTGCCCGTATTCATCGGCGTTATTGCCAACGAAGCTCTCCCGATAGACCACCGAGGAGGCGAGATCGGCGTGCGCGGCAATGCCACTGTCGACGATCGCGACGCCAACGCCCTTGCCGGTATAGCCGTAGCCCGCCGCAATGGAAGCTCCCACCGTGACGTTGGCATTGTCGGATGCAGTCGCCAAACTACCGCGGATCGGACGGTCGAGGGAGACGTAGGCGATCGAAGGGTCGTGCGCCAGAGCCTCGACCGCCGACAGGGGCAATGTTTTCGATGCCGCGGGAATCAGGTCAAAGACCATGTGGGTAATGCCACCCAGGCCGTTGGCAAGTGTGGCCACCGTCTGCAGCAAAGGACGTAGAGGATTGAATTGGACGATGACCTTTGCGGTGGCCGGCCGTCCAGGTTGGCCCAACAACGACTGTAGGTCCGGCGCAATCTTTGAACTGCCAGTACTCTGGGCAAACAGGCAGATCCCCGTAGCAAACAAGGAGGCCATGAGTGCGATGCGACGGACCAGGTTCATGCGGTCTGTGATAGCACTCTTAGGACCAGAGAGTCATTCTAGTGGAAGTCCTTTTACCGTCAATCACTTATGCGATTTCGAGCGGGACTTGGCAGCGTTGGAGCGCGACAGCGGTGGCGCACACTGCGCCAATCCTGACTCCTTTTGGCTCTAGAGCGGCAACGGAGAACATCCGATAGGAATAAGGGAACCAAGGCGTTTTAGTGGTACCTGTATCAGGGGACTGCACCACCCAACCGAATCATGACCACTAGCGGCGCACGCACCTACATCTATTCCGTCGCTCTTGCGGGCGCGCTGGTGCTCGGCTACGGCTTCTGGAACTGGCACACGGCGGACTGGGCGCGCTACTTGTTCCTGTTGGGCGTGTCGCTCCTCGCTTCCGGAATGAAGGTGACGCTTTCGGCTGGCGCCGCGACCATGTCGATGAATTTTCTGTTCTTCCTGGTCGGCGTCCAATCGCTGAGCCTGGGTGAGACCTTGTCGATGGGCGCGCTCGGCATGCTGGTGCAGCGGATAGTGCGGGCCAACCATCGGCCAACGCCAGTCCAGTTGATCTTCAACGTCGCGAGTATCTCATGCTCGATCGGCGCGGCCTACGGGGTTTATCACTATGGATTGCAGTTCCGTCAGGTGCTCGAACCGCCGGTGCTGATTCTGCTCGCCGCGTGCACTTTCTTTCTTGCCAATACGCTGTCGGTGGCGACTGCGATCGGCTTGGTGGAGCGAAAGTCTCCCTGGGGCGTCTGGCGCTCGGTCTATTTCTGGTCGTTTCCGAACTACTTGGTGGGTGCGGCAGTGGCATGGAGCTTGACCGCGATGAGCAATGCCTTTGGCTGGCAGGCCTCCCTGCTGGTGTTGCCCGTGCTGTACGCCATCTACCGCTCGCATCGCACGTATGTTGACCGGCTCGCGGAAGCCAGCGAACGGGCCGAGCAGCAGCGGATTCATGCCGAAGAACTCGCCGCTCTACACCGCCGCACAATCGAAACGCTCGCCCTCGCGATCGAGGCCAAGGATCAAACTACCCACGATCACCTTGCCCGCGTAGAGGTTTACGCAGTCGAGATCGGCCGGGACCTGGGCTTGAGCGAAAACGAACTGAAAGCGCTCGAAGCCGCTGCCCTGTTGCACGACATTGGCAAGCTGGCGGTTCCCGAATACATCATTTCGAAGCCGGGCAAGCTGACGCCTGAGGAATTCGAAAAGATGAAGATCCATCCGGTGGTTGGCGCTGAGTTGCTCGAACAGGTCCGCTTTCCCTATCCGGTTGCTCCTATCGTACGCGCGCATCATGAGAAGTGGGATGGAAGCGGGTATCCGGATGGCGTCTCGGGCGAGGCGATTCCGATCGGCGCCAGGATCCTTTCGGCCGTGGACTGTCTGGATGCGCTGGCGTCAGACCGTCAATACCGGCGCGCGTTGCCTTTACCAGAGGCGCTCGCGTTTGTCGAGAAACAGGCCGGGACAGCCTTTGACCCGAGCGTGGTTGAGGTGCTGAGCCGCAGATATGTCGAACTCGAGCAAAAGGCGAAGGCGAGCACGATGGCGCAGCGGTCGAAGCTTTCTACCGATGTCAGAGTGGAGCGAGGCGCCGCTCCGGACGCGGGTTTCGAAAAAACCCCAACCGACCTCGAGAACCTGCACCGGGGAGTGACGGCCGCTGAGGCTTCGATGAGCCTCGCCGGGCTGGAGCGCGAGTTCGAGAACTGCGGCGGGCCGGAAGAGGTTTTTCAGGCGCTGCGCAGAAGATTGCCGGAAGCGATTCCTTACCAGGCGCTGGTTCTCTACCGTTGCCGGGGGGACCATATTCGGGCGGAGTTTCTGGACGGCGAGGCCTGCCAGCAGTTCGCAGCATTAGAGATTCCACTGGGGATGGGGCTTGCGGGCTGGGTCGCGGAAAATCACAAGGGAATCGTCAACGGCAACCCTTCCGTGGAACCCGGGTATTTGAACGATCCCACGAAATTCAGTACGCTCGGGTCCGCGCTTGCCGCGCCGATTGAATTCCCGGACGGCGCCACCGGCGTTTTGTCGGTTTACCGGCGCGACCGGGACGCTTTTCAAGCCCAAGAGCTGCGACTGTTGCAAAAGGCAGCAACACTTGTGGGGGCCATGCTGGATTCGGTCCCTAGGGCCTGAGACGAATCCCTTAAATGTTCCGGCCAGGATCCTGTCTTTGCTTAGTGGATGATCCCTATAGGAATAGGACCCGAAATCATCAATACTCACTATAGATAGGTTGGCGCTAGAAATGTTTCCAGAACAGACATGAGATTGGGATCGTACGAAAAGCGGCAGTACCTTGACATGGAAGTGGTCTTCAGCAGCGATCGGATTCGCAAGGTCCTGCAGCAGGCCGAACAAGTGGGCGGATCCGATGTCACGGTACTGGTGACAGGCGAAAGCGGCTCAGGCAAGGAGATGGTCGCCCGCGCGATTCATCATCATTCCAGACGGCGCTCCAAGTCGTGGGTGGATATCAATTGCACGGCGCTGCCGGAGCACCTGCTCGAGAGCGAATTGTTCGGGTATGAACGCGGCGCCTTCAGCGGAGCGGATTCAGCCAAACAAGGGCTCTTTGAACTGGCCAATCAGGGCACGCTTTTTCTCGACGAGATCGGAGATTTCGATCCGCGCCTGCAGGTGAAGCTGCTGCGGATTCTCGATGGCGCACCGTACTACCGTCTGGGTGGAACTCGCAAGGTAGAGGTGGACGTCCGGCTTGTCACCGCCACGAATCAGAATCTGAAAGAACGTGCGGAACAAGGGAAGTTCCGGTTGGATCTGTATCACCGTTTGTCGCAGGTGCGGCTCGCGGTGCCTCCCCTTCGAGACCGGGTCGAAGATATCGCGCCGCTGGCGAATTTCTTTTTGGAGAAGCAACGGCCCGGGCTGCGGTTGTGCGGCGAGGCTGTGGCGATGCTCGAGAGCTATGGATGGCCAGGCAATGTTCGGGAGTTGCGGAACGTGGTGATCGGCGCAGCGGTGTTCGCTACCGGGCCGGAGATCAAGCCGGGGGATCTTCCAGAGGAATTGCACGATTCCGCATTCAGTTCGAGCCTCGCGAATCTCACCGTTTTGGGAGACGCGGAGCGGACGGCGATTTCCAGGGTGCTGGAAGAGACCCGTGGCCATCAAGTGCACGCGGCCGAGAAGCTGGGGATCTCCAGACGTACGTTGCAGCGCCGGATCAAGTCCTATGGACTGAAAATCGATCGCGGCGTGAGCGTCAGGCCCGGAACCGGAACGGCGGCAGCCCTATGAGCCACCACAATCACGATGCGAATCAGGAGCGGCGGCGTTTCGCCAGGATTGCGGAATCGAGCAAGGTGCGGCTTTCGTTTGCCGATCCTGCCTCGGTCACAGTGGAGGCGGAACTCGTGGAATCCAGTCAATCGGGGTTTCGGGTCGCCCACGGGTGCAAAGAGCTTGTGCCGGGCCTCGAACTGGAATTGCTGCGGGAGGATCGCCCCGCTCAAAAGGGACGGGTGGTTTGGACGCATCTGCTCGATGGCCGGCGCGTGAGCGGTTGTCTCCTGCTGTAGCCTACTTCTCGGGGCCAGAGCCTGCGCCGCTCTCGAGCGCTCCGGCCGATTGCAGTTCGTTTACTGAACCGTGAACGTTGCCGGACCGCCGGTGGCACTCTGTGTGGATAGCGTCGCCTTTACCGTTACGGTATCGACGCCTGTGGGATCCGTCAACGGAAGCAGATAGTTCCAGATCGCCTGGCCGGAGGTTCCGGTCGTGACAGTCGAGGTAACCGTGGTTCCGTTCGCCTTCTTCAGCGTGAAGACCACGCTGGCGCCCGAAGCCAGGTTCGCCCCGCTGAGCACCGTTGCTGTCATCTTCACCGTCGAACCGAGCAAATACGAAGCTGCATCGGTAACCGGAGTCACATAGAGCGGCGGCGGTGGCGCCAGCACCGTAACGCTCGCATTCGAGGTCGCGGTCTGCGCCATGTTCGTGGACGCTACGGCGGATGCGTCCACGGCATAAACATTCGGGACCGTGGCAGCCGGCGACGTCTTTGTCATGGTCGACGTAGCCGACTGGCCAGGACCGAGAGTCACCGAGGCCGCGGAGAACGATGAGGGCCAGGCCGAAGGCAAAGTCGAGCCAAGGTTGAACGTTCTGGCGAGGCATCCGCCGGAATCCTTGTTGGTGACGGTTACCGTGTATTTCACGGCGGAACCCGGATAGCCGGCCGGATTGATTGGCGTCGCCGTGACCGCCGGACTCGCGGGTGTGCAAGTGTTCAGGCTCGCGCCATAGCTGACGTTCACCGTAAGCCCGGCCGATGTCGCGCTCTGCACCGAGAGCGTGAGGTTGGAGTACGGGTCGACCCAGGTTTGTCCTGCTGCCAGCGAAGGATCGGTGAAGCTCGACGTCAGATTCGTGAAGTCCAACAGGTCGGTGTAATTGCCCGTGGTGTTGGAATCCTGGTAGTGGATCAATGCGCCCTTGAACAGTTGGGAGTTCAGGGTTGAGTTAAAGGGACCCGTTGGTTGACGGTACTCCACCCAGAGCCAGGATGAATTCCCGGTTCCTCTTTGAATCTTCAATGTCTGCGCGCCAGTGGTCGCGACGCCGGTGGGCTGAATGGTATAGCTGCCGCTGCTTTGCACCGTGAGAACGTTCGAGCCGCCGGTCTGCCATCCAAGCCCAAGCTTCTGCGAGCCTGTGTAGTGACCGAAGTTCCACGAACCCATCGCCGAATTGATGTCTCCATAGGTGTTGATGGTTCCTGCGGACCCGAGGGCGCCCAAAGGATCGAAGTTAAAATCGCGGGAACGGGAATGCCCCAAGCCCAAGCCATGACCGGCTTCGTGAACCAGAAGTTTCGCTCCCTGGTCGCTGGTGCTGAAGTAATCGGCGACGAGCCAGTGCGCGGAGGAACGGAAGGTCCCGTCCGCCGGCGAGGTATAAGTGGAGCAACCGACGTCCGACAATCCTGCATAGGCGCAACCGGCTGGCTTCGGAAAGATGAGAAACACCCGGCTGTAGTTCTGAAAATTGACAGTGGAGTCAGCGGCCTTGATCGCCGCCGCCAGCATCTGATCGGGCTGAGTGCAGTTATACGCGGCATCCAGCGTAAACCAGCCATAAACATCTCCGGTCGTCCAGGTCTTATTGTAGGAACTCTCCCGCCAGAAGAGGTCTAGCGAACGGCCGGTGGTTCCGAAGAAGGCGTTCTGGACGTTTTGGGTTGTTACCGTCGAAGGCGGCGTGACGCCGGGAAATGTAACCAGAAGAGCTACGGCTTTCTGCTCACCGATCGGTCCACAGGTAACCGTTGTAGAAGTCGAAGCCATGACCTTTGCTTTGGAGGCTGCCATGACGGAGCCTTGGCGGATGCCCTCGAACGAAACGGTATCGCCGCATTTGGATTCCGGCTCCGGTCCCGCCATATAGACGTCGATGGTTTCGCCGCCCGAGTGCAACTGATGCAGAATGTGTTCGGTCTGCTGATCCGGCGTGTCGGCGGCGCGCGTTCGAACGTCTCCGTCCCACTGGCCGTACTCTTCCAGCAACGATTCGGCGCCTGGAAACGCCTCCACGAGTTCCCGAACCGCGTCGGGTCCAAAGCTTTGCCGTAACGCCTCGGCGGGATCCTGCTGGATCAACTCTCTCATAGCGGCGGCGCGCTGTTGGAAATGCTCGATCGCGCGGCGTTGGTGGGTGCGAAGTGCAGTTCCATGCAACTGGCGGCTTTCGGCATGGAGTTGCAACGTCACCTGGTTCAACCGGCTCATGCGCGAAGCCTGTTCTTGTTCCCCGCGCGTACCCGGGATACGCGCTTCTCTCTGCCCCCACACTGGTGCGATTGCGCAAAACAACGCAAATCCCACCACGATACGATTCGCGATCATGTATACCACCCGTCAGATGAAGAAGATTCGGCGCGCCTACTCATCCATCGGCGTAGGGCGTCTACGGAGTTTAGAGGACTAGGTCATTCGAAATAGACGGGCAAGGGAATCCCTCGGATATGGGCTAAGGGTTTCTGTGATGCGGTTCAGTGTGAGATGGTTCAGTCCGTCAATCTCCAAAGGCCCTTCGGAAAACTGTATAGCAAATCCCAAAAGATCACAAATCCTTACATACTTGGGACGAAGGGTTTAGTACCTAAGTGTTGCAAATGCAACGTTTAGCGGTCCTGGGACCGGTACCTAAGGTGTATTGCGTATGTCGACCCCGAATTACATACTAGGGCCATGACAAAACAAATACTGAGTAGCCAACTCAGAACCATCCTATTAGCGTTCGGAGCGCTATCGATTGCATCTGCGGACGTGCTCGACTTCACCTGCATCACGAACAATACCGGGTCGTGCCAGGCTAATATCGCGCCGAACTTCCAGGCAACGGTGACAGACGGTGGAGCAGGCACCGTGAATTTTCTGTTCACCAACACTGATCCGGTCGGTGTCATCTCCCAAATCTATTTCGATCAAGGTACGACTGCAAATTGGTTTGGGAGTATCTCCATTACCGCCTTGAGCGGTACTCAGGTGGGATTCCACTCGGGCGCGAACCCAGCGAACCTTCCCGCAGGGAATACTGTCGCCTTCACTGCTGACTTCAGCGCCGGCGCCAATTCCGGTCCCGGTGGAGTGATTGCGAACAGCGTTGCCGCGGGAGAGACAATCACTCTTACCGGAACATTGCTCACCGGACTCACTTTCGGCGATTTCATCGCAGGCTTGTCTACTACAGCAACCGATCCATCTGGTTTTCGTGTCGGAATTCACGCCCAGAATTATGGAGGAGGTCTGAGCGAAGCGTTGGTCGGCGTCCCCGGCCGCGAGTCGGAACCGCCCCCGGCGATTCCCGAGCCTTCCACGTACCTCCTGATGGGCAGCGCCCTTGCCGGGCTCGGGCTGCTGCGCCGCCGGTCAAACAA
>JACXTT010011718.1_pt1 | contig 11705 bp, 9 predicted proteins | sample 9270951 | NCBI WGS metagenome assembly JACXTT01 (sample SAMN15532306, study PRJNA645909) | rock metagenome | isolation source: weathered quartz diorite | place: Puerto Rico | collected 2017-06-21 | reverse complement strand
GGTTCCCGAGATCTGCATCTTGCGGGCGACTTCCGGGTAATCCGGCTTGACAAACGACTTTACCTTGCGGCCCCCATGCTCCTTGACCTCGGCCGAGGAATTGTTTTGCTGGGCGAGGCCCCGGGCCGGTGTGTACAGCATCCCTGCCGACGTCAGAAGCATCGACGCAAGAAACAACCGCGTGCCTTTGGAACGAGACATAGTTCACTCCTTTGGAAAATCTGGGAGAGAGTGATGCACGAGATGTACCAGGAAACACCGCAGCCTGATGTAACGTGCCAGTGTGGGCAACCTTCCTCTAACTGATTGCAATGGCGGGCATTATGGGAGAAACAGTCTCGCCGCAGGGTGGCGGCAGGCCCGTGCCAGAGTCTCACTCGATGCGGAAAACAGCTAGCTCACGTCTCAAGTTGCGATTCGAGGCCGCAGCCGTATTACGGTTTCGGCATTCACAGTCCCGCGTACTATTGACCGGCTTCTAAAGAAACCACTAACTTTGGATGAAATGCCACTCCATCCAAGCACGTTTTGGAGCGCGCTTTCGCCCTGGTATGTGCGCAACCACAAGAGTTGTCTCAAGCCCCCTCGCTTCTCGACCATTTGAGACGCTTCTCACCCGCCTGGTGACGGAATCCCAGGGCATCAGCCCGAACACAATGTTTGAGACGTTCTGCCATTCCGCCGGGGAGTTTTTTGAGACCTCTGGAGTCTCGTGTTGTGCTTTCTCAAGTCGAGACGGGTGGACGATTGCCGCGAATCATGGGAACTGCCCCTGGGGCGCCCCCGGGGAACCTCTTGCTCCCAGCATGGAAGAGTGGGTTGAGAAGGCTCGGCGCAATCAGAACGTCACGCCGTGTTGCCCGGCCACGAATGATTCCTCAGCAGGTAGCGAATCTCAATTCACGGAAATTGTCGTTCCGTTTCTGAACCAAGGCCAGATTCTCGGAGCCGCAGTTCTCTCGTGGGCGGCTCTGGCGCCGCCGTCGGACGTTCTCACGGACCGTTTGACGCTTTTGGGAACATTTTTTGCCGGATTGCTGGATCATGCGCAGCTTTTCGAGCAGGTATTTCGTTCGCGCGAGAATTGGCTTCGAGTGATCGATTCGATTCCAGACTCGATCATCGTGCATGATGATCGGGGCCGCATCGTGCGCATTAATCGCGCTCTCTCAGGGCGGGTTGGCGTTCACCCGTCCAAGCTGATCGGGCGCCCCATCGGCGACGTTTTGCCGATTGCGGCAAACGACGCTCCCGGCGGCTGCCCATTTTGCGGCGGAGGCAAAGAGGGAATCGACGGCCCTGTCGAGCTTTTCTCGGATTGCAGCTTTCTTGTCTCCACCACCAGGCTTGCCCAGTATTCCGACCGCGAAGCGCAAACGATTCACGTCCTCGTCAACGTGCGCAGACAGCTGGAAGCAGAGCGGCGGCTGCAACGGGAACGGGATTTTAACCAGCAGATTTTGGCGCACACGGAGAACATGATTCTCGTGCTGGACGCCTCCGGCCAGATTAGCTATGTGAACCACCGCGCCGCGGAAATTGGCTATTCCGTGGATGCTCTTTTGGGCCTGCCGCTCGCGCGCCTTATTCATACGTCGCATCGCCCCGTGTTTCACGAGGCTCTTCGGACAATTTTGGAAACGGATGCGGTTCGGGCGCTCGAACTCCCCATTCTGCGCTCCGACGGCAGAGTCGCTCGCTACGCCGTGCACCTGAGCTCTATGGGCGAAGAGAAGAGCGGCGATCACAGCATTGTCGTCGTCATGACCGACGTCACGGAAGCATCGCAGCTTCAAGCGGAGCTGGCCCGCTCCGAGAAAATGGCGGCACTGGGTCGGCTTGTGGCCGGAGTGGCGCACGAGGTGAACAACCCGCTTTCAGCCATCGTCGGGTTCACGGACCTGCTGCTCGAGAACCGGGAAATTCCTGATACGGCGCGCGAGGAGTTGGGCCTCATTCTGCAAGAAGCGGAACGCACACGGCTGATCGTGCAGAACATGCTGCGCTTCGCGAGAGAAATGCCTCCACATCGCGAGCCGTTGCAAGTGAACCTGGTGTTGCAGCAGGCTCTGAAGTTGCGTTCCTATGGGCTCGCCAACCGCAACGTCGAAATTGTCCAACGTTTCACGGAAAATCTGCCCGTCGTGGTTGCCGATCCGAATCAGCTGGAACAAGTCTTTTTGAACATCCTCAACAACGCGTTTGACGCTTTGGAGGAGACGGACCGGCGCGGGAGAATCGAAGTCGAAACATCCCTGCACGGCGAAACGGTGGAAATTTGCTTTCGGGACAACGGCCCAGGTATCTCCAATCCAGAGCGTATTTTCGAGCCTTTTTTCACCACCAAACCGGCAGGTGAGGGAACCGGTCTCGGGCTGAGCATCTGCTACGGGATCATCCAGGACCATCACGGTGAAATTGTGTGTGAAAACAATGCGGGCGCGGAAGGATGCACATTTCTGATCCGCCTGCCCGCGGCGTCCATGCATGCGCACGGAGCAGTTGCGAAGGCAAATGCACGGACGTGAATCGCAACGAGTGCCCTCTCGGTCATAGTCGCGGAACGACTCGCGGCGTGGCCAGCACTCAAATTCTCTTGGGAGTCTGCAGATGACCGCGGACGATTCTCGGGTTCGGCTTCTCGTAGTGGAAGATGAACAAAGCATCCGGCGGCTGTGCATGACCGTCGGCGGCGCGCTCGGATTTCATTGTTCCGAAGCCGAAAGCGCCGAAGCCGCCCTTGCCGCGGGTTCAGCCGTCGCCCCGGATATCGTGATTGCCGATCTGCGGCTGCCTAATCTTTCCGGCGCGGATTTGCTCCGCGAAATCAAATCCCGCTACCCCGCCACGGAAGTGGTCATCATGACCGGCCATGGCTCGATCGAATCGGCGGTCGAGGTCATGAAGCTCGGCGCCTACGACTACATTCAGAAGCCTTTCCGCGTGGAAGAATTGAGGATGCTGCTGAGGCGGATGGAAGAGAAAATTCGCCTCGTTCAGGAGAATCGCGTCCTGCGGGAGCGCGTCGAAACCGACCAGGAACTCGATGGAATCATCGGGGAATCGGCAAAGATTCGAGAAGTGTTGCGCATGATCGGCCGATTGAAGGACTCGTGGACCCCGGTTCTGATCTCCGGAGAAAGTGGAACGGGAAAAGAACTGGTGGCGCGCGCCATTCACTATCGGGGCGCGTTCGCGCGCCGTCCTTTTGTTGCCGTAGACTGCGGGGCTCTCGTACCGACGCTGATGGAGAGCGACCTGTTCGGCTACACCAAGGGCGCTTTTACTGGCGCCGTGAAGTCCAAGACGGGACTGTTTCAGGCGGCCGATGGCGGAACTATTTTTCTCGATGAAATTGGCGAATTGCCCCTTGAAATGCAGGCAAAGCTGCTGCGCGTCCTGCAGGAAAAGGAAGTGCGCCCTGTGGGAAGCAACGAAAGCGTGGGCGTGGAAGTGCGCGTCGTCGCCGCGACGAATCGTGATCTGGAGGCGGCGTTTCGAGAAGGAACGTTCCGCAAGGACCTCTTCTTTCGCTTAAACGTTGTCCAGATTCATCTCCCGCCGTTACGCGAAAGACGCTCCGACATCCCTATGCTCGTCCAATGCTTCCTGGACCGCCACGCCGAAGGTGAAAACGTCAAGTTCACTCCCGCGGCCATGAAGCTTCTCATGCAGTACGACTGGCCCGGAAACGTTCGCGAGCTGGAGAACTGCATCAGCCGGGCGCTGACGCTTGGCGACCGCGAGCGCATCGATGCGGATGACTTATCCCCCGCTTTGCTCGGTGGGTCGGGCGTCAGCAAAATGCAGATGAATGAAATTTCGGAAGGAGATGCGCCCTCCACAATGGCGCTCGAGGAATTGGAACGGCTGACCATCCAGAGAGTATTCGACAAAGTTGGGGGAGACAAAGCCAAGGCAGGTGAACTCCTCGGCATTAGCCGCGCCACTCTCTACCGCAAACTGAAACGTTACCAAATCTCGAAAAGCCAGGTTGAAATGAAGAGCGTCCACTGAGTCATCGTGGTCAAGTCCGCTCCGTTTTCTGGTTTACCTCGGCTCAGTCAAAAAGCAAGAAAACCGGCGGCGCAATTGAGACTAGGCGTCGCAATCTGAGATTCTCAGGCTGCGCCCGCCGGGACGAACGTTCAAATTCTAAGCAAATCAATCGCTTAGCGCCTGCCCGGTGGCCTCCGGCTTTGGCTGTAACCTTGCATAAATGGTTCTGGTCAGTGGTGTATTCACGAGGGAAAGAGGGAACGACCCAGGGCGTACCGGCCCGGTTGGCCACCTCAAGCGACTATGCGTTTGCTAACAGATCGAGAAACTCGACCGCGTGAAAAGTCCGCGTTGCGGAAACTGGTTGAGTTGTTTCCGGATGCCATTGCCATGCGCATCCCGGTTCTCGTTAGTGTTCCACGAGGGAGAGGGCAGGGCTTGGAAGAAAACACGGCCATCGAGTATGGAACATCGAGGATCGTGTTCTTTGAGTCGCGCCTTCCGCTCGAGCTCGACGACAAACTTTGTCTCGAAAATACCGACGGCTCCTTGGAAACCGAAGCCATCGTGGTTGCATTGCGGCTCAATGACGGGAAGCGAGCCGTTGCCGCGCGTTTCGTCGCGGAAGTGCGCAACTGGATCGTTCGAGGCTGATGGTGATCACAGCGACTACAGATCGAGGGAAGAAACCACGCGCGGGCGGCCCTTCCATTATGCACACCTGGGAGGACTTCGCGCGGACATATCCGATCTACTCGGCGTTGGCGCAGCAGTGTGGCCTTTCGGGTGATCCCTATCCCGCGGGCACGAATCCCACTCCGTGGGCGAACAAGGAAGCGCGTGAGCGCGACCTGCTCTGGTTAGACGAAGTGGACGTGCAAGTTCAGGCTGTCGATATCCGGCAACTCCTTGCGACTCCTACGGCAGCCCGCGAAGACGGGTTGCGCATCTTTCTGCTGCGCCATTTACACAAGCCAGCCAAGCTTGTCCAGGACCGCGACAAGATTGATCTTCTCATCGTCCAATATTTCGTTCTTTGCGCGCCCCAGGATCTGATCGCGGGGAGCGTTGCATTTGAGGATGTCGCCGGAATCCTCCAGCCGCTCTTCGGCCATGTAATGGCTGGCTCCAATGCCTGCAGCGATTCACTCGAACAAACGCTCACATCTGCGGGCGAGTGCCGCCGCCTGCGCGACTTGATGGAACGCGGCCTCATGGACCAGGGAAGAATGGCGAAAGAAGCCGCCGGCCAGCAGTTCTATGAGCCGGCCACCCTGGTTGGCATCTGCCGGTTCAACTTCATAATGCGGAGGACCTTTATCCAACTCCTGCACGGCGACCTGCGCGCCATCGGAGAGGCGTTGAATGTCCTGGAGCGCAAAGGAATCAAGAGTGTTGATTGCCGGAACGCGGGCCTCTCGGAATCGGAATCCGTGGCGAAATTGAAGCAATTTCATCAGCATTGGAAGGCCCCGTTTCAATCCGACTACAGCCAGGCCTCTTCCTACAGGGTTTACGAGCAACTGATGTCTTTGCGGGAGGATTTGGAAGAGGCCCTTGGCGGCGGTACGGCTCATGCCGGCGAAAACCCGGCCCCGGTGACGACGGCGAATGCCGTCAAGCCACAAGCGGTTCCCAAGCAAGCTGGCAACGCTCAGGCTCCCGGAAAGAATGCGTCTCCTGTCAGTCCGAATCCGCCCCAACCTGCCTCACAAACTGCGGCGGCGCCAAAGCAGCCGCAGGGGCAGGGTGTTTCGAACCAAGTCTCGAAAGAGACGAGTTCACCCGCTGAGCAGAAGGCTGGTGGGCCTGGCGCCCTGGATGTCGAGAGCCTCGAAGAAAAAATCTGGGAACAACTAATTGCTTCGCCTCCCGCCCGCGGGCGGTCAATGACAACCGTCACGGTCGAGGACACTCGCGTTCTGCTGTCCGCATGGGAAGTGGCGGCATTCGTCAGCGATTCCGGGCAGAACTCGGACGACTTGCGGCGTGTCATCGTCGCCCGGGCCCTCCTATCTGTGGCTATCGAGCGAAGGAAGCGTTTCTTGGATTTCAGACTGCTGCACCAGGCAGTGACTCACGCGAAGGGCGAGATCCCTCGCTTTCACGAACGCATCGATCAGCTCAAGCGCACCATGAAGACAGACAGCGCGGTGAATCTGGGAATTAGCCTCAAGCGCCTGCTCTCCATGGTGGAAGAGGCGGAGCAGCTTCAAAAAGGGAATTCTTCCAAAGAAAACCAATGATGAATTCGGGCCAAATCCTGATTGTTTCAGACGATGCCGAATTTGTGCGCGCTGTTTCGGCTCGATTGCGGGCGCAGGAATTCCCGCCGGCCATCACCGCTTTGACCCTGAACATCTGCGAGCAGGCGAATCCCGCAGGGTACGCGCTGATCGTGGTCGGCCCGATGCGCAATTTGTCAGATGTGTCCGCTGTTCTTTCGCTCCGTCTCGATTCTGCGGTGTGCGCTGTGGGCGATCTCGAAAGCCTTGCGGCCGTTCGAACGAGGTATGCGGATTGGCTTTTGCTCCCGGAGTACCCCGGCTGGACCGACGTTCTTGTTTCTATGGCGCGGGAAGTCTTGCGCAGAACGGCGGCGGAGGGGCGCGCCCGCGATGCAGAGCGGCTGACTGTTTCTCAGCAACGCCTCGGAATTCTTGGGCGGTCCCTCATGGAAGCACGGCCGGGCATGGTGAACGCGCTGACTTCCCTCTTGGGTAATGCCGATCTGATTCTCCTCTCGGATGAGCCTATCCCCAGGGAGTGCCGCGAGCAGGTGCGGACGATCCACACAATGGCGCTGCGCTTGAAAGAGATCGTTCACCGGCTTTCCTCGGTCGAGAGTGAGATGGAGCTGAGCGAGAGAAAATCTCAGGTTGAGACGCGAGAATTGAGAGAGATACCGATTGCCGATGCATCGAAGGTCTGACGGCTCCGGCCTCCGTGCTAAAGCATGCTATTTCAATAGCGTGGCGCCGTTATCAAGTTGGGAAAAGAGCCCTGGTGAGTGGTTCACGACATGCTTTCTCTTTGATGGGGCATTTTGATTTGAGGCGACGAACGTGAAGAAAATCCTCGTGGTCGACGACTCCGAATCGATGGTGAAGATCATCCAGTCCGTCTTGGAGCGGGGAGGATACCGCACGGTCGGCATCAGCGATCCGAGCAAGATCGAACAAACGATTGATGCTGAGACACCTCACTTGATCTTGCTCGATATCGTCATGCCGGAGCGCAACGGCTTCCAGGTTTGCAGGTCCCTTAAGAACTCCGAGAATTACATGAAGATTCCCGTAATCGTGGTGAGTTCGAAATCGACGCCCAGTGACCGTTACTGGGCTGAACAGCAGGGCGCGAACGGGTATGTGGTCAAGCCGTTCGAAGCAGAGGAATTGCTGCGGGAAGTGAAGCGGCTCGCGAAATGAACGACGAAAAACAATTTTCCGGTGGACTCCCCTTCGAGGCTCAGGGCGAGCAGGCGGAGCCCTCCCCCGCTAGTCTTAGCGGGGATGCTCTGTCCGACGAGCTCCTGGAAATTGGCGCGCTGGTCGAGCAGGCGGCCCCGACGCGCCAATTTTGCGTGTTTCGCGCCGGCCGCGAGCGATTTTGCCTGCCGGTGCTCGAGGTGGATGAGGTCGTGGACTGGCCGCTCATGACGAAGGTGCCGCTGGCCCCGCCGTTTTTGATGGGTGTGTTCAATTTGCGCGGGACGATCATCCCCGTGGTCGACATCGCCGTCACGGAGGGCCGCAGGCCTGGACTGTTGCCGCGAAGCGTAATCGTGGCAGTGATTTCCGGAGCTGAGCAGGGCGAAGACGTACTGCTTGGGATCGCTGCGGACGAAGTGATCGGCACTTTCTCGGCGTCGGCGGAGGCAATCCTGGATCATGCCCCGCCGGACATACCGTACTGCCGTGGAATGTTGCGGCACGAGGAGCGGTTGGCCTTGATCGTAGATATGCGCCAATTGATTCACGTGCTGGCCGTGCCGTTGATTTGAAGCAGGTTTTTGGAGTGAACGCATTTCGATGCTTCAGGGCTCGCAGCTTGAAGCGCGCCTCGAAAGTGAAGATGAGGGAGGTTTTGAAGTCATGAAGAGTCGCTTGAGTACAACCATCTGGTTGCTTGTCCTATGGACCACTGGCGCGTTATTCGCAGTCCTGGGCATCGCCTACCAAGCCGGAGCAAAATCCGGCGGGGCGTCCATCGGTGGCGCGTTTTCGACCGCGGCTGGTTCAGATCTGCTCGTGGCGGGGGGAGTTGCTTTCCTCACCGCAATCCTGCTGCTGATGACGCTGCCGCGCCGTGTGCTTACGCCGTTGGCAGCCCTGACACAGTTCTCAGAGCGCTTTGCCGCCGGCGACTCGCGCGCCAAGGCTGAGGTTAGAGCCGCGGACGAATTCGGTGAGATCGCGGAGAACCTGAACAAGACGGTCGCCCGCGTCTCAAAGGCCTACGGCAATCAGGAAGCGCAGGAATCGTTGCAACGGAGCATCGCCGACCTGCTCAACCTGATCAGCCAGGTGGCTCGCGGTGACTTGACCCTTCGCGGCAAGGTCACCAATGACGCGCTCGGCAACGTCGCCGATTCCATCAACTTCATGCTCGACAACTTCACCACTGTTCTCGAGCGGGTGCGAAAAGCGGCGGTCGAAGTCTCCACCAACGCCAACCTGATTCTCACCGCGACAGATGAAATGAGCAACGGAACGGGCCAACAAGACCAGGAAATCACGAATACGGCGTCGGCCGTGGAAGAGCTGACTGTCTCCATGAAACAGGTTTCGAACAACGCAGAGGCAAGCGCCGAAGCCGCGCGCCGCGCTCTCGATGCCGCGGAGCAGGGAAACAGGGCCGTGCGCGACACGCTGGACGGAATGCAGCGCATCCGGTCTTCCGTGCAGGCAACAGCTCGAAAGATCAAGTCCCTCGGCGATCGCTCGCTGGAAATTTCCGAGATCATCAACGTCATCAACGACATCACGGAACAAACCAACCTGCTGGCGCTCAACGCCGCGATCGAGGCGGCGCGCGCTGGAGAAGCCGGGCGAGGTTTCGCCGTCGTCGCCGATGAAGTTCGAAAGCTCGCCGAACACTCCCGCACCGCGACCAAAGACATCGCCGCCCTCATCAAGGCCATCCAGGCGGAGACAAACGAAGCGGTCGTGGTCATGGAAGAGGGAACCAAGGAAGTGGAAGTCGGCGCAGGCCTTGCCGATCAGGCCGGAAAGGCCCTCGAAGCGATTTCGAGCGTCGTCCGGCAGTCAGCGGAACTCGTTCAGGAAATCTCGCTCGCTTCCAAACAACAGGTGCGCGGCACGGAAGGCGTCGCCAACGCCATGCAGATCATTTCCGGAATTACACGCCAGACCTCGCAAAGCGCGCGTCAGGCGGCCGGCGGGGTCGGCAGCCTGGTGAAGCTTTCCGAACAGCTCGTGGACGCTTTGTCGCAATTCCGGTCCAACGGCGCGACCGCGGGCGCTGGCGCGACCAAACAGCGCGAACCGGCCACCGTCGAGGCACGGCGATAGAGCTCGTCTGAAACCGGCCCCTTGTGGCCGGTACGACTACTCCAGGGATTCGCATGGAACGATCATCCACGCTGCCGGCCGCGCTCACGCCATCGGAGCTCGACGAGCTCCGTACGCTCATCGAAGAGCGCTCGGCCATTCTGTTTGACGCCTCGCGCGAACGATTCTTCGCGCCGCGCGTGAATCAATACGTGCGCGAGAGCGGCACCCAGACCGCGGCGGAGCTTCTTCGGCGGATCCGCGGTTCGAACGCCGAATATGACCGCTTCCTCGAGAATCTGCTCACGCAAGAGACTTCCTTTTTCCGCTATCCCGACGTCTTCCAGGCGCTCGAACGCGTCGTTCTGCCCGAGGTGCAAGCCAAGCGCATGTGGAGCAATCCGCGAGTTCTGCGCATTTGGAGCGCGGGCTGCTCGACGGGCGAGGAACCCTATTCCATTGGGATTACGCTTCTGGAAGCGCTCTCGTTTCCGGATGCCTGGGAAATTGAAATTCTTGCGACCGACATCAGCCGCCAGGCCTTGCAGTACGCCGAGCGCGGCATCTATTCCGGCCGGAGTTTGGCGAATGTCCCGCCGCAGCAGCTCGAGACGCATTTCAAGAAGTCGGGCGGGGGCTGGCAAGTGAGGCCGCGCCTTCGCCGCTTGATTTCGTTTGCCCAGATGAATCTGGCGCGTTCGGTCTACGTTGGCCGCATGGACTGCATTTTCTGCATGAACGTGCTGATGTACTTCTCGGAAGAGCGGCGAAATGAATTGCTCCAGCGTTTCTACGATGCGCTTGTGCCGGGCGGCATTTTCTTCCTCGGCCACTCCGAGTCCATGAAGACCGCGCCCGTAAAGTTCGAACCGGCCGTGCACGGAGATTGCCAGTATTACGTCAAGCCGATGAAGGCTGCTACGGAGCAAAAGGTAGCGGCGCCGGTGAAAGGGTCATGACACCGCTCGACCCCAATACGCTCGAGCAATTCCTGCAGGGTGCCTCCGAGCACCTGCAGTATTTGCGCGAGCACGCCGAAATTCCGACCGAGGCGCAATCCTCCGGCGAAGATCTCGCCAAGCTGTGCGACGCGGCGCAGCAACTCACGGAATCGGCAAGCCGCTGGGGATTTCCCCTGTTCGCGGAAATCGCTGCGAGATTGGGCTACATCTTCCAGTATGCGAGCAAAACGCAGCTCAGCCCCGAGACGTATGGTCCATTAACCGAGTTCTTGTCCGACGCCATCTCGGTCCTCGAATTTGACTTGCTGCACATCAGTTCGGACGGCGCTGAAACAACGGCAGACATCGCTTCGTTCAAGCGCCGCTACGCGTTTGCCTTTCCAAGCGCTGCGCCCGACGAATCGGCAGACGCCGAGCAGGCGGCAGGAGGCTACGGCTCCGAGGCTCGGGGCGCTGGCTCGCTCTCGAGCGGCAACCTCGCGGATGACCTTCCGGAAGACGACGACGTTCCGCGCGACGTTTTGGAATTTTTCGTCCCGGAGGCTGAAGAACACCTGCAGATCTCGACGCAGTGCCTGCTAGCTCTCGAAGGCCAATCCAGCCCGGATGAAATCAACCGCCTGTTCCGGTCCATCCATACAGTTAAAGGGTCGGCCGCGCAGGTCGGGCTGCGGAGGCTCGGCGCCGTCGCGCACCGGCTGGAGGATCTGATCGGCCTGATTCGCGACGGGGCGCTGCAGGTGAGTCCGGAAATTACGGATGTTTGCCTGCAGGCCATAGACGCGCTGCGAAAGTTTTTGTACGGGCACTGGGAGAGCGACGAGGACATGCGCTCTACCGTTGGCCCCCTGTTGAACCGCATCCTTCAATGGATTCCGGAGGAGGCTCTGGAAGAGACAGCCGGCGCGGAGGGTGCTAGCTCCTCTGACGTTCCGGAAGCGGATTCCTCCGCCACGACGCGCGTCGTGGCCGCGCCGAGCAAGAACACTTCGCCGTCCGAACAAGCACAACAAGCGAAGTCTGTACGCGTTCCCCTCGGGCGCCTAGATCAGATGATGAACAGCGTCGGCGAACTGGTCATCAACCGTACGCGTCTCGTTGGGCGTACGGCGGAGCTCAACAAGCTTGTCGAGTCGCTCGCGCTTTCGAGAGGACGCCTCTCGGACAAGATCTCGGAGTTTCAGGAAAAGTATGAGTTTACGAACCTGGGGCAGCCGCGGTCGGATAGCGG
>JACXTT010011717.1_pt1 | contig 11709 bp, 16 predicted proteins | sample 9270951 | NCBI WGS metagenome assembly JACXTT01 (sample SAMN15532306, study PRJNA645909) | rock metagenome | isolation source: weathered quartz diorite | place: Puerto Rico | collected 2017-06-21 | reverse complement strand
CTGCTCAGCAACTCGCCGAGATTAACCTGAAGAGAGCTGACTTTCATGGTGATTGGAACTATACGAGCCACCCGAGAACCACCCCCAATTGATCGACTTATCTATGGACAAGTCCTTAGTTGTGGCATCAGGCACGGGCGGCACTCACGCCGGACTGCTGCTGGGCACGGCGCTCTTCCACCCCGGCTTCACCACTCTAGCGATCAACATCATTGCAGCCGACAACGCTGAACTCGAAGAGCGCACCCGCACGGTGTACGCAGAGAGCGCAGCCCTGCTGGGGCTGCCAGATAGTTATGCAATGCCTACCTTCACCGTGCATGCCGGATATGTCGGTGAGGGGTACGGGATTCTGTCGCCCCGCTGTGGAGAGGCCATCCGGCTCCTGGCGCGCACTGAAGGAATACTGGTCGATCCTGTCTACACCGGCAAAGCGATGGCTGGACTTATTGACCTCATCCGCAGGGGTGAGATTGGCGCCGACAAGACAGTAATCTTTCTCCACACCGGTGGCGCGCCTGCGCTTTTCACCCAGGCCGCTGCCGTGGCCGAACAGGCAGCGCTGACAAGTCGCTGAACAAAAAGGCCGGTGATGATCAAAGAGGAGTTGCAGGCGGTTCTTGACAGCGCGCCGTTTCACCACTTCTTAAAGATCGAGATCGTCTCGATAGACATCGAAGAGAAGCGCATGGTGCTCCGGCTGCCATACCGACCTGATTATCAACGCCAGCCGGAGACCCAACAGATCCACAAATGATCGGCTATACAGAACTCAGCGAAAAGATTGCTGACCTGCGAGCGACCGCACCTGCACTGACGCATTTTTTGCTCGCCGCTGGCGACTTGGCGGGAGCGGAATATAGTATAGTAGTATAGGGTCAGGTCTTGCAATCACGCATCACGACTTCACAAAATGTCAAGGACGAGTTGTCAGTACGACAATATGACCTTCATCACCTCCGGTTACCGACTGACAACTGCGCCTGTCTCGATGTCCAAAGGATCGAAGTCCGTTGGCAGAGTGCCTCAGTCCTCCACTGTGATTCCCATTGGCATGCTCCAGTGAACGGATCACGAGCTGCCGTAGCCTCTCGTTATGGGCAACGAACCTCCCTCTGAACACTCCCTATTGTGGTTACCTCACACAACTTCGGCTTCACTTGGACGTGAGTTCGACGTAAGAAATGTGTCGCAAATCTTATGTTTCAAGACCTGACCCTACTCTCCCCACTCCTCATCGCGCTCGAGGACTCAGTTTGCGACCCCGGGCCCGAGATCGATCTTAGCGCCCCCCAGGTTGAAGCTCACGATCTCTCGAGGAACGCGCAGGCCCGGCTCCGAATCCTGGAGCTTCAGCAATTCGGCTTGTCGCTCTTCGCCGGCCTGTGTGAGTTCGGCGACGCGGTCGAGCAGCGCCATCTCGGCGGCATCGCCCTCCTCGCGCTTGGCCATGATGCCCCAGCCATCCCAAGGCAGTAGCTCGCGCTTCGCGAGGGCGGCAAGGTCGCGGACCAGGTTGCCACGCACGAACCACTGGCCGCGAAGATCCAGGATGCCGAAGCTCTCCGGATCCGCGCGTCCGCTTCGGCAGCGTTGCCACGCATCGCCTGCCACCAGGAACTGCGTGCGCGGCACATCCAGCGGATCGAATGGGATCCGGAAGGCGTCGCGCTGACGGGCGTCGAGCTGGGCATCGATCAAGACCCACGACCCGCGTGCGTCGTCCCAGACTTCGCACACCCAATGGTCTACGAAACGTGACGGTTCGAAGTACGCAGCAAACCCGCAGCGGGCTCGGGCTGGCACGCCTCGAGCGCGCAGGATAGAGCAGAGCAGCACCGTAAAGTGGCGACAGATGCCGACGACCCGTCGGTCTGGTGTACGCGGCTCAACGAATGGTCGTGAATCGAGCGCGAGCACGCGGCTGACGATCTCGGACACCGCGCGGATTTCGAGCTCGTCGTGACGAAGCGCGCTCGACGCGAGGCCGTAGAGGTGAGCGAGGAATGGATGGACCACGAGTCCCTGAACGACGCGACAGAGATCGGGCAAACCGTCCGGCAGTTTGTGCACCGACGCGGTGTGCACGCTGAGATCGGTAAGCGGTCCCGGCGTCGCGTAATACTCTAGCGCCTCGGAACTCGGGGTGATGGTGGTCATTTCGTCCTCCCTTCAACGGCTCGCGCGCGTTCGATCAGATTCTCGACCGCCCAATACGGAGCTGAACTGCAGGTCGGAGACGACGCAACCGTTGAGTGCTTGCTGGCTTTCATTGTACTGTTCCTTTCGTTGTGAATATCAACGCGACGAAGCGGCGCACGCATCTTGCTGCAAGGTATGACAGCGACGCTACGCACAGGATCACAAGCAGCATCCGCAGGTAAGTCGCGGTTGACACCGAAAGCCCGACTCCGGTTCCAATCGTAACGTAGGCCGCCAGACATGCGGGGCACTTTGGCAAGAGCGTCAGGACGGCGCCCGGAACCACCCATCCGGCGACGTCGAGACAACGCCGAGCGAACCACAGGGGCTCCCGATCGCCATTCGTGGTCCGCGCTGCGCTCGTCTCACGGCCGGAGCCGCTCGCAGCCACTTCGCTGCAACGATGAGCGCTCACGAGCGGTCCTCCCCCGAACCGCAACAGGAATCCGAGCCCTTAGGGGGCAGGTATGGCGCCAGCGGGTCGACGAAGTAGTCGTCACCGTAGCGATCGTGATGGCGAACCCACGCCATCGTAAAGGCCAAGGCGTCTTCGTCGCGGCCCTTCGGCACGAGGTCGAGGTAGTTGTACGCGCCGATCAACATGTCGCCCCCGCGCGCGTAACTGGAATAGGTGTGGAAGATGTCGCCGGTCTCGTCCTTGTAGAACACGCTGGTGCCGGGGGCTTCCCCCTCGCTCGTGGATTCGCGCATTTCATAATTGTAGTACACGTTGCCCTTCGCCATTGCGTCTTTAGTGAACGACACATGATAGTCGGTGTTGAAGTCGCTCCCGTACGACGACACCCACTTGAAGCGCCAGCCCATGCGTTTCTTGAACGCTGCGATCTCGGGTAGGGGCGCTCGCGAGACCGCCAGCAGCGTCACGTCGCGCTGCGCGAGGTGCACGAGGGCGCCGTCGATATGATCGGCGAGGAACGAGCAGCTCCTGCAACCCTCCTCCCACCCCGGACGGAACATGAAATGATAGATGATCAATTGGCTGCGTCCGCCGAAGAGGTCGGCGAGCGTTTCCTTGCCGTCCGGCCCGTCGAAGACATATGGCTTCCCGACCCTGACCCAGGGCAGCTCGCGGCGTTGCCGGCTCAGCTCATCGCGTTGCCGCGTGAGCTCTTTTTCCTTTGCCAGATGCACCTTGCGCGCGGCCAGCCATTCGTCTCGAGAGACCACTTTGTGCGGTTCCATTTTCAGTTCCTCCTTTGCGTTGCGTTGATTCCATTAGGCTGTGGCCAGATATTCGGCGAGGCAGTCCAAGGCGCTGGTCCAGCCGCCCCGATGCGCATCGCGCGCAGTGACCGACTCGAAGACCGCCTGGTGCAGGGTTAGCTTCGTCTTTCCATCGTGCTCGGCGAAGGTCAGCGTCAGCCGCGTTTCGTGGCCGGGCTTGCCTTCCGCATCGACCCAAGCGCCGGTCAAGACGAGCCGCTCCGGCTCCACGATCTCGCGAAAGACACCCTGCGACCGATGCTCGGTGCCCTCGGGCGAGCGCATGTGGAAGCGATAGGCGCCGCCCGGGCGGAGATCCATCTTGCAGAAGGTCATCGTAAAGCCTCGCGGTCCCCACCAGCGCATCAGGCGCTCGGGCTCGGTCCAGGCCTTGAACACGAGATGCCGGGGTGCGTCGAAGATTCGCGTAATGACGAGCTCCCGTTCCGCCGATGTCGTAGTAGTGCTAGTGCTTACGGCCATGTTTCTTCTCCTTTCTTTGCAGCTCAGGCAGATACGCCTCCAAGCGATCGAAACTCTGTTCCCAGAAACGGCGATAGTGCTCCAACCAGTCGGCGGCGTCCTTGAGCGGACCGGCTTCGAGTCGGCAGGGCCGCCATTGCGCCTCGCGCCCGCGCGCGATCAGACCGGCGCGCTCCAGCACCTTGAGGTGCTTGGAGATGGCGGGAAGGCTCATCGCGAAGGGCTCGGCCAGCTCCATCACCGAGGCCTCGCCCGAGGCGAGGCGAGCAAGGATCGTGCGCCGGGTGGGATCGGCGAGGGCTGCGAAAGTGGTGTTGAGGCGATCGGGCGACATACAGTAATTAACCTTTCGATTAAATAACTATAAAGTTAAATACACTCACAGCCCGTGTCTTGTCAAGCGGTGTCGATGCTTTTTTTGAAAAATTATACGCTAAGGACGGCGCTCAGGCGTGCTTAGCGGATATCCTCTTCAATGGGCGAGCGTTTCGGGTGTAGCCGTCACGCCATACCGTTGCACATCGAAGGTGTACTGCCCATAGAGCCCCAGATGGCGACGTATCAAGGGCGAGAGAAACCGCAGATCGGCATCATCCACGGGATAGTTCTCGGCATGTAAGCGGCGCACAGTAGGTGGATAGTGAGAAGCGGTCAATGAGCGTTCGACAGAAGAGAGCCGCCTGAAGGCTCGGGAGCGGCGTTTTCCTTGCCCTGGAGTGCCCGAAGAAGTCAAGAGACCCCATGCACTGCCCAGGCAGCAGGTTTGCCAATTCAGACGGGTCAAAGTTCACAATGAGTGTGGTGCTCCGCCTCGATCACGTTAAGCACCGGACCATAGGCGCACTCGACCAGCGTGAAGTCGGCGTCCAGGAGCCAGGTGCCGGTCGCGAGCTGAGCTTCGAGGATTCTGATCACGGCGGGCAGAGCTTTTTCGCCGCGCGCGATGGCGTCTTCGTCGCTGGGCAGCCCAAGCAGCTTGGCCGCGCAGAGGTTTACCCAGCATCAGACCACCTTCAGGGATCGCTACTACACCGTGACCGACGCCTACAACAGCCCCAAGCCCCTACAAAAGCCGCATCCGTCCATCACCATCGCCGGGACCGGCGAGGATGTTTTTTTGCCGGCACTCGATTTCTTGCTCTCACCTCAAGCTAAGACCTTGTCTTGTCGCTCGTCTCGGGCTAACTCAAACCTTTCTAGAAACTGCACATACTCAGCAGGTAATCGATGTTGGCGTGCTCCTGCTACGAGCAGGCCGAGGTAGCGGGCTGAGGGCTTGCGGTGCGGCTGATGCCAGGACGATTGGTAGGTAAAAGCCTGAATCCAGTCCTCCTCTTCGGTGAGAACCTCGACGGGGGTCCGACGGTACATGCCACGATCGACCCCTTCCGTGCGATCCAAGCGATTGGAGTCTGATGGGGTGAGCAGGTAAAGGACCCCGTACGTGCGAGTTCCTCCCTCCGGTTCCAGATTAGCGACTCCTCGCTCGCCCGGACCAATGGGCAGGGTAAAACAGAGCCGGTAATGTGCGAGACACCCCTGGCGAACTTCGAGGGGATGCATCTGACGACGATCCAAGAAGATCGAGCTGTGCATGTTGCTGCCGTAGGCGAAATACCAGAGGGGGTCGGTGTGTCTACTCTGCGCCATGGCGTATGTGGCCTCTTGCTTCACGGCGTACGTCAGCCTCTTTGTAGCGCTCGGACTAACCACTCGATGCGGTCGTTGCCCCAGAATTTCTGTCCCTCATAGATGAAGAAAGGAAAGCCGAAGACCTCATCGACCTCGGCCGTTTTGTTGCTTTCTTCTAGGGCTGCCTCATAGCGAGCATCCTGCAAGGCAGAGAGAAACTCCTGGCGACCCAGGCCGCAGCTCTCAACAATCCCGGCCAGCATCTCCTCCTGCCCAATGTCCTTGCCCTCCAGCCAGCGGGCACTGTACACGCCGTCGTGGTAGGCCTTTCTGCGCCCTTTTTCTTGGGCAAAGAAAAAACCCAAACAGGCCTTCTTGGAGTCCGCAAACGGGCCGGGGTTCAGGCGCAGGCTGTACGCTTCGGCAAACCGCCTCACATCCGCAAATATGTACTTGAGCTTTGGAGAATTTGGGTCAGGGCCGCTGCCGCGTCGAGGGGCATAGACCGGCTTATATTCCAGACTGACGCCCAACGGCGCCAGTTCTTGCTCAATGTGAGTATTCGCCAGGAACGCATACGGGCTGTTGTAGGCGAAGTAGAATTTCACTTTTTTCTGTTCACTCATACGATGGTCAGGCTCCTGCTTGCTTATGAAGGGTTCTGCTTTCCCTAGTGACCGAGATGCGCAATTCCTTCTCCTGTAGTCCTTGCCCTTTATCGTCCCTTGAACTGCGCCGTGCGCTTGGCGGCGAACGCGGCGATGGCCTCACGGGTATCTTCCGTGCGCGCCATGACAGCGAGGCTCCGCAGTTCCTGCTCGATTTGGCTTTCCAGGGTCTCGGTCCACCCGGCGTGCATGAGGCGTTTACCGGCTCCGAACGCCCGCGTCGGCCCGGCTGCAAGTTGGGCAGCCCACACATGCGCTTCAGTGGCTAACTCGCTGTCTGGCACAACTCGATTGACCATCCCCCACTCCAACGCCTCTCGTGCCGACAACGTCCGGTTCGTATAGAACAACTCGAGCGCTCTGCCAATCCCGATACGACGTGGCAAAAAGTAGGTGGTCGCCCCATCCGGGCTCAATCCGATTCGCGCGTAGGCCATCACAAACCGTGCCGATTCGGCGGCGATGACCAGATCACAGGCACACGCCAGTCCCATCCCAGCACCGGCGGCAGCGCCGTTGACGGCCGCGATCACTGGCAGGTCAGCACGTGCTATGCGGGAGAGCGCCGCATGGAAGAGCGAGACGCGGCTCTCCAGCCTATTCCTCTCTGGAGAAAAGTTCTTGAGGTCCGCGCCGGCACAGAACATCCGCCCAGTCCCACTGATCACCAGGGCACGGACCTCGGCATCCTCTTCACAGCGGATCACCGCGTCCATCATCTCGGCCGACAGCGTGGGATTGAGGGAGTTCGCCGCTTCGGGACGGTTGAGCGTGAGGTGGGCGACGTTATCCCTCACCGCAAACAGAATCGTTGCGTAGTCGGGCATGGTGTTCCTCCTTCTTTTCTGTTGCGTCAGGAACGTTGCAATCCACTCTTCTGCCACTTTTCCAGGACCTCCAGCACCTCCGCGGGCGAGAGACCGGCGCGGGCAGCGAGCCAGCAGGCCACCGGAGCGGCGAAGCGTTCCGAGGCATGAGCGGCCTCGCCGGCAAGTCTGAGCAGATCCCTGATCTGTTCCTCGCTCGGCGCGTCTACTCCCAATACAGCGGCGAAATCAGAGAGCCATTCCTTAGCAGTCATACCCTTCGTCTCCCTTCAGGCGGCCGCCACCGCCAGCGCACGCACTGCATCGGCCTCGGCTTTGGCGGCACTTGCCGGGTCCAACGGCACCAGGCGCACCCGGACATTCTTGTGGTGCGGCGTCGCTGCAATGGGGTCACAATCATCACTGTCTGTGAGAAAATTGATACGCGGGCCCACGACGACGCGCCCTTCTCCTTTCGGGTAAGATTGCCCATAACCGTGCGGCAATGCAACCACGCCACGGCGCAGCGAGTCGTCGGCTTCGACGCGCACCACGATACGCCCGGCACGCGTCTCGACAGCCAGCCAACCGCCAGCAACCGCGCCCAAGGTTGCGATGTCGTCGGGGTGGATGCGTAGCGCGCCATCGGGGTCATCTTTGCGCCAGGCTGGGTTGCGGAAGATCTGGTTCGCGTTGTACGAGCGGCGCTGCCCGGCGACGAGCGTGAACGGATAGTTGGGATCGACTTCTTCCTGCGCCGGGTCGAGGGACTTGATCCAGTCTAGCAGCCTTGGCACCGCGAGGTGAATCCTGCGATCCTTGTGCTTCACTAGGTTCCAGACCCTTTCGTACGGGTGAGTGCTGAAGGCAACTCCCGAGCGGCTCATGCGGACTTTCTCGAAGAGCGCCTCGCCGAGTGCGTCGCCTTCTCCTGCGATCCCAGCGGCCCGCACTGCCTCGGGTTGCTCGGCAGCGAAGCGGTGAGCAGCGAGCCAGAGGGGCGCCGCTGCACCGGAGCCGTCGGAGAGGGTGCGACCCAACGTCTCGTAGAGCACGACGGGAGCGATCGCAGCAAGCTCGCGGCGGCTGCCGAGGAGCGCGGTGAAGCCCTTCATGAACTCTGCCAGGTCGGCTGCGGCGAGCGTGCGCAGCTTCGCCAGTTCGGCCTCGGCTGGAAGGTCGCCCATCGTCCGGAGCAGCCGAGTGTAAATTTCGGGCTCGGGAAGCGTGCCCGGCAATGGCTCGAAGAGGGGTGCGCGCAGATGGAAGTAGTTCGTGGGAAACTCGAAGTTGAAGAGGGTGTACTCCCACTTTTCATACTGGGACGCGGCGGGGAGCACATAATGAGCCAGGGCCGCCGTCTCCGTCGGCGCAACGTCCACTACGACCACGAAATCGAGTGTACGGAAGGCTTCCTCCATCGCCGTTGTGTTGGCCGCGGTGTTGAGCGGATTCGAGCTATCAACCCACACGGCACGGAGACGATCCGGATGGTCGCTCAACACCTCGGCTGCGAAGCGGTTGGGTGGATAGAGACCGGCGATCTGCTCTTGCCCGGTCACGGCCGAGCGCTCGCCGCGTGAGTTGCCCCATAAAGGCTGCAGCCAGGTATGCAGGTTGTTCGTGCCCTGGCGGCCGAAGTTTCCGGTCAACAGGAAGAGAAGTTTCTCCAAGTAGGAGTTGAGCGTCGAGTGGCGTCCCTGCTGGATGCCGAGTTCGACGCGGACCGTCATCGCCCGCGCCGCAAGGATGAGATCGACGGCTCGTTCCACGTCGGCGCGTTCAACACCAGCATGCCGTACCCAATCGTTGATCGGCACACTGAGCAAGACGGCGCGAACCTGCTCGAACCCGAGCGTGTGCGAGCGGAGGAACTCGGCGTCTTCGCCACCGCGGCGCAGGATCAGGGCCAGGATCGCGCTGAGCAGGAAGGCGTCGGTGCCGGGACGGAGTTGGAGGTGCAGATCCGCCACCTCGGCCACTTCGGTGCGGCGCGGATCAATGACGAGTAGATGGCGCTGTGGATCTTTCTTGATCTCGTTGATGCGATTGCGCGCGTTGCGGAAGCCGTGCGCAAGCCACGGGTTGCAGCCGATCACCACAAGCAGGTCACAGTGCTCGACGTCCTCAGTGGTATGGGCGTTCTGGGCACCAAAGAGAAAGCCGTTGACCCAGAAGTCGCCGGTCTTCTCCTGAGAGAGCGCACTGTAGTAGTTGGCTGACCCCATCGCGCGCAGGAGCGAGACGCCGTAGGCACCACCCAAGTGGTTACCCTGACCGCCGCCGCCATAGAAGGCGAAGGCTTTGCCGCCGTACTCGCGCCGAATCGCGTTCAGCCGTTGGGCGATCTCCGTGAGCGCCGTGTCCCAGTCGATCGCCTCGAAGCTGCCATCAGCTCGACGCCGCAGGGGCGTTGTCAGACGATCGGCGTGGTTCTGGTAAAAATTCAGCCGCTGCGCCTTCTGGCATAAATACCCTCGGGTGCTCGGATGCGCCTTATCGCCGCGCACGCGCACGATGTTACGTGCCTCGGTCATGACCTCGATCCCGCAGTTCACATAACAGAGGATGCAGGCAGTAGGGCGCCATTCGTTGGGGCTTTGCCGAGCGTTCATGGATTGGGTCCTCCGCTGGATTGCGCTCTCTCTTTACATGTGCATATGCACGCAATGAGGTAAAAAATTTACCCTGCCCGGCTGACCGCTCTCAGGTCGGAGAGTTCGGCAAACAGCCGTTGCAGGCGTTCCTGACCAAAGCCGTCGGCAACCCGAGCCTGGGCTTTTTCCCACAGCGGGAACGCCTTGGCCAAGGCTTGCTGGCCACGGGCTGTCAATGTCACTTGTCGTTCTCGGCGGTCCTCTCCTGGCTCAATGCGGATGAGTCCTTGTTTCTCCAATGGTCGCAGGTTGCGAGTGAGCGTCGTGCGATCCATCACGCCAATCTTGGCGAGACGGGTTACGGTTACCGGTGCAAGGCCTCTGGTCGCCATCAAGAGAGCAAACTGCGTGATGCGAAGTCCCGTCGGTCGTAATTCCTCGTCATACAGTTGCGTGATGATTCGGGCAGTCTTGCGAATGTTAAAGCAAGCACAGAACTGCCCCGCTTTCACCGCGCGTTTGGGAAGTTCTCTCGACTCCGCTGTAGGCAACATAATAGGGGGATGTACACCTATAATTGGGGAGAGTCAATTCAGGTTGTGACTCAATGAGGGGAACCTTGCTCGCTGCGTCTGCTCCGGCTATGGTCGCGGCTCTGCCATGAAAGCAAACGCCCCCAGGGAAGCTTCCCTGAGAATGCAGCCGGCCAGCACGCCTGGATCAGCGTTTGGTTATCGGGGATTTCGACTCTATTGGACGGCCCAACTGTGCGCAACTTTGGCGACGCAAATGCAAGCGGTCGCGGTCGGCTGGCAAGTGTACAATCTAACCCGGCGTCCATTAGACTTGGGTTTGGTTGGCCTTGCCCAGTTTCTACCCGCGCTCGCTCTCGCCTTAGTCACCGGCCATGTCGCCGATCGCTATGACCGTCGGCGCGTCCTCGCACTGTGCATCACCCTGGAAGTGATGTGCGCGTTGTTGTTGCTCGCACTCACCATCCTGGGCAATACGAACGAGGTGTTGATCTTCGGGGTCATTTTCCTCTTCGGCATTGCCCGCGCGTTCGGGTTCCCAGCCACCTCCGCACTGATGCCGAATCTTGTGCCAGCGCAGCATTTTGCTCAGGCAGCCGCGTGGTCCTCCTCAGCTCGGCAGGCTGCCACGATCGTCGGCCCGGCTGTGGGCGGTTTCCTCTACGCTATCGGTCCGAGCCTCGTCTATAGCTGCTGCGCGCTGCTGCTGACGACGGCTGCACTGTTGGTGAGTCTGATTCACATGGAAAGTGCAACGACGGTTCGCGGAGCTGTGACCTGGACCTCGGTCGTCGCTGGTATCGCCTTCATTCGTACGCAGCAGGTGGTTCTCGGCGCCATCTCTCTCGACCTCTTTGCCGTGCTCTTGGGCGGTGCGACCGCTCTCCTCCCCCTCTATGCGCGGGACATCTTGCAGGTGGGACCGTGGGGGCTCGGTCTCTTACGCAGTGCCCCCGCCCTTGGCGCACTGGTCATGGCCCTGCTGCTAGCGCGCTGGCCGATCGCTTCACGTGTCGGCCACGTGTTGCTGGGGACTGTTGGCGCCTTCGGTGTCGCCACTATTGGCTTTGGGCTGTCCCGTAGTCTGTGGTTGTCGTTAGGCCTACTGGTCATCCTTGGTGCGTCGGACATGGTGAGCGTGGTGATTCGCCGGGTCTTGGTACAGGTCTCGACCCCCAACGAGATGCGTGGTCGCGTCAGTGCCGTCGAGTCCGTCTTCATTGGCGCCTCCAATGAGCTGGGAGAGTTCGAGTCTGGAGTCACCGCCGCCTGGTTTGGGGCAGTACCCGCCGTCGTTCTCGGTGGCATCGGGACACTTGCCGTGGTGGGGCTTTGGGGGTGGCTCTTTCCACAACTGCGCCGAGTCGACGCACTGGATACACCAGGGTGAGATTCGAGTTTACTCCAAGCAGTTTGGGAACGAATACTCCGCTTCAGGGGGGGCTTGCGCCCCACTGCAGTAAAGATCGGAGAGTGACGCAATGTCGTGTTCTGACAAGAGAAAGAGACTCTGCTATAGCGACCGACGGTATGGGAGGGAGCGATGGAAGCAGAGTTTAGCCGT
>JACXTT010011716.1_pt1 | contig 11709 bp, 7 predicted proteins | sample 9270951 | NCBI WGS metagenome assembly JACXTT01 (sample SAMN15532306, study PRJNA645909) | rock metagenome | isolation source: weathered quartz diorite | place: Puerto Rico | collected 2017-06-21 | reverse complement strand
AGTTCTGCTGAATCGCCAGCAACGATCCATTTGCATAGACGTACCCACGCTGCCATCCACCATTGCCGTTAATTTCTTCAACCACCGCGCCGCCGAGAACCGTAGAACGCAAATAATAAGTTGTCGAACCGGCATCCTCTTTTCGCCCACGCAAGCCATCACCGTCATAACCCTGAGCCAGATAGTAACCGCTCGATGGATTGTTGGCGTTCGTCTGTTGCCCAGTCGCGTCATAAAGGTAATGCCAGTTCGATTCACCATCCTTCAGATTCCCTGCCGCGTCATAACCAAATCCATCGCGCTGGTTCTTGCCATTTGAGTAGCTGTAATACTTGTGCGTGTCTCCACCGTACGGCGCGCCGCCCTGAACTTCTCCTCCCCAACCAAACCGGTGCGTCATGTTCCCCTGCTTGTCATAATCGTAGATATGCGCGTAGGGCCCATCGCTCGTGCCCCATCCCTGACCATCGATCCCGAAAGCCGCCCGCGCTTCCGCGCCGGAGCGAGCCACCACCAACGCGCCCACCTGATCGTATTCATAGCTGCGATCCAGCGTATTGTCATAGAGGTTCCGCGCGTAGCTCACCTGGTTATTGCCACCGTCAGAAAATCCGCCGCGATAATTGTAGTTGTAACCGAGCAAGCCCGACACATTCCAACTCGTCGGCCGCATCCGATTGTCGTAAGAGGTCGAGAGCGTGCGACCCGCCTGGAAGCTGGCGCTCTTCACTCCGCCGAACGCGCGGTACTTGATGTCCCATGCGTAAGCATTCACGTTTTGAATTTGTCCATCGCCATAGACATTCGTCAGCCGCCCGTTGTTGTCATAGCCGTAACCGTTCCAGACTCCCCAAGGGTTGCTGATGCCGGTCAGCTCGTTCGCGTAATTGTAGCCGTAGCCGAGGCTGTACGAACCGACGCCGGTGAAGGTCCGCGTCTCAGAAGTCATGCGCGACAAAGAATCGTAACCGTAACTCGCTGAACCTAAACCATCCGTCATCGAAGTGCGATTACCGGCGGGGTCGTATCCGAATGTGACCGGCGGCGTTCCAGTCGTGTTCCCGCTCGGATCGTGCGACACATCGTAATTGATGCTGCTCACGAGATGGCGGTTGTTATTGTAGCCGTAAGTCGCCATTACTTGTCGCGCGTCAGTTACGGACAGCAGAGTATCGTCAGCGTTGTAGGCATAAGTCATCGTGCCCTGCTCAGGCGTCATGCGCTGCGACAAGCGACCGTAGCCGTCGTAACTGAAAGTGCGCGTCTGCCCCTCGTGCGTGATGGTCTTGATTTGATCGAGCACATCGTAAACATAGTTTGCCGCCGCATAGACGCTGCCGTCCCAATTCAATTCTTCCGCCTTAATCATGCGGCCCAGCGTGTCGCTCGTAGTTCTCTTGCGCCGTCCGGTTTCGTCAGCGGCCGTGACGACTTCTCCACCCGCACAGCCACAGCCAGCGTAACTCAACTCTGTGTAGTAACCATCAGGATGAATGGTCCGCAGCGGGCGGCCTTTCCAGTCGTAGGTTTGGGTAGTGACGGCCCACGGGCCCGCGTCATCGCCGGCGGGCGTCCACTGATTATTAATCAGACCAACCTCAGTCGGTTTCGTCTGCCAATACGGGCGGCCCATTGGGTCGTAATAAGTAATCTGTTCTTTGTAGCCGCCAGTGCTGTTTGGATTCGTGCCGAAGTTTACGAAGAGTCGCCCGGTGCCGTCGATTACGTGCACGTTCCACGCATCATAGCCGAGCGTGTTAACCGTCGAGTAGTCGACCCAGTAATTGGAACCGTACGCGTACTGGGTAAAAGCGCCACCGGTGATCGTGACGCGATCAGTGCGAGCGGCGGCGTCCTAAGTGATCGCCTGCACCGCGCCGATCGGATTTTGCGTCCGCGTCGTCGCCCCAAAGTCATAGTTGTACTGCACCGACGATGAGTAGTTGTCCGCATCCGTCACGGTCGTCGGATAGGCGAAGGTATTGTGATTGGTGTTGTCTGAGAACGCGTCGCCATAGCTGACTTGATTTTGATGACCAGCCGCATCGGTCACACTCAGCGCCGAACCAGCGGCGTCATAGCGAATCTGCGTGGTGAGCGCTTTCGCGCTGTTGTCGATATCGGTTATGTCCCAGCGCGAGACACTGGTCAGGTTCGCGCGGACGGTATAGGACGTATTGAAATACTGATCGTGCTGCGTGGATGTGGTGGCTTGAGAATTTACCGAAACGGCGTCGTAACCATATGAAGTTTTCGAACCCCATTGCCAACCATTCGAAACATCCACTACGTAAACCGCCGACACTAACCCAATGATGTGCCAGTCCAGATACTGCTGGCTGAGGTTGTAATCGGTGTAAGTGCGGCGCAGTTCCGTCGTGCCGTCATTCGCGTACTCCGCAACATAATAGGGCAAACCAAACTGAGCATAAGCTGTCGGGCTGTAATCGATGGTAACGCGACGACGATTGCCGCCGGCATCGTAAACATTCGTCTCGGTCACGCGCGGATTTAGTTGATAGCTAAGGGACGGATTCTCCTGCGTCCAACTGGTCGTCGTCCATTTTTGCCGCGTGACGCCGCCCCCAGTCCACACTTCTGATTGCTGCGTGAGTCCACGCTGCCAGCCGCTGGTCGCGTAAAGTTCCCGGTACTCGGTGCCGTCAGGCGTAATCACCCTGTGCCAGCCGCTGCCGAGGTCTTCGAACGTAGTGATCACGTTGGTTTGCCAGTTTTCGGCGGTCACGTGAGAAGCGGTAATCCGCGGACAGTCAGCGCCAGCCGAAGTCGGATAGTCATAAGTAATCGAAGAACGCTCCACGTCTCCGGTCGGCCCCGGATCGCCGTCAGAGGTGTTGCGCCTGATTGCCTTTACCTGACCGAAATTGTTGTATTCGAACTTGTAGTACGAACCATCGGCCAATCCAACCTGATTGAGCACAGGAATGTTTGTGTAGCTGCCCAGAGGGATAAGAGAGAAGGATGGCGTGAAACTCTTTCTCTCCCAACCGAAGGTCGCCCAAGTATGGGTCTGACCGTTCCAGGTCTGGGTGATCGAGTTCAGGTTTGTGTTTGTGTCATAGTTGAAGTTAATCAGGCGTCCGAGCGTGTCCGTGACACTCATTAAGTCGTCGTTGCTATAAACGGCGGTGATCTTGTTGCCGTTGCGATCCCGGATCCAAGTCGCGTGCCATTCAGTGCCGGAGTAAACGAAGTTGAGATTAGTTCCATCCGTCGCGCGCAACAAGATACTGCCGCTGTAATCGAGTAATTCCGCATATGACGAGTCGCCGGTCTTATACAGATCGAAACCACCAGCGCTATCGTGCCCCGCATACCGAAACTCAACGCGGCGGCCGGACGAAGTCACCATGATTCGGGCATTAACGTTAGCCTGCGTGTCATAGAAGATCGCGCCTAATGTGGGAAAGCCGAGGTGAAATCCGGGACTAGGATTGCCGTTGTCTTCATCGAAGTATATGTATGAACCAACCGGCGTCCAAACCATCGACGAGTATGAGAGCGTCAGCCCCAAGTCCAAACCGGCACGACCCGGCAAACTCACCAGCGGCAAACTCCACTCACAGTCGCGCGCCTGAAGCTGGTTGCCCGGATTGTTGAATGGATCGAGCCGCGCCATCGCGCGCTCAGACGCACTCGCGCCGCCAGTGGGCGTGCCCCAAACTTTCACTTCGGCAAGCGACAAGACGCCGATTCCAACCAATTGCACTTTGACATACCTCGCACTGCCCGAAATGGAAACTGTAGTAGGCGTACCGCCCTGCCCCGGAATATTAACTGAGCTAACCACACCCTCATTGCTATCCAAGAGAACTACGTTGAAATTAGTCAGCCGATCACTACAGCAATCAGTACGATTCCAAACCTCGACACTCTGCACCGCGTAAACTGCGCCCAAATCAACCCGCCACCAATCCTGATATCCCCCGTTGGTGTGCGTCACCGAACCATTAAAGTAGTTGCCGTCAGTATTCCCGTCGACTGCGTGGCTCGCGTCGCCGGGCGGATTGTAAACCAGTGTACTCGACTGGGTGGTTGGCTTATTCAGGGCGACATTCGAAGCTCCACCTTGCGGAATTGCCCTTAGCGGTGATCCAGTGCGCGCATGGTGCGAGCGGACAATAACCACATCCTCATCCTTGGTCGTGGATTCGCCGAGCAAAAGTTTTTTACTTTTTATCTTTCGCGGTGAACTCAGGGTCGAGGGAATCGGCGCGGGCGCTGCGGGCATTTTATCCTTCCGGCTGTGGACTTCGTCGAGACTGGGCAGATTCGCAATCGCCGGTGTCTGCACAGATGGAATCTGATCTACTTTCTTACCTGCATCTCGGGGCGCTGGCTGACGACTCCGCTGCGGTTGTGGTGGCGATGGATTAAGAGTCCGTTCATTTGTTTTGGACTTTCGCGGTGCTCGCGCCAGCGCTCGCAAAGGAGCTAAAGCAAATGCGGAGGCTAAGAGAGACGTCGAGACGACAAAGCTTGTCCATTGAATTATCGGGCGTGGAAGTTGCGGGCCGGTCTTCATAGGGGACTCCTTATTGAGAGTAGGTGGCAAGCAGCGATCGGCAAGACCTCGTTTGCCACAAAGATTACAACTTTGCAAAACCTGGCTCTGCTGCGTCTTATATCACTCCGCAAATCGCCGTGCAAGAATTTTTACTAAGGCTTGATATTCATCTTTCGGAAGTATAGAGTGGCTCCACTTTTTGCCCAGAGGCTTTATCCAAGTCCAGGGACTCCCAAGAAAGTCCCACAACCTGAAGGAGAAAACACTCATGCCTTACCAGAACATAGACGCGACCATTTCTGCCACAGAACTGCAAGCAAGCGAGACTTGCGCTGCCATTGAGCAAGATCGATGGGATGCTGATCTGAACGGTTCCGAATGAAGAACTGAGCGGCGGTTCCTCCGCGCCAGAGAATGAGTCGTCTAGATCGCTAGTTCACCGTGATAGCCGCCAAACAGACTCGCCCGTTGTCTCCGATAACCTCTATCCGAACATTCGGCAAAGCAGTCAATTGCGACACGTATTCGCTCGGCACAAAGCACAACACTCGGCTGCCGTTTCGGTGTGCGGCCTCTAACACCTGCGGTGCACCTTCGAACTTCACCGGCTCGCCGTCGCTTCCATAACTGATTCGACCGGCCGCATAGAATTCCGCCGTGCGTTCGATGGTATGCAGCTGCACGATCGGCGTATTCCCATAGCCTCGCGCATCTGCCTGCGATAACAGATCGCGCACGGATTCTCTCGCAGCAATAACGGGCGCGATGTACCGCAGTGAAATGATGGAAGATGGAACGACGGCGATGCCAATTAGCAAGAAGACCACCGCGCGCAACTTCGGTCGCACGAGGGCGATGATCCCGACCAGCGTCGGAGCAAAGGCTGCCCCGGCCACCCATAATCGCCACACGTCATACGCTTGAGTGGCATACGACGCGACGCTAATCGAGAGGACAATTAAGAGCACGCCACTAGCTCGGATTACCTTTTCTCCGCGGCCTTCACGACAAAAACAAGCGATGCGTTCACCGATAAGCAAGGCACACGCCGGCAACACTGGCAGAATGTATCCGGGAAGCTTTGATTGCGACGCGGTGAAGAAAGCGGTCGGAACAACCAGCCATGCCAGCATCAGCACGCGCGCTCGATCCAAGGGCAGCTTCCCGCGCCAATTCCAACGGCGCGTAGAAAACAGACTCGCGACGAAACTGATGGTCCAAGGCAGCACCAGGATGAGAAGAACCAGTGGGTAATAGTAGATCGGCTGCGGATGGTGATACTTGTTCGAGGCAAATCGCGCAAAGTGATGTTGAATAACAAACTGATCGATGAAGGAATAGCCGTGCCGCGCAATCATTGGCCCATACCAAATTGCGGCAACTGCCAGGGAAAGCGGCACTCCCCAAATGGCCGAAAGGATGATTGGCCGACGCGGCCACTCGCGTCGAACCACGTAATACGTAGTGATCGAGCCGAAAACGATCACCGGACCGGCCAGACCCTACGCGAGCAGCGATAGACCAAGAAAGAAATAGAAACCAATGAGGACCAAAGCGGCGCGCTGTGAAACAGGTTCTGGCGACTTCCCGCTGCCGATGAAGACGCTGCCAATGAAAAAAAAGGCGAGCGTCCCGGTGACGGTCATTGTAAGGACGATGTCGAAACTGGCGCCACGCGAAAACGTAATCACGCCGAGACTGGTCAAAAAAACGAAAGCGCTCCATCGAGCTGCCGCGAAACGATCGTCGAGCGGATGCGCCCCCGAATTAAATTCTTCACTTGCGTTCTCAGGTATCGAACGCCCAATACAGTAGATGAATACCGCAGTCAGCAATCCGCAAATCGCGGGGCCCAATCGCGCCGCAAATTCATTGACGCCAAAGACGCGATAGCTCGCGATCGTCATCCAGTACAGCAGCGCCGGCTTCTCGAACCATGGCAGGCCGCCCAAAGCAGGAGTAATCCAATCGCGCCGCACAAACATCTCGCGGGCCACTTCCGCATAGCGGGGCTCATCTGGCCCAACCAACGGCAATGAACCGATCCCCCAGAGGTAGAACCCACCTAAGGCAATGAAGAGGAACAGCCAGAGTCGCTTGGCAAGGTTTGAAGGTTGCAAGTATAGTCCCAAAGAAGAGGTCAGAGTTCAGAGGCTAGCGGCAAGTCGCATCAAAACTAAACTTGCGTCTGTTCAGCCATCACGTATCAGTTATCAGCTTGCAGAAGGCACAGTATTGCGTATTGCCGAGTTTCATTCAATCGCACAACCGTCTTCATCTCGAACGTTCTAGCCTCTGATCTCTAACCTCTAGCCTCTAACCTATGCTTCGCACAGCAGTCATCGGAGTCGGCCACTTGGGACAGCAGCATGCACGCATCCACGCAGCGTTGTCGGCTGAGAATAGCGCAAACCTTGTGAGCGTCTGTGATCTGAATGCGAAACGAGCGAAGGAAATTGGCGAGCGATCCAGCGTCGAATCAACAACCGACTGGCAGACGTTAATTGGTAGAGTCGATGCGGTGAGCCTCGCGGTGCCGACTGAATCGCATTGCGAAATCGCTTGCGCGTTGTTATCCGCCGGCATTCACGTCCTGGTAGAAAAGCCAATTTCGCGCACCATCGCCGAGGCCGATCAAATGATCGCCGCGTCGAAGTCCGGCGGCGCCGTTCTTCAAGTGGGGCATGCCGAGCGCTTTAATCCCGCGATGGTGGCCCTGCGACCGCACGTCAGAAATCCGGTCTACTTTGAGATTCATCGGGTTGGCCAATTTACCGCGCGCTCATTGGACATCGACGTCGTGCTCGATTTGATGATTCACGATCTGGATATCGTCCAATGGCTGGTGGGCGAAGACATCGAAGCGACCAGTGTGCACGCCGTCGGTATTCCTATCCTCACCAATCGCGTCGATGCGGCCAATGCTCGAATTGAATTCGCGACCGGCGCCGTGGCAAACATCACTGCCTCGCGCGTCGGTACTGAGAAGATTCGCAAGATGCGTTTCTTCCAACCGCGCGACTACATTGTTATCGATTACGCAACTAATCATGCATCGATTAGCAACCTCGCGCCTTCAGGGGAAAGTCTCTGGCCGGGCGTGCGCACGCAGGTCCTGGAAGTCAACGATGTCGAGCCTTTGCGTGCTGAGATCGAATCATTCCTCGATGCGGCCGCCGCGGGAACTCCACCGATAGTTTCCGGCGAAGATGGCCGTCGCGCGTTGTCACTGGCGTTGCGCACGCTCGCAGAGATTCATCAACACACCGTCAAAGTCGGCACGGAATCCTTGTTTCAGAAGGCCTAAGCTGTCGTGCCGATGACTGACCCTATCCAACCAGCACCGCAGATCTCAGAGCTGCTGCGCGCGCGAATAAGCGAAAACGACTTCCCTTCCGCAGTCTATCTGGTGGCAGAAAATGGGCGGCCCGTTTTGTCTGACGCGCTTGGCGATTCAGTGCGAGCGCCGGACATGCACGCCGCGACCCTCGAAACGATCTATGACCTGGCTTCCCTGACGAAACCGCTCATCACCGGATTACTTTGCGCACGATTGGTTGAAGCCGGCGAGCTGCTGCTTGATAGACCCGTCGCCGGCTATCTTCCCGAATTCGATCAACCCGACAAGAACGCGATCACTATTCGCGAATTGCTTTCGCACTCATCAGGGTTACCGGCATGGCGACCCTTGTATATCTTGAGCGAATCCGCCGAAGGCGCGCTGGCCGCAATCGCGAACCAACCGCTGGAATGCGCTCCGGGTGAACGCGTCATCTACAGTGATTTGGGTTTCATCGCACTCGGATTTCTCTTACAGCGGCTAACGGGTCAAACAATTTCCGACTTAGCCGAGCGAGAAATCATCCGCCCGCTCCACTTGCAACGTACTTTTTTTAATCCCAAAGAAGCATTGCGGACTGGCATCGCCGCTTGCGAGACTGGCAATGCCTACGAGCGCAATATGTGCGAGCATGACCCTAACGAAAGCGTCGGCCGTTGGCGAGATGAAATCATTTGGGGGCAGGTGCATGATGGCAATGCCCATTTCCTCGGCGGGGCCGCTGGACACGCCGGACTATTTTCTGATGCTCAAGAGACTTTGATTTTGGCAAACCAATTCATTGGCACTCAATCGCAATTGCTTTCACCACAGACCTGCGAGCTCTTCAGACAGAACATGACACGGGGATTAAACGAAGCCCGGTCCTTTGCCTGGCAGCTCGCCGAAACGAAAGACTCGACGGCAGGCCCGGCCCTCCCACCTGATGCTTTTGGTCACACGGGATTCACGGGGACAAGCTGTTGGATCGATGCTGCCCATCAGCGCGTGTTCATTCTCCTGACCAACCGCACCCATCAAAGACCATTGCCTTTCGCTAACATCAACGGCGTGCGCCGCGAATTTCACCGGCTGGCTGTGGCAGCTCTCGAAACGCGTTGAGTTGGCACGTCCAAAAATGCCAGGTCTCGTCTCACTAAGCCATGATTTTTGCAGTCTCGCGATTCTAATTCTGTAGTAAGATGGCTCTGCCCGCCCGGGTCTCCCCTGCACGCGAAAGCTCTTAAGAAATGATTCACCTTCTTAGAAGATTAGCCGCGGTGTTGCTGTTGGCCGCGTTTGCCGGTTCTCCGATCTCGCCTTTGGTCCTGGCCCAGCAACCGGGTGCTCGAGCAGATGAGAAATCGAACCGCTGGCCCTCGGACAAATCCTCAGTGGTCGGCACGGCAAGCGAAAACGGCGCGACTACTCTATCGAACGAGCCGGTGATGCGAATTGCTCTTTCGACAGGAACCAGCGCGGCTACGATTTCGACAACGGCACAGTTACTGAGCGTCTCTGATTTCAATTCAGACAGCCACCCGCTGGAAGCGGCCCGAGTGCGCGTGGAGTCGCGCATGCTAACCGCAACGCGCCCTGTGACTGATCGCGGGTACGAGATTGAAATCGCCCGCGCCGTCTCTCGCGAAGATGCAGATCGCTTAAGCGCAGCAGTACGCCAAGCGACCGGTGATGAGGCTCGCATCACAAATGAGTCAGCTGATCGGTGGAGAGTTTCAATTTCCAAACAGACCAGACCCGAAGCCGATGAGACCGCCGCAAAACTCGACGACGCCGGCTTCGAGGTTCTCTCTGTCCATGAGGCGACATCCGCCACAACTCCAAACACAATCGCCAAAAGTGTTTCCGCGTCCAGCGCTCCATCAGTGGGCGCTAACAAAGTGAAGCTCACCGCGCGGCCGACGGCGCCGTCCAGACAGTTGGTGGCGTTCGCGCGAGGCACCGCTTCGATGCTGCGGTCAAGCGCGCCCCTTATTTTCGCTTCATCGGACGAAAAGAATGCGCCGGTGCGTTTCAACGACAAACCATATCGCGGAAAACTTGAGGTCTTTGCCAACACGCATGGCAACGTCACCGTCGTCAACGTGATTGGCCTGGAAGACTACGTGCGCGGCGTGGTGCCGAATGAACTTTCCTATCCCGCGCTGGAAGCGCTCAAGGCACAGGCCATTGCCGCGCGCACCTATGCCGTCAAGAATCGCGGGCAGTTTGCTTCCGAAGGATTCGACTTATTACCGACCACGCGTTCACAGGTCTATCGCGGCCTGTCGAGCGAGACCTCGCTCACTTCGCGCGCCGTCGAAGAGACACGCGGCATCGTCGCCACCTATAACGGCGAACCAATCAACGCTCTGTACACGTCAACGTGCGGCGGAAGAACGGAAGATGCCGAGAACATTTTCAACGAAGCGATTCCTTACCTGCGTGGTCGCGAGTGTGCGGCCGAGGGCAAAGCTGAGTTCGCCCCCTTCATGATCAAGAGCTCGCGCGACCTGTTTGAAATTAAAGACGAACGCGACCTGGTTTACGCCCGCGAGGCAGCCGTGCTCGCGGTTCACGGATTCAATCTACCGGCCGAAAAGATCTCGAGCTCGTGGCTAAATTCGCACATCTCCGAAGCCGAGGCTCGGGACTGGCTGAACATCGTTGCGCGTTTGGCGCATGCAATGTCATTCGCTGTACCTGACGATCCATCGCGTGTCGGACCTTTCGGCAGCGCTTTACTGGCAGCGGTTTATGGAGACAGACGAGCCGACACGCTGTTCAATAAAGCGGACGTGGACTATTTGCTGAGTTTCCGTGACGGTGACGAAGTACCCGCCGCGAATCGCGCCGACGTGGCCATGCTGATTCGCGAAGGCGGCCTGTCGCTCAATGCCGACGCCACTCTGCACCCTAAAGACCCGATGCCACGCGCTCGCGCACTTCATGCAATTACGAAAATGCTCGAAGCGCGAAATCTTCTCGCGCTGCAAAAAGGAACGTCTCGACCGGCGGCGAACGGCATCATGATGCTGCGTTCTAACAAAGGAAAAGACCTGCCGATTACTGTGAATAACGATGCGTTTCTGTTCCGCGAGTTTGGCGAAAATCTTTATCAGATGAAGTCGCTGGCGCTCGTTGGCGGCGAGCCGGTGACGTTTCACGTGAGCGCGCGAGGCGAGGTTGATTACCTCGAGGTCCGACCCGCAAATAATGGCGCCGCTGCCGATCGCTTCTCGTCCCTCAGCAACTGGACGGCCCAGATGGGCGTGGGAGTGGTGCAGGTACGACTGGGCCGCTCCGTGCGCGGGATTGGCTCAATTACCGACTTGCGCATCGCCAGGCAAGGCTCGTCGCGTCGGGTTACTGACCTGGAAGTGATCGGGACACAAGGCACCGCGCACATTCGCGGTGGACGCATTCGTTCGGCGCTCGGACTGAAAGAACAACTCTTCGTGATCGATCGAGTCTACACCGAAGACAATCGGGTGACGGCGTTCATCTTCACCGGACGCGGCTGGGGTCACGGCGTCGGTATGTGCCAGTTCGGCGCTTATGGATTGGCCAAGCAGGGACTAAACGTGGAACAGATTCTCAAGACGTATTACACCGGCATCGAACTCACAAGGTTGTATTAAGATATCGCGGTTCTTTGCGCTAAAGCTCCACCATCCCTGACCTAGAGGAGGCTCGCGCTGTGTCATCAACGCCGCCTAACCAACCCTTCATTCCGCCACCGCCGCCGCCCATGGGAAGTGGTATGTATCCGCCCGACATGCTCGCGCAACAGGCGAACGTGATCGCTTCAGAGGCCAAGACGGCTCTCTTGTTGAGCATCCTCGGGGTGTTCTGTTTCGGA
>JACXTT010011715.1_pt1 | contig 11711 bp, 7 predicted proteins | sample 9270951 | NCBI WGS metagenome assembly JACXTT01 (sample SAMN15532306, study PRJNA645909) | rock metagenome | isolation source: weathered quartz diorite | place: Puerto Rico | collected 2017-06-21 | reverse complement strand
TAGCCGGGCCCATCAGGTCCAGCTCGCCTTTCATGGCGCGCCTCAGCAGCATGTCCACCGTAAGCATGCGGTTGATCTCGTTGGTGCCTTCGAAGATGCGGTTGATGCGCGAGTCGCGGTAGGCACGTTCCATGGGCGCATCGGCACTGTAGCCCATGCCCCCGTAGATCTGCACGCCTTCATCCACCACGTAGTCGAGCGCCTCGCTGCCTGCCACTTTCAGGATGGCGGCCTCGGGAGCGAACTGCTCCACGCCTTTCAGGATGGCTTTTTCTTTGTTCATGCCGCCTGCGACCAGCGCGTTAATGGCATCTTCAATATTTTGTGAAGCACGGAACAGGGCCGATTCCACGGCATACACACGTATGGCCTGCTCGGCCAGCTTGTACCGGATGGCCCCGTATTTGGCAATGGGCCTTCCGAACTGGTTCCTTTCATTGGCATATTGTACCGATTTGTCAATGGCCCGCTTGGCACCGCCCAGCGCAGCAGCGGCCAGCTTGATACGGCCTACATTCAGGATGTTCACGGCTATCTTGAACCCGTTCTGCCGCTCACTTAAAAGATTTTCCACGGGAACTTTGCAGTCGTTAAAGAACACCTGGCGGGTGGAGCTGCCCTTGATGCCCATTTTATGTTCTTCGGGATTCAGGGTAATGCCACCAAAATTCTTCTCTACAATAAATGCAGAAAGGTTTTCATCGTTGTCGATCTTGGCAAACACGATGAACACATCCGCAAATCCCCCGTTGGTGATCCACATTTTTTGTCCGTTCAGGACATACTGTTTGCTATCGGCAGAAAGCACAGCTTTGGTCTTCCCGGAATTGGCATCGGACCCGCTCCCGGGCTCCGTCAGGCAGTAGCAGGCCTTCCATTTTCCGCTGGCCAGGTTGGGCAGATACTTTGTCTTTTGTGCTTCGTTGCCGTAGTATAATATAGGAAGGGTGCCGATACCGGTATGCGCGGCAAGAGATACTGCAAATGAATGTCCGCCCCCGATGGCTTCGGTGGAGAGCATGCCCGTGACAAAATCCTTTTCAAATCCACCGTACTGTTCGGGAACGTTCAGCCCGAGCAGCCCGAGCTCGGCAGCTTTATCCAGCAGCTTGATGGAGATGTTGTCTTCCTGCCTGTCGATCTTATCCAGGTTAGGCCATACTTCCTGCGCCAGGAAATCGATGCATGTCTGGTAGATCATCTGCTGCTCCTCGGTCATCTGCTCGCGGATGAATATATCCTGGGCGTTCGTGTCCTTGACCAGGAATTCTCCGCCTTTTAAAGCGCTTGTCTTTGCTTCTATGCTCATATTAAATTTTCTTAGCGTCTTTGCGCCTTTGCGGTAAGACTTTTTCACCGCTAAGACCTGCCTGACGGCAGGCAGGCGCTAAGGCGCAAAGGTTAGTTCAGTAGTTCAAATATACCGGCCGCACCCTGCCCCGTGCCCACGCACATCGTAACCATACCATACTTTTTCTTTCTCCTGCGAAGCTCGTTGAAGATCTGCACGCTCAGCTTGGCCCCGCTGCATCCCAACGGGTGGCCCAGCGCGATGGCTCCACCGTTCACGTTCACGATATCCGGGTTTAACTTCAGCTCCCTCATCACGGCCAGGCTTTGCGATGCGAATGCCTCGTTCAGTTCTACGAGGTCCACCTGGTCCTGTTTCATCCCGGCCAGCTTTAATGCCTTGGGGATAGCTGCCACGGGGCCGATGCCCATGATACGCGGGGGAACGCCTGCCGCGGCAAACGATACGAGCCGTGCAATGGGCTTGAGGTTGTTCGCTTTCATGAATTTCTCGCTCACTACCATCACGAAGGCAGCTCCATCGCTGGTCTGCGATGAGTTTCCTGCAGTCACTACCCCGTTTGCAGCGAACACGGGCTTGAGCTTGCTCAGCGCATCCATGTTCGTGTCCGAGCGGGCGCCTTCATCGGTGTCTACAACAAATTCCCTAGTTTTTTTCTTCTCGGTCTCGTCCAGGTAGCTCTCCGTGATCTTAACGGGAACGATCTCTTCCCTGAACTTCCCTTCGCTGATCGCTTTCACGGCCTTCTGGTGCGAGGCCAGGGCGAACTTGTCCTGGTCTTCGCGGGTTACCTTATATTCTTTTGCAACTGCTTCTGCCGTAAGGCCCATCCCCCAGTAATAATCGGGATGGGTTTTGGCTACTTCGTAGTTTGGTACAATGCGCCATCCACCCATGGGGATGAGGCTCATGCTTTCGGCACCCCCTGCAATAATGCAGTCGGCCAAGCCGGAATGTATCTTGGAAGAGGCGATGGCGATGGTCTCCAGCCCGCTGGCGCAGTACCTGTTTACCGTCATGCCGGGCACTTTATCGGTGTTCAGCGAAAGCAGGGAAATGAGCCGGCCCATGTTCAGGCCCTGTTCGGCCTCGGGCATGGCATTACCTACGATCACATCGTCCACCTGCTCGGAGTTCACATTCGGAACGCTCTTCATCAGGTGGCGGATTACTTCGGCAGCCATATCATCGGTGCGGGTAAAACGAAACCCGCCCTTGTTGGCCTTGCCAACTGCGCTGCGGAAAGCGGCTACGATGTATGCATCCATGTGAGAGAGATTTCTGGCGCAAAGATACGGATTTTGTGCCCTTTGTGTTCCCCTCGGTTCCCCGGGATAGGGGAAAAAATGTTTGCAATATTTTCCCGTCTTACATTGGGTTTCCCGGAAGGGCTGGGATCGGTCCTGAGATTACGGTGCTCAAAGAAACCGTGACCGCATCAGAGCTTGTACACGATGGCGTTCGATACGCTGAAATAAAAGTTGTCGATCGGCACCACGGGCCGGGTGTCGTACACGCTGGAGAAATTAAAGTCGAAAGAAAGATGCTTGGTGATGTTCACACTCCACTTCAGCGAGTTTGCAATGCGGGGGTATTTATAGAATGCATCGGGCCGCATTTGCACAAATGTGGTGAAGAACATATCGCTGTGATCGCCCACCTTCCACTCGAACTTGATGTAGCTGTTCGATTTGATGTACTCTACCTTCACACCGCTGCCATCTTTTGGTATTTTCGATGAATCGGCTGCCACGTAGTTCCACTGCTCCTGCTCGTACATGACTCCCGTGGCGATAATGAAGTTCAACTTCGGGTGCAGGTAATTGTTCCAGCGCAGGTTCGCTCCGGCAAGTTGGCGGTGCTCGATCCCCCGCTGCGTGTCCCACTGGTACTGGCCGAACATCTCCGGGTGGATGAAGTTCTTGTAATCGTGCCGGAAGCGCAGGTGAAGGAAGCCGGTGTTCAGGATATCGCTCGGTCCGTTGTAGGTGAACCGCTGGCTGGAAGAGAAGATGTACAGCTCCTTGTATTTCTGCAGCGACAGGTCGAGCGTGTTCGTGGCATCGTACACGGTCTTCTTCTGTTTGTCTATTTCCAGTCCTGACCCGAAGTTGAGACTGAACACGCCTTTGTGCACGTATTCGCTCGTGTCCACCTTGTCGATGTTCAGGATCTGCGCATGCATCCCGGCAGGGAAAAGCATTAGCAACGGTGCAAGAAGATGGAGTAATGGGCTGTTGGGCATTGTCAAAATTAGGAGTTTTCGATAGAGAAACTAAAATTCCACCCTGTACCCACCATAAGGAAAAAGCCCCAGCTGGTACTCCGTTATGATCTGCTGCTTGCTCGAATCGTAGATCTGCCTCAATATGTTCTTATGGTTGAAGATGTTCTCAATGTGCACAAAAATATAATGTGAAGCTTTTTTGGAATTGATGCGGTACGAGACCTTGAAATCGATCTTCTGGTAGTCGGAAAATTTTTTGCTCCAGGCCAGCGAATCCACGTAAACGGTTTGTTTCAGCGAATCCGATCTTGCGAGGTCGATGGGCGTATAGCGGTTGCCCCCCGCAAAGGTGGCGCGCACGTCAAAAGCAATGAATTTATTTTTTTTGCCGACCGGGATCTCGATCCCGCCCAGAATATTCCATACGTAATCTCCGCTGAAGGCAGAGCTGTGTAGTATCCCATCGCTTCCTTTATATTTAGATTGGTAAAGCGAAAGTGAGTTCAGGAAATAAAATCCTTTGGAGAAAAATTTCTCGAAGGTGAGCTCTGTGCCATAGTTCATCCCCGTGCCTTTGTTTATGAGCGAATCCTTCAGCGGCAGTCCTTCCAGGTCGTTGCCTACATTGACCAGGGAGAACGAAGAGCTGGTTCGCTCTACGGGAATATTGTAGAGCGATTGGTAATAGCCCTCGACCTTCAGCCTGTAGTCTTTCGCAAAGTTGAAGTCATAGCCCAGCACATAGTGCACGCTTCGCTGCAGGTCGAGGTCCTTATTGGTGCGCGTATACACGGCCGTAGCCGAATCGTACGTCTGCAAAAAGTAGTAGATGAGGGGAGAGGTCTGGCTGTGCATGCCCACCGCTGCGCTCAGCGAATGTTTGGGCAGGAATTGCCATCTAATGCCCGTGCGCGGCTCAAGCGAAGAAGTGTTGTTCAGTAAAAAGTTCTGGTAGCAGAGGCCGTTGTTCAGCGTAAGTTTGTCGGTAGCGCGGAACTGCCAGTGCAGGAAGACCTCCGCCAGGCCCGCATTGTCCGTTTCTTTCAGCTGGTCCACGTAGTGCTTGTAATCGCGGTCGTAGTAAAAGGAATGGTAATCGAAGTACATCTGCTTGTAGATCGCTCCTGCCTTTAGTAAATGATGCGCGCTGATCTTGTCGGTGAGATAGTATGATGCGGTGATATTGTGATCATCCGAATGGTTCTGGAACGAGCGGAAAGGAGCTTTCGTTTTCGAAAGCGTATCCAGGTCGATCGTGAATCGTGTTCCTGAAAAAGAAATGCTGGTCTTGCCTGAAACTTTATCGTTGAAGAAATGCGTGTGCGTAATGCCGGCCGCGCCCATCTTTGAGCCGAACACCAGGTCCTCGCCCTTGTCGGTGAATTGCCAGTCGGTGGAATCTTTTTCCGAATCGAGCAGGGAGATGATGGAGACACCTCCAATCCCCCATAATGCAATGCTCCCTTTCTTTGTGGGAAAATAATATTTCATGCACAGGTCGGTGTATTTCGGTATGGCCGAAACTCCGAACGAGATACCCGCCAGTTTGAACAGCTCGAGGGTAGAGTAGCGGTAATTAATAAGGTATGAACTTCCGTTCTTCTTATTGAACGGCCCTTCCGCGCCAAACTCCAGCCCGTTAAATCCCACCTGCGCAGTGTATTCGCGCTTTTCATTGTTGCCTTTGCGCAGGTGTATATCGAACACGGCCGCCATCTTGTTGCCGTACTCTGCCGGGAATGCACCGGTCAGGAAATCTGAAGCGTCCAGCAGGTTGTTGTTCAAAATGCTCACCGGGCCGCCCGTTGCGCCCTGCGAGGCGAAGTGGTTGGGGTTCGGAATGTCCACCCCTTCGAGCCGCCACAGCACGCCCAGCGGGGAATTCCCTCTTACGATGATATCGTTGCGCGCATCATTACCTGTGGCCACGCCCGCATAGGCTGATACCATCTTGCTCGGGTCGCCCCGGCTGCCCGCATAGCGGTCGGTTTCTTCGGAAAGAAAATTACGCGAGCTGTTGGTCACCAGGTCGTTGTTGGCCTTGGTCTTGTCGCGCTCCAGCACGATCTCCACTTGCTGTTTGTTCACGATCTTTTCGTGCAGTTCTACTGTCATCACTACCTCCTTGCCGGAAGTAACAATGATGTTGCTGAGTACGGTGGGCTCGAAGCCTGTTGAAACAACTTTAAGCGTATAGCGCCCTACCGGCACCTTTTCGATCCGGAACACTCCATCCTCGTTGCCCGATGTTTTAAAGGCGGTATCGCTGCCCGTTAGAAGAACAAAGGCCATGGGTATGGGCGATTTGCTGTCGGCATCCAGCACGGAGCCCCGGAAGGTTTGGGTGCGGGTTTGGGCAGCAGCCTGGAGACACAGCGCAATGAAAAGGAAAGCGATCTTTTTCACCGTTGCAAAGGTAACAAAGAGGGTATGCTTTTCGACCGGTGCGCCCGGAATCCCCAAACCATTCAAATCTGTTCAAAAAATAGGGCTTTAAAAATTTGTCTTTTAAGGAGATACTGTTATATTTGCAAGTCATTTCAACTTACTAACAAACCCAAATCCATCACCATGAAAAAAGTAGTACTCACTGTTTCCGCTGTGGCGGTTTCGCTCCTGGCGACCGCGCAGTGCCCGTGGTTCTGCCTGCTTGAGCAATTCACCCAGGCCAGCTGCGGACCTTGTGCCGGACAAAACCCCGGTTTCAAGACCAACGTGCTTACGCCTAACCCGGTTAAGGTGCGGCATATCGCTTATCATTCGTCCTGGCCTGGAGTAGATCCCATGTATTCGTTCAATACGGGCCTCAGCCAGCAGCGCGTGTCGTTCTATGGCGTAACGGGCGTTCCGTACGTGGTGGAGAACGGAAACCAGAAAACAGGTTCTCCCAGTTCTTACACGCAAAAAGATGTGGACAACACCTGGGCGCAGTCGAGCCCCGTCAAGATCTGGTGCACTACGGTTGATAATGGCACCAACGTGGACGTGACCGTGAATATCAAATCGGTGGGCAATCCCCCGGCCGGAGCATACAAGCTGTACGTAGCCCTGGTAGAGCGGAACGTGCAATACAGCTCGCCTCCCGGCAGCAATGGAGAGACCTATTTCCCCAACGTAGCACGCGTGATGATCAGCGGGAACCCGCAAACGCTTCCGAACGGGAACGCAAACGGGGTGACGGTAACGCTTCCTTCTATCGGCAACACCATAACCATGGGCCCTTATAACTACCTCAAGAGCTGGGCCATCTTCAATGCCAGCGAGCTTGGTGCAGTGGCCTTCATACAGGAGAACACCAGTAAAAAAGTGATCCAGAGTGGTGCAACATTCGACCCGGTGATCAACGAAACGATGACCTCACCTTCGCCCATCGTGAAGAACGGTGTTACTGCGCAAACCTTCAACTTCACTTCGGGCAACAGCGGTGCATCGTCCGAGACGTTCACCTACACACTTACCAGCGTGGCCCCCGTCAATTGGAGCGCGAACTTTATGGTGAACAGCAACACGTATGCTTCCACCGCAACGGTGACCGTTAACAGCAACACGGCCCTGCCCACTTCCATTACGGTAACTCCGGGCTCTACGCCTGCTATCGGTAAGTTCACCCTTACCATGCAGAGCCAGACCAACCCGCAGGCTCCGCCCATGACGCAGACCGTTTACGTGATCTCGGGCATCACCGATATCATCGTGAACAATGCGAACGGGCTGGGCAACGGCAACGCAGGCGATGCCTCCAACTGGCAGAACGTGTACGTGACCGGCATGAACGCTGCGAACTGCACCACCTACGCCATTACCGATCACAACGTGATCGCACAGGCGATTACCGATGGAGCGATGAACGGAGTGGTGGCATTGTATTTCAACGTGGGATGGACTTTCCCCGCATTTAACGACAACCTGGTGGCACAGCTTACTTCATACATGAATTCCGGAGGTGACCTGTTCATATCGGGCCAGGACATCGGCTGGGACGTTTGGACGACCGCAGGCAATGGCGGCCATGCCACCCCCCAGACCCAGGCGTTCTACACGAACTACCTGAACTCGAACTGGCTGAATGACGGAAGCACGGCAAATACCCCGATGATAGCCAACAGTGCAGATGCCATATTCGGAACCACCCCGCAAACGGCCGGCAACATCAACTACTACGGCCTCACCAACGGCAACCCGAACTATTTCCCCGATGAGCTCAGCCCGGCAGGCGTGGGCACTCCCTGCTTCTATTTCGTGAACAACACCAAGAATGCAGGCATGCGCGCAACCAACGGAACCTATAAAATGGTTTACGTTACGTTGGGCATCGAGCAGATGACCACCGCTTCGGTTGGCGATGAGATCCTGAAGCGCTCCTACAACTGGTTCCATGGGATCACGGGAACGCAGGAACTGGATAAGGCTGTTCTCGGCCTCAGCCAGAACTACCCGAACCCGTCTGATAACCTGACCCGGATCGATCTCAACCTGACCAGGGATGGGCTCTTCCGCGTAATGGACCTGACCGGCAGGGTGCTGCTCGAGCAGAAAGTGGCGAAAGACACCAGGCAGATCGATGTGACCACCCTTAATCTCGCATCGGGCTTGTATGTGTACAGCATCAACGATGGAACGAACGTTTCCACCCGTAAGATGCAGGTTTCGCACTAAGTTGATCTGACATTTTTCCGCGAAAGCGTCCTGGCTGCAACGTCAGGACGCTTTTGTTTTAGAATCTGCCCGAAGGTTTTTTAAATTCGTTTCTTTGTAAAAAAATCAGTGGGCTTCTGGAACGATATGGGCACCGGGTTCCGCACCTATTTCAGGGCGGTGACTTTTATCTTTGAAAAAGGATTATGGTGGACGCTCTTCGTGCCCCTGGTGCTGAACATTGCACTTTTGTTTGCGGGGATATCCCTGGCCGGTGTACTGGCCGAACCGATCAAGGAGAAGATCATGGAGCTAACGGGTCTGGGCGCTGCCCTTCCTGCTCTTTCACATTACCTGGGGAACCTGGTGTCGGGGCTCCTGGGAATTTTTCTGAACATCGCATTCTTCTTCCTGTTCGCATACATCGGTGGATACCTTGTCCTTATCATTCTTTCTCCTCTTTTTGCATGGCTTTCGTGCAGAACCGATGAGATCATTACCGGCCGTAAGCTCCCCTTTGACCTCAGGCAATATTTCATCGATATCCTGCGGGGCATACTCATCGTATTGCGGAACCTGGTCATACAGACCTTCTGGATGATCGTCCTCTTCTTCATCGGCTTTATACCCGTGATCGGCTGGCTGGGCGGCATCGTGCTGTTCTTCATCAATGCGTACTTCTACGGGTTCTCCTTTCTTGATTACACCAGCGAACGAAGGAAGATGAGCATCGGCCGGAGCGTGCACTTTGTGCGTACACACAGGGGCCTGGCCATAGCCAACGGAACGGTCTTCTCCCTTACCCGCATGATCCCTTTCTTCGGCATTATGCTCTCGGGCTTTGCCGGCATTGTGGCAACGGTTGGGGCCACGCTGGCATTCATCGAATCGGAAAAGACGAGCTGATGGACATCATTAAGATATCGGCCGTTTCGTACCTCAACGCCCGCCCGTTCATTTACGGGCTGCAGCATTCCGGGCTGAAGGGATACGAGCTTTCGCTCGATACGCCAGTGGTATGCGCGCAAAAGCTGTTGAGCGGCACGGTCAACCTGGGGTTGGTGCCGGTAGCCGTGATACCGCAAATGAAAGAGCACCATATTGTTTCCGATTATTGCATCGGTGCCGATGGCGATGTTTCTTCCGTGATGCTGTTCAGCCAGGTGCCGCTGCCGGAGATCCGGGCTGTGCTGCTCGACAATCAGTCGCTCACATCCGTGCAGCTTACGCGCATCCTTGCAAAAAAGCTTTGGAAGGTAACACCCCAATGGATCGATGCGCGGGAAGGATACGAAAGTCGCATTGAGGGCAGCACGGCCGGTGTGGTTATCGGTGACCGGGCACTTTTCATGCAGCACCGTTTTCCATTTGCCTGCGACCTTTCGGGCGAGTGGAAGAGGCTCACCGGTCTCCCGTTCGTGTTTGCGTGCTGGGTTTCCGGGAAAAAGCTGCCGGCCGGGTTCGAGCGCAGCTTTTCAGGGGCTATGCTGCAGGGGATCACATCGATCGACCGTGTGGTAAAAGAGATACCCGCAAAGGATTACCCGGATGTGAACATTGCGTCCTACCTGGGAGATCGCATCAGCTATATCCTGGATGCGCCAAAGCGCGAAGCGCTGGAACTCTTCCTCGGCATGATGCAGGAAGAGCAGGGGTAGCATTTTTGTTTGGATAGTTTTATGAATAATCATACATTTGTTTTTTGTTAAAACCGCTCTGTTATGATGAAAAGAACATTCCATTTTTCCGCTCTTACCGTGCTGTTGCTTTCTTCTCTTTTTTCTGCAGCGCAAACCGTTCTGGAGAAGACCGAAGACAAGGTGAAACGCTTCAATGCCCGCCAGGCCTACCTGCGTGGCGATTACACCAAGGCCCTCAACTTATATAAAGAGGTGGCGCAGAACCGCCAGGACGATGCCGGGATCAGCTATAGCATTGGCGAATGTTACTACGCCATGGAAAACTACGAATCGGCCCTCGAATACCTCGAGAAAGCAAAGAACAAGGATGATAAGTGCAGCCCCGACCTGTACCTCACTATGGGCAAATCGTACCACAACATGGGCGAGATCGACAAAGCGCTGGACGCGCTCACCAAGTACCGCGCTACCGTTACCGATAAGCAGGCTCAAAGCTACAGCGGCACCAGCGATGAGTACGATATCGATTGCTACATCGCCCAGTGCAAGGTGGCCAAGGACCTGATGGCGCATGCGGCCGATGTTACGATCATGAACCTCGGAGAAAAGATCAATTCCTCCTTCGAAGATAAGGGCCCGTGCATTTCAGCCGATGGTAAAACGCTCGTATTCACCTCGCGCAGGCCGGAGGGAAAGGACCCGAAGGTGGACCGCGAAGGAGATTTTAAATATTTTGAGAATATTTATGTGTCCCAGTGGGACGACCAGGCAAAAGAATGGTTGGATGCGGAACCGGTGAAAGGCTCGGTCAACACCGAGGACGGGTACAATGCCTGCACCAGCATCTCCCCCGATGGAAAGCAGATCTTCATTTACAAGAACAATCCAAACGAGGGCAGGGGAGGTGAGATATTTGTCTCCAAGGTCACCGCTTCCGGAAAGTGGGGCGCTCCCAAAACATTGGGCAAGCCGGTAAACACTTCTTACTACGAAGATGCTGCGTGCGTCTCGGCCGATGGAAAATATCTTTTCTTTGTGAGCGAAAGGACCGGTGGGTATGGCAAGGCCGACATCTACATGAGCACGCGCGTGAGCAAGGATTTCTGGAGCGAGCCGGTGAACCTCGGACCCGAGGTAAACAGCAAGTACGATGAGAACGGCTTGTTCCTGTTCCCCGATGGCAAGACCCTTTTCTTCAGCTCCAACCGTCCCGAGTCGATGGGCTCCTACGATGTGTTTATGACCAAAATGGTGAACGGCAAATGGACCAAGCCGGTGAACCTCGGCTACCCCATCAATGGCGTGGGCAAGGATACCAAGTTCGTTCTTTCAACCGATAACCAGACCGCATACATTGCATCCTACCGCAAGGACGGATTTGGCGAGCGCGATATCTACAAGGTAGACATGACGCGGTATCCCGTCATGGGAGGAGATGTGAAGAACAGCCCCGAGAACACGCTCTCTATTCTGAAGGGCACGCTTTCCGGGGAGGATGACGGCAAAGCGGTGGAGACCGAAGTGACCGTGAAGGACAAGGCTACGGGAGAAACCGTTGCAACCGCCAGCTCCAACACCGATGGCGAATATTTCTTTACGCTGAAAGGCGACAAGACCTACCTGGTTGTGGTCAATGCCAAAGGCTTCCAGGGCGTATCCGAAGAAGTAATGCTCCCCCTCGATAAGAAAGGAACCTATACGCTGGTGAAGAATATTGCAATGAAAAAAGCGAAGTGACCGGAAGGCATCAAATAAAAAAGGGATGAAAATTTTTCATCCCTTTTTTATTTCAATGTCAAAAACCACCGTCTTTGACGGTGGTGATGTACGTATCAGCAATGCTGTAAAAAAGGTATTTTAGCCGTATGGCAAAATACCGTAAACTCACTCACACCGT
>JACXTT010011714.1_pt1 | contig 11711 bp, 7 predicted proteins | sample 9270951 | NCBI WGS metagenome assembly JACXTT01 (sample SAMN15532306, study PRJNA645909) | rock metagenome | isolation source: weathered quartz diorite | place: Puerto Rico | collected 2017-06-21 | reverse complement strand
ACGACGCCCTGCGTCGTGGTGAGCTCATTCAACAGCGCTGATTTGGTTACGCTGAATTCCATGGATTGGCTTTCCTCGCGTACGGTTCCGGTTGCCGTCATTTCGCAAGAACCTTTCTTGGGGACACAAGAGTACTGGCCGCTACTTTACTCGCTTTTTGTGCTGCTGAAAAGGCCGCCGCAGGATCGCACGCTGTGGAAATTTCTTTGTGCTGTGAATTGGCGACGAAGCACCAAAAACTTTCACAAGCACGATCAAGCAACAAGAGAAGTTGCTTTTTTGAACTTAAAAACGCGAGTGAACCTTGTTGTTGTGATGAACATTGTGAATTTGTGGAAAGCTGCGATAAAGGGAACTGACGAAAGGGTTTCACGAGAACTGGATGAAGTCAGGCGATTGTGAAAACTTTGGAAAAGCCCGTCAGCCGGGACGGTGTCGCGAGAAAAAATAAATTTCCATCCACACTCATCAACAGGAAATCCTCGCACGTTCCAAAACTTTTTCAGAGGAAGGAAGACTTTAGATCCGCGTGAGAATCATGACTCCGCTTGACCACGATAATGAAACGGAACGGAACTCGGCGAGGCTGGCGAGTTTGCCGATAAGTTCGTGCACTTTTGGCGGGTGATCGCCCGGCCAGTTTTCCTGGGGTAACAGGTCGTCCACGACGTAGAATCCACCGTTTCGCACGAGGGCAAGAGCTGCATCCAAATGAAAAAATTTTCCTGGCATCGCGTCGGCGAAAACCAAATCGAACGAACGCGGTGGCTGAGTTTGCAAGAACACTGCCGCATCACACGTAACAACTTCCAGACGCGCGTCTCCCGCGAACGCCTCCCGCGCCACTTGCTGGTATTCCTCACTTACATCCACAGTGGTCAGCTTCGATGCTTCGTCCATTCCATGCAGCAACCACGTTGTGCCCACGCCAGTGCCGGTGCCGAGCTCGAGAAACCGACCGCCTTTTTTCGACACTGCGAGCGCGCGCAGCAAGGCACCAACACTGTCTTCACAAGCCATGTTGAATCCGAGCGCCCGCGTTTTTTCAATTATGAGAGGAAGTTGCGGCGGAGCGATGATGGAGCCGAGTTCAGACATACCGAAACGATGCCGGCTTGGCTCTACTGCAGGGCGTCCATAAGACGCGTTATGGTGCGGTTCAAATCCTTGTCGGAGCGGCGCATCTCTTCAATCTTGTTGATGGAGTGCAGCACGGTGGTGTGATGCTTTCCGCCAAATTGACGGCCGATTTCAGGCAGCGAAGCGGTAGTGAGCTGCTTCACAATGTACATCGCGACTTGCCGGGGAAAGGCGATGGCGCGCGTGTTGCTGCGCATCTTCAGGTCCTGTTCGCGCAAATTGAAATGTTCGCTGACGCGCTTCTGGATGAGATCGATCGTGACACGTTTTTCCTGTGACGCGATGATGTTGCGGAGGACCTGCTGTGCGGTGGCAAGGGAAATCGCCGCGCCTGTCAGCGACGCGTATGCCATCAAGCGAGTCAACGCACCTTCGAGCTCGCGGACATTGGACTTAATTGCTCGCGCGATGTACTCAGCAACTTCATCTGGCAGCGTTAAGCGGTCGTTTTCGGCCTTCTTCTGCAAAATCGCAATTTTCGTCTCAAGATCCGGCGGCTGAATGTCCGCGATCAGGCCCCATTCGAAGCGGGAACGCAGCCGTTCTTCGATCGAATTGATGTCTTTCGGCAGGCAATCGGACGAAATGACAATCTGCTTGCCCTGTTCGTAAAGCGCATTGAACGTGTGAAAAAACTCTTCCTGTGTGCGTTCTTTGCCGGCGATGAATTGAATGTCGTCCACCAGCAGCACGTCCACGGTGTGGAAGCGGTCGCGGAAGGAGATCATCTTGTCAAAGCGCAGCGAGTTGATGACTTCGATCGTGAATTTTTCCGCGCTGATGTAGCACAGACGGGCCGCCGCGTTGCGCTTTTTGATCACATGCCCAATGGCGTGCATCAAGTGGGTCTTGCCCATGCCCACGCCGCCGTAAAGAAAAAGTGGGTTGTAGGCCTTAGAAGGTTGCTCGGCCACGGCGCGCGAAGCGGCGTGTGCAAATTCGTTCGATTTTCCGACGACGAACGTGTCGAACGTATAGCGCGACTGCAGTTGGTTGTCGCTGCTTTCGAAATCCAGCTTCGATTGCTTCACAGGAGCTGCCGCGGGGGCCGGAGACGTCTCTTCTTCGGTGCAAACATACTGCACTTTCAAACTCGGCATCCCCAACTCATGAAAAACCGCCCGGATGATCTCGCCGTAAGTCCGTGTGAGCACTTGCCGGAAAACCACGGTTGGAATCTGGACGAAAATCGTCTCGCCTTCCGTGCGATTCAGGCGCGTTGGGGCGAACCAAGTTGTGAATGTGTTGAGGCTAACTCTCGTTTTCACCCGTTCCAGAAACTTATCCCACATCCCGGCGATGTCCCGATCCTTGGCAATATGCGTCGCAGTCGTCATTAGGCAAAAAATCCGTGTCCTGGCTATTTCCACAAGTGTGGATTTCCTGTGGAAAGCGATTCCCCAGCGTTCTTTCCGATGGCTTTCGGGTTTTCCCGCGCCCTATTGTGCCTGTGGCCCCTGATGCCCAGCGCGCGGTGGTCCCGACGTTGTTGGCCCGCTTGCCGCTGCTTTTGGACAGCGCGGGATTGTCTCCGATTGGCGTTTGATGGGCAAGCGAAAAGTGTGCGAAGACCTAGCGGGGCTTGCACATTACATTCACAACTTTTCCACAAGCACCAAAATTGTGCAAATTCGCTCTCGCGCGTACTCCAGGCTATTCATTTTGACGGCGATACGCAAATTCTCAAATTTTTCTTTCAAAAGGAAACTATTTGAAACATAAGCGGGCGAGATTTCTGCCTGTGGAAAAGAGTTCAAAAACAAAAAATCAAAATTTCACTTCAGCGGCTCGCAGGACGATCAAATTCGTAAATTCCAATGGGGTCGCCACCGATGATCAACCTGTCTTGCAAAACCAAAATCACATTTGCTTCGAGCCGCGCGCTGTCCGGCGTATAAATCAAATAGGTGGCGCGGCGGTTTCCTTCCTTGTCAAAGCGCAGCAGCGTGTCACCCATCGCCATCCAAACTTCGCCGGACTCTTTATCCACGCCAATGGCCGTCAAGACTCGTTTGAAGACTGGCGGATCACCGCGCCGCTCCTGCCGTTCGATTTCGCGGCGCAGCGCCTGCGCTTCTGGCATCGCATCCAGCGCTGTGTAGCGCACCTCCTGCTTCGCATAGCCGAAGCGGTCAAACTGCCGCACCGTCGGCTCCGGAAAATAGTTGAACCCGTAATAGAGGTGCGCCTGCGCGTCCGTCGCCAACTCGCCGATATTCAGAAAACGGTTCAACTCCTTGCGTTCCGTAAGCGTGTCCAGGTCGCCAAACTCACGCACGCGGCGCCCATTCCTATCAAACACCACCACCAGCGATGGATCGCGAAATGTTGCGACCGCTACTTCACCGTCCGGCAACGCCGCCACGGAAACTGGCGCATTGACCGGAATAGTTTTGAGGTTGCGGCCCTCTTTTGCATAAATCTGAATCGCGTTTGCGCCGCGATCGGCAATGTAAATGGTGCCGTCGGCATCCACGTCACAGTCTTCGCCAAATTGGGTCAGCACTTCGCCAGTTTTGCGCAATTCCTCGAGCGCCGCGGGCTGCAAGCCCGCCGACTGCTTCATCGCAAGAAGCTTCTTGCCTTCGGGAGAAAAAACGATCAAGCCGGGATTCGGGGAAGCGAGCACGTAGAACTTGCCGTCCGCGCCATGACGAACCGCTTTCAATCCGGGGCCGATCGGCGCATAGACGCGCCGCTTCGCTACAAGCTCTCCATCCACCTGAGCCGCAGCGCCGCACGCCGCGCTCAATACCAGACACAACACCGCAATCGCTCTCAAGGCCTAGTCCAACCCTTCTTTCCGTCTCTCGATGTTTCTTCAGATTATCTCTATTGTTTTCAGGTTGCTTCGCGGTTTGATCCCTTGTTGCCCAGTGTGCTCAATCCATTCTGAGCCTCAACCGCGCTATCGACTTTGCCTGCAGTCGGCCCCCCGAATTGCGTGCGCCCGTCTCATCCGCCTCAATCAGCACACAATTCATTTGTACATTGCCCTGGGCCACTTCGAAGCGTGCGGGCATTCCGTCCAGAAATTTCTTCACGATGCCGGCACGATCCATCCCAATTACGCCGTCGTGCGGCCCGGTCATGCCGACGTCCGTGATATATGCCGTGCCTCCTGGCAGTACGCGCTCGTCCGCCGTAACCACGTGCGTATGAGTACCGACAACCGCCGTGACCCGGCCATCCAGATACCAACCGAATGCAATTTTCTCGCTGGTCGTTTCCGCGTGCATATCCACCAGCACAAAGCTCACGTCCTGCGGCAACTTCGCCAGCAACTCGTCTGTCTTTCGAAACGGATCGTCGTTCGCCGGCAAAAAAACGCGTCCTTGCACGTTGATGACGGCGTATTTCACGCCGTTGCGCGCCGTTCCCACGTAGGTACCGCAGCCTGGATTGTGGTCGGGAAAATTTGCCGGCCGCAGCAGCCGCGGTTCGTGCGGCATGAATTCCAGAATCTCGCGCTTATCCCAACTGTGATTTCCGCCACTCAACACGTCAATGCCGTAGCCAAACAACTCCTCCGCAATGCGCGGCGTAATTCCAAATCCCGCGGCGGAGTTCTCGCCATTCGCGATCACCAGGTCAATGTGCTGGTTGGAAATAATATCCGGGAGGCGTTCGCGAACGATCTCGCGGCCGGGCGAACCCACAATGTCACCAACAAAGAGTGTGCGCATGGAAGAAGTGATCGGTTATAAGTTCTAAGTTTTAAGTCGTAAGTCAAAACCAGCTGAACGGACGCGCTTAGCACTTTTTCGATCAGCGCGTCACTGAGTCGCCCCGCCTAAAAATCCCGCGAGGCAACTCCGCAAATCCAATCGTTCAATGATCTGGCGGCACGGTTGTTTGACTCAAAACTTAAAACTTACAACTGAAAACTAAAATGGAGCAGACTGCTGGGCCGTGGGGAGCTAGGCCGTGAACCTCTGAACAAGGTGGGCACCACGAGCCAACCGTTAGGCTTTCCTGCCCCGCTCGCGCGTCGCGTCTTTGTCACCTCAGGGTTTGTAAGTACAAACCCTGAAACCCGCAACGCGCCGGCGGGACAGGCCGTGCACACAGGCTGTCTATCCGCAGCGCCTCAGAGATTCTGCATTGGTTCAAACAGCTTTCGCGCCCTCACCTGCTTCGAAGTACCGCTCCGCTCCCATTCTATCCTTTGCCCGGAAGCCGCGTCCAACCGAGCAGGCAAATGCGCAAACTACATCCAAGAATTCTTCGCCTGAATTTCGACTGCGGCGCTAGAATCGTTCCGGCCTTCCTGGAGCCGCTCCAATGAAAACAGTTCTTTCTATCGCACTTTTTTCATTTTGCCTGCTCGCGCCTTCTTTGGCATGCTCTCGCCCCTCGCCGGCTTCGGACGATCACCTTGGCAAAGTGAATTTCTCCACCACCTGCGCGCCCACCGTCCAGCCGCTCGTCGAAAAAGGTGCCGCGCTGCTGCACTCCTTCCAATATATGCAGTCAGAAAATACTTTTACCGAGGCGGCAAAGCAGGATCCCAATTGCGCAATGGCGCATTGGGGTAAGGCCATGGCGCTCTATCACCAGCTTTGGGATTTTCCGGACAAGGGAAAACTGGATGAGGGCCGGAAAGAACTCGAAAAAGCGGGAAAGCAGAAGAATATTACGCCCCGCGAGAAGGGATTCGTGGATACCGCCGCGGTTTTCTTCCAAAAGAACAAGAGGCTCGATGAAAAGGCCCGCATTGCCGCTTACTCCGACGCAATGGAAAAGTGGTACACCACACTTCCGGGCGATGTCGAGGTTGGCAGTTTTTACGCGCTGTCGCTCGTTGCGCTCGCGGAGCAGGAAAACGCTACAAAGGCGCTCGAACTACGCCGAAAAGCAATTGGTGTGCTGAATCCACTCTTCGAACAGCATCCGGATCATCTAGGCGTCGCTCACTACTTGATTCACGCTGCCGACGAGCAAAGCCTTGCGCCGCTGGGACTCGCCGCTGCGCGGCGTTACGCCGCCATCGCGCCTGATTCGTCTCATGCGATTCACATGCCGTCACACATTTTTGTTCGCCTCGGCATGTGGCAGGACTCCATCACTTCGAATATCGCCGCGCAAGCCGCCGGAGCGCGCGCCGCCGAAGCGCATCAAGCGGAGTCGCACTACCAAACGCACGCCATGGATTTTCTGAACTATTCCTATCTGCAGAGCGGCCAGGAAGCGAAAGCGCAAGCCGTCATCACGGATGAGCATCACGTTGTGGGCGCGACCGACAAGTCGAAAGAAACGCACATGGCAGAGCTCAATGACCGCATGGTCATGGAGCTTCATCGGTGGAAGGAAGCTGCGAATCTGTCGGCGGAATTTACGTTTACTAAAACGGTCGCAGCCGCACGTTCAGGAGACCTAGGCGCCGCGCGCCCTGGACTTGCGCAACTCGAGGCAGAAGCGAAAAAGCACGCCGGCGAAAAGAAAGGCAATTACACGGGCGCTGCCGACAATCAAATCCAACTTCACGAAGCGGAAGCCTGGGTTATGTTCGCGGAAGGAAAAATCGAGGACGCGCTAAAGCGACTGCGCGCAGCCGCCGACACGGAAGACGCTCAGCGGCTCGATTCCTTCAACGTTTCCGCGCGCGAAATGCTTGCGGATATGCTCCTCGAAGCAAAGCTTCCCGCGGAAGCGCTCGCCGAATACAAAACCGCGCTCAAGAATGCGCCAAATCGGTTCAACTTGCTGGTCGGGGCCGGCCGCGCCGCAAACGCCGCGCGCCAGCCCGATGAAGCGCACACGTACTATTCGAAACTTCTCGAAATGTGCGGAAGCTCCGGCGACCGTCCCGAACTCGCCGAAGCCCGCACGCTTGCCGCGAAAAACTAACGCAGTCCGGCTTCTTATTTCACTTTGTTGTGCTGCGCGTTGCCGCCCCAGGCGTACCAACCGTCCGCGTCTTTGTTTCCTGTCTTGAGGCAGATCAATCGTCCATCCGCCGTTCCCGCATAGACATTGCCGTGCGCCAGTGCGGGCTGGAACGTCATCGGTGCCTTCAACGCGTAGTTGAAACCCACGCTGCCGTCGCTCTGCCGCATAGAAACAAGGTGCCCCGCTGCACCGGCAAGATACAGATACTCCGCACCGACAGCCGGGGGCGAAAAAACCTGTGAGCTTGCCGAAACATTGGGTCCAACGATCTCCGCGCGCCAGTTTTCTTTACCATCCTTGGCGCGCACAGCGTTTAAGTAACGCCCTTGCGAATTCATAATCTGACCGTTGTTCACCGCAGCGCGCGACCCCTGGTACGCCCATGCGCCGACCACGGAGCTAACTCCCACAGCTTCATTCGCAGCGGACAACTTTGCCGCAGGCGGAGCCGCGCCAAACCCGACCGAAGCATCAAGAGTTGTCACTTGCTGCCCGGAAAGTGCTACTCCGCCGCCGCTGTCCTTCTGGAGATACTCCGCCTTGTTGCTGGCAAGCATTTCCTCGTCGCGTTCCTTGCCTTGCTGCTTATCCTTACGCGTAATTCCTTCGTAGGAAGCGCTTCCACGCAATTCCTTTTTCGTCTGAATCACCTGGTCTTCATAAATCACGGGAGCGCTCGTGGACGCATCTTTCTTCGCCCAAATCACGTCTCCGTTTTCTGCATTCAGCGCGTAGGACGTCCCGTCGAACGTCGTAAAGTAAACCGTCCCGTCGGAGACAACAGGGGCGGTGATGACGTCGCCGGCAATCTGCTGCTGCCAGATGTGACGTCCCGTTTCCAAATCAAGCGCGAGCAATCGGTGGCTGCCCCCCGGAGTTGCGGGACGCGGATGGAATCTGTTTCGCCGCTCTTTTTGAGAAGTTTCCCGCTGGCCGCCCGGATACGCCATATAAAGAACGCCGTCGTCAATCGCGGGCTGGCTCATCAGCGGATCGCCCAGCCATTCCTGCCAGACAATTTCTCCTGTCTTTTCATCGACGACGATCAGCGTGCAGCTTTCCGTGTTGAACGCTACATAGCCATCTTCGACAACTGCGGCAGTCGGTCCGTCGTCGCCTGTCTGGATTTTCCAAATGATCCTTCCGGTTTCGGCGTCAATGGCATAAAACTCGTGCGACCCATAGCCTCCTCCGACGAACAACATGCCGTCTGCATAGGCAGGCGTGGCAATTGGCCTGCCTCCCGGCAGGCGCAGCACCCAACCGGAGCGTCCGTCCGGGGTGCGATAGCTGATTGCTTTCAACGCGGCCTGCGACGATGGTAAAGCAACGTCTGTCGCCGCACCCAAGTCCAGCTTCTGCAATTTGGGCTGGGGTTTTGCATCCGAAGGTTTGGTTTGCTCAGTCTTCTTTTGGGGCTTGTTCCCTTGAATTGAGCCCGGAGAAATGGCCAGTAAGACAAAGCTGGTGGTCGAAAAAAGCGTCAACGAAAGAAACCGGCGGAACTGTGCAGACATGGCATCTCCCAGCGCTGGATTTCCCCGCAAAGCAATGCGCTTAAGGACAGAACGATTCCACCGGAATTTCTTGCGTAGAACGTAGAAATAAGAAGGGCGAGAGACCGTAGCCTCTTGCCCCCCAATTGGTTTTTCTTCCTGTCCTAGAAGTGAAAGCCCAGTTCCGCCGAGTAGCTCCTCGGTGAAACGAAGTGCGTTCCGCTGAACGTCGACAGGAAGTTATAGAGCGCTTCTTTGTTCGTCAGGTTGATTACCGTGAACCGAAGGCTCCATTTGTAGCGGTCGCCGTGAAAAAGATTGTCGTGACCAACTGCGAGGTCAAATAGGTTGCGCGGTGTGATACGTGGCGGGTTCTTGTCGTCGTTTTCTGTGCCGTCGGCTGGAATTGAAATACGTGTGGCTCCCGTTCCAGTGGGACTAGCCCCGCAGCTCGCGCGATCGTTGCTCAAAGGAGACGTGAACGTCGCAAAGATTCGCTGACCGCTGGGTCCGGCGCAGAACAGACCAATCGCGGCCTGTTGGTCGCCGTCAAACGTCAACGCTGTCGCAAAATCCGGCACTGAACCGGCGACAAGGCCGCTGTCATAGCGCCAATTGAAGCCCACCCATGGTCCACGCTTCCAGGGCTGATATTGCAGGTGCGTCGTTTGGTTGAACTTTTCGTCGTGGTCGATGCGGAAGACCGATCCGCTTTGCCCGACGGTCACGCCAAGACCGCCAACTTGCGGCGGGAAGTAGCGCGCGGCGACACTCGACATCACGACCAGCGCGGTGAAGCCATGAAAATCCGGCACGCTGATGCGGAAGGCATACCCCGGAATTTTCGAGTTATGCCACACGATGGGGAAAGTGATCGGCGTGTTGCCGAGCACGCTGAAGTCGAAGGAGTTGTGCGTGTACTTCCAGATGTATTCGCCGTCAAAAACCAGATATTTTCCGAATGCCTGTTGCAATCCCGCGTGAAATTCATTACGGAAGCCTGCGGGGGAATTTGCCGGAACGCAAGGAATCAAAGCGGCAATTACGTCCACGTTGCAGCCGGTGGTGGCCACCACAAGGTTTTCGTTAAACGGTGTTTCGAGCGTTCGCGCGTAAGAAAGGCGCAGCACGGTGTTGCTCGGCTTGATGTTATAAGCGATTCCCAGCCGCGGCTGGATTTCACTTGCAGAAGAAAGTCCGCGGTACAAATCGCCGCGCAAGCCGAGATTGAACGACCAGCTTCCTTTGGTGATGGTGTCCTGCAGGTAGAGGCCAAGCTCCTTTACGTCCGTGTGGCCGTGAAAGAGGAACTGGCTGCCTCCGCGGGTCAAGTCGATCGGAAGCAGCGTCGCGCAGGGCGTGCCTGGGACAGCTGTGCTTGTGGTCGGATCGAAGCACGGAACGCCATTCGCATCCGTCGTGGAGGGCAAAAGATTCGGGTCGATGATTCCGAACTGGTTATTCTCGGTTAGAAACGTCTGCTGATAAACCGCACCCGCTTTGACGTTGTGAATGCCCTTCACGTAGGAAATGTCCGCGTGTACGCCGGTGTTTGTTAGCTGCCGATCCTGGGCAATCGTTTCGGAATTAATCGGCCCGAGGTCCGCGAACACGTTGTTGCTCGGGTAGTAGTTGTACTGATCGTGCCGCGCGTATCCTCCAAAATTGAACACCGCCGATGGCCCGATGGTGTGCGTCCACGAAGGAGCGATGTTGTAGGATTCGATCTTGGACTTTTGATCGGTGTCGCCCGCCGCGTTGCCGCTGACCGCGCTCAAATTGTCGAAAGTATTCGGCGTCTGGAACCACGAGCGCGAATACTGAAAATTCATGTGCAGTGCATCTTTTTGGCTCAGGTTGTAATCCACACGATCGAAGAAATTCTCTTCATTTCCTTTGTCGTGGAGTACGGTAAATTCCGGCGGATCAAGAAATCGTCCGCTGTTCAGGCCGCTCAGCGAAACGAAATTGCCCCACTTGTCGCCGCCGTAGGCCATGTTGAAGCCTGCCGTGGACGTTCCGAAGCTTCCGAAGGAGCCGGTTACGCTACCGGTCGGCTTGGTCACTCCCAATCCGGAGCGCGTCGTCACTTTAATCACGAGGCTCGTCTTGTCGCCGAATTCCGCCGGCGGCGCGCCGGAAATTACTTCGAGCGACTGAATCGAATCCGCCGGGATCTGATTGGAGAACACTTTGCTCGTCTGGTCCGTCACAGCTTGGCCGTCAATCGAAAACGCCGTCTGCGCGTGATCGCCGAGCGCGTGCATGTTTCCGTTCGAGTCTGCCGCAATTCCCGGTGAAACCAATGTCACCAGCGACGTAGCAGACGAAGACGCACTCTCGAGCGGCATTTTGTCGAACAACTCCCGGTCCACGTCCGTATGGAACGTCGATTCGTTTTCCACCAGATCCGTTCCGCTCGACTCCACGGTCACCGTCGTGGCGGCCGATGCTACTTTCAGCGTGACCGAAACAGATTGCGGCACGGCCGAGCGCACTTCCACATCCGTGGCGTTTGGCGCAAACCCGGTTGCTGACACCACGAGGTGATACGGATTGAACGGCACGTTCGCGAAGCGGAATTTTCCGTCCGAATCGGTAGTCGTGCTCCGGTCATAGTGGCTGACCGGATTGTGAATCTCCACCGTCGCGCTGGGCACTGCGCCGCCGGAAGAATCCTTTACCGTTCCCTCTAAAATTCCGGAAGACTGGGCACTTCCAAGTCCTGCAAACAAAAAGGCCAAAGCAAGAAACCCAAATGCAAAACGAACCAAACTCTTCAACATTTTCTCCTCCGTCCCGGCCTGCGGGACTCATGTAGGTTGAGTGAATCGACGCCGCTGTGAAGAAGCGGCTACGCCTATGCGGAGCTAAAGTCCGGACGCAGGGCGTTAGGGAAGCAATCGGAACTTCAGGTCGGAAGAAAAATTAGACAGCGGGAGGAGCGCGGCCGGCGTGATGGAACGAAAACGCTTCGCAGGGTGCGGCATGAATCGGGAGGGAATCGTACCAGCCGGCAAATTCCGGAATCGCAATCGCCGATAAGTTCGCGGGCGCTAGCGCGGGCAAATGGAGCGACTGGCAAACGTGGCAAGGCGTGTCATTTCCGCCTTTGTGCTGGTGCAGAAACGCTCCGCCCGCGGCAAAATAGAACAGCGCGGCGCATGCCAACAGCGCCATCGC
>JACXTT010011713.1_pt1 | contig 11711 bp, 8 predicted proteins | sample 9270951 | NCBI WGS metagenome assembly JACXTT01 (sample SAMN15532306, study PRJNA645909) | rock metagenome | isolation source: weathered quartz diorite | place: Puerto Rico | collected 2017-06-21 | reverse complement strand
CTTTCAAGCGGCAGCACAGCACAAACTCACCAAAGGCCGTTCCCGCTGCCCTTTCCGGTGGCTCACTCCTGACCAATTTACCACCGGGGCCAATCAGCTCGGCGTGCAGTATACCGCTTAGATCCGATAACTTGTGCTCAGGGCCAATGGTGACATAACCCTTAAAGTAGATGGTGTCGCCTGCAGCGTAATATGGCTTGTCCAACTGCAGGTAGGCCTTTTCTACAGGGTGATCCGTCGTATAATGCATTGCTCTGGCCGTAAGCGTCGTAAGATCGGGCTGGCTGGTTTGCGCTAGCATCGGGCAGCGCCCCCCAACGATAAAAGCAAAAAAAAGACTGATATAAAGGAGGTTTTTCTTCATGAAACGCTATAGTAGATAGGCATAGGCACAATGTGTTAAGGCTTAGTGTCTTCGGTCAATAATACCTAAGCTAGAAAGAATATCTTAAATAATACCCCCGTGTTTGCGCGGTATTTTTTAAAACTGACGAATATGTCGGTGAGAGATTTTTAAGTCTGAAGTCTTGAGTCGTAAGTCGTAAGTCTTTTTTCGCCGTTGACTTTGTACTTCCGACTCAAGACTTAAGACTTGCGACTTCGAACTTAAGACTTCCAATCCCCCAGCAACCTCCTGATCACAATGATCTCAGCGGCATGGTAAGCATTATGATCGGCAATCTGCAACGCTTCTCGCAATATACTTTGCCCGTCGCCGTGGGGGATAGCTTTATAAATGTGGCCGCTTTGCAACAGGTCGATAAATTCGTTAAGGTCAGCTTTTATTTGTTTCAATGAGTTTTTCCATTCAGCATTGTCTTTCGGGGCAACATCCTTAATCCAATAACCTTCCGGCCACTGCGGGGACTCGTGTTTTTCGTCCTGGCTAAATTTTAACATATCCCATTGCGCAATCCGGATGTGCTCTACCAATTGCCAGATGGTGTAAGGTAATTTGTCTGGTTTTACCCCTCTCAATTCAGCAGACAGTCCATCCAACACATCATCCAGGCTGGCATGAGCGCTGCCGCCTTTCAGGAGTTTTATTAATTCTGCGATCAGTATATCGTGTTCGTTTTCCATATTTCAATATACAAAGAGGATTGGGTTGATGTTTGTAAAATCTATTGTAGTGCGACGATAAATTAGGCAATTTTATTTAAAAAGTTTTAAGTTTATCCGAACGATTAAAAACTTCTCCGGTGATTAAAAAAACTCTGGCTTTTGTACTGTGTGTTGCCCTTTTTGCCGCCTGTAAGAAAGATGCCTCTGTAGGCCCCATACAAGGCAGCATGGACGATGTTGCTTTTAATAAATACGAAACCTTCTTCCTGGAAGAGTTATGGAAACAATTTCCTGACTGGGGCACCGGCGTAGGTTATCATAAGTACGATTCCATCCTATTGGTCCCTGATAAAAAAACGCGTGATAAACAGCTAAAGTTTGTTAAAGTACAACTGGATTCGCTGGGCAAATACCAACCCGCTGCCTTTTTAGAAACCAATAAAATGGATTATGCCATAATGCAAAATCAACTACAGTATCTGCAATGGCAGATGGAGCAGTTGAAAGCGTATGAATGGGATCCTTCATCATATAATGTCATCGGTACTTTTGCCTACATACTGAATGAACATTACGCGCCACTGGAAAAACGCCTGACCAACTTCTACCAGAAAATGTTAAACGTTCCGGCTTACTATAAAGAGGCCGAAAAAGACATTAAAAATCCAGTTGTGGAACTTACCGACCTGGCTATTGAGCAGCACCAGGGCGGACTAAGTGTTTTCGGCGCCGACTTTGCCGATTCTCTCAAGAAAACCAAGATACCCGAAGCTACCCAGAAACTGATGCTGGACAGGGCCAAACTATGTACCGATGCAATAAATGAATACACCGGGTTCCTGAAAAATATAAAAAATGATCACCCCCGCAGTTTCAGGTTGGGCAAGGACTTGTATCAGGATAAGTTTAAGTACGAAATCCAGGCTTCAGAGACTGCACAGCAGATATACAATGCGGCTGTTGAGCGCAAAAAACTCGTACATCATGAGATGACGAAGATCACCCTGAAGCTTTGGCCAAAATATTTCGGCAACCAACCTAAGCCGGCAGATACGCTGGATATGATCGCTAAAATGATCGACACGCTATCGGTTAAGCATGCGCGACCTGATGAGTTCCAGGCAACGATCACCCAACTGCTGCCAAAGCTAACGACCTTTGTAAACCAAAAGGACTTGTTAACGATGGATCCTACCAAACCATTGGTAGTGCGCAAGGAGCCTGGTTATATGTCTGGTGTGGCAGGGGCGTCTATGAGTACTCCAGGCCCTTATGATAATACACAAAACTCTTATTTTAATGTGGGTAGTTTAAGCGGATGGGCGCCAGAGAAAGCAGAAAGCAATCTGCGCGAATATAATCAGTATATCATACAGATATTGTGTATCCACGAGGCTATACCAGGTCATTACGTTCAGCTCGTTTACTCAAACAAGGCGCCAAGCATGATCAAGTCCATCTTTGGCAATGGCGCAATGGTTGAAGGCTGGGCAGTTTATAGCGAACAGATGATGCTGGACAACGGCTTTGGGAATGGTGATCCGGAAATGTGGCTGATGTGGTATAAATGGCACCTGCGGTCTGTTTGTAATACGATTCTGGATTACAGCGTGCATTGCCAGAACATGCCTAAGCAAACCGCTATGACTTTATTAATGCACGAAGCATTTCAACAGCCAGCCGAAGCTGAGGGTAAATGGAAACGTGTAAGTGTAACCAGCGTACAATTAGATAGTTACTTTACCGGCTACAAAGAAATAATGGACCTTCGGGACGATTGGAAAAGTAAATCGGGCGATAAATATACCCTGAAAGAATTCAACGAGAAATTTCTAAGTTATGGCAGTGCACCGGTGAAGTTAATTAAGGAGGCCATGCTGGCTAAGGAAAACCCGCAGGGGCAGGGAAACGACGCCGGAAAGCATTGAGGCAGGTAATCACTGACCGGTTAATCAGTTAACCAGTAATTAGTGAGCGAGAAGAATTAACTGATCGCCGGTTAACTAGTCACTGATTAACTAAGCTATCTCCAATGCCCCGGTCTCCAGACCCAGCCACGTTGTGTATGGCGCCAGCGCCCTTGTTCCCATCTAGCACCAAAATAAGGTGGCTTGGCCCAATACCCGCCTTTAAAAACATAAGTACCACCACTTGGTGCCCATTCTTCGGCTATCCAAACATGGTGCGGCGACGGACGTGCAGGTCTTGCTTTAGCGACGGGTGCATGCATGCGTTCACGCACAATGATTTCCTGAGCCTTATTTTCAGAAACTGCAAATAAAGTTAATGCTCCCATCAATGCCACTAATTTTCCAAACTTTTTCATCGTAAACTATACTGTTAATTTATTTCTAAGATAAGGCAAATAACCATTGGTGTGGTTCACTGTAAACTGCTCTGAGAAAATAAAACTTTACTCTATTTTCTAAATCCGGCACAACCATTTATGTGCATGCTTTTACACAACTTGTAGAAACAATCTATGCATTTCGGGCAAAAGCAACCTCTGTTACCCAGGTTGACGAATCAAACTTGCATAAACTATACAGCTAATGATTTTCGTTTGGGTAAAAAAAGAACATTTTTTAAATATTTTGAACTTAAAACGGATTGCACTAAACGAAAATTTAAGATTTGGCACACTTGTTGCCTTATCTATACCAGTTAAATTAATTAGTAAAGGTGGCTGGGCGCGAGGCTCAGCTATTTTTATTTTACAACATTAGCTTTCAACTCACCCAAGTATGAGTGGGGAATTTTTTACACGCCACAATGGTTTTCCTTCCCCATTTTCCACAATTGTGAAATTACACCTACCCAACTTACTCTATTCTTTTTGTAGGATTTAGAAAGATTAACATTTTTTAACCATTCAACTTAAGGCTTGGTAAAATCACATATTTATTATCTTCGCTTATGACTTTCGACGAAGCAAAAAAAAGGATAGTAGCAATCTCCACGGAGCTTAAACAGCACAATTACAACTACTACGTGCTGGCGATGCCAACCATCACAGATCTTGAATTTGATAAAAAACTGGAAGAACTGATTGCTCTGGAGACGCAGTTTCCTGAGCTGATCGATCCGGATTCACCGACCCAGAACGTGGGCGGATTTATCACAAAAGAATTTAAGACCGTAAGACACCGCTGGCCAATGCTGTCGTTGGGCAACACCTATAACGAACAGGAACTGCTTGACTTTGATGAGCGTATTAAGAAAGCCATAGGAAATAATTTCGAATACGTTTGTGAATTAAAATTCGACGGCCTCTCCATGAGCCTCACCTACAAAGACGGTAAACTAGAACAAGCCGTCACCCGAGGCGATGGTACACAAGGTGATGAGGTGACCACCAACGTAAAAACCATCCGTAGCATACCCAGGAAACTGAACGAAGGCGATTACCCGGATGATTTTGAGATACGCGGCGAAGTCTTTATGCACCTGAAAGCCTTTGAACGGCTGAATGATGAGCGTATTGAAAATGGAGAACCGCCTTATGCCAACCCAAGAAACTTTGCTTCGGGAACTATCAAATTGCAGGACTCTGCCGAGGTTGCCAAGCGGCCCTTAGATAGCTTCATGTACTTTCTGTATACCGAGAAACAATTATTTAAAACCCACTGGGAAAGCTTGCAAGCAGTAAAAACCTGGGGATTCCCCGTAAATAATGAAAGTCGTTTATGTGCCAGCATTCAGGAAGTACTGGAATTTATCAGCGAGTGGGAAAGCAAGCGTTTTCATTTGAGCTATGATATCGATGGCATCGTGATCAAGGTGAATAACTACTCGCAGCAACAGGAGCTGGGCTTTACGGCTAAATCGCCGCGCTGGGCAATTGCTTATAAATACAAAGCCGAACGTGTTGAAACTGAATTATTAAGCGTGAGTTACCAGGTAGGCCGGACAGGTGCCGTTACGCCGGTGGCCAATCTTAAACCCATATTTTTAGCGGGAACAACCGTTAAGCGCGCTACCCTGCATAATGCCAATGAGATCGTGCGATTGGATCTGCATGAAGGTGATTCAGTTTATGTAGAAAAAGGCGGCGAGATCATCCCAAAGATCATCAGCGTAAATCTTGAAAAACGCAAGCCCGGTGCTAAGCCGATTCATTACATTACCAATTGCCCGGTATGTGGCACCGCACTGGAGCGCAAGGAAGGCGAAGCAGCTTTTTACTGCCCGAATGATGAAGGCTGCGCGCCGCAGATCGTGGGCAAAATGCAACATTTTACTGGTCGAAAGGTAATGGATATTGACGGCTTAGGTGATGAAACCATTGAGACGCTATACCAGAAAGGTTTTATCTCCCACATCAGTGATATTTATGAACTGCATAATAAAGCCGATCAGTTGAAAACAATGGAGCGCTTTGGCGAGAAATCCATCAATAACATGTTGGATGGTATCGAAAAATCAAAGCAAATGCCGTTCGACCGGGTGTTGTTTGGTTTGGGTATCCGTTATGTAGGTGCCACGGTGGCAAAAAAACTGACCGCTCATTTTAAAACCATCGATAACCTGATGGCGGCGTCTTTTGATGAACTCAATGGTGTAGAAGAAATCGGCGAACGTATTGCACATAGCATCATAGAATATTTTGCCGACGAAAAGCACCGCGAAGAAATAGCAAAGCTTAAAGCCCACGGTTTACAATTTGTAGCCGAAGAAAAAGAGGTTACTCTGCAAAGCGAAACGCTGGTGGGCAAAACATTTATCATCTCGGGCACTTTTGAAAAATACTCGCGCGACGAATTGAAGGACATCATCGAGCAAAACGGAGGAAAGATATTAAGCTCTATATCGGCTAAACTCAATTACCTGGTTGCAGGAGATAATATGGGCCCGTCTAAGTTGGAGAAAGCTACAAAGCTGAATATTCCTATTATTAGTGATGAGGAGTTGATGGGGATGATTGTCTAACAATCTCCGCTACGTCCTTGCGAGGGACGAAGCAATCCCAAACTATGCAGGGCAGATAGCAAGGTATCGAACTTGCATAGCTGCTCCGCCAATCGGGGATTGCTTCGTCGCACGCTCCTCGCAATGACGTAAAAACAATCACTTTAACAATATTTAACAAGCGGCGTCTAATTACTTTATTAATTTACGGACGTATTAGCGAAAATCCGCTTGTTTATGAAACCAGCCTTACTATTCTTATTATCCTGGGGGATTTGTTTTACTGCCTTTGCACAGCGGGTAACCGTCAAAGGCAAGGTCGCCGATCAAAACGGGAAACCTGTACCCTTCGCCAATGTGTATGTAAATAATACAACCAAAGGTGCATCCGCCAACAGCGAAGGTGATTACTCACTGGCATTGCAACCCGGCCAATACGATCTGCTATTCCGAGCAGTGGGTTATAAACAGGAAACCCGACGCATTGATCTTGAAGCCAACACCACACTTAATATTACACTTTCTGCCGAGCTTTATGAACTAAAAGCGATTACGATCAACGCCAATGGTGAAGACCCTGCATATGCCATTATCCGCAAGGCTATCAGAAAACGAAAGGCACATCTGGGTGAAGTCAAAGCTTATACCTGCGAGGTGTATATCAAAGGCCTGCAAAAACTGTTGTCCGCGCCTAAGAAATTTATGGGCTTTGATATTCAAAAGGCAGGAAAAGAAATCGGCCTCGATTCCAATCGCCGGGGTATTGTTTACTTGTCGGAATCTGAATCTAAGTTAAGCTATCAATATCCGGGGGAATTGCACGAGGAGATGATGTCATCCAAATTCTCTGGCAGTAATCAAATGTTCAGCTTTAACCGCGCCAGCGACGCGCGGGTGAATTTCTACGAGAACTTTCAGAACTGGGGCGGATTAAGCAACCGGCCGCTGGTCTCACCTATTTCGGATAATGCTTTATTTTACTACCGCTATAAATTATTGGGTACATCAGTAGAAAACGGCCTCACTATCAATAAAATAAAAGTTACGCCAAGGCGGGCACATGACCCTTGTTTTGATGGCATCATTTACATCATCAATGACAGCTGGCGTATTTATGCGCTCGACCTGCAAATTACCAGTCGCGCTAACATCAATTTTGTGGATACCCTGCGCATCAATCAGCAGTTTATGCCTGTCGGCGACACCTGGCTGCAATCATCCAATAAATTTGAGTTTGGAGGCGGCTTATTGGGTTTCAGGCTAAAGGGTTACTTTGTATCCGTCTATAAAGACTACGATCTGCACCCTGTTTTCAAAAAACATGAGTTCAACGAGTTGCTGCATATTCCGCCGAAAGTAAATAAAAACGATACTGATTATTGGAATAAGTCGCGCCCTTTACCACTAACGGATGAAGAAAGAACTGATTACCAGAAAAAGGAAATATTAGCAAAGAAACGGGAATCAAAACCCTACCTGGATTCATTAGACAAAGAAACCAACAAGGTTACCCCTGCCGGATTGATGGTGACGGGTGTGAACGTGATCAAACGGTACAAACGTAAATTTTTCCATCTTGATCCAATTCTGCCTTCCTTTCAGTTCAACACCGTGGAAGGTCCGGTGCTTAATTACGGATTTACGCTTCGCAAACAGCTGGATACCAATACCAACAAGGTGATCGGCTTTGGCGGCAAGGTGCGCTACGGCTTTTCAGATCATTTATTCAATGCGAATGCCAACGCACTGATACCCGTGGGCGATTTTTACCTGAATGTTTCAGGTGGTTCGGAAATGGCCGACTTGAATAATCATGCTCCTATTTCGTCTCTTTTCAATTCAGTTTATACCCTCTTTGAACGGGAGAACTATCTGAAGCTTTATCAAAAACAATTCGCTTCGGCAACGCTATTTGGCAGGATAACCGGCGGATGGCAAGCCAGCGCAATGGTTGAATATGCTAACCGGAAGTGGCTACCAAATACCAATAACTATAGCTTCTTCCATCCCGGCCAACATGAGTTCACCTCAAACAATCCTTTGATACCAGGCCAGGATATTTCGTTGTTCCCCGAGAACCAGTCGTTCAAAGTAATCCTACGAACGACTTACGATTTCAGCAATAAATATGAGACCTACCCTTTCGGCAGGCGGTATTTGCCATCTGACTACCCTACCATCGGCTTAACCTTTACCAAAGGCTTTAAGAATATCTTTGGCTCTGATGTTGACTATAACCTGTTAAGCGCCGATATCAGCAAAAAGGATATCAGTATGGGTGTTTATGGGCGGACTTCTTTTTTTGTAGGAGCGGGGAAATTTCTAAATGCCAACGTTTTGTACTTTCCAGATTATAAACAATTCAGCGGCAACCAGATATTATTTTACCAAAATAACATAAATAGCTTCTTATTACTTGATTATTATCGTTTTAGCACCTACAAAGAATATATCGAGGGACACATAGAGCATAATTTCTCCGGTTTCATCACCAATAAGATCCCGCTGATCCGAAAATTAAAGTTGCAGGAGATCGTTGATTTTAATTACCTCGCTACGCCTGAGCTGCACAACTACTATGAGCTTGGGTTTGGTCTGCAATACCTTACGTTCAGGGTGATGTATGGTACCTCGTTCAATAGCAGTAGCAATATAAAGAATGGGGTGAGGATTGGGGTGAGTTTTTGAAGCATTAACGCATAGGAGACACGATGCATCTCTACGATACACGTCATTGCGAGGAACGAAGCAATCCCAAACTATACAGGGTGAATAGAAAGGTGTAGAATTTGCATGGCCGCTCTGCTAATCGGGGATTGCTTCGTCGCTCACTCCTCGCAATCACGGTGAATTCTATTATCCCAACAACCCATGAATATACGCCGCGCTATCTTTATAATTCTCCTGGTTCATCTCGACAAAGAAATTTTTGATGCCGCCAACTTTGGCATCCTCAAAAAACCCCTTCCAGTCAATAATACCATTACCTACCGGAACCTGCTTTTTGTCGGCCGTCCAATCGGATAAGTGGGCGGAAATGAACCTTCCCGGATACTTTTTAAAGTAGGTTGAACCTTTATATCCCAAATTGATCACCTCGGTTTGGAACTGCATTTTTACTAGGTCACCATTCAGAGCTTCCATAATACCATCATAGATCAACTCCCCATCCAGCGTTTTAAATTCACCACTGTGATTGTGCAGTCCGGTTGCCATTCCTTCGGATTTGATCTTTTCGGCAATTTTATTGAATTCCCCTGCCGCTTCTTTAAAATCCGAGATCGATTTACCCGGCGTCTCCAAACCAGGCGCTATAATTTGCGACAGGCCTAAGCCGTGCGCAAACTCCATGCATTCACCAAAATGGTTTTTCAGGTCGCCCATACCAATGTGGCAACTTGAGCAATGCAAGCCTGCGTCTTCGATCATCTTTTTCAGATCCGTTGCCTTTACATCAACCAACGGTGCAAAACCAGCCCCTGCATAACCTTTCGGATAACACATCTCGGTATACTGATAACCCATCCCCGCCATCGTTTTCATGGTTCCCGAAAAATCTTTTGATACCAGGTCCCTTATCGGGAAAGTTTGAAAACCGACTGGATGTTTGTATTTCTTTATCTCTTCAGCCTGCAAAAAATGAGGCATCATTGCCATCGCTCCCATCCCCACCGCGCTTTGACCAATAAATTTTCTCCTGTTCATTTGTTGCAGTTTTAAATGGTTTTCGGATCCCAGCCATTTCTGTAATCGCGTGCCAGGTATTTATTCGCATTGGGCAGGTTGGTTATCTGCCTGCTTGTCGTATCGTATTTCAACGAATGTCCCGAGCGTAAAGCAGCAGCGTATAAATTGACAGCTTCGGTCAAGGCTTCAGCTTCGATGAAGCTGCCCGGATATTGTTTACCGGCTTTACACGAATCGGCAAACAACTGCAATGAATTTATCATTTTATCGTGGGCGTAGGCTTGTCCACCGGCAATAGCTGCTTTCACCTCTTTCTTTTTCTTTGAGAACAGTCGTGGGTTATCCACATAAAAACCGGTTACAATTTTGCCTTTCTCTCCAACAAACAAAAACCCTTCATTTGGTAGTTCTTGATCTAATGCCCTCAACTCTTCGGGCAGCGGAGGTTTCATACCACCATCATACCAGCAAAGATCAACCTGCGGACGGTCGCCATTGGCCGGGTATCTGAATCGCACGGTCGAAGCCATCGGGAACGAGAAATCATTTTTCACGCTGCTCGGTGTAACGCCATTCATGGTAACGAAATGATTTAAGTTAGGTTCGATAATCTCGGGCGAGGTCAGTTGCAAAGCATTAAACACCGTCCACAAGCTATAGTGTCCCATATCAGCCATGGAGCCGCCACCGAAATCATACCATCCTCTAAAGAACATATTAGTATATTCTGGCGAGTACGCGCGGTCTGCCTCAGGCCCCAACCATAAATCCCAATTCAAGCCATCAGGTACAGGCACTGTCTCGGTTGGCATCGTAGGGAACTGCGGCCATACCGGGCGGTTGGTCCAGTTATGTACTTCTTTTAGTTTACCGATCTTACCTCCGTTGATCCACTCCATTACCTGGTCCATTTTTCCGTTGGAATCCCAGGGTATCAGGTGGGTTACAATATTCGGGTTCTCCTTTGCAAGGTCTATCACTGCTTTTCCTTCCAGCAAGCGATTGGAGACCGGCTTCTGCATTAATACATGCTTATTTCTTTTTAATGCTGCAATAGCAAACAGCCCATGCAAATGGTCTGGCGTGATGATCTTTACCGCATCCAGGTCTTTTTCCTTTTCCAGCAATTCGCGGTAATCGGCATAAGCATTACAGGCCTTAAAGTTATCACCGCCCCGCTGACCGCTATAATAAGTGTCCACTATATCCTTTGCATTATCACGTCCGCCAACAACCATATTATCACCGCCGGGGTTCCAGTCAGGTTTATTGAGGGTTTTCCGCACTTCATCCCTTATCCCAAACTTCGACCAATCCCTATACCCCACAGCATACTGATTAGGGTCACATACCGCAACGATTTGTATCGAAGGTACGGCCAGCAATGGCAGTATCTCCCGCATGCCCTGCGTTCCGCAGCCAACATAGGCCAGGGTCAGTTTATCGCTGGGCGCAACATGGTTCGGACCGCCCAACACATGTCGGGGAACAATCGTGAGCGCTAAGGCTCCGGTTGCGGCTGTTTTAATAAATTTTCGACGATCAATAGTAGAAGTGGCTCCGGAAGCGGCAGTTGCTTCTTTTTCTTCCGAACCCGGTTTGTCAGTGACATTTAGGGTCTCATTTTTCATGATAATAAGCGCGTTTGTAATTGGTTATTACAAATTAGTCACAATTAACTATAAATAAAACTGAGGGGGTAGTTTAACGTAAATGTTACAAAGAGGAATGCCGGCGTTTTTGTCTGAACTATGATTCACTTGATTTAAAGATTACTATGATGACTGCAAACCTATCTGCCGACAGGCAGGCCGCCAACTCAAAACTGCTAACTGAATAAGGGTGTCCTTGAAAATACGTTGTTATCTAAGTTTCGTATCCGAGAACCTTTCTTTCAATTGTTGATTCGCCCGCTTGTCCAACGGCTTACCATGACCAAAAACGGCACGATCAAATGGAAAATCAGCTATCCGCAAAATTGTCTCTCGGGCCACCGATCTGTCTTCATTAAGTACACTATACTCTAATCCCATAATGTTGGAGCAAATGTC
>JACXTT010011712.1_pt1 | contig 11712 bp, 9 predicted proteins | sample 9270951 | NCBI WGS metagenome assembly JACXTT01 (sample SAMN15532306, study PRJNA645909) | rock metagenome | isolation source: weathered quartz diorite | place: Puerto Rico | collected 2017-06-21 | reverse complement strand
GGGGGGGGGGGGGCCCCGGGGGCGCCCGGGGGGTGGGGGTCGGGCCGGGGGTGGGGGGGCGCGGCTTCGGCGGCCTCGGCGGGATGTGAGGGGTCGGCGACGGGGGGGCGATCCGGTAGATCGCGCCGTCGTTGATCGAGACGACGTAGAGCGAGCCGTCGAGGCCGATCTCGAGATCGGTGATGCCGTTGAAGCCGCTGCCGATACGGACCGCGTCGCGCTCCGCGGCCGAGTCGGCGACGAGATCCTGGAGCGCAGGGATGTCGGTGAAGTCGAATCCCGTGCGGCCCGGGCTCAGCGGCAGCGAATAGAGCGCGCCGTTGTTGACGTCGCCGACGAGCAGCCGGCCGTCGTATCCCGGGCCGAGGCGGCTGCCGTAGGGGAAGACGAGCGCGGTCGGCGCGATCGTGGCGAGCCACGAGAACTCGGGATCGGAGTAGACGGACTGTCCGCCCGGCATCTGGAACAGATCGGCGAGCCCTTGAGGGTCGCGGGCGTCGGGGCCCATGAGCTGGTTCCACCCGCTGTTGAAGCCCGGCAGCACGAGGTTCACCTCGTCGTAGCTCGTCGGACCGTTCTCGGTGTCCCACAGCGCGCCGGTCGCGGGATCGATTGCCAGCCCGAACGAGTTCCGCACGCCGTACGCGTAGTAGCGGCGGACTTGCGTCTGGCAAGTCTGTCCGGCGGGGCATCCGCCGTCCGCGGTGCAGGTGGTCGCGGTCGCGACCGAGCAGTACCCGAAGAACGGGTTCGACGGGTGCGGCGACCCGTCCTGCTGCACGCGGAAGATGACGCTGGTGTCGTCGGGAGCCGCGAGGTCCGCGTGATTCTGCAGTTGGCCGCTGCGGTTCAAATCGCCGATCACGGCGTAGAGCGGCCGACCGTCGCCGGCGAGGCCGTTCTCGGGCGGACCGAGCAGCAGGACGCCGCCGTCGTGGTTCGGCCCCGGAGTGGCGGGCAGCGTGAGCACGGTCTGCGGCGACACCAGAGCCTGGCCGTTCCACGTGAAGCGGACGATCCGGTTCGCCGTCGCTGCACCGCCGTCGACGCTCGACTCGGTGTAGTAGAGGAAGACCTTCTTCGGCGACTCGCCGTTGATCGCGATGCCGAGGAGCCCGCGCTCGCTGTCGGTCGCGACGGCGAGATCGAGCACCGGATCCGGCTGCAGCACGCCGTTGATCACGCGCCGGACGCGGCCCGTCATCTTTTCGAGGACGAGGATGTCGTTGCTGGCGAGGAATGCCATCGTCGTCGGCACGGACAGTCCGGTCACGAACGTGGTGACCTGGAGCCCGGGATCGGTGAGGGTGGGAAGCGCGAGCGCGCGGCCCGAGGCGAGGAAGAGGCACGCGGCGAGCGCGCGTCCGATGCGGCCGAGTCGGGAGGCCGAGAACATGGCCTCCCGACTATGACGAGTTCACGTCGGGGTCGCCAACCCCGCGGGGTCAGTTGCCGTCGTGGCGCTCCTCGTGGATCTGGTGACTGACGGCGTTCTCTTCGGCGTTCAGCTTCCCCTGCTCGCGCTTGCTGATGTGGCCGCCGTGATGGCGCGCGTAGCGGCGCTCCTGCGCGCGGATCGCATGGTCTTCGCGGTGGAGCTGGCGCGCTTCCTTGTGCGTCAGTTGGCCGTCCTTCACGCCTTCGTGGATGCGCTCGTTTTGATTCTGGAGCCGGTCGTTCACCTCGTCGCGGCGCGGATGATTCCGCTCCCACGCGGTCTCGGCGAACGCCAGCGACCCGCTCGACAGCACGCCCAGCAGTGCCGCCGCCAACACCTTCGTTCCAAGCTTCGAATCCATTCGTCCCTCCAGGTTCGACGCGCCGCGTTCGGCGGCTCGTGTTTGGAGCTTGGACGCTGCCGGCTCCCGATTCATTTACGGCGCCGCAACGTGACGAAAGTCATGGGGTCTTCGTGACCGGTCTCATCTGTCGCGAGCCCTCGTGTCTCCGTACTGTGAAAGGCGTCGAGGAACGACGCCGCGCTTCGCCGCGCAGCGTCAGAAGATCTCAGGAGGTCGACCATGCACCGTGCTCCGCGCGTTCAGGGGTTGTCCCGGCTCCCACTCGCGCTCGCCGCGCTACTGACGCTGGCCGAGCCGGCCGCGGCGATCTCGATCGACGAGTCGCGCGAGCTCCTGAAGCTCCCGGAGGACGCGCAGGTGAAGCCCGGCGAGGTCGTCACCGCGAAGGACGCCGACCGGGTGAAGAACCTGGTCTCCCCCGGGGTTCACTGGCTGGTCTCGCACGGCATGAACATGAAGATCATCGAGCACGTGCCGCGCACCGACCCTCCGGCCTACGCCGCGGCCACCGAGAAGTACCACGCGCAGGTGAAGCTCACGCCGGAAGGAGTGCTCGACGAGACCACGTACGTCGCCGGGCGGCCGTTCCCGGTGATCGATCCGAACGACCCGCAGGCGGCCGTGAAGATCATGTACGACTTCGAGCGCACGCAGTACTTCACGGACGACCTGACGGCGCGGATGTTCGACGCCGAGACGGGGCAGATCTCCGGCGACGTCGGCCACCAGGAGTTCCACGCCGAGCGCCACTTCATCTTCGACGCGCTCCGCGTGCTCAAGTACATCGGGCGCACGGAGCAGGCGCCGATCCCGGCGATGCCGAACCCCGACAAGGTGCTCGCCAAGGGCGGCACGTATCCGATCATCGAGCCGTTCGACTTGAAGGGTGTCGGCGGCCTGTCGTACCGCTACCTCGACCCGAAGAAGTACGACGACACCTGGCTCTACCTGCCGACGCTCCGCCGCGTGCGCCGGCTGTCGACCGCGCAGCGCTCGGACGCGCTGTTCGGCCAGGACATCGACCTCGACAGCGCGGGCGGCTACGCGGGCCAGATCCCGTGGTTCGACTGGAAGCTGCTCGCGGTGCGAAAGGGGCTCGGCGTCGGACACGGCGAGCACCTGCCGCCCGAGCCCTGCAAGGAAGACGGCGGCGTCGCGTTCTGTGACGCGTGGGAGATCGGCAAGGGCTACGTGATCGAGGGCACGCCGAAGCTCGCCGGCTACGCGTACTCGAAGCGCATCATCTACGTCGACACCGAGAGCTTCCTCATCAGCTACACGGACGTCTACGACCATCGCGGCGAGCTCTGGAAGACGGCGATCAACTACGGCCGCTTCGACAAGAAGCCGAATCCGAAGGCCTCGCTCGAATATCCGTTCCCGCGCACGTTCCTCTACGGATTCCTGATGGTCGACGTGCAGTCGAAGCACGCGACGCGCGCCGCGCTGCCGGGCATGGGATTCCCGGACGAGCCCGGCTGGTACGTGAACCGCGGGCCCGAGATGGGCGTCGGCGAGGACTGGTTCACGATCGCGGCGCTGATCGGGTCGGGATCCTGACGTGAGGCGCTGGGTCTTCGCGGTCGTCGGCGGCACCGCGGTGGTGGCGATCGCGCTCGCCGTCCGCTGGCACCACGAGCTCGAGCGCGAGGTCATCCAGTGGGACCAGGCCAAGGAGATCGTCTCGCGCTCGATCGAGCGTGACGGCGACACGTGGCACGTCGCGCTCGACTCGATCGTCGACAAGCCGGCCTACCAGGTCTGGGAGGCGATGAAGCAGCCCGAGCGCTCGGCGGAGTTCGTCGACGCCTTCCGGAAGTCGGAGCTACTGGAGGAGAAGGACGGCCGCAAGGTCGTCCGCATGCAGGTCCAGGTGCTGACGCTGCCGACGATCGCGTTCGACGCCGAGTTCCGCTTCGACGATGCGGCGCGGAAGGCGTCGATGAAGACGATCGGCACGCCGCCGCAGGAGATCGCCGCGAACTACGAAGTGGTCGCGTCGCCCGACGACACGCGCGCGCTGGTTCGTTACCGCGGCGAGGTGACGAACCACATCCGGCTGCCGCTCGCCGAGAGCGTGCAGCGCGGCGCGATCGAGGAGATGTTCGTGAAGACGGTGCGCGCGATCCACGCGGGGATCGACGCGACGGAGAAGAAGGCGCTGGAGGAGGCCGGCCGCTGGAAGGACGCACCCGAGGTCGCCGGGGCCGCGATCGAGCCGTCGGGCGACGGCTGGAAGGCGAGCTTCCGGAGCGAAGTGGCGGCGCCGGTCGACAAGACGTGGTCCGCGCTCGAGCGGCCGCACGACTGGGCGGGCTCGTCGCCCGCGCTGGCGGCGATCGACGTGGAGAAGGACGATCCTTCCGCCAAGGTGCTGCGCCTGCGCGGCAGCCTGCTCGCGCTCCCGCCGGAGACCTGGCGGACCGAAATCGCCTACGACGCGGCGGCGAAGAGCGCACGGCTGAAGACGATCGGCAGCCCGTTCCTCGACCTCGACGCGACGATTCGTCTCGAGCCGTCGGCGAACGGCGGCACGATCGTCCGTTACGACGCGGTCGCGACTCGGCGCGTGAAGGTGCCGCCGCCCTCCGAGGTGCAGAAGGGGGCGCTTTGTCAGCTCTTCGCCGAGACGGTGCGGGCGCTCGGTCGACTTTCGTAGCGCGGGAAGGGCCGCGCGGGTCCGGGCCGATGGCTCGCAGGCGCGGGAGGCGATTTCTTCATCGCTCAGCTCGCCTGTCGGCTCGCAGGATTTCGCGACAAAGAAATCGCCTCCCGAAAGATTCGCCTGCTGCGCTGATCTCGGCCCGGACCCGCACGGCCCTTCCCTAAGTGCTGATGCCCGTGCCGGCGATCACGGCGAGCAGATGCTCGCCGTAGCGTGCGGCTTTGGTGTCGCCGATGCCGTGCGCGAGCTTCAGCTCGTCGAGGCTTCGTGGGCGGAGCAGGGCGACTTCGCGGAGCGTGCGGTCGCTCGCGACGACGTAGGGCGGCACCTTCTCTTCGCGGGCGATCTCCAGGCGCCGGCGGCGGAGTGCTTCGAAGAGCTCGAGCGCCTGCGCGTCGAGGTCGTCGCTGGCGGGCGCGCGCTTCGCGGCACGGCCGCCGGACTCGCGGCGCGGCTCCGCTTCTCGATCGGGAGGGAGGACGATCCGTGCGGGGCGCTCGGCCTTCATGACGGCGCGACCGTCGCGGGTGAGCACGACGACGGGACGGTCGTCGCCGCGGAAGTCGACCCAGCCGGCGCTCACGCAGCGGCGCAGCAGCTTGAGCAGCCAATCTTCCGTGCGGTCGGCGAGAGCGCCGAACGTCGGCGTCTTGTCGAGGCCGCTCCGCGCGAGGCGCGGATCGTCCTCGCCGCGCAGCAGCTTCGCTGCCGCCTGCAAGCCGAAGCGGCCGTCGATGCGGGCCACGGCGGACAGCGCCTTCCGCGCGACCAGCGTGGTCTCTTCGGCCGTCGCGGCGGACTCCGGCGCCGCGAGTGCGAGACAGACGTCGCAGCGGCCGCAGCCGTCGAGCGTCTCGGCCTCGTCGCCGAAGTAGCGGAGGATCGCGTCGTGGCGGCAGCCGCCGCCCTCGGCCCAGCGGAGCAGCTCGAGGAACAGCGACCACTTGTGCTCGACGAGCTCGGGCGGGGCGCTCCCGTCGCCGCCGCCTTGCTCGATGAGACGACGGCGAAGCGGGGCGTCGGACGGGGACACGAGCAGCAGCCCGTGCGCGTCCTGGCCGTCGCGCCCGGCGCGGCCGACTTCCTGGTAGTAGGCCTCGATCGAGCTCGGTGGCGCGAGGTGGATGACGACACGCACGTCGGCGCGGTCGATGCCCATGCCGAACGCGTTGGTCGCGACGACGACTTCGAGCCCGCCGTCGCGGAACGTCGCCTGCACGCGCTCGCGCGTCACCGGGTCGAGACCCGCGTGGTAGGCCTCGGCACGCCACCCGGCTTCGGCGAGCCGCGCGGCCTCCTCTTCGGAGAGCCGGCGCGTCGGAGAGTAGACGATCGCCGTGCCGCGGCCGCTGCCGGGCTTGCCGAGCGCGCGCGCGAGCATCTCGTCGACGGCGTCCTCGCGCCCGCGACGCGACGGAACTTCGCGCGCGCCGAGGGCCAGGTTCGGGCGGGCGAATCCCTGCACGATCTGCGGCGTGTCCGGCGCGAGGTGGAGGCGGGCGAGGATCTCGTCGCGGACGACCGGCGTCGCGGTCGCGGTGCAGGCGAGGATGTGGCGCGGGGTCACGCTAGCGAGGAAAGGGCCGATCTCCAGGTATTCCGGCCGGAAGTCGTGCCCCCACTCGCTGATGCAGTGGGCCTCGTCGATCGCCACGAGCGGCGGTTTCAAGCGCGTGATCATCTCCTGGAAGCCGGGGAACACGAGCCGCTCGGGGGCGACGTAGACGAGCGTGATCTCGCCGCGCGCGATCGCCGCAATCCGTGCGCGGGCCTCGGCGGCGTCGAGCGTGGAAGCGAGGAACGTCGCCGCCACGCCGCGGGCGCGGAGCGCCGCCACCTGGTCGTGCATCAGCGCGATCAGCGGCGAGACCACCACGCTCGTGCCGCCGAGCAGCAAGGCGGGGAGTTGGTAGACGAGGCTCTTGCCTCCGCCGGTCGGTGCGACGAGCAGCAGGCGGCCGGTGTCGAGCAGGGTCTCGATCGCTTCGCGCTGGCCGGGGCGGAAGTGTGCGTAGCCGAGCTCGGCCAGCCGCTTCGCGATCTCCGGAGAGGTTCCGCTCGACTCCGCCACGTGCTCCTTGTAGCGATTCGGGAGACCATCGTCACCGCGACCGGAAGCGACCGTGAAACGAATCGATCTACGCAGCGACACCGTGACCCGCCCGTCGGCCGCGATGCGCGCCGCGATGGCGGCGGCGGAGGTCGGCGACGACGTCTACGGCGAGGATCCCACCGTGAACCGGCTGGAAACGGTGGCGGCGGAGCGGGTCGGGAAGGAAGCCGCGCTCTTCGTCAGCAGCGGCACGCAGAGCAACCTGATCGCGCTGCTCGCGCACTGCGAGCGCGGCGACGAGTACGTGGTCGGGCAGCAGGCCCACACCTACAAGTACGAGGGCGGCGGCGCGGCCGTGCTCGGCAGCATCCAGCCGCAGCCGCTCGAGTTCGAGCCCGACGGCACGCTCGACCTCGCGAAGGTCGAGGCGACGATCAAGCCGGACGATTCGCACTTCGCGAAGACGCGGCTTCTCTGCCTGGAGAACACGCAAACGGGAACGGCGCTGCCGCTCGACTATCTCGCGAAGGCGAACGCGTTCGCGCGCGCTAAGGGGCTCGCGCTCCATCTCGACGGCGCACGCGTGTTCAACGCGGCGGTTGCCCAGGGCGTTTCGGTCGAGGCGATCGCGCGACACTTCGACTCGATCTCGGTCTGCCTGTCGAAGGGGCTCGGCGCTCCGGTCGGTTCGGTGCTCTGCGGCTCACGCGATCTCGTCGCCCGCGGTCGCCGCTGGCGGAAGATGCTCGGCGGAGGCATGCGGCAAGCCGGCGTGCTCGCGGCCGCGGGTCTCTACGCGCTCGCGCACAACGTCGAGCGGCTCGCCGAGGATCACGCGAACGCGCAGCACCTTGCTTCGGGGCTCGCGCGCGCCGGTCTCCGCGTGGTCGGCGAGAGCGCGCGGACGAACATGGTGTTCGTCGCGCTCGACGAGCCGTTCGCCACACGGTTCCGCCGGCGCCTCGCCGAGCGCGGCATGCTCGTCGGCGGCTTCGGGACGATCCGGCTCGTCACGCACCTCGACGTGAGCCGAGCGGACGTCGACGACTTCGTCGCGGCGGCCGCCGAGATCGTGGCGGAGGAGGGCCTGGCATGACCACGCGCTACGAGACGGTCCGCCTCGAAGATGCGGACGGCATCCGCCTGCTCACGCTCGATCGGCCCGAGGTCCGAAACGCGCTCGGACGCGCGCTCGCTCGCGATCTGCACGCCGCGCTCGTCGAGGCGGCGGAGGACCGATCGGTTCGCGCCGTGGTGCTGACGGGGGCCGGAAAGCACGCGTTCTCCGCCGGTGCCGATCTGGCCGAGGCCGAGGCCAACGGGGTCGCCGACGTGGCGTCGTGGCTCGGTGCGATCTTCGCGTGCTACCGGCGCATCCTTCTCGTCCCGAAGCCGGTGATCGCGGCCGTGAACGGCGTGGCGGCGGGCGGCGGCTACCAGATCGCGCTGGTCTCCGACTGGCGCGTCGGTTGTCCGCGTACGCGCATGTCGCAGCCGGAGATCCTCGCGGGTTTCCCGAGCATAATGGGCTCGTACTGGATGACGCTCCACCTGCCGTGGGGCTTGAACCAGGAGCTGTCCTACACGGGCCGCGCCATGGATGCGGAGGAGTGCCGGCGCGTCGGCCTGCTGAACGACCTCGTCGACGAAGGCGAGCTGCTCGCGCGTGCTCGCTCGCGTGCGGCCGAGCTCGCGAGCCGCGGCGAGGTGGGCTTTCGCCGCACCAAGGAACGATTCGCGACGCTCGCGCTGTCGGGGTTCGAAGAAGCCGCGCGCGCGGCGATCGCCGGGATGGAAGAAGCCTACGCGAACGGCGAGCCGCAGGCCGCGATCCGGCGCTTCCGGGAGCGCAAGGGCCGCTGAGCCGGGCGACGTCTAGGCCTTCGCCACGAGCTTCTGCGCCTCGCATTCGCTGCGCTCGCCCTTCTCCCGCTCGCGCTCGCACTTGAGGGCCCGGCCGTACCATTCGAGCTCGTCGAGGAAACGCACGATGCGCTTCTCCCAGGACGGATCCATCGGCGTGCCGTCGTTCTGGAAAGCGGCCTGCACCTTCGGGACCGGGAAGACCGACGGGATCGACGACATCCCCATCTCGGCGAGCATCGGGCGCAGTGCGATCGCGGCCCGCACGCCGCCGAACGAGCCCGCGGAGTAACAGACGATCGCGCTCGGCTTGTAGAAGTATTCCTCGAGGAAGTGGTCGAGCAGGTTCGCCAGCACCGGCGGGACCGACTGGTTGTATTCGCCGGAGACGATCACGTAGGCGTCGGCGGCTTTGATGATCTTGGCGAGCCCTTCGAGGACGGGGGGCGCCTCGCCCGGCTTGTACTCCTTGTACATCTTGTCGAGCAGCGGCAGCGGATGCTCGAGAGGATCGACGAGCGTGACGACGTGGCCGCGCTTGCGGCACTGCTCGGTGACGAAGCGCGCGACGCCGATGCCCTGGCGCCCCGAGCGAACCGATCCGTAGACCACCGCGATGTCGAGCTTCATGCCATCTCCTTTTCAAGCAGCGCATCCCAGAGCGCGCGCTCGGCCTCGCGCGGCGCGTTCGCGAGCGAGCAGCGCGCGTCGAGCGCGAGCGTGGCCCGCACGCGGGCGTCGTACGGCGGCCAGTCCGGTAGCTTCGCGCTCTTCGGCCGGCCGGTTCGCGCGAACCCGAGCCAAGCGTCCTGCACCGCGTCCGAGAGCGCGTGGGCCGCGGGGGTGTCCCCGGCCGTGAGACCGAGCGCGGTGCCGAGCGTCCCGAACACGAACGGAAGCTCCATCGCGTGGATCGCTCCCTGCGGCTTCCCCGGAGTCGTGCCCTTCCAGCCGAGCTCGTAGACGAACACGTCCGGCGTGTGGCGCGCCTGCGCTTCGGCGATCTTCAGCGCCGGTGCCCGGAAGAGATGATCGGTCGAGATCGCGAGCCAGATCTCCGCGGGCGTGGCGGCGTCGCCGCGGCTGGTGCGCGCCGCACGGTACGCGGCCGCGGTCTGCGCCCCGTCCGCGCCGGGCAGCACCATCGCGCAGCGCGCGGCGAGGCCGTCCTCGTCGAGCGTGTCGATCGTCGGATCGAGGAACCGGTAGAGCTTCATCTCCTCGAGGTTCGTGCCGACGATCAGCGGGACGCCGCGCGCGGATCCGGCGGCGATCGCCGCGAGCGGGCGTTTCGGGATCACGTCGCCGTCCGCGACCGGCGAGAACGGCGGCAGCATCGAGCGGCCCGCGACCGCGTTCTGCGCGGCCATGAGATCGTTCGCCGGCAGCTCGCGGAGGCGGCTTACCTGTTCCGGGGCGAGGCCGAGCTCCTGAAGGATCTGCTTCGTCGACGCGATCGCGACCTCGGGAGAGCGCACCAGGTTCAGCGCACCGCTCTGCAGGATCGCCTTGTGGAAGAGCCCGCGGCCGCGCGTCGACGCGAGCAGGCAGCCGATGTTCACCGAGCCCGCGGAGTTGCCGAACACGGTGACGTTCCCCGGATCGCCGCCGAACGCCGCGATCTCGTCGCGGACCCACTCGAGCGCGCGGATCACGTCGAGGATGCCCTCGTTTCCGGTCGCCTCGAGGCCGAGCTCCTTGCCGCGCAAGAACCCGAACGGCCCGAGCCGGTAGTTGATCGTGACGACGACCACGTCTCCGCGGCGGGCGAGCCCGGCGCCGTCGTACGTCGGCTCGGACCCGGCTCCGATCACCCACGCACCGCCGTGCACCCAGACCATGACCGGCCGCCGTGCGCCGCGCTCCGCCGAAGGCGTCCAGACGTTCAGCGTGAGGCAATCCTCGCTCTGCTCCGGCACGATGATGCCGAGCACGGGCGCGAGCGGTCGATTCGCCTGGTGGCAGCCCGGGCCGAAGTGGGTGGCGTCGCGCACCCCGTCCCAGCGCTCCGGCGGGGCGGGAGGCGCGAAACGCAGCGGCCCGATCGGCGGCCGCGCGAACGGAATGCCTCGGAAGACGTCCAGGTCGCCTTCGCGCATGCCGCGCAGGCGGCCGGTGCTCACCTCGATCATCCCGTTCCTCGCCTTCTCCCGGCCGTCAGCGACGACGCACGCCACGGCGGCCGGGACCTGCATCTAATGCGCCGATGCGCGCAGAGGCAAGCAACGAAGCTGCGCGCGCCGGATCGCCTCGATTCGAGGAGCGTGGGGTCCGACAACGCACGTCTCGCGCCGGGCTCGGGGTTCGTGCTAGCCGACCGGACATGGCGAACGATCTCACGGGCAAGGTGGCGCTGGTGACCGGCGCGAGCCGCGGCCTCGGCCGCGCGATCGCCGTGGCCTTCGCACGCGAAGGCATGGACGTGGCGGTCAACTACCGTACCCGCGCCGAAGAGGCCGCCGTGGTCTGCAAGGAGATCGAGGCGCTCGGCCGTCGGGCCTTTCCGTTCGGTGCCGACGTCTCGAAGGCCGCGGAGGTCGCGGCGCTGGTCGACGCCGTCGAGGCACGCCTCGGCCCGATCGACGTGCTCGTCAACAACGCGGGCATCGCGCGCTCGCAGCAGCTCGAAGTGGTCTCCGAGGAGGACTGGGACGAGCTCATCGAGGTGAACCTCAAATCGGTCTTCCTGGTCACGCGGCGCGTGCTGCCGGGCATGCGGGCGCGGAAGTGGGGGCGCATCGTCAACATGTCTTCGGTCGCCGCGCACATCGGCGGCGTGATCGGCCCGCATTACGCGGCGTCGAAGGCGGGCATCCTCGGCTTCACGCGCTGGCTCGCGCGCTGGTATGCGAAGGAAGGGATCACCGCGAACTCGATCGCGCCGGCGCTGGTCGAGACCGACATGGTGATCGGCGCGAACGCCAGCCCGGCGTTGATCCCGATCGGGCGCTTCGGGCACGTGTCGGAGGTCTCCGAGATCGCCGTCATGCTGGTCCGCGACGGATACGTGAATGGCCAGACGATCAACGCCGACGGCGGCCCGTACAAGACCTGAACCGGGGCTGGGGGCACCGCGTTTCGGTGCAACGGCGGGGACGACGCAACAAGATGGAGCGATCGGGCGGAGGAGGGGGCGCCCGCCGGTTCGCTTCGAGGAGAGGGGATGGACGAATACCAGCAGCGATGGACTGCGCGGACCGGCGTGGTCGGGCAGTTTCGCGCCGACGCCGATCCATTGTGGGCGATGCTCACGCTGCTGCTCGTCGCGCTGGTGGTGGTGTTCGCGATCGCCTACGAGAGCCGGGCGCAGCGCCTGGCCGACAAGCTCG
>JACXTT010011711.1_pt1 | contig 11713 bp, 6 predicted proteins | sample 9270951 | NCBI WGS metagenome assembly JACXTT01 (sample SAMN15532306, study PRJNA645909) | rock metagenome | isolation source: weathered quartz diorite | place: Puerto Rico | collected 2017-06-21 | reverse complement strand
AGCCAGAGCTCGAAGCGGTGCTGATCCGACCAGATCGCCTGGACGGCAGGCGGACAGTAACGCTCGATCAAGAGAGGGCAGAATTCCCAACGATCACGGGGACGCCGCGATTATAACCGGCACCGGTCGCAGGCAGATCTAGTGGGTCCCCCTCCGATGGCCACTAGATGCTGTGGGCCACCGGCCATATAGCGAATCGTTCAGGCGAGGCCGGGATAATCGCGGGAACACCGTGCCACGAACTCGTAACCAGCTTCCCGAACTGCCCGTTTGAACTCGCACAGGCTGATCCGCCGGTGATCGACCCGACTCGCGACGAGGAGAGAAAGCTCGTCGAGCGCGCCAGGCGCGACCCACGGGAGTTCGGGGCGCTCTACGACCGGCATTTTCAGCAGATTTACAGGTTCGTGTATTCAAGAGTGAGGGAACAGACAGCCGCGGAGGACGTGACGTCAGAGGTCTTCATGAAGGCCTTGAAGGCGATGCCCCGATACCAGGACACGGGGCGGCCTTTTGCTGCCTGGCTGTACCAGATCGCGGTGAACGCAATCGCCGACCGTTACCGAACGCTGCGGCCGGCACAGCCCCTGGAGGACTTCCACGACCTTTCGGTGGCGGGTCCCGCGATCGAGGACCAGGCGGCGCAACGCGATGAGGTGCGTCGGATCTGGGCCATCGTCGAGGAGCTGCCAATCCCGCAGCGCACGGCGCTGGTCCTGAAGTTCCAGGAGGACATGAAGATCGAGGACATCGCCGCCGCCATGGGCAAGACGCCGGGGGCGGTGAAACTCCTCATCCACCGCGGAGTCAGCCGCCTGCGCGGCGAGGCCGGCGCGTTGAGGCCCCTGGATTGAACAAGCGCCGCGACCCCGAGCTCGAGGACACGCTCCGCGACCCGGAGCTGCTTCGCCTCGCGGCGATGCTGAGCTCCGCCCACACACCGGAGCCGCCGCTCGACGACGCCTTCCGGTCCGCGCTGCGGCGCCAGCTGATGGCGAAAGCCTGGGAGGCGGGCGAGCGCCGAGGTAGCTTCTGGCGCTTCCTGTCCGCGCCGCCACGCGTGGCGTGGGTCGGCGCTGCCGCGGTGGTGGCGCTGATCGCTCTGGTCGTCGTGCAGACGCAGTCCGGCAATGGCTCACTCGTCGTCAACAGTCCCCAGTCAGGTGGGACACAGGTCGCGCTGCAGCAGCCGATCCTCGTGTCCTTCAACCAGCCGATGGACCACCAGTCCACCGAGCAGGCGGTCCAGATCGTGCCCGCCACCGCGGTCCGTTTCATCTGGAAGGACGACAACACGCTGTACGTACAGCCGACCAGCGGCAACCTGGCGCCGAACACGCAGTACCAGGTGACGGTCGGCCCGACCGCACGCACCAAGGCCGGTCACACGCTGAGCGCGCCGACGGGTTTCACCTTCGTGACCCAGCCAGTGCAGAGCACGCCGGTGGGCCAGCCATCGCCGACGCCCCGCAGCGGCTCGCTGAACGGCGAGCGCCGCCTCGCGGCGATCGGCAGTGGCAGCGCATACGCGCCGCAGTGGTCGCCGGACTCGTCCATCGTGTACTTCGTCGGCGGCGACGGCGCCCTGGTGGCGATTAGCCTGTCAAGTGCCCCGCCGCGCACGCTCGTGCCCGACGGCGTTTCGTTGCCGGCCCTGTCCCCGGGCGGCGACCGAATCGCGTTCGCGCGCGGCGGCGTGGTGCAGGTCTTGAGCCTGACTGGCGGCCGGACCATTCCGATCCACGCTGCGCTCAACCCCATGGCCATCGCCTGGGTGAACGACCGGCTGTACTGGGCCAACGCCGAAGGCGTGTTCATGACGGTCGCCGGTGGTGGCGCAGCGGGTGGAGGCGCCGTCAAGGTGATCTCCAGCCCCGACCCGTCCGGCTCGTTCGTCTCGATCGCCCCAGGCGGCGCGCACGCCGCGTTCGTGAGCGGTGGCACGCTCGAGCTCGTCGATCTGACCAGCGGCGCGGCGGCGCAACTGGGATCGGGCGGCGCCACCACCTTCCAGGGCTGGTCGCCGGACGGCTCAAAGATCCTGCACGACGGGGCCATCGCGGACATGACGGGCCAGACCATCGCGCGCTTGCCCGCCGGTGATCCCGCGTGGTCGGCGTCCGGCCGGATCATCGTCGGCTCCGACAGCGAGCTGATCGAGTTCAAGACTGACGGCAGCGGCACGACCCAGCTGGCGTCCGGCGCACCTTACCGGCTGCCCCGTTGGGCTCCAGACAACTCGACGCTCGTCTTCGTCCGCGGCGGCGACCTGTGGTCGGGCTCCGCGGGCGGTGGTGGCTCGCACCCACCGCAGGGCAGCCCGATCGCGCAAGCGACCGCGGCGGTGGACGCATTCATGGACGCCCGCCTCGCCGGTGACGCGGACAAGGCGAACTCCTACCTGGACGACAGCGGCCGGGCCGGTTACGCGCAAGGCGGGCTGTCGCTCATCCCGAAGGGCGACCTCGGCTTCCGCCGCTACTACATCCTCACCGCCGAGGTAGACCCGTCGGCGCCGAACACTGTGCGGTTCGTCGTCCGGTTGATTTTCGGCCACGGCGGCGCGCTCGAGCGGTCGCTGATGGAGGAAACATTCATCGTCCGCCGCGCCAGCGACTCCGACCCGTTCCTCATCGACCGGGTGATCGGCGGCGTGGTTCGCGACCTCGGTCACGGCCCAGTGGTCGTGGCGGTGAAGATCACGCCCAACCAGATCGCGGTCACGTTCGACAGCGACTTGCGGCCGGCCACGATCGCGGGTATGCAGCTGCAGGACGGCCAGGGCAATGTCGTCAACGGCAGCATCTCTTACGCCGACCGCACGATCACCATCACCGGGCTGCAGCTCCAGCCGGGCGCTGCCTACCGCCTGGTGGTGCTGCCGACAGTGCAGGACATCGGCGGGCGGAGCGTGGCCGGGGAGTACGACCTCGACCTGGTCGGGCCGAGCACCGACGCACAGTCGTCAATCGCGGTCACAGCCACACCGACGCCGAACAGTTAGTAGCTGCGGGTCCGGCGCCATCGGCGGCGCCGCATCCAGAGCAGCGCCACCGGCACGATCGCGATGAGCAGCAGCACCGCGCTTGGATTGGACCCAGCCGGCTTCGGTGAGCTCGTCTGGGCGGCCGGCAGCTTCGCTCCCGCCGCGATCCCGGTCACGGCTCGCGTGGTCTTCGCCCTGCCGCCGGCGGTCGGCGGCCGCCGCACCACCCCCACCACTGCGTGGTGCTGGGCAGGAGGATGGAACGAAGGCTGCTGGCTCGAGGGGACCGCCGGAGTGGCGGCCAACGCCACGGCGAGCCTCTGCCGAGAGCCCTGGTCGACCAGCCTCGGCCCGGGGGAACCCGGCGGTGTCGGGTTTACGCCACGTGGCCCCGGGGAGCCGGGGTGGCTGGCGCAGGTCTCACGCTGCAGCGCCGGGCCGCGCGTCGCGCGGATGCGGTTGTTGCTGGTGTCGGCGACCAGGATGTTGCCGGCCCCGTCGACCGCGACGCCATAGGGGAAGTTGACCTCAGCGAAGACAGCGGGCCCGCCGTCACCTGAAAAACCGGCGACGCTACCGCATGAGCCGACGAGCGAGCTGATCTTGCCGCTCAAGGCGTCGATCATGCGGATGCTCTGGTTGCCGGTGTCCGCGATGAGCAGGTTGCCGTTCACATCGAACGCGAGACCGAAGGGGAAGCTGAGAGAGGCGCGTGTGGCCGGGCCACCATCGCCTCCGGCTCCGACCTGACCGCTGCCCGCGATGGTGCTGATCCACCCGGTGGTGTGGTCGACCTTGCGGATGACGTTGTTGCCGGTGTCGCTGATGAACACGTCGCCGGTGGCGTTCACCGCCACCCCCCGCGGACCATTCAGACGCGCGTTGATGGCCGGCCCGCCATCGCCGCTGTAACCCGCCACGCCATTACCGGCAATCGTCGTGAGCGTGGAGGACAGGTGATCCCATTTCTTCACGCTGTTGCTGCCCGTGTCGGCGACATACACGTTGCCGGCGGCGTCAACCGCGACACCCCGCGGCGAGTTGACTCCGGGATTGCCCGGCCCGGCAATGGACGAGATGAACCCAGTCGAGTGATCGACCCTTCGAATCCGATTGTTCCCGGTGTCGGTGATGAAGACGTTGCCAGAGGAGTCGACGGCGACGCCCCGCGGATCGTTGAGCTGAGCGCTGGTTGCGGCACCGCCGTCTCCCGAGAATCCGGGCACGGCCGTCGGCCGCCCGGCGATTGTCGTCACCACGCCTGTCGCATCGATCTTGCGCACTGAATTGTCAAAGTTGTCGACGAAGTAATCGTTACCCGCGGAATCTCCCGCTACGGCGTACGGATTACCCAGTTGCGCGTCGACCGCGTTGATCGCCTCGCCATAGAAGCTCGGTGAGCCGTTGCCGGCGATCGTGCTGATGGTGCCGCTTCCCGGTCCGCCGGGCAGGTTGATATCGCGCACCCTGAAGTTCAGGTAGTCGGCGACATACAGGTCGCTCGTGTTGCCGGTCCAGACCACGTTGAATGGCGCGTTCAACATCGCCGATGTGGCGGGACCACCATCGCCGCTGAAGCCGGCGACCCCGGTGCCGGCGACAGTGATGATGTCCCCGCTCGTGAATGACACCGACCGCACTCGATTGGCGCCCTCCTCTGCGATGTAGAGATTCGTCCCATCCCACGCCAGGCCCCACGGCCGTTTCAGCGCCGTTTTAGGTCCCGTCCCGGTGTCGCACGCAATCGAGGCCGGGACGTTGCCGGCAACGACGCACGACCCGCCCGTGCTGTTGTCGAGCAGCCAGACGAGGTTCGTCGCCGAATCGGCCACCACCAGGTTTTGCGAGTCGATCGCGAAGATGCCGGTCGGCAGGTGAAACCCGGTCCACTGCAGCGTGATGACATTGCTGACCGGATCCCACAATCGGATGGCCCCGTTGGTGCTGTCGGCGATCCAGAGCCCGCCGAGCGGATTGGTGCAGGCCAGCCCATAGACCTCGCCGATCTGGGCCGAGGTGCCAAGACCACCGTCGCCTGAAAAACCTGGCACACCTGTGCCGATGACGGTCGATGCGGTGCCCCTCAGCTGACGAATTCGAAAGTTCGGAGTGTCCGCCACCCAGACCGGCGCTGCGGGACCGCAATCCGCAATCGCACCGGCGAAGCCGATCGACGCGCTCGTTGCGGCGCCTCCGTCTCCGGTGTACCCGTAAACATCGTTGCCTGCGAGGACGCCTTCATCGAGTGTGAACGGGTTCAGCGATCGGACCGATGGGTTGGCAGCATCGCCCACCCAGACCGTCGGTTGCTCGAGACCAATGCTGAACGGCGCCTGTCCGATGGCGGTCGCAATGCCCGTTCCCTGAGCAAGCGTGCCGGCGTATGTCGTGATGTAACCCGACGCGGGCAACAAGACCAGGACGTTGGACGGGGCGGAGCTTGTGCTGGCGTCCCAGCCATTCGAGGCTTTGACCGTGAATGTGTTGGCAGTGTGAAATGGCAGTGACCCGCCGAACGATGTCGAGGTTCCCGCGGGCGAACCGGTGACCTGCGCCGTGGTCGTCCGCGCCCCGTTGTGGCGGGTCACGTCGTACTCGATGATCGGCAGTCCGCCGTCGTTCGCGGGCGAGGTCCACGAAACGTTCAGCTGCGGACCAGCGACGCTTGCATGGACCGAAGTCGGGCTGCCAGGCGCGAGATAAGCCTGCACACGGCGGACGCTCTGGGTGCCTGCGTCAGCGATATAGATGTCACCCGTGGAGTCGCTGGTGATGGCGCCGACCCACTGGAGAAATGCATTCCGGGCGGGTCCGCCATCACCTCCTCCACCGCCGCCGGCCATGCCGACCGCCAGCCGCCCGTTGAGGACCAGGCCCACCGAGTTGCCCGAGGAGATCACCACCTGGTCGGTGGGTCCAAGCGCGATGCCGGGTGAACCGCTCAAGCTGTTTGGAAGGAGGGACGTGAAACCTCCGGCTGCCGGCAGCTCGAAGACCCCCGTGCCGCCGCCGATGCCGAAGAAGTTCCCCATCGCATCCATGGCCAGAGCCCCGACGCCGCCGTTGAACGTGGCGCGGGTGCTGATCGTCCCGCCGGCGCTCTTCTCTTGAAGGCTCAAGCCGTCGGCAAAGAACAGATTGCCGCCGGCGTCCACGACCAGGCCGGCCGGCGCGCTGCTGGTGGTGACGTAGGTGCTGATGAATCCCGTCGCGTGATCGACCATGCGTATGCGGTTGTTGCCGGTGTCGGCTATGAACAGATCGCCGGAGCTGTTGGTGGCCAGCTCTGCCGGCCACTTCAGCTGGGCCGCGGTCGCGGCGCCGCCGTCGCCGCTGAGACCCGCGGTGCCGTTGCCGGCCACGGTCGAGATCACTCCACCCGGTGTGACCTTGCGGACGACGTCGAATACGGAGTCGGAGATGAAGATGTCACCCGACGGGTCAAGCGCGATCCCGTACATCGAACACATCTCAGCCGCGGTCGCTTGGCCGCCATCGCCTGCGTGGCCGCACTGCTGGCCGGTGCCTGCGAACCTGTCGATCTTCGAAGTCGAGTGGTCGATCTTTCGGACTACGTAATAGAACGCGCCCTGAGATACGTAAATGTTGCCGGCGCTGTCAGACACGGCGTTGACGGGCTGGCCCACCCCTGCCGCCGTCGCGAGCCCGCCGTCGCCGGTGCTGGTGTCGGTGCCGTTGCCGGCAACGAGGACGTAGCTGCCACTGACGATTTTGAAGACGCAGTTGTACCCGGTGAACATCAGGTTGCCGTCGTGGTCGAACGTTGGGTGGCCGCCCTGAAATGAACTTGACACCGCGCCTGAAGAGCATCCAGGTGGAGAGTTGGTGCCGTCGCCGGCCGCGGTGCTTACGAACTGGGTCGCACGATCGACCTTGAGCAACCGCGCGTCGAAGCTGGTGATGAACATGTTGTCGCTGCTGTCGAACACGACTCCACCGGGAAACGTGATGTTGGTGGCCGTCGCCAGATGTCCATCGCCGTTGTACACGGTGCTCCCGGTGCCGGCGACCGTCGAGATGACGCCACTGCCGTGGTCGACTTTGCGGACGCGGTTGTTGATGAGATCGGCGATGAAGAGGTCCCCGGAGCTGTTGAACGCCAGGCCGGAGACCTCGCCGATGCTCGATGAGGTCGCCGCGACTCCGTCCGAGAAAGAGCTCCCGCCTCCGGCGACCGTGGTGATCACCCCGGTCGAGTGGTCAACCTTGCGGACCAGGTTGCCGGGATCGTTGTTGACGTTCGTGGCCGTGGCGATGTACACGTCGCCGGCGGAGTTGACTGCGATCGCCCAGGGGGTCCCGATCGAGGCGGCGGTGGCCAGACCCCCGTCCCCGGATGGAACTCCGGGGTGACCCGTCCCCGCGAAGACCTGCTCGTCAGTCGTGGCCAGGTCGATGACCCGCACGACATAGTGACTCTGGTCGGCCTCGTAGAGCTTGCCGCCGAAGACCGCCAGCGCCCCCGTGCTCTGTCCGACCGACGTCGCCGGCCCCGACCCAAGCCCGCCGCCGGCGACCGTCGAGATGGTGCCGGGGGTGGGACCGGTCGCAAGCACGGGTCGAGGCTGACTGGTCGAAACGAACAAGCCGGCCGCCATCGCGAGTGCGCTCAGCGCCGCAATCCACCGCCTGCGATGGCTGATTGGCCTACCCCTCCCCAGGGCTGTGCGAGATCCGCGGGGCCTTAAGTTAACGCGTCCTGAAGCGAGCGGCGGTTTAGATTTTCATAAGGTTCAGCGTGGCCGCCGCCCGGGCCAGGGACGTCACCGAGCCGGAGTGATCGATCTCCCCCTCCAGCGCTGCTTTCAGGGCTGCCGCCAGGGGCAGGCGGAGTACCTCCATGTCCTGCTCGTACGCCTCCGGGGCCCGCACCGACTCGGTGAGGCTTTCCGCCAGGTAAAGGTGAGCCCGGCCGGTCAGCACGGCAGCGCCGTGAACGATGCCCATCGACCGGTAGCGCCCGGCGCTCAAACCGGTCTCCTCCGCCAGCTCCCGGCGCGCGCACTCCAGCGCCTCCTCGCCCTCGTTGAACGTGCCCGCCGGCACCTCCCAGGACGACTCATCCCACGCATGCCGCCATTGCCGGACCAGGACCGTGTCGCCATTTTCGAAGTAGGGCACGACGAAAACCGAGTCCGGGTTGTCGACCACGATGTATGGGTACTCCTCGCCCCCCGGCAGGCGGATCAGGTCCGAGCGGAGCGTGAACTGCGCCGCGCGAGCGACCACATCTCTGCGGACGATGTCGAACGGTCGTCCGCCGGCCGGATGCCTTAGCCTGCTCAGCCGTTCCTCACGATGGCGCTCACCGCGGCGGCGGCGGCGGCGATGTGTTTCGGGTCCGGTCCGTAATCGAACGGGGACTGCTGGCCGGCAAAAGCCTTCGCCTGCTCGATGAGCTCCGGATGGTCGTCGATGAAACGAGTGCTGAGCTTGCCGGCGCGGAAGTGCGGGCTTTCGAGAATTGCGCGGTGATAGGGGATCGTGGTCGCCGGACCGACGACCACGAACTCCCGCAGCGCGCGTGACGCCCGCGCGATCGCCTCTGCACGGTCGGTGCCGTGGACGATGAGCTTGGCCAGTAGCGAGTCGTAGTTAGGTGGAACGTCCGAGCCTGGTCCGAATCCCGAATCGACCCGCACGCCCGGACCGGCGGGCGCAACCCAGCGGCTGATGCGCTTGGGGTTGGGCATGAACTTGCGCAGCGGGTCCTCGGCGTTGATGCGCATCTCGATGGCGTGCCCGGTCCAGGTCACCTCGCCTTGTGTGAAGCTGAGCTCCTGCCCTGACGCGACCCGGATCTGCTGCTTCACCAGGTCGATGCCCGTCACCGCCTCGGTGATCGGATGCTCGACCTGCAGCCGCGCGTTGACCTCGAGGAAGAAGAACTCGCCCTCGTTGAACATGAACTCGACGGTGCCCGCGTTGACATAGCCGGCCGCCCTCGCCGCGCGGATCGCGGCGTCGCCCATTGCGGCGCGAATCTCCGGCGTCACCGCCGGCGACGGGGTCTCCTCGATGATCTTCTGATGCCGGCGCTGGATCGAGCATTCGCGCTCGCCGAGATGGGCGGCGTGGCCGTGCTGGTCGGCGATGACCTGGATCTCGATGTGTCGTGGCCTGCGGATGTAGCGCTCGAGATAAACAGTCGGGTCACCGAACGCGGAACGCGCGGCCTGCACGCTGCTCTCGACCGCGGCGACCAGCTCCTTCTCGGACTCGACGGCCTTCATGCCGATGCCGCCGCCGCCGCCGGAGGGTTTGACCATGATCGGGTAACCGATCTGCTCTGCCGCCGCAATGGCGCTCGGGCCGTCGGTCACGGCGTCACTGCCCGGAGTCACAGGCACACCGTTCGCGACGGCCAGCTGGCGTGCGGCGATCTTCGATCCCAGCGCTCGCATCGCCGACGCCGGCGGGCCGATGAAAGCGATGCCGGCCGCAGCGCACGCCTCTGGGAACATCGGCTTCTCTGAAAGGAATCCGTAGCCGGGATGGATTGCTTCCGCGCCCCAGTTGCGCGCCGCTTGCACGATGCGCTCCAGCACGAGGTATGACTCGGTGGGCGGTGCTCCGCCGATGTGGAAGGCCTCGTCCGCATAGCGGACGTGGATTGCGTTGGCGTCGGCATCGGAGTAGACCGCAGCCGTAGCGATGCCGAGCTCGCGGCACGCGCGCATGACCCGGATTGCGATCTCGCCGCGATTCGCGACGAGGATCTTTTTGAAAGGCTTCGGCATCGCTACCCGATGGCCAGCAACGGCTGGCTGGGGCCCACGACCTGGCCTTCGCTGACGTAGACCTCGAGCACTCTGCCGGCGACTGTGGTGACGATGTCGTTCTGCATCTTCATCGCCTCGAGCACGGCGACGACATCGCCGAGCTTCACGTCATCGCCGGTCTTGATGGGGATCTTGACGATGAGGCCCTGCATGGGCGCCATCACTGTGCCCTCGCCCGACCGCACGGCGGGCGACGTGCTCGGTGGCACAGGAGGTGTGCTCGGCGTAGCGGCCGATGGACCGACCATGATGCCGGCGCCGATCACGCGGACCTTGAACACCTCTCCGTCCACATCGACCTCGAACTCCGCGGACGATTGAGGAGCCGGCGCAGGGGTCGGTGGAGGCTGAGGTGGTGGGGGCGGAGGCACCGTGGTGGCGGGTGGCGGCGCGGGCGCGGACTTCGGCTGCTCACTCCGGGGCGCGGCCGCAGCTCTCGTCGGCGCGGGCGCCGCTGGACCCTTGTGATAGACGGCGGCCAGGCTCGGGAACAGCAGCTGGATCAGGACCGCGTCGTCCGTGGGCTCGAAGCCCATCTTTCGCACCTGCGCGCGCGCGAGCTCGACCTGCGGCTCGAGCAGGTCGGCGGGCCGGATGGTGATCGGCTCTTCGCGACCGAGCACCAGGCGTCGCAACTCTGGATCTGCCGGCACCGTCGGTGAGCCGTACAGGCCCTGCAGATAATCCTTCAGCTCCTGCGTGACGGTTGAGTAACGATCGCCCCCGATCACGTTGTAGACGGCCTGGGCTGCGATCATCTGCCGCACCGGCGCGACCAGGGGCGGGTACCCGAGCTCGAGCCGCACGCGGTTGGCTTCCTGGAGAACGTTGTCGATTCGCGCCCCCGCCTCGTGCGCCGCGAGCTGGCGGTAGATGTCCTCGAGCATCAGGCCCGGCATCTGGTAACGGAGGATGTCCGCGTCGACGCGGTCGGCCACAGGGCTCAGATGCTCGATGTGATTGCGCTTCAACACCTCGACCGCGGCGCGCGCTTTCCACATGCGGTTGAGGTCGAGACCCGTGTCGTACTCGCCACCGGCCAGGGCGGCGACAACACTCTCCGCCGCGGGCTGCGACGTGCCCCAGGCCAGCGGCGACATGGCGACGTCGAGAACATCCGCGCCTGCCTCTACGCCGGCCATGTAGGCCATTGGCGCCATACCGCTCGAGCAGTGCGAGTGGACGTCGACGGGGATCTTCACGGTTTGCTTGAGCGCGGAGACGAGCTCCCACGTGGCCTGCGGGCTCAGCAGTCCCGAGGTGTCCTTGACGACCACCTCGTGCGCGCCCATCTTTTCCAATCCCTTGGCCAGCGAGCACCACAGCTCGATGCTGTGCGCGGGCGACACCGCATAGCACAGCGCGCCCTGCGCCTTCTTCTTCGCCTTGAGAACGGCGGCGATCGCCGTCTCCATGTTGCGGAGGTCGTTGAGCGGGTCGAAGACCCGGAATACGTCGACGCCGCACCTGGCGGCGTGCCTGACGAACAGCTCCACCGTGTCGTCGGCGTAGTTGCGATTGGAGACGAGATTCTGGCCGCGAATCAGCGCCTGGATAGGGGTGTTGGGCGTTGCCTTGGCGAGCCGGCGAACGTACTCCCATGGATCCTCGCCGCGGCGGACCTGCGTCTCGAAGGTCGCGCCGCCGAAAGCCTCCATCGCCGTGAAGCCGATGTCGTCCATCATCGCGGCGACGGGGACGATCTCCTCTCCGGTCAGGGTGCCGCCGAGCAGCGACTGCTGAGCGTCGCGAAAGGTCGTGTCGACGAGACGGACTCGGCTTCGCTTCTTCTTCACGACACCGCCAGGGCGGTCCGCTTCTCGAGGTGGCGGCGTTCCACCTCTTCATCGGTGACGCCGAGGATGCGCGCGGCGAGCCAGGCGGCGTTCTTGGCGCCGGCCTCACCGATGGCGACGGTGGCAAC
>JACXTT010011710.1_pt1 | contig 11713 bp, 12 predicted proteins | sample 9270951 | NCBI WGS metagenome assembly JACXTT01 (sample SAMN15532306, study PRJNA645909) | rock metagenome | isolation source: weathered quartz diorite | place: Puerto Rico | collected 2017-06-21 | reverse complement strand
AGTTCATCAAAAGAAGTGAACAAAGGGCAGTCAGCGCTTCAACTTCGCTCAGGACGAGTTTGTCGAAGGGCGAACACCAAGCTTGTCGGTGGCCTTTTAGCTCGGCATCCTGGCAATCCGCGTCAGGTCAAGCGAGAGCCACACAATCCAGTCGGTCAACAAGAGCGCGACCAGCGTAAAGATCTGTATCCGCTTTACCAGGCTGGCCAAGCGCACGGGCTCAATTTCTTCGCCGCGCAACTCAGTCCGCACGATCCGATGTCCCATCCCCAGTGAGACCACGGCGCTAACGTTAATCAACAGGAACACCAGAAGCAGCTTGAACCCAAGCACCCCGCCGAGCAATTCGAAGAACCGTCGCCCGAACATCGCTTTGTACGAGGTCAGATTGAACGCGCCAGTCATAAGCGCTACACCCAGGGCGCCGATGCTCAGCGGGTTGTAGAGCTTGAGCCCTTGTGCGAGGAAGCGTTGCTTGTCCCGTGCGGCTGGTATCCGGACTGCCATCGGCAGCAGCACGACAATCAGGGTCACGCCACTACCAAAATAGACCGCCAAACCTAACAAATGTAACCAAAGAGTGAAGAGGTCGCTCATCGGCGGTCGTTAAACCAGAGGGGGCGGGGAATGTAAATGACGGGCGCGGCCTGCGGTCCTCCGTTGACAGTAAAAACCCAAGCCGATATGTTCCCTTGCGTGTCCTCTGCACAATTTTTCCCTACCAGATACACTAAATGTGAGATGAGGCAAAGCCGATGACTGAGAAGGTGCTCCTGCGCCATCTGGATGTCCCTGACATTCGCAAACTTGACGTTTACCTGGCTCATGGTGGCTACGAGGCCGCGCGCAAGGCGCTGACCACATTGAAGCCGGAAGAAGTGACCGACCAGGTGAAAGCCTCGAACCTGCGCGGCCGCGGCGGCGCCGGGTTTGTCGCCGGCGTGAAGTGGGGGTTCCTGCCCAAGGATTCTCTCAAGCCCGTCTATCTCTGCTGTAACGCCGACGAGAGTGAGCCCGGAACCTTCAAAGACCGCGCGATCATTGAGTGGAACACCCACATCCTGCTCGAGGGTATTCTGATCTCCGCCTATGCGATCAAGTCCCACACCGCCTACATCTACATCCGTGGCGAGTTCGTTCTGGGAGCCAAGCGCCTGGAGGAGGCGATTGCTGAGGCCTATGCCAGAGGCTTGCTCGGCAAAAACATCTTCGGCATCGGCTACGATCTTGACGTCTATCTGCACCGTGGCGCGGGCGCGTACATCTGCGGAGAGGAAACCGGACTGATCGAGTCCTTGGAAGGCAAGCGCGCTTACCCACGCATCAAGCCGCCGTTTCCTGCCGTGTACGGGCTGTTTGGCAGCCCGACGATCGTGCAGAACGTCGAAACCCTTGCCTGCGTCCCGTCGATCCTGAAAAACGGTCCGGCTTGGTTTAAGGCGATCGGCCCAGAGACCGGACCCGGCCCCAAGATCTACTGTGTGAGTGGTCACGTCGAGAAACCCGGCCTCTATGAGCTGCCTATGGGTATGCCCTTACGGACCGTGATTTACGACTATGCTGGTGGCATTCGCGGCGGCAAAAAGCTTAAGGCGGTCATGCCTGCCGGCTCCTCATTCCCGGTGCTCACCCCTGACGAGATCGATGTGAACATGGACTTCGACTCCATGCGCAAGATTAACGCCTTCCTCGGCACCGCTGGCATTATTGTCATGGACGAGGACACTTGCATGGTGCGGGCGCTGGAGATCGTCGATCGCTTCTATCATCACGAATCGTGCGGTCAATGTTCTCCCTGTCGCGAGGGTACCGGTTGGCTGCACAAACTCCTGCTGCGTCTGGAAGAAGGGACTGGTCGGGCGGAAGACATCGATCTGATGAACCAGATCTCCGACAACATGATGGGCAACACCGTCTGTGTCCTTGCCGATGCCGCAGCCATGCCGACGCAGAGCTATATCAGCAAGTTCCGCGACGAGTTCGTCGCTCACGTCACCTTGGGTCGCTGCCCGTTGAAGAAAAATGACGCAGCCCGCCACGCGGCGTAGAGAAAATAATGAGTAATGAGTGATGAGTAGGACAGAACGGACAACGAGAGAGCCCTTTACTCAGTCCTCATTACTCAGTCCTCATCACTTCTTCTTGAGGAATCCATGCCAAAACTCGAAATCGACGGTCGCGAAGTAACGGTCGAGGATGGTCTCAACCTCATTCAGGCAGCCGAACGCCTCGGCATCGAAGTGCCACACTATTGCTACCATCCCGGCTTGAGCATTTCCGGGAACTGCCGCATGTGCCTGGTCGAGATTGAGAAGATGCCCAAGTTGCAGATTGCCTGTAATACACGGGTTACCGAGGGCATGGTCGTGAAGACCACCAGCCCCAAGGTCAAAGCCGCGCAGGCCGCCGTCCTGGAGTTTCTGCTGATCAATCATCCGATCGACTGTCCGATTTGCGACCAGGCGGGCGAGTGTAAGCTGCAAGATTATTACATGGACTACGGCGCCTACCACAGCCGTTTTCCGCTCGAAGCGAAGGTCGAGAAGCGCAAAGTGGTGGACCTGGGACCGCAGGTGGTCCTCGATCAAGAGCGCTGCATCCTGTGCGCGCGCTGCACGCGGTTTCTCGATGAAGTGACCAAGACCAGCGAGTTAGGCATCTTTGCTCGTGGCGATCGTTGCTACATCGATTTGTTCCCCGACAGGAAACTCGACAACCCTTACTCCGGCAACGTGGTGGATATCTGCCCGGTTGGCGCGCTGACCAGCAAGGACTTTCGTTTCAAAGCGCGCGTCTGGTACCTGGAGAAGACCGAGTCAGTTTGTACGCGGTGCGCGACCGGCTGTAACATCGACGTCTACCATCGCCGTGGCCAGATGTACCGCTTTCGCCCGCGTCACAATCCCGACGTGAACCAATACTGGATGTGCGACGAAGGTCGGCTCTGGTACAAGGAACTGCAGAAAGAAAGTCGTATTCTCGGTCCGCTTGTGCGTGGGGTGCAGGATGTCTCTGCGGTAACTTGGGGCCAGGCGTTCAGCCGGGTGGTTGATCTCCTCACCCAGGTGAAAGAACAGCACGGTGCCGGCGCCATTGCCGGTCTCATCGGTGCCAAGGCCACGAACGAAGAAGCCTATCTGTTTTCCCGCCTGCTGACCGAACATGTTGGCACGGAATTGGTAGCTGGTCTTTCCTGGTCTCCGGCGGATGCGTTTCACGATGACTTTCTCGTCAAAGCGGATAAGAATCCCAACACGCGGGGCTTACAGGTCATGGGCTTGCTCAACGGTGGAGCGAGCGCGTCTGATATCCTGACCGCCGCAGAAAAGGCAACAGTGAAGGCACTCTTGGTGTTCGGCGCCGACTTGGTGACCGCCTTCGGCCAGGAGAAACTCGACGCCGCCCTGGGCGATATGGAGGTTGTGGTTTTCGACACGGATTACTCGGGAACCACGGAGTATGCCGACGTAGTCCTGCCGATCGGCACCGCGCCCGAGACTGACGGTACTTTCACCAACTACGCTGGGCGGGTGCAGCGCATCCGTCAGGCGTTTCCTCCTCCCGGCGAGGCAAAACCCGGGTGGGAGGTGCTCTCACAACTTGGCGCCAAGTTTGGCGGGGCTGACTACCTTTCAAGTGCCGAGGTCTTTGCTGAACTAGCCAACAAGAGTCCGACCTTAACTGGTCTCACCTACAGTAAGATCGCCTCGCATGGAGTGCAGTTACCTGGTTTGGAACAGTCGCCTGAACGGACGACGGCTCAATCTTGACCGACGAGCAAAAAGTTACTGCTTTAGGAAGGAACGGGCCGTACGTCCGACTGCTTCTTGATTCATTTCCGCTGCCAGCCTACCATTCTTCTATGCCCGTTCACGCCACCGTTGCTCCTTCTGTCTATCGTTTCACCCGTGAAGAGTACTACCGTATGGGCGAAGCTGGTTTGTTTGACGACAAACGGGTCGAGTTGCTCGACGGCGAGATCATTACGATGGCTCCGCAGAATCCACCTCATGCTGGCATTACGAGCCGTATCGCTGCCGTTCTGATACGGCTGCTCAGTTCTACGGTTACTATCCGCGTGCAGGTACCCATTGTGCTGAATGATTGGAGTGAGCCAGAACCTGACATTGTCGTTTGTCTGCCGGACCTGGACGACTACGAGCGCGAGCACCCCAGAGCTGACCAGGTGCTGCTAGTGATCGAGGTGGCCGAGGCTAGTCTGTTCTACGATAGAAGCAGGAAAGTTGCGGCCTATGCGGGAAGCGGTATCCCAGACTATTGGATCGTCAATCTGATCGATCGCCGAATTGAGATGCTAAGCGATCCAGATTCTGGCGCGCTGCGGTATCGGACAGAAAAACATGCTGTCGCTGGGGACAGCCTGCAACTCCCGGGCGGGGTGCTGCTTGTAGCCGCTGACATTTTGCCACGGTATTAATTCTTGCAAATCGTCACCTGGAACGTCAACTCAATTCGCTCCCGTAAGGAGCGAGTTCTCGCTTGGCTGGTTGCCCAGCAGCCGGCCGTGCTCTGCTTGCAAGAGACCAAGGTCACCGATGACGCCTTTCCACGGGCTGACTTCGAGGCGCTGGGCTATCATGTCACTGTCTCCGGCCAACGGACCTACAACGGCGTGGCGATCTTATCTCGCACGCCGCCTATCGATGTCGTGCGCGTGTTTGCCGACGATGAGGAGGAGCGGGAGGCGCGATTTCTCACCGTAAGTGTGTCTGGGGTTCGAATCGTGTGTGTCTATGTGCCTAACGGGCAAGTAGTGGGTAGCGAGAAGTTTGCTTACAAACTCGCCTGGTTGGGACGGCTGCGGCGCTATCTCGACCACTACTGTGAGCCCGCCGGACCGCTTGCCCTCTGTGGCGATCTCAACGTCGCGCCTGAGCCCCGCGATGTACACGATCCTGCCGCCTGGCAGGATTCCGTCTTGTTTCATCCGGAAGCGCGGACCGCCCTGCATGATCTCTGCGCCTGGGGGTTAGTGGACGCGTTCCGTCTCCATCACAGCGAGGGCGGGCTGTATAGTTGGTGGGACTACCGCCAGCTTGCCTTTCCCAAGAACCACGGGCTGCGCATTGATCATATCCTGGTGACCCAGGCCCTGGCGGCACGCTGCATCGGCGCACGCATCGACCGCGAGACACGTAAAGGGCAAGGCGCCTCGGACCACGCACCGGTGATAGCCTCGTTTTCAGAATGAGCCTTCAGCGGGCAACACTCAGCGATCAGCTTTCACGATCAGGAATCGGAGAATCGGTGAACCGGAGAACCGGTGAATTGGAACAATTTCTCCGATTCTCCCCATCTCCGTTTCTCCGTTTCTGTCCGCTTGCTCAGACCTTCCCAACCAGTGAATTTCCAGTCTGACTGATGAAATCAAGCAGTTCCTGTTCCGTTTTCGCCCGGCGGAACGGGATCAAGCGGTGCACCCCCAGATCGGCATAGCGTTTCGCTATATCGGGGTCGAGTCCTGGGCCAGGGGTAATGCTGACCTCTAGCTCTCGCAAGCTGCTCGGCCGGTTCGCTGTTTTTGCGGCTTCTTTAAGACCGGCAATGCACTTGGCGGTTGCGTCCAGATCAAGGGCAAATCCATACCAACCATTTGCATGCTCCACCGCACGGCGGAATGCCTCGGGGGTGTGACCGCCGATGACTACCCAGGGATACGGCTTCTGCACCGGCCGGGGCAACGCCTGGATGCCGCCGAAGGAAACGAAGCGACCCTGATAAGCAGGCTTCTCTAGGGTCCATACCGCTTGCATTGCCTGCAAGTATTCCATTGATCGCGGTCCTTTATGATCGAAAGGAACTCCCAGCGCGTCGAACTCTGGCTTGAGATACCCAATGCCAAGACCAAAGATCAGGCGTCCGCCAGACACCACATCTACGCTAGCGAGCTCCTTGGCCAGGACCAACGGATTACGTTGCGGGAGAATGATGATGCCAGTGCCGAGCTTAATGGTTTTCGTGTGGGCAGCGACAAACGCCAAGGCTACGGCGGGATCGAGCAAGGGAGAGTGCGGGGGCAGAGGCGATGGGGGCACTTGCGGATCAGGGAGAACCACGTGTTCGCCTGTCCACACTGATTCAAACCCAGCGGCTTCAGCAGCCTGAGCAACCCGGCCTGCTGTGTCGGGGTTGCTACAGACACCCATGTTGATACCGAACAGTCCAAATTTCATCGAGGTATCCTCCTGAGAATGTTGTCAGCACTAAATGCCGGGGAGCCTAGCCGGTTCGGCGTCTTTGTGCAACCTTTCTTCTTCCGTTTGACCTTTCCGGCTTTCCGGCCATATATTGGCAGAACAGCGAAAGACAAGAATGAGGGATTATCTATGGTAAAACTCGTTGGCTGTCTGCGACGGAAGCCGGGTATGAGCACGGAAGAGTTCCATCGCTACTGGAAAGACGTCCACGGTCCACTGGTCCAGAGCGTGACCGAGTTCTCTCGTTACGTTCGCAAATACGAGCAAGGGCACTCGGTGCCCGACCGGGTTTCCAGCTTTCCGCCACCGGCATTCACGCCGTTCGATGGTATCGCTGAACTCTGGTTTGACAGCGTCGCGGATATCGGTAAGGCGTTCGCCGAGCCACGTTATTTGGAAATCATCCGGCCCGATGAACTCAAGTTTCTCGACTTGCCGAACTGCACTATCTTTGTAGTGGAAGAAGTCGCCATACACTAGCAGTTCTTATATTCCACATTCCGCAATCCGTATGCCGCAGTGACGGTGATGCCGGTTTATCAACTCACTGACGATCTTGTCTTCCCCGATCCGCAACGAGCCAGTTCTAGAGGGCTGCTGGCTGTAGGCGGTGACCTCCGAGTAGAACGTTTGCTCCTGGCCTATCGCCTGGGGATCTTTCCCTGGTACGGGCCAGGGGAGCCAATATTGTGGTGGAGCCCTGCCAAACGCTGCGTCATGGAACCGACGCGTTTCCACGCCTCTCGCAGCCTCCTGCGGCTTGTGCGGCAGGGACGTTTTACCGTGACTTTCGACCGAGCTTTTCCGCAAGTGATTCGTGCCTGCGCCGAGACTCGCCTAGCAGAAGGACAGGGGACGTGGATTATCCCAGAGATGATCGATGCTTACTGTACTCTGCACGCAGCCGGGTTCGCTCATTCCTCTGAAGCGTGGTGGGAGGGGCAGTTAGCTGGAGGGATCTACGGAGTCAGTCTCGGACGAGCGTTTTTTGGTGAGTCGATGTTCACCCACGTAACCAATGCGTCTAAGGTCGCCTTTTTCACGTTGGCCCAGCGATTAGGGGAATGGGAGTTCACGTTGATCGACTGTCAGATTACCAACCCCCATCTCGTACGCCTGGGAGCCTACGAGATCACTCGCAGAGAGTTCCTGCGTCGGCTCAACGAAGCGCTGCACTTTCCTACTCGGCGAGAGAAGTGGCACTGAACCGCTTGGGTACGCCCGCATGGCTTCCGGTGCAATGCAGGGGAGGGCGCACAGCCGAGCACCCCTGCGGGAAGGGCAGCCACCTAGGGCTGCCCCTACATTCCCGAGCAGCACTAGTGACTGGTAGTGAAGGAAACAAGCCGCTGCGTGATGAGCTGACGAGGCTCCTTCGACCAACTCGCGGACGATCGTTGCCGCCGGCTTGATCTCGCGCACTAAGCCGACGCTCCGACCCATGAGGAGATTCATCGATTCGAGGTCCCCGGTCGCCGCGGCGTTCGGTGGAAGTCCCATGAAGCACGGCATCGGTATCGGTGGGCCAGCGATGTGAGTCTGCCCGATCACTGGTTCATCGGGTCGCGACTCCTAGCCGCGCTCTTGTTTGCTTGGCCATTCTGTGACGAAGACTGTGCGCAGTGTCCGGCGTGGCGCATTGTGACAAAGACAGGGGATCGAGGCGAAACAATCCGAGCGCGAGTGTCCGTTTTCGTGCCGCACCTTTTTGTTGCGGATTGCCGAGGGTCGGCTTCCCGCTTATCAGCCTTGTGAACGCAAGACGTTAGTCAGGCGTTCAGATGTCGAAAAAGTCTTAGCGGTGTCACTGGCCATCATGCTTTTCCTGGTGGATCTGATGGCTCGCCGCGTTTTCCTCCCGGTTCAGCTTCGCCTGTTCCGCCGGGGTGATGTGACCACCATGGTGCCGAGCAAAGTGCCGCTCTTGGTGCCGAATCTGGCGGTCTTCTCGATGGAGCTGGTGCGCTTCCTGGGGAGTCAGAGTGCCCTGTTCCCGACCTTCCTTGATCCGCGCATTCTGGCGCTCGAGCCGATCGTTGACTTGGTCGCGCCGGGGGTGGTGTTTTTCCCACTGCGTCTCCGCGAAAGCGTGGGTAGTAACCACAAGCATTCCCACCGCCATTCCAGCCCCAATTATCGATTTCATTCTCACCGTCTTCATGATTCTTCCTCCTTGCCGAATTTCTTTCGTTCCCTGGCTGCCTCTGTGGGCTCGGGCGCTTTTTTGATAATATCACAGCCCAATCTGGGCCTGCATCCCTCCATGACCTCCTCGTTGTTCCGAACGCTAGACATGAGCAAAAGTTCCGCTTACCACTCAACTGTATACAGAGTAGTCTCCTGTTGTCGGCCGCGTACAGCTACCTTCCCCAACAGACGACAGGGAAAGACTGTCGCTACCCGTTCGTAGGTCGTGCCGCTCAGGATCAGCGGCACGCCATGTTCTTTGGTAAGCCCTTGCAGCCTGGATGCCACATTGACCGTGTCTCCTAACACCGTGTAATTCAACCGCTCAGGCGAACCGGCATTTCCCGCGATCACCGGCCCGGTGGCGATGCCAATACCAATCCGTAGCGGTGAGGCGTGGCCCTCCTCGGCATTGAATCGGCTCAGCTCTCTGAGCATGCCCACCCCGGCCGCGACCGCTCGCACGGCATGGTCAGCAAAAGACAACGGGGCACCGAAGATCGCCATCACCTCGTCGCCTATGTATTTATCGATGACGCCTTGCTCCCCTTCAATCACTCGGCTCATGCGACCGAGGTACGCATTCAAGAGCTGGAGCAACTCTGGTGGGGAGAGTGTTTCAGAGATCGAGGTGAAACCACGAATATCGGCGAAGAGGACACTCACTTCCCGTTCCTCTCCGCCCAGCGCCACGCCGCGCTGCAAGAGTTGATGGGCGACTTGCGGAGAGACCACTTTATCCATGACATCGCGGATCTTCTCGCGCTCCTCCAGTCCTCCCACCATTTCGTTGAACGAACGGGCAAGAAAGCCGATTTCATCTTCGCGGTTGACCCCTAAGCGGTAGCCCAAGTTGCCTTTGAGGACTTCTTGCATACCGGCTACTAGGGTCCGCACCGGCGAGGTGATCCCTCCGGCCAAGCCAACGCCGATGAACAGTGCCACTACCAACGCGCCCGTCCCGATCGCGGCAATACGCCGCCGCAAGGCGTAGAAGGGCGTCAGTGCCTTATCATAGGACCCTTGTACCAAGGCATAGAGTGACAACGACAAGCCGGAATCGATAGGCACAACCAGTGATAAAAATCGCTCGCCGGCCAGGGGCAACAAAAACGCCTCTTGTGCGGGATGCTGAAGGACCAGTTCCGGTAAAGGTTGGCCTGAAGGAAAAAGATTTTTTCTCTCCTCCGGTGACCAAGACGAGGCGAAGATCTGTGCCTGTGTCAGAAAGGAAATGTGGGAGCCGGTGTCTTGCTCGAGCTGTTGTGCTAACGGATCATCAATACCCTGTCCAAGCAAGAGGAAGCCAATGACGTCTGGTGCGAAGACGGGCACGGCAACAAGTTGAAAAAGCGCGTCGTCGATCTCGGCAATCGCGGCCGAGGCTTCTCCTGACTCCAGAGCCTCTTTCACCGGAGAAAAAGCGGTCAGCAATCTCCCACTTTTCTGTCTGCCAAGCGAATCCGCCAGGAGTACCCCGTTCTCATCAGTCATCCACAGCAAATCCACACCAATGCGTTGTTGATAGCTCAGCGCCGCTGAGGTGAGCGTAGGTCCATCATAGGTTGCCAACACCCGCTTCAAGGCGAAGTCGCTGGCGAGCAGGGTCGTGTTGGTCAATAGGCGCGCAGCCCGCTCTGCCACCAACCCTTGAAAGACTTGGCCTGTAGTCAGCAATTCTCGCTTCAACGTATTCTGCGCTTGCTGGCTCACCACAAGCTGGACAAACCCCAACGTCAACAAGAGCAAAACGAGGATCAGGGCAGAAAAAGCCAGAAAAATTTTGGTGCGCAGACGGCTACGCGCCCACCAGCGCATCAGTATCCTCCGCCTCTGCGAGAGGCAGGACGGGAACGCGGGGTCATTAAAGACAGCGTAAAGGTCACCTCCGCAGCGTTCCCGCCCGTCTGGATCTGCTGTACGGTTTCTTCCACCTTGGCCTGACTCAGCTCGTGCCAGCAAGCTAGAGGATAGGTCCCGGGTGGGAGGTCCCGCAGCACAAACCGTCCGGTCTCATCGGTCATGGCAAAATACGGAGTAGGAAGAACCAGGATGATACCTGACATCCAGTCATGAATGTTGCAGCCGACTTTGACCACGCCGGGCTTGTCGAAGTGCACAGGTGACGCTTCCTCTCCTTTATAGAGCGGCAGCTCAAAACTCTTGGTGCGAGAGAACGAGTAGACATGGTGGTGGATCTGGTCGTGATTGGGGAAGCGCACGTCCGTGCCGACCGCAATGGGCAGAAGGACAGGGACAAACTCTTGGTGGATCTGATCCATCACGGCTGGCTTGATGGCGGTAGGAACCGGTACTCCCGTAGGCGGCGTCTGCACAAACACCACCGCTTGGGCGATGCCCTCCCCATTCTGGCCCACGACGCGACCTGTGATCTCTGCACCCGATGCCGGTGCAACAAAGAGCGGAATCACCAGCAACGCTGGGAAGTGCAAAATAGCGAAAGGTTGCTTTTTTTTCATGCGTGGCACTTTCTGGTCCCTATCAATAACGGAAGCGGTAGCTCAACTGCCACCCACCATCAGAGGGGTCGGAATGTGAGAGGGAAGGGTGGCGGCTGTGGGCGAAGATGTACTCAAAGCCGACGCGATGGTGCAAGCCAAATTCAAAGAGATACGCCAGGGTAACGGCGTCGCCACGGTCGCGCGACCAGCGTGGGCCACCGTCCAGATCATGCACACGAAAGACGTCGTAGCGAGCGCTGAAGCGATGGCCGCGGTAATGGTACGACAGCAGCGCATAGAACGCGCTAAACGAACTGTCCCAGGTCGCGACGTGCGTGTGGGTCTCGCCTATAAGGTACTGCAAGAGGAAGTCCAGTCTAGCGAGGGGATGAAGGATGGCCCCGAGGGTACCAAAGCGGGTTGCCCAGACGCCAGTGGTGTTCTGATCTCCCAGGTTGTCAAGGTAGCCCAATTTGATCTCTCCTCTCTGCTGGGAATCACTCAAGGTGAAATCAACGTAAATCGCCGGACGATTATCGCGTTCGTCGAAGACGAACGACTTCACTCTCCGTCGCGGGAGAGGCACTACGTCGTTGATTCCGCTCAGGGCGTCGCTTAAGACCCACCCACGCTCGGGCAGGAGCCAGCCGAACGAATCCGCTCCGAACCCGACTCCGGCAAGCAGGTTGAAGCGCAGGCCTCCCGGTGTCGTTCGCCACCATTCGCCTTCCACTCCTGCTACGCGGAACTCTTCCCACAGCCAGGTGTTCAGGGCCGAAGGGGTAAGCGTGTACAGCGGGGTCCACGCCGGCCCGGTGTGTTCTAGCGAAAAAGGCGGGTTGAGTA
>JACXTT010011709.1_pt1 | contig 11714 bp, 7 predicted proteins | sample 9270951 | NCBI WGS metagenome assembly JACXTT01 (sample SAMN15532306, study PRJNA645909) | rock metagenome | isolation source: weathered quartz diorite | place: Puerto Rico | collected 2017-06-21 | reverse complement strand
GGTCCTGAAGAGAGCGCTGGCGAAGGCCGGGCCCCACCCCCTGGAAGTCATGACCAAGGCGGACGTGCCGATGCCGGCCACCGGTCAATGGGTTATCGCCGATTTCCTCAGCGTCGGAAACGACTAGCGAGCAACCGGCTCACGCCAGGCCCGCGCCAACGAGCGCCCGCCGCAGCACTTCCTGGTCCTTTTTCATCGCGGCCAGCACTTGCTCGCGCGGCAACGTGATGTGATCGGCGGCATTCTCGGCGCCGCCATTCGGATACTCGGCCTGAATCTCGATCGGCCCGGAGAAATTGATCTCCTTTAACACGCGGACGAATTGAGGCAGTTGCACATTCCCCTCGCCGAGCGGAACGTAGCGCACCCTCCACTCGCCCGCCGGATTCTTTTCGATAAAGGAATCCTTTACGGAGACACCTCGGACATATGGCCCAGCCGCACGAAGACCCGTCACCCACGTGCCATTGCCGCCGGCATTGCTCATGTGTCCGACGTCGTAATGGAAACCAACCTGCGCCGGATCGAAATCCTTAAGCAAGTACAGAAAATCCCAAATCGCAGCGCCCACCGCGTTGCCGGAGTACGTGTGATACATCGCGGTCATCTTGTACTTCGCATTCAGAGCGGCCAGCTTGGCCACGCGCGGCTTCAGGGCGTCGAGCTGCATCATGACTGGCTTCGACTGGTCATAGCGGAACGTGCCCCACCAGTAGTGATGGATATCGAGCTCCGTAGCCGTTCGGAGGATCTCCTCCGCGTGTGGCGAATCGGCATCGGTAATCGGAGCGGTGATGGTCGCCACTTGAAGGCCGTGCTCGCGAATGGTTTTCACGAAGGGCGGCAGTTCCTCTGCGACGCGATTGGGATCGACGTGGCCCGGCTTGGGACGAACCGTGATATCCACGCCGTCGTAGCCCATCTCCTTGGCCGCCACCGCTACTTCATCGGCCGTTCTCAGCCATTGGAGATGCCTGGAATAGGCATCGATCTTCAACTTCGCGGATGGATCTCTGCTTGTTTGCGCACCCGCGGCAGCGGCCAGCGCCACGCCCGTACTAATCGAAAGAAACTCGCGCCTCTGCATTAGAACCTCATTTGAGAACTACGGCAACGCGAACGCGACCAGCCGTTGCGGCCACTCGCCTTCGACACCGCGGCCGGCATCCGAAGGACCACCGGCAGCGACCACAACGTATTGCTTTCCGTCGCGGCCGCGATACGTGATCGGCGAAGCTGCAGCGGGCGCATCCAATTTAGCCGCCCACAGTTCTTTTCCCGTCTTTGCGTCAAAGGCGCGAAACCGGCTGTCCCGCGTTGCGCCGATGAATACCAGTCCGCTCGCGGTCGCCATCGGTCCACCGACATTGGGCGTGCCGGTATTGTGGACGCCTTTCGCTTCCAGCTCATCAATGATTCCGAGGGGGACCTTCCACGCGACATCGCCGGTGTTGACGTTGATGGCCGCAAATTCGCCCCAGGGCGGCTGCTGGCAGGGATAGCCGTCCTTGTCGGCGAAGCGCGTGTACGCAGTCTCGTTGCGATATGTATTCGGATCCACGGGGAACCCCGGCGCTCCTTGCCCGCCTCGGCCTCCACCGTCCGCGCCTGAACCTCCGCCTCGGCCGCCGCGACCGGCCGGCGGCGGAGTGTTCACCATTCGCCCGATGGTCGCAAGATTGCTAATGTTCACGAACAGATATCCAAGCTGCGGATTGAACGCCATACCGCCCCAATTGCCGCCGCCGATGGTTCCGGGGAACACAATCGTCGTGCCTTCAGAACCGTAGCTCGAGTACGGCCCGTCGTTGTGCATTTTTTCTTTCTCCCACCACTCCAGGCAATACTGATGGGATTCAGGAGTCACTTTCGTGAGCTCATCTTTAGTCATCGACAAACGCCCGAGTACGGGCGGTTTCACGGGAAACGGCTGCGTCGGCCAACTTTCTTCGCCGGGCACGGTGCTCTTAGGAATTGGACGTTCCTCAACGCCATAAATCGGCTTACCAGTCAGCCGGTCGAGGATGAAGACCATGTTCGCCTTGGTGACTTCCGCGACGGCCGGAATCTTGCGGCCGTTCCGGGTGATGTCGAACAGAATGGGCGCGCCCGCAAGATCTGCATCGATTAAGTCGTGATGTGTTGTCTGGAAATACCAGAGCAACTTCCCGCTGGATGCCTCCAGCGCCAGCAAGCAGTTGGCGTAAAGATTTGTACCTTTGCGGTCGGCGCCGTAGAAGCTGCTGGATGGATTCCCGACCGGCAGAAAGACAATTCCGCGCTCGGTGTCGACCGTGATCAAGCCCCACAAACTGGGCCCCGACCGATCCTGCCATCCCTCCGGACCCCAGGTGCCCGCGTTCGCTTCGCCCGGCTGAGGAATGGAATGGAATCTCCAGACCAGTTTGCCGGTGCGCACGTCGAAGGCGCGAGGATCGCCGCTCGGACCGTAGCGGCCGCTCTCTTGGGTCGATGGACCGAGGATTGCCAAGTCCTTGTAAATTGCGGGCGGCGATGAAACCGAATACCCGCCGGTCGGGAACTTGTCAGCCACGCCGGTTCGCAGATTCACAATGCCGTTGTCGCCGAACTCCTGGACTGGCTCCCCGGTCTTAGCCGAAAGGGCGATCAACTTGTCCCCAGACGCCAATAGCAATCGTGCCGGCGTTTTGGCATCCCCCGGCCAGTAGGCCACCGCTCGATTCGAGCGGAACCGGCCGCCCTTGGCTTCGTATTTCCAGACTTCCTTGCCCGTGGTGGGATCGACGGCAACGACACCATCGCCACCTTGAGGCATCGTGAAGTACAACATGTCGTTGACAACCAGCGGCGTCGTCTCCCATTTCCGGCCCATTCGACCGAGGTCGTAAGCCCAGGCCTGCTTGAGTTTCGACACGTTGGCGGGCGTGATCTGTGTAAGAGTCGAATAACGCAACTGGCCGGGATCGTTTCCAAAACCGGGCCAGTCGTTCTGCGCGGTGAGACCGACCGGCCAAATCAGGAATGCGGCGAGCGCAAAAGGATGGATCTGCTTCATGTGTGATCGCTCTTTCGGACGCACGAATAGCTCAGTTTTGCAAGGTATCATCATCCCAACGCCTGGCACAAGAGTTTAACAGTGCCGCCACGGTTACCGGAAAGTCAGTATCCGTATCGATACCGTTACTTTCTTGTTCTCACTCACGGTCGCCATTACAATTCCTGAAGCTAGGGAGGGTCAATCATGAAACAGCTCCTCGCTTTCGCGCTGCTCCTCTGCATTTCGCTTGCCCGATTGGCGGCCCAATCCACGGCTGTCTCTCAAGTCTCTGGGGTTGTTCAGGATTCCAGTGGTGCAGCGATCCAGGGGGCGCAGGTCACCATCACTAATGTCGACACAGCCGCATCGCGAACGGTGGAGACCGGAACGGACGGCGCGTATACGCTGACGAACCTAGTGGTGGGACCCTACCGGCTGCAGGTAACCAGGAACGGCTTCGCGACCTACAACCAAACCGGCATTGTCTTGCAGGTGAACAGCAATCCGCAGGTCAACGTTACGTTAAAGGTCGGCGCAGTCAGCGAGCAGATCGAGGTTCAGGCCAACGCGACCATGGTCGAGACTCATGACAACGGCGTCGGCCAAGTGATCGACCAGCAGCGCGTAGTCGATCTGCCTCTCAACGGCCGGAACGTGACGCAACTGATTGCGCTATCGGGTGCGGCAGTGGTCAGCACCGGCGGTGGCATTGTCAATAATCTCAATTACCCGACCGTAGCGGCGTTCTCGATCGCCGGCGGGCAAGGCAACGCGACAAACTATTTCCTGGATGGCGGCACTCATTTGGACCCGCGCACGAATGTCGGTCTGCCGCTGCCATTTCCGGATGCGCTCCAGGAATTCAAAGTCGAGACCAGTGCGCTTCCGGCGAACTATGGAAGCCATCCTGGTGGAGCCGTTAATGTTGTCACCAAGTCCGGAACCAATGCCTTCCACGGCGATGCATTCGAGTTTCTGCGCAATTATGTTTTTAATGCCCGCAACTTCTTTGCGCCGGCGCGCGATTCTCTAAAGCGCAACCAGTTCGGTGGAGTCGTGGGAGGACGCATCATCAAAGACAAGCTTTTCTTCTTTGGTGGTTTTCAAGGGACGACCGAGCGCACCGCGCCGGCCACGACCCAGGCCTTCGTGCCGACGGCTGCTGTTCTCCAAGGCGACTTCCGGACGATCCTCTCGCCTCCTTGCCAGGTCCGCCAGGTCAATCTGTCGTCGACGGTCGCGACGAATAACGTCCTGCTTCCAGGGAAGATCAATCCAGTGGCGCTCAAGTACCTTGCACTTCTTCCGGTGTCGAGCGATCCCTGCGGAAAGATTCTGTATGGCGTTCCTCAGATCGATAACGAATACCAGGGCGTCCTTCGAATGGATTGGCAGCGCACGCAGAGGGATCTGATTTTTGGCCGCTACTTTGTGACTGACTACACGTTGGCGGCCTTCTACGACAAGAGCAATCTGCTAACGGCCGGAACGGCGGGACTTCTCGATCGTGTGCAATCCGTGATCCTGGGCGACACGTATCTAATTAGTCCGACGATCGTGAGCAGTTTCCGGAGCAGCTTTTCACGTTCGGCGGTGCAGCGCGTCGGCGCAGATGGCGTGCCGACGATGGCACAATTGGGCTCCAGTGTCTTCTCGCCCGTTGCGAATTATACCGGGCAAATTCAGGTCAGCAACTACTTCAGCAGCGGCGCGATCCCCGGCTACGTCTACACCAACATTTACTCGCTCTCGGAAGACATAGGCATGACGCTCGGCGCTCACCAGCTATCCATCGGCGCGAGTTGGGTGCACACGCAGATGAACGGCAATGGCCCGTTCCAGATGAATCCGCGTATGACTTTCAACGGGCAGCTCACCGGGAACGCGCTCGCCGATTTCGTTACTGGTAGTCTCGACACGATGTTGCAGGGCGGCGGCCAGGTGTCGCGTGACGGGCAGAACATGCCCGCGATTTACTTCCAGGACAATTGGAAAATTACTCCACGCTTGCAGATCAACGCCGGGCTGCGCTGGGATCCTTTCATTCCGCAGCACACCAAATACAACTACGCGTCGATCTTCGATGCCGGCCGGTTTTCCAGCGGCCAGGTGAGCAAGGTATTCGTGAATGCGCCTCCTGGGCTCACTTTTCCTGGCGACTCGGGATATCCGGGACAATCCGACACGTTTCCGCGGTATCTCGACTTCGCGCCGCGTGTCGGCGTCGTGTTTGATCCTCGCGGACGAGGAACCGAAACCATCCGCGCCGGCTACGGCATTTTCTACGATTCGGCATATCTCTGGAACACGCTGCATGTGCCGCTGAATCCGCCGTGGGGTTATACGCTAACATTGAACGCACCTTCCGGCGGACTGTCGAATCCGTGGCAAGGATATCCGGGCGGGAATCCATTCCCAGCGCCGACGACGTTCCCGGCCAATTTTCAATTCCCGAATGCCGGCACCTACGTTTTCGAACCCGAGCACGCGCACGCCACTTCGCTTCAACAATGGAATGTCTCGGTACAAAAGCAGTTCGGTGCAAACTGGCTGGCGTCGGCTACCTATTTAGGAAATAAAACTACGCACCAGTGGCTCGGTTATCAGGCCAATCCGGCAGTTTACATCGCCGGCGGGCCATGCACGTTGCTGGGCACGACCTACAACCCCTGCTCGAGCACAGCTTCCACCGATGCGCGCCGTGTGTTGGCTCTCGCCAATCCCGCCACGGGCAAATACTACGGCCGCGTGGATATCGTCGATGATGGCGGTAATGCGAGCTATAACGGGCTGTTGCTGGTGCTGCAACATCGTTTCAGCCACAATTTTTCGGCGCTCGCAAACTACACTTGGTCGCATTGCCTGGATCAGGGCGAAGCCAACCAGGACATCAACAACATGTATCAGGATCCTCGCAATCGAAGAGCAGAGTGGGGCAACTGCGCATCCGACCGGCGGCAGCTATTCAATCTTTCGGTTGTGGCGCAGAGCCCGAAGTACAGTGAGAAATGGGTTCAATGGATCGCGGGAAACTGGCAGATTTCGGGCATCTACACCTACTCAACCGGCTCCTGGGCAACGGTTGTCGACGGCACCGATGTGTCGCTGACCGCGGTGAACGCAGATAGACCGAATGTGACCGGCGACCCTGGGATCGACAATCCCACGGTTCAAAAATGGTTCAATACGTCCGCGTTTACGCGGCAACTTGCTGGGACCTATGGCAACTCCGGTAGAGCCACGATTCTCGGTCCGTCGCGATGGAATGTTGACGCCGCGTTGTGGAGAACATTCCCCATCAAGGAGAATTTCAAACTGGATCTCCGTTGGGAAGCGTTCAACATCTTGAATCACGCGCGATTCAATAACCCGATCGTATCGCTGAACGCCGGCAATTTCGGCCAGATTACGACGGCTTTGGATCCGCGCATCATGCAGGTTGCGATGAAGGTGACCTTCTAACGGGGTCTTCGGGGTTGCGGATCAATTCTGAGTCTCTACGTCAGCGAACAGCAAGCTAATCCATGACTTCCGGGGAACATAATCGCGTTAGTTCTTCTGTCTCCAACAGCTCCTTCACCGATAGCTTCTCCAGTACTACAGTGAACCATGCTTTGGTCCCACCTACCAGCCGGTTTTCAACTCCGATATCGCCCCCAAATACGTTGACCAGCTGTTTTGAAAGCGCCAGCTCGGAGGCCTCAGAGGCTTTCGCGAGAGCCAGCGACAACTCTTCGTTCTTGCACACCAACTCCTTTTGGGTTGCCACAAGTTCACTGGTTCGTTCGCGAACTAGATCTTCCAGTAGGCGATTGTGATTTTGGATTTGCAGATGTAACGCGCGAGTCTCAAGTAAATTCCGAACCCGCAACAGAACTTCAACCACATCGGTGAGCAGCTTCACGTTAGGACGGTACGAGAGTACATGCTCGATCAACTTTATGTTTGCGACGTTATCTTCGATATACAGGGCCTTTAAACTGTGTGGAGTTAAAGCTGGATTCGGCACCGTGAGTGGTTCTTCTCGCTGCAGTCGATCGGCTGGCGCCTCCGCAGTCGTCAGAGCCACCCAGAAAATGCTTCCTCTCCCGACTTCGCTCGTGAGACCTACTGTACCGCCCATCGCCTCTATCAGGTGCTTCGACAGAGCTAGGCCTAAACCCGTTCCTTCGATATCCGTCTGAGCCGCCGCGAGTCGCTCGAACGGCGCGAAAGCCGGTCCTGATCATTCGGCGCGATGCCAGAGCCGGTATCTTGCACCTTGATGCGGATTATGCCCCTGTCGTTTTCACACCTGATACGAACGGACCCGTTGGCGTGGTTATATTTGATGGCATTCGACAGTAGATTGAGCAGCATCTGATGCAGCCGTTGGCGATCGGCCATGACATATTGATCGCATTCGCGTGACGTTTCACTGATTAACTGGACGCTGCGGGATTCGGCGATGAGCCTCACCATTTCGAGTGTTTGCAAGATCGCGTCGCCGACGAGTACAGGTTCCACCGACAGGGCGAGGCGCCCCGATTCGATTCGCGCAATATCCAGAACCTCATCGATGAGGCGAAGCAGATGACGTCCTCCTCTATGAATGTGCTCGACACATTCGACCGTTCGCGGTGGAAGCTCGGCGCCCATTTTAAGAACTTGCGCGAAACCCAGAATGGAATTCAAAGGCGTCCGCAATTCGTGGCTCATTCGCGACAGGAATTCACTCTTGGCGCGATTGGCATGTTCGGCAGCATCCTTCGCATGTATGTGGATCTCCTCGGCTCTCTTGAGGGCGGAAATATCCCGGAAAATAGCGACCGCCCCTCTCGAATCGCCGCGGCCGTCTCTTAGGGGCCGTAACACTCAGCCAGACGCCAGTAGGCATATTCTCGTGCCGCACGAACAGCTCCACGTCATCGGCGGCTTTCCCTCTGAGGGCACGGGCAAGCGGAAGGTCCTGAGATGGATAAGGCGTAACCGTATCGGGCAGAAGACGCCAAAATACTCAGCCCAATTCTCGACCGGTGAATCATTCGGATCACGTCCGAGGATCTGCTTAGCTGCAGGGTTGAAGACAAGAAATTCTCCACTCGGATCGGCGACGACAACGCCTTCACCGATGCTGTTGAGAATCGCCTTGAGTTTTCTCGTTTCATCGCGAAGGTTCTCTTCCGATGCTACGAGTTTGCGGTCGCGGTCATCGAGCCCTTCCTTCAATCAATGCCAAAACGGCCGCTGCCGTATTGTTGTGGCCCTCGTAGAGTTTCCTAATGCCGAGCGCCACGGCCAGGAAGAAGCCCAGCCCCAAACCAGTTTCTGCCAGAGCACGTATCGAATGGCCAGAAGACTGAATCCAGCCACTCGCGACCGCACCCAGAACGGCCGTCAAAACGCCCGGGCCAAAACCCCAATACCACGCGACCAATATTGGAATATTGGCTAGCGTGCCCGCCTGTGCGGCATGCTCCACCGGTGTCCATTCGGGTCCTGTTTCGGCGCTCAGGTTGTTGTGCGCGCAATTACCGAACTCGGGCGCGACAGTGTTGTAAAACGCCGGGTTAAAGTAACCCGCTGCAGTGGGATTGTCGAATACCTGCGGCAGGCCCGCAAAGCAGTTGGTCCGGTTGCCGTTCGGGGAAAACACGACGCCAGCACAGCGGGCTGCTCATCGATCCTATGATCGCTTTGCGATACGAATAATCGCGTCGATGCGTGCGCGCGCTGCGCTACACTACTTTCGCGGGAACGTGAACTCGCCCGCAGGATCTTTCTGCTTCAGCGCTCTCACTTGGCCGTTGTCCATCACGAACTCCAGAACCAAATCCGAGAACTGTGGAATCTTGAAGCGCATCGCTTTGGTGTGGATCAGAGGATAGGGCGCCGATCCGGGAAGGACCAGCGAAAGTCCGGTGTTCTGGATGAAGGTGACTTGCGCCTTCATACCACTCGGCATCTCGTACGTCCCGGCGAGCCGTGCCTGCAGCGCCGCATCGAGAGATTCCGGTTTGCGTGTGAAAACAGCCTCCGCCTCGTCCAGTGACATGACCGCTTGATCGACATCGCCTTGCGGGTTGGTGCGGAAGTTCACCGAAAACTTTCCGTCGCGCTCATCATTAGGCGTGTCAAAGCGATCGTAGTGAAATTGCGTCATGGGCATCTTCACCTTGTGAAAATCGAAGTGGAGCTGATTATCGCTCTCGGTGATTTTCATGATGCCGTAGGCGGGATTCTCATAATCGGCCACGTAGTCGGCTAAAGCGTGCGAAGGCTTGGTGTTCGGAACGCGATCTTCACCTGCCTTGGCGCGCGCCTCTTTGCCGGCCTGCTTGGATTTCAACCGCATGGCCAAGCGGCGTTCGCTCCACGGAGTTTGATCCAGGCCAAGGAGCCGCTCATAAACGTTGTATGTGACCACATTGTAGAGTGGCGCGGCGTGGTCGCCGATGACCAGAACGATGACGCCCATGCGCTCGCGCGGCAGGAATGACACCTGCGAGTGGAATCCGGGCAGATCGCCGCCGTGGAATGTCAGCAGGTGTCCGCGATAGGAAGCAGTCTGGCGTCCCATGCCATACGCGGCATTCAGAACCTCCCAATAGCCGAGCGACTGGGCCAATGTGTTGGGCAGAGCGATCGCCGGTTCAAGTGTCTCCTTCAACACGTCCGACGGGAGTATCTGGCGTCCGTTGTACTTGCCATCGTTCATCAGCGCGGCCACCCAATGCGACAGGTCGTCGATGTTGGAGACGATCGCTCCGCAAGGCGCGACCCCCTCGATGTCCTCGTAGTAGGGAATCTTGTATAGCTCGAACGAATCGCGCTTTTCGGTGAATGGTACTCCAAAGTCGGGCTGATGCGTCATATCGGCGATCGAGTAGCTGGTCGATTTCATGCCCAACGGATTGAGGATCCTGTCCTGCACGAATTGCTCCCAGCGCTTGCCGGACTCCAATTCGATCATCTGGCCGACTGCGGCGAACATCAGGTTGTTGTAGAGGAACGTCTGGCGCATGGGCTCTTGCGGTTCGAGAAATTTCAAGCGATCGAACAGTTCCTTGCGCGTGAAGTCGGATTTGTACCAGATTGAATCGTGACGAGTGACGCCGGTCCGGTGGGAGAGCATGTCGCGAAGCGTGACGGTGTTATTGAGTTGCTCGTTGTAAAACCGGATGGTAGGAACGGACTCGCGAACCGGCTTGTCCCACGTAAGTTTTCCCTCATCGACCAACATGCCCGCCGCAACTGCGGTGAACAGCTTGGTATTCGACGCGATCGGGCAGACGGTGGCCGAGGTGAACGGTAGTTTCTTTTCGTAGTCGCGGTAACCGTAACCCTTGGCGAAGACGAGCTTGTCGTTCACAACGACACCGACTCCGATACCCGCGGTATTCCAATCTTTGAGGACCTTTGACATGTACGCATCGAAGCCGTCCAGCTTCTTGGTGATATCCGTGTCGTTGGTTTCGGCCGACCACACGAGGGCCGGCAAGAGCAGGCTGAAAACAAATGGACAAAGGCTAATCGATTTCCGGATATTCATAGAGTGATTCGCTCCTCAATAGCTTACAATCAGTGTATCTCGCGGATTTGACCGTATGCGATTTCCGGTTTTCCGTGCACTCGCCGGGCTGTCATGCTCTCTGATGATGTGCGCCCACGCGCAGACATTACCACAGCCTACGTCGTCCGGTGCGATCGGAGGCGTTGTCGTCGATGCCAACGATAACTCGCCCATCCGGCGGGCCATCGTCACGCTCTCCACTGTCGAGGCGCAGCCACAAGACGCAGTCGCCTGGTCGGACGCGAACGGCCGCTTTTCCTTCGGCTATCTTCCAGCGGGCCGCTATCAACTACGGGTAATCAAGGATGGGTACCAAGGCGCAGCTTACGGCGCCGAGACGTTCCGCCGCCCTCCCGCGATGATCCAGCTCGCGGAGAGTCAGGTGCGGAATGATTTCGCCTTCCGCCTGCAATTGATAAGTTACATCACCGGTGTGGTTCTGGATGAGGACGGTGAACCGTTGCGGGGAGTCCAGGTGATGGCGATAACGCCGGCTTTCCAGAATCAAAGGGGCAGGCCCATGACCGGCCCAGGAACCGTGACAGATGCTACGGGTCACTATCGCTTAAGCGGTCTTGCTCCGGGACGATACGCGATAGTAGTGAATGCTCTCAATCGTCAGACTCTCAAGATTCATCCGGACGTCATCGTCGGCGAGCCTCCGCAGCAGTATTATTTCAACGTTCAATACTACCCGGCGGCCGATCGTGTGGAAGCGGCAAAACTCGTCGTGGTTCAGCCAGGTCAGGAGGTTCCTTCCATTGATTTTCGGGTGCTCGCACGGCCCTCTGCTTCGATCGATGGGAAGGTGCTGATGCCTCCGGGCGCGGCCTCAGTGAAGGACGTGATGTTGAACATCATGAGCAGGGATCTGGGCAACCGGTTGGTGAGGGGGTCCGGTGCGTCGCCGCCGGACTATCGTTTCAACGTTCCCATGCTCGCGACGGGCTCGTATCTTTTGATTGCTAACGCCTCCGTCGATGGCAAGCCTTATCGTGGGATCCAGTCGATCGATCTGGGCTCGCAAAGTCTTCACGACATCAGCATTCCCATCGAAGGGAGCATCGATTTGACCGGCAGCGTAACGATCGAAAGGCCGGACGCAGGGAAGCATGCCCACGCCTTCGACCGCCTTGTTCCCGG
>JACXTT010011708.1_pt1 | contig 11716 bp, 12 predicted proteins | sample 9270951 | NCBI WGS metagenome assembly JACXTT01 (sample SAMN15532306, study PRJNA645909) | rock metagenome | isolation source: weathered quartz diorite | place: Puerto Rico | collected 2017-06-21 | reverse complement strand
TCCCCGCATCTGAATCGCGCAACACACGCGTGCGCAAATCCATCGAGTAGGGCGCCATGGCACCTCCGAACGGAGAAGTACCATGCCGGGGTACTACGTACAAGAGGAAAACGCTCTAGTCGATCGGAAGCGTCGCCACCTCCCGCTCAAACGATGCGGAACCGAATCACGTTTACCGCACTGGAGCAGATTCGCGTTCCGACGCTGCTGCTCACTGGCGACGCCGATTTGTATGCGCCTCCGTCGGTATTGAGACTCTTCATACGTCGGATCAAGAAATCGGAATCAGTCATCGTGCCAGAGGCGGGTCACTCGGTCTTTTGGGAACAACCCGAGGTTTTCAACCGCAGCGTCTTGGCGTTTATCCGCAAGCATGAGTCAGGGCGGTGAGCGCCGCGTCGTTACGTGGTTCCAGCCGAGGGTATACGTCAGGCCGTTGCGACTCACGCCAGCCGCATTGCACGGCCGTAGCGCTCAGGGCTTGCGCGCCGTAGGTTCAGCGAAGGCGGGCCAGCCTGCTGAACGCGTCGCCGTCAATCCTGAAGCCGTCCCACTCTGTAACCTTCTCGGCGCCGAGCCGGCGATAGAACCGAATCGCCGGCTCGTTCCACGGCAGCACAGCCCAGTTCATGCTTTGACACCCACGCGCGGCGCCGATACCGGCGACGTACGCGAGAAGCCGGTGCCCGACGCCACGGCTGCGCCACTGCCATTCGACGAACACATCTTCGAGATAGAGGCCGGGCCTGCACGCGAAGGTCGAAAAGGTTCCGTGGAACACCGCAAAGCCGACCGGTTCGTCACCAACGAATGCGAGACACACTTCCGCGGCCGGCTTCGCGCCAAACAGCTGCTCGCGAAGCGCACTCTCCGTCGCGGTGACGCGATCGCTCAGCTTTTCGTATTCCGCGAGCCCTTTGATCATCCGCAGAATAACGGCGGTGTCGTTTGCCGTTGCGGCGACGATTCGAAGACGCTCGTCGGTGCTCATGGCCGCGATCGTATCAGCCGCGTTAAGCCTCACCTGGAGGTTCAGCCTGATCCGCCGCGCCCCAAAGAAGCCAGAACGTGCCGAATGTGCTGTACTTCGCCGCGTGACCGACATCTGGAGGAGATTCGCAGGCCGCGGCGTGTATCCGCACCAGTTTGCGTTCCTGCTGCTCCTGCCGTTTCGGCGCGTGCGGCTGTCCCCGGCGAAACTTCTTCGCCACTTACAGCTATCGCGGTCCGAGCGCGTCCTGGAACTAGGGCCAGGTCCCGGGTTCTTCAGCATCGATGTCGCGCGCGCAATCCCCGATGGACGTCTCACTCTCGTCGACGTTCAGCGAGAGATGCTGCAGAAGGCAGGCTGTCGTCTTCGACGCAATCGCGTTCGCAACGTCGGATACGCGCAGGCGGACGGTGCCGCCCTGCCATTTCGTGCGGGCGTATTCGACGTGGTGTTCCTGGTCGCCGTACTTGGGGAGGTTTCCAATCCGAAGTCGTGTCTGCTTTCGATCTCCCGAGTGTTGCGTCCGGGCGGGCGTCTATCGATCACCGAAGTCGCCGGCGACCCTGACGCCATCCGGGAAGACGATCTCAAAAAGCTCGCCGAAGGCACGCATCTCGAATTCGAGCAGTCGGCGTACCTCCACGGCGGCTTTATGGCAACCTTTCGACGCCGCTCCGGTGCATAGCGACCGATAACACGACCGATGAGCGCCATCAAAGAAGTGGGACCGGGCCGCCTGCAGATTCGGGAGGGCGGAGGCTGCCTCACGCTGTTCGGCCTGCCGTTTTTCGCGACAGGCATCTTCATGATGCTCGCCAGCTTCGGCGTCGTCACGATGCGCAGCGACGGCGAGGCTGTGACGCAGGCAACAGCGTTCCTGTTAGGCGTCCTCTTCACGTTTGTCGGTGGAGTGCTGACCTTCGGACGAAGCATCGCCACCATCGACATCGGGCAGCAGGTCATCACCAAGCAGTGGCGCATCCTGCTGCCAGTGCGCACCTGGACCTATCAGCTGGGCGACTACACCACTGTGACGCTCGCGTTCGTGCGAGGCGATTCTGACAGCGCGGACAAATATCCGATTGGACTGAAAGGGAGCGCTGTGGCGCCGCTGCCGCTGTGCAGTCCGACCCAGTACGCGGAGGCACGCCAGTACGCGGCTGCGGTGGCGCGGCATCTCGGCCTCGACGTCGAGGACACCTCAACGGATCATCCCGCTCGCGTCACAGCGAGCGAGGTTGACGCGACGCTGCAGGACCGCCTCCGTGCGACCACATCGGCTCCGTCACCTGCACGGCCGTCGCGCATGATGAGCGAGGTGTCCGACGCCGATGGCAGCGTGCGGATAACCATTCCGATGCCGCCGCTGAATCCAGTTGCGATCATCGGCGGTTTGTTCCCAGCGGTTGTCGCCACGAGCATGCTGGGATGGCTCGGGTTCTTCTCCAGTCCCCGGCCGTTGACGCTGCCTGAACGGATTTTCTTCGCCGTGCTTTTCTTCGGCTTCGGGCTTCTTCCAGCCGTCAGCGTCGTTACACGATGGCTGCGGTCGCGCGTCGGCCGCACGATCGTCACCGTGTCGACACAGGAAGTTCGGGTTCAGGAGCGAGGGATATTCCGCACGCGTATGGTCACGGCGATCAACGCATCAGACATTCTGGATGTGGACTACAGCACCAAAGAATCGATGATGACGTCAGCCCGGCGCAGCGCCGAAGCAGAGACGGCCACCATGCGCAAGATCCCTTCTTCATCGGCCACCGCTGGCCCGAACACGGAGTGGGTCTTCGGCGTCTTGAGTTGGTTCCTGAAAGGAAAGGGGATCATCGTCAAGACACGCAAGGGGCTGACGACATTCGGCGAAGGACTCGCCGACGACGAGATCCAGTATCTGCACGCCGTTGTGCGCCGCGCGCTCGCGGGTAACTAAGCGTGACGCCGCTCTCGCTAATCCACATTTCGTGGATTGTCTGGTTGATCTCCTGGTTTGCGGCGGCTGCATGGAGCGATCGAACGGTTCGGCGCCCTGCGGTCCGTCGGGAGGTGCTCTATCGCGTCCTCACGGTTGCGGGAGCTGCGCTGCTGTTCGGCTTCAATCCCGCCGGTGTGCGCGCAGATACCGCGTTGTGGCCCGTCGCGCCCGCGATCGAGTGGCTGCTGGCGGGCCTCGCCATCTGCGGCTTTCTATTCATGTGGTGGGCGCGCATCCATCTTGGCCAGCTATGGTCGAGCTCCGTCACTCGTAAGGAGCATCATCACGTTGTCGACACCGGCCCATACGCCATCGTCCGTCATCCAATCTACACAGGTCTTCTGTTGGCGATTATCGCCACCGTGCTGATGCGCGGAACGTTCATCACACTTACCGGCAGCGCGCTCATCGCCGTGGGCGTTTATATCAAGGCGCGTGTAGAAGAAGAATTCCTCCGACAGCAGCTTGGCGAGCCGTACGCTGCATACGCGCGCCGCGTGCCGATGCTCGTGCCGTTCCTGCGTGTTGGATGACGGTATGAGCTAGAATCGGCCGCGCAACGTGAGACTTCTAGTTCTTCTGGTTCTCTGGTGCATCTTGCTGGTCTTGTCCTGGCCAATCGCGTTAGCGCTGCTGGTCCTGGCGCCGCTGGTGTGGCTCGTCGCGCTGCCATTTCGCATCGCTGGCCTATTTGTCGGCACAGTCTTCGCTTTGTTGAGAGCCCTTCTCTTCCTGCCCGCGCGAGTTCTTGGTTATCGCGGCTGACGATTCCGTTTCGAACGCCGCCTAAATTGCCGGGTTGCTGATGCTGGCCATTTCTCTGATCGCAGCGAACTGGTTTCTGTTTGTGATCGGCATTGTCATTTGAAGCGTCATCAAGTATGAGCGCAACCGAAGTCGTCTTCCTCACCCTGTTGTTCGCCGGCGTCTTCGCTCTCCTCGCCGGTGTGATGTTGACCCGGCTCCACTGGCGACCCGACATACCTCCGTACGGCCTCGGCCCGCACTTCCTCGACGTGACACGGCATCCGCAGAACTACGTGAAGGACGCGCCGCTTCATGCCATCCGGAGCCTCAACCTCGGCGGAGCACTGCTGCTGGCAGGCGCAGGCGGCGTCGTTGTCTACGAGATTCTGCGGGTAATGGGCCTCGAGTAACGCCGCGGGCCGGTCGCCGCGGGCATGGACGCCGTCACGTTGTCCCGCGTCGCGGCCGCTGCCAGATCACCGCGCCGTCCTTATAGACGGTGTGCACCCGGTGGAGTGGAATGTGCGCCACGCCTTCATCGCCATCGAACGAGAAGCTATCGCCACCCGGCTTGACGGCGATCGATGCGAATGGAACGACGACGTCCCGGTGCATAACACGATCGTGGTAGGCCAGCGCGAACTGCCCCTTGCCGAAGTCGGCGTCCCACCGGATGCGATCGAGTAGCTCACGAAGCGGCTGCATGGAGTCAATAGAGACGCGATAGTATTGCCTTCGCTTCGGATGGGCGATGCGGCACCATTTCTCGAGCTGCGCGGAATCGTCAAGCGCTTCCCCGGCGTCCTCGCGCTGAGCGGCGTCGGTCTCGACGTACGGCCGGGCGAAGTCCACGCGCTGCTCGGTGAGAACGGCGCCGGAAAATCAACGCTCATCAAAACGATCTCGGGCGTCTATCAGGCGGATGACGGTGAGATTCGTATCGACGGCCAGCCCGTCCACGTCCGCAACCCGCACGACGCGCAGGCGCTTGGCATCAGCACGATCTATCAGGAATTCACGCTCGCGCCTGACATGACCGTCGCGGAAAACATCTTTCTCGGCCGAGAGCCGCTGCGGCTGCGAGCGCTGTCGATCGTCGATCGCAAGGCGCTCGTCCGCCAGACACGTGACGTGCTCGCCTCGCTCGACCTGCAGATTGATCCGGACGCGACCGTCAAGCATCTGGGCGTGGCGCAGCAGCAGATGGTCGAAATCGCGAAAGCGCTGTCGCTCGATGCCAGGCTGATCATCATGGACGAGCCGACGGCCACCCTGACGTCGCACGAGATCGATCGGCTCTTCGAGGCGATCGCCCGCCTCAAGAAGCGGAATGTGGCCGTCGTCTACGTTTCGCATCGGTTGGCCGAGGTGAAGGCGGTGTGCGACCGCGCGACAATTCTTCGCGACGGCACCTACGTCGCCACCGTGCCGGTGGCCTCGACGACGATCGACGAGATGATCCGTCTGATGGTCGGCCGCGATTTGAAGGACAAGTTCCCGAAGATCACCGCCGAACCACGCGAGGAGGTGTTGCGCGTGGAGCAGCTCACGCGCAAGGGCGAACTTCACGGGGTGAGTTTCAGCGTGCGGCGCGGCGAGATTGTCGGCATCGCCGGGCTCGTCGGGTCGAAGAGAACGGAAACCGCGCGCGCGATATTCGGCGCCGATCCAATCGACAGCGGCCGCATCCTTCTGCACGGCAAGCCGGTAAAGGTGCGAACACCGGGCGACGCCATCGAGCACGGCATCGCGCTCGTGCCCGAAGATCGCAAGCGACACGGTATTTTCGCCACACTATCCGTGTGGGAGAACGTCGTCCTGAGCGCACTCCGGCGGTTCTCGCGCAACGGCATTCTCGATGTGCGGCGCGAGAAGCAGCGCGCACGGGAGTTCGTCGGATCGCTTCGCATCCAGACGTCGGATCTCGAGAAACGCGTCCGCGATCTGAGCGGCGGCAACCAGCAGAAGGTCGTCATCGCCAAGTGGCTGAACACCAACGCCGAAGTCTTCCTCTTCGACGAGCCGACGCGCGGCATCGACGTGGGCGGCAAGATCGAGGTGTACAGGCTCATGGGCGAGCTCATCTCACGCGGCGCCGCCATCGTCATGATCTCGTCGGAACTCCCCGAAATTCTCGGGCTCAGCGATCGCATTCTCGTGATGCGCGAAGGGACCATCTGCGGCGAGTTCGATCGCGCCGACGCGACCGAAGAGAAGATCCTGAACTGCGCGCTGCGAGGCGCGGCGTAGGTTGCTGAAGATGCGCTGGAGCCGGATCGGGATGCCGGCCGTCATCCTGGCGCTGGCGATCGTCTTCGGTTCGATCAACCCCAACTTCTGGAGCGCGACGAACCTGGCGAACGTCTCGCGTCAGATGTCGATTCTGGCGCTCCTGTCGCTCGGACAGACGTTCGCCATTCTGAGCGGCGGCATCGACCTCTCGGTCGGTTCACTGCTCGCGCTTGTCAGCGTCGTCTGCGCGCAGCAGATGAAGAACTTCGGTCTCGTCGAAGGCATGGCCGCCGGGATCCTGGCGGGCGGGCTCGTGGGGCTCGTCAACGGGCTGATCATTGCGAAGGCACGGGTGCCACCGTTCATCGCGACGCTCGGCATGCTGGTCGCTGCGCGCGGCGCCGCGCTGACCCTGAGCGGCGGGCTGCCCATTGCGGGCCTTCCGCGTGAATTTCTGGTCCTCGGCGCGGGATATGTCGGCCCTTTCCCGATCCCGACCGTGATCGCAGCGGTCGCGTTCCTGCTGGCACACGAAATCCTGCGGCGGACCAGGTTCGGCCGCTACGTCTACGCGATGGGGAGCAACGAGGAAGCGGCGGTGCTCTCTGGCATCAACGTCGCGAACTATAAGATGCTGGTGTACATCACCAGTGGGCTGTTTGCGGGCATCGCCGGCGTGATCCTGACGTCCCGTGTGATCTCCGGCCAGCCGACGCTCGGCGAGGTGCAGGAGTTGTATTCCATCGCCGCAGTGGTGATTGGCGGCGGCAGGATCAGTGGTGGAGTCGGAGGCATCGGCACGACGCTGATGGGCGTGCTCGTTCTCGGCATTCTCGGGAACGGGCTGAACCTCGTGCAGGTCTCTTCGTACATCCAGAACATTGTCATCGGCGCGATCATCGTCGGCGCTGTGTACGTCGACTTGGCTCGAGAGCGTCGCCGATGATTCATGGGCGGGAGAGGCGGGATGGGCTGGAAGGGCGGGATGCGACACATGAACGCTAATAGATTCAGCGCGATGCTAGCGGTTGCGATGCTGGCGGTTGTCGCGTGCAGCCGCGGCGCGCAGCCATCGCAGGAGACCAAGGCAGGGACGCCGGGACCTGCTGAGGCGACCGCTGTGCAGCCAGTCACGGACTATGCGCGACCTGCGAAGCCGTCAAAGGCGTACCGCATCGGCGTGTCCATTCCGCACCTCGCCAATCCGCACTATGTCGGACAGGCCTACGGCTACATCGACGAAGCGCAGAGTCTCGGCGCGCAGGTGACGCTGCTCGAAGCCGGTGGTTATGAGCATCTGGACAAGCAGGTGTCGCAGGTCGAGGACCTGATTGCGAGCAAGGTCGACGCCCTCATCATCGCCGCCGTCAGCGGTCCCGGCACGGTTGGCGCCGTGGAAGCAGCTGCCGCGGCGGGCATTCCCGTGATCAACGTCAACGTGATGACCGACAGCGATAAGGTCGTCACGCGCATCCGTTCCGATGACGACGTGATTGGCCGCATGCAGGCCGATTTCATGGGTGAGCGGCTGAAGGGCGCGGGAAACGTCGTCATGCTGCGTGGTGCGCCGGGTACGTCGTGGGCGGAGATTCGTGGCAACGCGTTCAGAAAACAGCTGGCCGCGAAGTACCCGAACGTGAAGGTGCTCGGCGAGCAGTACTCGCAGTCAACGCCGGCCGACGGATTGCGTCTGATGGAGGACTTCCTGCAGACGTTTCCGCAAATCAACGGCGTCTACAACGGGGCAGACTCCACAGCCGTCGGCGCCGCGCAGGCGGTGAAGGGCGCTGGCAAGGGCGGATCGATCGTCATGACCGCGACCGATTTTCAGCTCGACACCGAGAAATTCATTCGCGAAGGCGTGATCTCGGCGTCCGTACTGCAGCAACCGGTGACGATGGGCCGGTGGGGCGTTCGTGCCGCGATTAGTTATCTCGAGAAGAAACCGGTACCGCCGGTTATGTTTACTGGCCTGATGACCGCCACGAAGGAAAACTTGGACACCCTCGACCTGACGGCGCTACGTGCGCCTGCAGGCTGGACGCCGCCAGCGCGGTAGCTGTTAATGCATCACGGTCGGCAGGTCGTGGCTGGTAGTTAGTCGCGTCTAGTTATACGCTACGACCCCTATTCAATCGGGTCGCATGGCGATGAGTCCCGGTCAACGTCTGGGCCCTTACGAAGTGCTATCCGCTATCGGAGCAGGCGGAATGGGCGAGGTGTATCGCGCGCGCGATACACGTCTCGGTCGTATCGTCGCCATCAAAGTCCTTGGCGGACATCTCTCGGACAAGCCGGAACTACGAGAACGGTTCGAGCGCGAGGCTCACGCTGTCGCCAACCTGAATCACCCTCACATCTGCACCCTGTATGACGTCGGCCGCGAGGGCGATACCGACTACATCGTCATCGAATTCCTCGAAGGCGAGACGCTTGCCTCGCGGTTGACCAAGGGGCCTCTCCCACTCGCAGAGACGCTCACCATCGCCGCGCAGGTGGCAGACGCGCTCGACGCCGCGCATCGTCAGGGCATCACGCATCGCGATCTCAAGCCGGCGAACATCATGCTTGTTCGTAGAGGCGGACCTTCAGGTCCGCCGAGCGCCAAGCTGCTCGACTTCGGGCTCGCGAAGTTGAATCCCACAAGGAACGGCGGCGCATCAGTGCTTCCAACGATCGCCGCAGCGAGCACCGCCGGAATGATCGTCGGAACACTCCATTACATGGCGCCGGAGCAGCTCGAAGGCAAACCGGCCGACGCGCGCACGGACATTTACGCGCTTGGCACGGTGATCCAGGAAATGCTCACGGCGAAACGCGCGTTTGATGGCATCGTGCCTCTTACACCGCCTTCACTTGATCGGACGGTGAAGCGGTGTCTTGCCAGGGATCCGGATGAGCGCTGGCAGAGTGCGAGGGACCTTGCGGCGGAATTGAAGTGGATCGCCGAAGGCGATGGAGCAAACGCGGCGGCGGCCACGACGGCGCCAACGCGTGCTCGAACGATCGCCATTGCCGCGGGTTCGCTCGCCGCCGGCGCTGCGCTGGCCGCGATCGCGGTATGGCGGCTAATGCCCAATCTAGCCGCCCCGCAAACGACGCCGATCACACGCATGGTGATCACGTTGCCGGCCGGCGATACGTTTCCTACCGATCCGATCCTGAACGGTAGGGAGCTTGCCATCGCACCTGCCGGCGACCAGATCGTGTACGCCGCTCAGCACGGAGACGCGACGCAGCTGTTCGTGCGGGCGATGGGCAGCCTTGAGACGCGGCCGTTGGCTGGAACGACGGGCGGGATCAATCCAATCTTTTCGCCCGACGGCCAGACGATCGCGTTCTTTGCCGACGGAAAACTCAAGAAGATTCCGACCGCTGGAGGAGCCGTCACGATCATCACCAGTGGTCAGGGCTTCACCGCCCCGGCGTGGGAGGGCAACAACATCTTCTTCGCCGATACGCCGGGTGGTCCGCTGCTTCAGGTCGGTGCCGATGGCGGCGAACCGCGCGTGATTCGCGAGTCCCAGGGAGGCGGCGTGTCAACGCCCGCCTTCCTGCGCGGCGGTCAGGCGCTCGCCTACTCGGTGGCGCCAGGTCCGTACGGCAGTGGCCGCATCGTTGTTCGTACCGACGACGGCATGGAGCGCCCGCTGGTCACCAACGCCACCTCTCCGCAGTACGTCGCCTCGGGGCACCTGACGTTCTGGCGCGCGGGCAGCCTCTTCGCGGCGGCGTTCGATCCCACCTCCCTGCAGCTCACCGGACCCGAGGTCCTGGTCGTCGAAGATGTCGCGCCCGGAGGATTCAGCGTCTCGCGTACGGGGTCACTGGCCTATGTGACCGGCGCCCAGGGAACTCTGCGCCGTCTCGTGTGGGTCGACCGCAACGGGGGCGAGTCTCCGATTGACGCGCCAAATCGGCCGTATGACGCTCCGCAGATCTCTCCTGACGGTGGCAGGATTGCCGTGGAAATCGGAGCGCAGACGTGGATCTACGACATGGCCCGTGGCGCGCTGACGCGGCTGGCGTTTGAAGGCAGCATCAACGACTCACCCGTCTGGTCGCCCGATGGAAGTCGCATCGCCGTTCGGTCCGATCGCGCGGGAGTCAATCGCGTCTTCTGGCAGCGGGCTGACGGCTCCGGCGCAGCCGAACAGCTGACCGACGGCAACGTTGGTGAGTTGCCGCGCTCTTTTTCACCCGACGGACAGATGCTGGCCTACCAGGAAGTCAGTCCCGAAACGCGCAGGAACGTCTGGCTGCTGCGACTCGGCGACCGGACGAAGCAGCCGTTCTTGCGGACACGCGCGACGGAAGGCGCGGCCCGATTTTCCCCCGACGGACGATGGATCGCGTACGTGTCGGACGAATCGGGTAGGCCCGAGGTGTATGTGCAACAGTTGCCGCCAATGGCGGGCAAATGGCAGGTCTCGACCGACGGCGGCACCGAGCCCGTCTGGAATCGCAACGGGCGCGAGCTGTTCTTTCGCAGCGGTGATCGCCTGATGGCAGCGGACGTGTCGACGCAGCCAACCTTCTCGAGCGGCAGGCCAAGGATGCTCTTCCAGCGCAAGTACGTGCGAAGCGAGTTTCCTCTCACCGGCTTCGCATACGACGTGTCACCCGACGGTCAACGCTTTCTCATGGTCGAGGAGACCGGAGGAAACACCGCGGCTCAAATCAATGTCGTCCTCAACTGGGCCGAGGAGTTGAAACGCCGCGTGCCGGTGAAGAGATAGGCATCACGGCCGCCTTTGAGCCGTGCCCTATACTGGCGAAAGCGGGTTGTCAATATGTCATCGCCCCCGGTCCCTGCCCCGCAGTTACCGCAGTTTCTGGCTGGAATCAGCCGCTCCCATCAAAGCGATCACAATTCGACTGTCCGCGTCGCTGTCGTGCTCAGCGGCGGAGGCCTGCGCGGTGCAGGTCATCTCGGGGTCCTCCAGCAACTTGTCGCACAAGGCATTCCCATCGACGTCATCGTCGGCTCGAGCGCGGGCGCAATTGTCGCCGCCTTCTATGCGGCAGTCGGACTCACGCTCGATGAAATGGTTCGCGATGCGCGGGAATTTCGTGGCCGTCATCTGCTTGCGCACAGCCTGAACGTCCGTCTCAGACACCGGCTCGATCGGGTTTTGGGGAGAGCGAGCGGATTGATTCCCACGCGCCTCGAGCAGCTCGAACGCGCCACCTTCGACCGGCTGCACCACGGCATTCGTCAGATGGGCGTCGTGTGCCACGACCTGAAGAGTGGCCGACCGCGCTACTTCTCGACCGGATGCGATCGGGGTGTCTGCGTCAGCGACGTCGTCCGCGCCAGCGCGTCGATCCCCTATCTGTTCCCTCCGGTTCCGGTGCAGTGTGATGAAGAGCGTCTGCTTCTGACGGATGGTGGAATTAGCGATTGCCTTCCAATCGAGTTTGCCCGGCGCCCACCGTTGTCAGCCACGCATGTAATCGTGTCGGACTGCCGGTGGCTCGCCATCGGCGCTCCCGACAGCAGCGAGCGGCTGATTTATGTGAGACCGCGGCTTTTCACGACCGGAACGCTCTGGGCGCCGTCGTCCACACTACTGGCCGCCGTCCAGCATGGCGCCGCCGCGGTGACCGACGAGATCGTGGAGCGCGCCCGAGACTGGCACACCGCGCTGGCGGCAAGTCGCCGGGATCTCGCTGCTCACCCGCTGCGCTGAGAGCGGTATGAGGGATTTAGTGCCTGAAGTAGGGCCGACCTTAAGGTCGGCCCCTACGATCGCGAAAAATCATCTACTGCT
>JACXTT010011707.1_pt1 | contig 11716 bp, 12 predicted proteins | sample 9270951 | NCBI WGS metagenome assembly JACXTT01 (sample SAMN15532306, study PRJNA645909) | rock metagenome | isolation source: weathered quartz diorite | place: Puerto Rico | collected 2017-06-21 | reverse complement strand
GCCCGCGCAGACCGCCGCCGAGCCCGAGCCGGTCCGCATCGATCTTCCGCCACAGCCCGCGCCCGCGCCGCCCGCACCGGCGCCGGAGAAGCCCTTCGTCCGGCCCGCCGCGCCGAACCCCGACGCTCCGTTCTCCAGCCACGTCCCCGATCCCGGCTGACCCTGACGGGAACCTGAACAGGCGCGCCCAGTTCGGGTTCAGGCCCGCTGTGCAGACTGTCGCAGGTCGGGGCCGATATGGAGGATGAGGATGAGAAAGCTGCTCTACGCCACCCTGGCGCTGGCCACGATGGCCGCGCCGATGGCGGCGAACGCCCAGCCCGGCGAACGTCATGACGACCGCCGCGAGCTGCGCGACGACCGGCACGACCTGCGCCATGACCGCCGCGACGCCGAGCGCGACGGGCGCGTCGGCCCCGCCGAACACCGCGAGCTGGCCCGCGACCATCGCGAGATCCGCGATGACCGCCGCGACCTGCGCTACGACCGCGCCCGCGCCGAAAGCTGGCGCAGCCGCGCCGAGTGGCGCGAGTTCCGCGGGCCTCGCCCCGGCTACTGGTACGCCCCCGGCTACGGCTATCGGCCGGTCGGCCACTATGGCTGGGCCCGCGGCCACTACGTGCCGGTGGTCTATCGCCACTACTACGTGCAGGACTGGGGCTACTACGGCCTGCGTCCGCCGCCCCCCGGCTACCGCTGGATCTACGCCGACGGCAACTTCGTGTTGATGGCCGTGGCCACCGGCCTGATCGCCGACCTGGTGCTGCACGGCTACTAGGCCGCTCGGGTCCCCTCTCCGCATTTGGAGAGGGCTTCCCCTCCGCACCGGATCGCAGAGCGATCCGGCCTCCAAGCAAAAAGCGGTGACGGGCAGGGGTTCCCCTGCCCGTGGCGCCCGCTAAGGTGCGGCGCAAATCGGAGGGGACGTGATGCGGCTTTCAGTTCTTGCAGCGGGTGTCGTGCTGGCCTGCGCCCTGCCCGCGATCGCCCAGACCCCGCCCGGCTCCGACCCGGCGATCCCGCCCGCGCCGAAGCCCGCGCCGCCGATGGCCAGTCCGATCCCGCCGATCCTGGCGCCCGGCCGCGTGCTGCTGGGGACCAAGGACGTGATGCGCCACATCGTCAATCCGGCGGCGGAGGCCTTCTGGGCGCGCAGCGGCGAGGTCGACGACGAGAAGGGCGCCCACGACCGCACGTCGAAGGACGACGAGAACTGGAAGATCTCGCTGGACAGCGCCGCCCAGCTCGTCGAGGCCGGCAACCTGCTGCAGATGGAAGGCCGGGCGCGCGACCCGAACGGGCCGTGGATGAAATACGCCATCCAGCTGACCAACGCGGGCCTGGCCGGCATGACCGCGGCCCAGGCCAAGAACCACGACAAGACCTTCGACGCCGGCAGCGCCATGTACGACGCCTGCTACGGCTGCCACGGGCGCTATATCCCGAGGCCCAAGGACAGCCTCTACAAGCACGACATCGACAAGGACCTTGAGGCGGCGGGCAAGCCGAAGTAGGCCGCGCCATGGCACACGCACCCTGGATTCTCGCCGCCGCCCTGACGCTGGCCGCCGGCGGCCCCACCGCCGGGCTCGCCGCGGGGGCCGCCAAGCCGGTGCGCTGGATCAAGTTCGCCGACTGCTCGGCCTTCTACCGCGTAGATGCGCGCCTGGCGCCGGCCTCGGCCGCGCGGTCCTCGCAGGCCGCTGACGCCTACGCCCGCGCCGCGGCCGCGCACTTCGTGGAACAGCGTAAGGCGACGCCGGAAGCGGCCCAGCACGCCGTGGACGGGCGCATCAAGGCCGGGCTCGAGCGGTTCGCCGGCCAGCCGCCGCGCGCCGCCGTGCTGAAGCTCATCGGCAAGTGCCCGCCGGTCGGCGGCTGAGCGCATGAACGCGAGCGCTCCAAAGCCCGCCCATAGCTGGGGCGAACTGATCAACGAGATCGGCGTCATCGTGCTGGGCGTGCTGATCGCGCTCTCCGCGGCGCAGGGCATCGAGCTGCTGCGCTGGCGCCAGCAGGTGAACGACGCGCGCCAGGCGATCCGCGGCGAGCTGCTGGACGACGCGGCCAACGCCTTCCAGCACCGGGCGATCTTCAAGTGCAATTCGCAGGCCCTGAGCCAGCTTCGCCTGGACCTGCTGAAGAGCGGGGCGGCATGGAAGGGGCGGCCGGTCCGCTACGAGGCGCTGAACCTCCCGTGGGGCGCCTCGGCCTGGCGCACGGCCGAGACTTCCGGCGCCCTGGCGCACATGCCGGCCGACGAGACCGGCGGCTTCACCCGCGCCTACCAGCTGCTGCCGGACCTCGAGGCGCTGGAGGCCCGCGACCAGGACGACGCGGCCGACATCGATCTGCTGGCCTATGACCAGAGCCTGACGGACGGGGCGCGCGGCCGGGCGCTGGCGGCGATCGGGCGGGCCGAGCGGGCGAACGTCCTGCTGGCCCAGGCCACGCGGCAGTTCCTGAACCAGAGCGCCCTGATCGGCGTTAGCCTGCCCGATGGCGCCAAGCAGAAGCTGCAGGCCCGCATCGGCGCCGAGGGCGGCGACTGTTACACGCCGCCGAAGGCCGACTAGCCGCGCTCGCCAAGCCGCGGGGTTTGGCCGATACTCCAGGCAGGGCTGCTTAAGAAAAGCCGGGAGGACGGGCATGGATTTCAATCGCAGGCAGGCGATGGCGGGCGGCGTGGCCGCGATGGCCGGGGGCGCGGCGCTGCTGAGCGGACCGGCGCGCGCGGCGCTGGCGATGGCGGCGCCGGAGAGCGTCGGCTTCTCCAAGGACGGGCTGGCGGCGCTGAACGCCGGGATGCACGGGCTGGTGGACAGCCAGAAGCTGGCGGGGGTGACGACGCTGGTCGCGCGGCACGGCAAGGTCGTGCACTTCGACGCCTACGGCAAACGCGACCTGGACTCGGGCGCGCCCATGGAGAAGGACACCATCTTCCGCATCGCCTCGATGACCAAGCCGACGGTGGGCGTGGCGATGATGATGCTGTGGGAGCAGGGCAAGTGGAAGCTCAGCGACCGCCTCGACCAGCACATCCCGGAGTTCAAAAACCTGAAGGTCAAGGCCAGGGATGGCTCGCTGCAGCCGCTGAAGAGCCCGCAGACCATGGCCCAGATCATGAGCCATACCGCCGGCTTCGGGGTGAACGCCGACTACGAGAAGCTGAACTTCAACGCCGGCGACCTGCAGGGGATGATCGACAAGCTGGCGGCGCTGCCGCTCTACAGCCAGCCCGGGACGGACTGGGCCTATGGGCCCGCGGTGAACATCCAGGGCTACATCGTCGAGAAGCTCTCCGGGCAGAAGCTCGATGTGTTCATGGCCGAGCACCTGTTCGGGCCGCTGGGCATGAGCGACACGGGCTTCTGGCAACCGGCGGCGAAGGCCGGGCGGATCGCGAAGATCAACACCTACAAGGACGGCAAGATCGTCACCGCGCCGAACCAGGGCGACCCGACGAAGAAACCCAGCTTCATGTCCGGCTCCGGCGGGCTCACCTCCACCACCGAGGACTATTACCGGTTCTCCCAGATGGTGCTGAACGGCGGTCAATCGGGCGGGCGGCGCTACCTCAAGGCCGAGACCGTCAAGCTGATGCGCAAGTCCGTGCTGCAGCCGGGCGTGATGGTCGACCTCTATGGGCCCGACCAGCCGGGGATCGGCTTCGGCCTGGACTTCGCGGTGATCGAGGATCCGTCGAAAGTGCCCACGCCGCAGGGCAAGGACACCTTCTACTGGGGCGGCGCCTTCGGCACCTGGTTCTGGCTCGACCCGACCAACGACCTGCTGTTCGTGGGCATGATCCAGAACATCAATGGCAGCGTGCCGGGCGCGGGCACACCGGCGGTGCGCACGCTCAGCCCGCAGCTGACCTACGCGGCGCTTACCGACCGGGCGAAGTAGCGCGGGCCGCGCCGTGAAGCTCTTGCGCGGCGTGATGGGCGGCCTAGTCTAGAGGTCCGGGCCGATGCGGGCGCCCGGACGAGATGCCGGCGCGGACCTTCGCGCCGGCATCCAAGACCCGCTCCTCAAGCGACCGGCGAGCGCCGGCGAGGAGCGTTGAATGAATACCTCGTCTCAAGCCAGTCGGGCGCAATCCTATCGGGTCGCCGTGATCTGGCGCGGCGACGCCCAGGCGCGCGCCGAGGCCACCGCCGAAACCAGCCGCCTGAAGGCGATCTTCGCGGCGCTGGCCGAGCGCGGGATCGCCGCCGAACCGTGCGTCTGGGACGACGCGCTCAGCGATGCGGTCAGCACTCAGTTGGCCGGCGCGGACGGCGCGCTCGTGTGGGTCGATCCGATCTCCACCCAGACCGGCGCGCGGCGCGCGGGCCTCGACGCCCTGCTGCGGGAGGCGGCCGCGCGGGGCGTCCTTGTCAGTGGCCACCCCGACGTGCTGGCCAAGATGGGGACGAAGTCGGTGCTGCATGCGACGCGCGACCTGGGCTGGGGCAGCGACACCGCCTTCTACGAGACCCACACCGACTTCGCCGCGGCGTTTCCCGGCCGTCTTGCCACCGGTGCGCGGGTGCTGAAGCAGAACCGTGGCAACGGCGGGATAGGGGTCTGGAAGGTCGAGGCGGCGGGCGGCGACGCCGCGCGCGTGCAAGAAGCTCAGGGCGGCGCCGAGCCACGGGTCCTGCCCCTCGCCGACTTTATCGCCGAACGCGCCGGCGACTTCTCCGCCGAGGTCGGTGGCCTGGTGGAGCAGCCGTTCCAGGCGCGCCACCTGGAGGGCATGGTCCGCTGCTATATGGCCGGCGACCGGGTCGCGGGCTTCGGCCATCAGCTGGTGCGCGCGCTCGCGGCGCCGGAGGACGGCCCGGCCGGCCCGCGGCTCTACTCCGGCCCGACCGACCCGCGCTTCCAGCGGCTGCGCGCGGCCATGGAGCGCGACTGGGTCCCCGGACTTGCGCGGCTGTTGGAGATCGCGCCCGACGACCTGCCGGTGATCTGGGACGCCGACGTCCTGCTGGGCCCGAAGACCGCCGAGGGGCACGACAGCTATGTGCTGTGCGAGATCAACGCGAGTTCGGTGTTTCCCGTGCCCGACGAGGCGCCCGCCGCCCTGGCGGGACTTGTGCTCGACCGCCTCGCGGCGCGGCGTAAGGTGCGCGCCAAATCATGACTCACCCCCAGGAGGAGACCCCCATGCCTAGCCCGAAGATCGATCGCCGCCTGTTGCTGGGCGGCATGGCGCTCGCCGCCGGCGCCGCAGCCGCAACGACCGCCTCGGCCCAGGCCCAGCCGGGCGCCTTCGCGCCGCAACCGCAGCCCCTGCCCTTCGATCCCAAGGCGGTGCCGGGGCTCTCGGAGAAGCTGCTGACCAGCCACCACGACAACAACTACGTGGGCGCGGTGAAGCGGATCGGCGCGATCCGCGGCGAGTTCGGCAAGCTGGACCTGGCCACGGCGCCGGGGTTCCTGGTGAATGGCCTCAAGCGCGAAGAGCTGATGGCCTGGAATTCAATGATCCTGCACGAGGTCTACTTCGCGGGCCTGGGCGCGGCGGCGGCGCCCGCGCCGGCGCTGGCCCAGCAGGTGGAGCGCGACTTCGGCAGCCTGGACAAGTGGGCGGCCGAATTCTCCGCCATGGGCAAGGCGCTGGGCGGCGGCTCGGGCTGGGTGCTGCTGACCTGGAGCCCGCATGACCGGCGACTGGTCAACACCTGGGCCTCCGACCACAGCCAGACCCTGGCCGGCGGCACGCCGTTGGTGGCGCTCGACATGTACGAGCACGCCTACCACATGGACTACGGGGCCAAGGCCGCGGCGTACGTCGACGCGGTGATGAAGGCGCTCTCCTGGCGCCACGCCAACGAGGCGTTCCGCAAGGCCAGCGCCTAGGCGACAGCTCGGCCAGGCGCATGACAAACAAGGCCAGGACATCCTGGACGTCGGCCCTCGCCTGGCCGGGCGCGCCGCTCGCCATCCTGTCCGCCGTGCTGTTCGGGGCCAGCACCCCGCTCGCCAAGCTGCTGCTGGGCGGCGGGATCAGCCCGTGGCTGCTGGCCGGCGTCCTCTATCTGGGATCGGGCGTCGGGCTCTCGATCGTCTACCTGCTGCGCCGCCTGACCGGCGTCGGCCCGGCGGAGGCCTCGCTCAAGCGCTCCGACCTGCCCTGGCTGGCGCTGGTGATCCTGTCGGGCGGGGCCATCGGCCCGGTCCTGCTGATGATCGGCCTCGCCAGCACGCCCGCCTCGTCGGCGGCCTTGCTGCTCAATCTCGAAGGCCTGGCGACCATGGCGATCGCCTGGCTGGCGTTCCGCGAGAACGTCGACCGGCGGCTTCTGGTGGGCGCCTTCGCGATCCTGGCGGGGGCGGTGCTGATCTCCTGGCAGGGCGGGGTTGGCGGCGTGGGCCTGGGCGCGCTGGCGATCGCCGGCGCCTGTCTGGCGTGGGGCGTCGACAACAACCTGACCCGCAAGCTCAGCCGCGCCGATCCCGTGCAGATCGCCCTGATCAAGGGTCTCGTGGCGGGAAGCGTGAACCTCGCGCTCGCCCTGATCGCCGGCGCCCGTCTGCCGCCCTTGGGACCCGCCGCCGGCGCCGCCGCCGTGGGGTTCGTCGGCTATGGCGTGAGCCTGGTGCTGTTCGTGCTCGGGCTGCGGTTCCTGGGCACGGCGCGCACCGGGGCCTATTTCTCCGCCGCGCCCTTCATCGGCGCGATCCTGTCGCTGGTGATCTTCAAGGAGCCGCTGACCGCACGGCTCGTGGCGGCGGGCGCGTTCATGGCGTTCGGGCTCTATCTGCATCTGACCGAGGAGCACGCCCACGACCATGCGCACGAGGCGATGGATCACACCCACCGCCACGTCCACGACGACCACCACCGGCATGAGCACGTCGCCGGCGATCCGCCGGGCGAACCGCACAACCACGCGCACCATCACGCGCCGATGCGCCACAAGCACCCGCACTATCCGGACCTGCACCACCGGCACGGGCACGGGAGTGGGCACGATCACCCGGCCGACCACGAACACGCGTGATCGGCGGGATGGCTAAGGTGTCGGCTTGAGCACGAGGATCCGTGCGCCGGCGCCGCCGCGGGCCGGGGCGGCCACATAGAGCCGGTCTCGCTTTGCCGACCAAAGGCCCGTGCGCGCACCGGGGGCGGTGGCGATCCGCCCGACGCTGGCGTAACCGGCGCCGCGCGCTTCAATCACGTCCACGACGCCTTCCCCGCAGATCACGTAGAAGCGGCCGCGTGAGGCGTCGAGAAAGATGTCATCGGCGTCGCCACACGTTCGCAGCGTCGTCACGACGGTTCGGTCGGCGAGGGCGTAGACGCGAAGTTCGGAGGGCGCGCGGAACACGACCGCGATCCGCCGGGCCTTGGGGTCGAGCGCCATCGGGAAGTTGGCGAAGGAGGTCCCCGTGCCAATGGCGGCGGCGACCTTTCCGGCCGCTCGATCGACCACCGCGATCAGATGGGCGCCGGGGATGTTGACGTAGACCAGCGGACCGGCGGGATCGAGCTGGAAGCTCTCCGGATGGGCGGGTAGCGCAATGCGGCCCACCACCTTGCGGGCGCCGGGATCGATAGTCGCCAGGCCGCCCGATCCATAGCCGGCGAGAACCTGCCCGGTTTTCGGATCAAGCCGCAGGTTGTCGGCATCGTCGCCGAAGTCGAGTTGCGCCCCTGGCGCCAGCGTGTCCCCGGCGTAGCTGCGGACCGAACCATCCCCGCCCGAGGCGACGTAGAGCGTGTTGGACGCCTCCGCGTACGCCAGCCCTTGCGGCTCCCTGAGGCCGCTGATCCGGGCAGTGACCTTGTCCTGCGCGAGATCGACCACGCCCACCGTCCCGTTGCCGAGTTCGGCGATGAACAGCCGGCCGCCAGCTTCGTCGATCGCCAGGTGGTCGATGCGGCCCTTGACGTTCCCCAGGGCCACGGTCCGCTCGAGCGCCAGGGGCGCGGTCTGGCCGCGCGCCAGGGGCGGCGCGAAGCCGCAGAGGATGGCCAGCAAGCCCGCCGCGACCACGACGCGACGGCCAGCGGAGGGCCGGGGAACGCCCATCAACACCTCCCACTCCTGCCGCGCAGTTCGGCGAGCAGATCGTCGATCCGTGTCGCCAGGGCGGCCTTGGCGCCCGGATAGTCGCTGTTCCACGACGGGATGTCCCACACCCGCGCATGGCGCAGCCGCGGCTCCTGAGCAGCGTTGTCGAAGGCGATCACGATATCGGCGTGGGTGATGTCAGCGTCCTGCAGCGGACGAGCGGGCTCGGCGGCCGGGTTGAGGCCATCGGCCCGCAGGGCGGCGGCCAGGGCTGGCGAGACGTGGTCCTCGATGTGCAAGCCCCGCGACTGAACCTCCATCGGCACGCCCGCGGCCGCGGCGCGGGCCCTCAGCGTCTCGCGGGCGATGGCGCTCTTCACGGTCCCAGCCGGACAGACGAAAAGGATCCGCGGCGGCGCGCAGGGCTTGGCCTGGACCGACGCTGGACTGGCGAGCAGGAGCGCGCCGAGAAGCATGCGGCGACGGTCAATGCGCGGGCCGTGGAGCTGACTGGGCATGGCGCGGTCTCCATAGAGGAGCTGCGCGGTGGTTGGGCCCGACGACCTAACCGGGACACCGCTCGATCCCGCCGGAACGATTTAGCGCCGACAGCCATCGAAAACAACGATCGCCGCGCGGCGGTGGCATGCCGCCGCGGCGAGCGCCTGGGCCGTTACTTCACCTTGAAGGTGAAGGCGCCGTCGGTGGTGTGGTCATCCTCGGTGTGCATCTTCCAGGAGACCTTGTAGGCGCCGGGGCGCAGCGGCGCGGAGAAGGCGACGGTGACCTGGCGCTTGTCCGTCACGGCGAGCGGGCCGGTGGGCGCCGCGCCGGTGGGGCCGCTGACGGTCACGCTGGAAGCGCTCGCCACGATGCCCTCCGAATAGTGCAGCACCAGGGTCTGCGGCGAGGCGACGGTGGCGCCGTTCTTGGGCGTGGACGACAGCAGGCGCGCGTGGGCGCTGGCCTGGCCGGCGATCAGGGCCGTGGCGGCCGCGGCGATGATGAGAGCGTTGCGCATGGGAGGTCTCCTGAACTTGAACTCTGAGGGAAGATAGCTGAACGGCGGCTGAGCGGCTCTTAGAACCCGTACGACAGGGTGAAGCGCGCCGAGCGCGGCTCCTCCGGGTGGATCTGGTAGCAGGTCGAGGCCTGGGCGGTGTCGCAGTCCGGCGCGGGGCCGCCGGGCGCGATCCGCGTCTGGTAGAAGTAGGCCGAGCTGTTGGCGTGGCTGTCGGCGAGGTTGAAGACGCTGAGCGTCGCTTTCAGCCGGTCGCTGACCTGATAGCTGACGTCGAGGTTGATCTCGCTGTAGCCGTTGTCCTTGGGGTTCTCGTCGCCGTCGCTGATCGGATAGGCGCCGAGCTTGCGCCACTGCAGGCCGCCGGACCACGGGCCGAGGCCGTTCACCAGCACACCGAACGAGCCGATAAAGCTGGGCGCGTTGGCGATCGCCGTGCCGTTGAGATCGAACAGGGCGAGCGTCGCGGCCGAGGCGCGGTACTGGGCGCGTGAGAAGGCCAGGTCGGTGTTGAACTCCAGCCAGCGATAGGGCCGGAACTGGGCGGAGATTTCCACGCCCTGGCGGCGGCTGGGGGCGCTGGCGGTGTCCTCGCCCTCGTCGGCCACGTAGCGCTGCTCGCTTTCGAAATCCTCGCGGAACAGGGCGACCTGCACGCTGGTCCTGGGGATCAGGTCGGTGCGCAGGCCGACCTCGAAGCCGTCGGCCGGCGCCATCAGCGGCGTGCGGCCCAAGAGGCCCGGCTGGCCCTCGCCCGGCACCGTGCCGAACACGCCGCGCACGTCCTCCGAGTGGAAGCCGCGGCCGGCGCTCAGGTAGACCTCGGTCTTGTAGAACGGGCCGATGGCGATGTTGCCCTTCGGCTGGAACAGGGTCTGCGACGTGGCCCCTGAGAAGGCCGTGGTCAGGCTGTGGTCGCGGGCGTGATAGGCCTCTTCGCGCAGGCCCACCGTGGTGCGCAGCCAGTCGGTCCAGAACACGGTCGTCTCGGCGAAGACGCCCAGGTCGTTGAGGCGAACGTTGTCGGCCGTGCAGGCGCCGCCCAGCGCCTTGAACGCCACCGCCAGGTCGGGATCGGTGTGGGCGTCGGCGGGCGCCGGAAGCTGGCCCGGCGTCGGTTCGGCGGGGATGGCGATGTTGCAGTAGTCGAGGACGCGGCGCGCGAGCGTGTGACGCCGGTCGATGAACTCGCGGTCGTAGCGGTCCTGGAAACCGACCCGGGCTTCGAGGTCGACCGTGCCGATGTGGAAGCGCCGAGTCGCCAGCGCATTCAGGCCCAGCGTCGTGCGCGTCTCGTCCTGCTGCTCCTGGTCGCCGTTCACCGGGTCGAACAGGAAGTGGGTGAAGTCGTTCCACAGCGTCATGCGCGAGTGGATCGCGAAGGCGTCGGCCTTCACCGTCCAGCGGTCGCCGCTCAGCGCATAGTGGCCTGACAGGCTGAGGCGTTCGGAGTCGCTGCGGTCGGTGGGATCCAGCGTGCCGAAGCGGCCGATGGTCCCGGCGTCGATGGCGCGGGCCGGCTGGTCGGTGAGCAGGCCGCCGGCGCTCTTGTAGTACATGGCGGTGAGCGCATAGCCGTTGGCGGTGTCGCCGTGGCTGTAGCGCGTGGCGGCGACGAACTTCTTGAAGTCTTCCGGCGGGGACCACGGCCCGTCGAAGTGCGAGCCGCTGACCGCAGCCCATAGGCGATCATTCTCGCCGAAGTGCATCGTGCCGCCGGCGTAGAGCTCCTGGTCGCGCTCCGTGCCGACGGTCGCCGCCACCTCGTTCGGCAGGTCGTCGATCAGACGGACCTGGGTGGCGCCCACGGCGCCGAAGTCGCCCACCTGGGCGTAGTAGGGACCCTTGGTGTAGTCGAGCCCGCCGACGATCTGCGGGATCAGGAAGTTCTGGTCGGAGTAGCCCTGGCCATGGGCGTTGGTCGGGCGGTTCACCGGCATGGAGTCCACGAAGCTGGCGAAGTCGGTGCCGTGGTCGAGGTTGAAGCCGCGCAGCAGGTACTGGTTGGCCTTGCCCTCACCGGAATGGATGGTGACCACCAGGCCGGGCACGGTCTCGTAGAGCTGGCCCACGCGGAAGATCGGGCGCAGCTCCACCTCGGTGCGGGTGACCGCGCCTTGGCTCGCGGTGTCGGCCTTGCCCAGCAGATCGGTGCGCGAGGCGGTGACCACGACCTCGCCGACCTGATTGACCTTGCCGGCCGCGGCGGCGTCGGCTTCGGCCTCGGCGGCGCAGGCGGCCGAGGCGATGGCGGACAGGGCCGCGGTGGTGAGCAGCAGGCGGCGGAATAGCGGCGGGGACGCTGAAATCACTGACATCGAAAGGGGTCCGGAAAGGCTCAGGTTGATCGGAAGCGTTGGCGCAGCTGGTGGAGGTCGAGGCGGATACGGCGGATCCCCAGCCAGACGCCGAGGGCGACGCCGAGCGACACGGGGATGAGCAGGACGAGCACGCCGGCCGCCCACGCCGGGCCCTGGCGCCAGCCGGGCACGACGTCGAAGCGGTGCAGGCCCTGGTGCAGCCAGCGGTAGCCCTTGGCCGTGGCGTCGAACTCGGCCAGCAGGGCGCCGGAGCGCGGGTCGAGGTAGGCGCGGCGGCCGTCGGCCAGCAGCACGCGCCAGACCGGCAGGGTCACCGGCTCGTGGTGGCTGAAGTAGTAGGCGTCTTCGCGGGTGATCAGGCC
>JACXTT010011706.1_pt1 | contig 11717 bp, 8 predicted proteins | sample 9270951 | NCBI WGS metagenome assembly JACXTT01 (sample SAMN15532306, study PRJNA645909) | rock metagenome | isolation source: weathered quartz diorite | place: Puerto Rico | collected 2017-06-21 | reverse complement strand
GTGGTGAGGGCTGGGGGGGCGATGGGGGGCTTGGGAAGGGACGGGGTGGGCTGAAGGAGACGGAGGAGCGCGTCGTCGTCAGGGTCGGAGACGAGTGCGGTCGGCGCGATGCTTTCGAGGAACAGCACTTCCGATTTGTAGACGTTGCCGATGCCTGCGATCGCGCGTTGCACCATGAGCGCCTCACCGATCGGCCGGTTGCCGAGGGCGCGCAGTCGAGCGACGCATGCGCTCTCGTCGATCGTGTCCGCGAGGAGATCCGGGCCGAGGCCGGCGAGATCGGGCGCGCGACCCTCGGCGCCGGCGGCGAGCAGGCGGAGCACTGGAATGCGGTCACCGACGACGACGGCCCCTGGCACCTCGAGGCGGAGCTGGTGCTGCGCGACCCGAGGGCGCCAGAACGACGAGCGCGGACGCTCGAAGCCGAGGCGTCCGACCATTCGGAGGTGGATGTGGAGCGAGCGGCCGTCGTCGAAGCGAACGAGGAGGTTCTTGCCGCGCGCCGCGACGTCGACGATCGCATGGTCGACGAGCGTGTCGGCGGCTCGGTCGGCGATCTCGTTCGCGCGGAACGACCGCACCGTCTTTCCGATGAGCTTTGGACGGAGGCGGGCGGCGAGGCGATGGATCGTATCGCCTTCAGGCATCGTCGGGATCGTCCACGTCCGCGTCGTCGAGCGCGTTCGCGTGCGAGTCGGCGTCCGGTTCCAGGTCCGGGTCGACGTTCACCCGTGCGTCGTTCTCTGCGTCTGCATCGATGTCAGCGTCAGCGCTCTGGCGAGTCGGCGTGCTGCGGCGTGTGTCGGTGGTGTATGGCCACGCGCCCCGTCGATCCGTGGCTGGGATGTAGACGAGCTCACCTCGACGCGCGATGAAGCCCGCGCGCGTGAGCGCGCTCGCGGCCTCGCTCTCGGCGGCGGGGCTGCCATCGATCGTGGTGAGCATCATGGTGCGCGTGCGGCGGCGTGAAAGCACGACGAGCGCCTTCGCGAGCGCCGCTGCCGCCTGCGATGCCTCGGGCTCCTCCTTCGGGAGGAAGGTCACGAGCGCGCTGCCCCCACGACCGATCCACGCGAGGAGCTTTCCATCCTGCATGATGACTCGGGCTCCTGGTGCGCGTTGCGCGCCCGCGCCGTTCTTGGGCCACGGGAGGAGCGAGCCCCATGGATTCGCCGGATCGGTGGCCGCGAGGACGATGATCTTCGGTGTCTCGTCCTCGACCTCCATGGAGGCGTTCTTCGCCGACGTGCGGAGGCGTTCTTCGGCGCCTGGCAGCGCGAACTGCGTCGCGCCGCGCTCCGCGACGAAGTAGCCGCGGCGCACGCGGCCCTGATCCTCCATCGCGCGGTATACGTCGTAGACGTTCGCGAATCCGCCGACGAGCCCCTCGGCTTGCGCCGACTCGCGAAGGACGATCCCGTAGCGTTCGAGCATCGCGCGCGCGATGGCGGTCGCGCGCTCCGTGCTCGAAGGCGTGCGCTCCCATCGCGAGCGCCGGAGCGACCAGCGCCCTTCGCTCCCTCTCGGACCGCGCCGCGCGGGTCGGGCGATGCTCGCTCGCGTTCGGCGCTCCTCCGTGGTGCGGAGGCTCCGCAGCGGCTCGAGTGTGTCGTTCGTGATCTCGCCGGCCCACACGAGATCCCAGAGCGCCGCGAGCACGTCGGCCGGGTAGGTGCCGAGCGTGCGCGTGATCTCCGCGAAGAAAAGAGCGCCGCGGCGCTCGAAGAGCTCGCGCAGCTTGTCGTGCAACCCGCCGCTCGGACGCTCCTCGGCGGAGGGCTCACCTCGCGCGAGCAGCGGCTCGCGATCGGCGAGATAGAGCGCAACACGCCCGTCGTTCGATCCGATCGGCTCCACGCCTGCCCATACCACCTCACCGGCGGCGAGCAGCTGATCGAGGAGGTAGGGCTGATAACCCGGCACGCGCGCCGGGAGCACCTCGCTCTCGAGCACGGAAGCCGGGATCGGACATCCCTCGAGCTGCGCGATCGCGCGCAGGAGCGCATCGATGGGCGATGTCGTGAGTCGCGCGGCTCGGCTGACGTCGTCGGAGGGGATGACGTTCTGCCATTCGTAGAGGAAGCGCGCGAACGCCTCAGGGCCAACGGGCTCGATCGCTTTGCGCAAGCGCGCGAGGGTCTTCCGCTTGAGCGCGCGTAGCACTTCGGCGTCGCAGTACTCGAGCGGCGCGGGGCCGCCTTGCGCACGTCCCGGGCGCGGGAGGAACGCACCCGTCACGATCTTTCCGGACGCGACGAGCTTCTCCAAGGCGGTCTCGATCGACGATTCGCCGAGTCCCCATCGTGAGGCGATGGTCGCCGCCGTGAACGGGCCATGCGTGCGGGCGTAGCGCGCGACGAGCGACGTCAGCGCCTCCCTCGTCGCCGCGAGGAACGCCTCGGGTACCCCCGGCTCGACGACCACGCCGAGCGCATCGCGATAGCGCGCGATGTCTTCCACCGCGACGAATCGCTCCTCTCCGGCAATCCGCACGCGCACGAGCCGGCGGTCGCGCACGAGGTCGGCGACCCAAGCGCGGAACGGCGCGTCGTGCTCCGTGCGTCGCTCGATCTCGTCGATGCCGAGATCGCCTACCCACAGCGAGAGATCATGGAGCGCATCCGCGTGGCGCAGCGGGCGGTCGAGCCGTTGGAGCTGCCGGCCGTGCTCGAGCAGCGCGTCTGCGTCGAGGAGCTTCCGCAGCTCCGTCTCGCCGAGGAGCTCGCGGAGCTGGGCGTGATCGATCGTGAGCGCCTGCGCGCGGCGCTCGGCGGCCGGCGCGTCCTCGTCGTAGATGAAGTTCCCGACGAAGCTGAAGAGGAGCGACGCCGCCATCGGCGACGGCGTGGTCACGTCGACCGTAGTGACCCGGATCTTTCGCGACTCGACCGCGCGCAGGACGTCGACGAGCGCCGGTAGATCGAACGCATCGCGCAAGCACTCGCGATAGGTCTCGAGGACGATCGGGAACGACGGATATTGCTGCGCGACGGCAAGGAGGTCCGATGCGCGCTTGCGCTGCGCCCAGAGCGGCGTGCGTTTGCCCACGGCGCGCCGGGGGAGGAGGAGCGCGCGCGCGGCGGCCTCGCGAAACCGCGCCGCGAACATCGACGACCCGCCGAGCTCGCGCGTGACCACGTCTTCGATGTCGTCGGGAGACGGAAAGAAGCGCTCGAGCGGCGGGGGAGCCTCTCCGCCGGGGACGCGGAAGACCATGCCGTCGTCCGTGGTCACCGCGTCGATCTCGCCGGCACGTGTCTCCTTGAGACGCCGGAGCACGGCCATCGCCCATGGCGCGTGCACGCGACTCCCGAACGGCGTCATCACGCAGATCCGGAGATCGCCGAGCTCGTCGGGAACGCGCTCGACGACGATCGTCTTGTCGCTCGGCACGCTACCGACGAGCGCGGACTCCTCTTTGACGTAGGCCACGAGGTCGTCGGCGGACCTCGCGTCGAGGTGATGCTCTTCGCGGAGGACCTTCGTGGCCGCGGGCGCCGTGAGGCCTGCGATCGTCCGCGTGAGCTTGCCGATGCGCGTGCCGAACGCCAGGGTGCGGCCGAGCCGGTCGCCATGCCAGAACGGCATCTTTCCGGGCACGCCGGGGGCGGGCGTGACGAGCACGCGATCGCGCGTGATCTCTTCCGCGCGCCACGACGACGCGCCGAGCAGGAAGACGTCGCCTTCGCGCAGCTCGAACACCATCTCTTCGTCGAGCTCACCGACGCGCCGCGACGGCTTTTCCTTTCGAACCGGGAAGTCGCCGTCTTTTTCGATCCGACTCGATCCGTCGTGGAGAAATACCCCGTAGAGGCCCCGATCCGGGATGGTGCCGGCATTCTGGATCGCGAGACGCTTCGCGCCTGCGCGCGGGAGGAGGACGCCGCGCGTGCGATCCCACGTGATGCGCGGGCGCAAATCCGCGAACTCGTCGCTCGGGTATCGCCCGGCGAGCATGTCGAGCACGCCCTCGAAGCTCGTGCGCGGGAGCTCTGCGAACGGCGCCGCGCGCCGTACGAGATCCCACACGGCCTCGACGTCGGTCTCGATCTCGACGTCGTCTTCGTGGGTCTTCTTCTTGCGCCTCTTCTTCTTGGGCTCTGCGCCGGGGATGCCCACCGCCGCGATGCCGACGATCTGCTGCGCGAGCACGTCGAGGGGATTGCGCGCGTAGTAGGTCTCCTCGACGTCGCCGCTCTCGATGCCCGTGGCGGCCGCCGCGCACGCGAGCAGATCGTGCTTGTGCTTCGGGACGAGCACGCCCGTGGGTACGCCGCCGACGTGGTGGCTCGCGCGCCCGATCCGTTGGATGCCGGATGCTACGGAGGGCGGCGCCTCGACCTGCACGACCTGATCGACGGCGCCCATGTCGATGCCGAGCTCGAGCGACGACGTCGCGACGATGGCCGGTAGATCCCCCGCCTTCAGGCGCTCCTCGATCGCGCGCCGGCTCTCCTTGGCGACCGACCCGTGGTGCGCGAGGGCGATCTCTTCCCCCGCGGTCTCGTTGAGCGCGGTGGCGAGCCTCTCGGAGAGGCGACGACTGTTGACGAAGATCATGGTCGACCGCGCCGCCCGGATGCGCTCGACCAGCCGCGCGTGCACCTGCGGCCAGATGCTCTTGCCGTCGTCGCCTTCGCCGTCGTCGCCGTCGTCGACCTGGTCGAGCGTCATGCCCTCGGGAAGGGGAGGGGGCACCTCGACGGCGATCGAGAGCGTCTTCTTCGCGGACGCATCCACGATCGACACCGGACGAGCGGTCATCTTCTTGCCGGCGACGTCGAACCCGCCGAGCAGACGAGCGATCTCCTCGAGCGGACGCTGCGTCGCCGACAGACCGATCCTCTGGAGCGAGCGAGGAGCGTGAGCGGGTCGAAGTGCGGCGAGCCGCTCGAGCGACACGAAGAGATGTGCGCCGCGCTTGCTCGCGGCCATCTGATGGATCTCGTCGATGATGACCGTGTCGACCGCCGCGAGGATCTCGCGTTGCGACGACGTGAGGAGCAAAAAGAGCGACTCGGGCGTGGTGATGAGGATGTCGGGCGGGTTGCGGTTGATCTTCGCGCGCTCGGCGGTCGTGGTGTCGCCCGTGCGCACCGCGACCTCGAGGCGCCGCAGCGGGTCGCCGAGGCGGGCGGCTGCTTCGGTGATCCCCGCGAGCGGCGCGCGCAGATTGCGCTCCACGTCCACGGCGAGGGCCTTCAGCGGCGAGACATAGAGCACGCGCAGCTTCGCGCTCGGCGTCTCCGCTGGCTTCTCCTGCGCGAGGCGGTCGATCGCCGCGAGGAACGCCGCGAGCGTCTTGCCGGACCCGGTCGGCGCGAGGAGGAGCGTGGTGTCGCCCTTGCCGATGTGCGGCCACGCGAGCTCTTGCACGCGCGTGGGTGCGCCGAGCGCGGATCGGAACCACGAGCCGACGGCGGGATGAAACGCTTCGAGTGCGGAGCGGGCCACGGGATCGAACACTCTCGCCCTCTCGCGGAAAAACGCAAGATGGGGCGGGGCTAACCTGACTGGCGGCTGTCAGGTTTTCGTCAGCTCGCCGAGCCGGTCGCCTTCGGCGACGCCGCGTCCCGCGAACCAGTCTGCGGCGCTGACGATCTTCTTGCCCTCGACCTGCACCTCGAGCAGCTCGACCGCACGCTCTCCACACGCGACGACGGTGCGCGTCTTGTCCGCGAGCACCACGAGGCCAGGCTCGGTCTTCCCTCCGCTCGGCAGATCCGTCACGCGCGTCGCGTGCACCTTGAGCATCTTCCCGCGCGCCGAGGTGAAGGCGCCGGGCCACGGCTTCATCCCGCGCACGTGATCGTGCACGGTACGCGCCGACTTCGCGAAGTCGATGCGTCCGTCCTCCTTCCTCAGCATCGGGGCCATCGTCGCCTTGTCGTGCTCTTGCTTCTTCGGCGCATAGCCGCCCGCGACGAAGGTCGGCAGACCTTTGCGCGTCGCGAGCGCGCCGATCGCCGACAAGCGTTCGCCGAGCTCACCCGCCGTCTCGTCTTCGCGAATCGGCGTCGGAAACTGCTCGAGCATGTCGCCGGTGTCCATGCCCTCGTCCATCTGCATCAGCGTGATGCCCGTCTCGGGCTCGCCGCGCACCACGGCCCACGTGATCGGCGCCGCGCCCCGCAGCTTCGGAAGCAGCGACGCATGTACGTTCACGCACCCGAGCCTCGGCGCCGCGAGCACGTCCTTCGGGAGGATGCGTCCGTACGCGACGACGAGCGCGACATCCACGTTCTGATCCCGCAACCACTGCGCGAAGTCGCCCGTCTTCAGCTTCGTCGGCTGCACCACGGGCAGCCCGAGCTCGAGCGCCCGGGCCTTCACGGGCGGCGCAGCGAGCTCGAGGCCGCGCCCCTGGGGCTTGTCCGGTTGGCACACGACGGCAGCGACGTCTGCGATCTCCACGAGCGCATCGAGGCACGGCACCGCGAACTGCGGCGTGCCCATGAAGACCGCGCGAAACGTCATTTGTCGATCTCGATCTCGGTCTTCGGCGCGCTCACCTCGTGCTCGACCCCTTCCGTCACGCCGACCAGCGGCGTCACGACCTTGAGCACGTATTTCCCCTTCGCGAGCGGCTTGTCGGGCGAACGCGGATACCCGCGCTCGGGCGGCGTGCCCTTGTACTTCTCGGGGGCCCACTTCATCTTCATCGCCTCCCACGGGATGCGCGCGCGTGCGAAGCCGTTCGGCGCGATCGTGAGGCGCGCGGATTTCGCCTCGCTCGGCGGCGGCTGTGTCGCGCCCTTCGGCGGGGGCGGCGGATTGCCGGCCGGCATGTCGGCACGTTTGCCCTTCTTGTCGGTGACCTCGAGGTCGAAGCGCGCGACCGGATCGATCTTGAAGTGGAGCGTGAGCGGGTCCTTCGACTTGTTCGCGAACGTCACGAGCAGGTCGACCTTGCCGCCGGGCGCCGCCTTGACGGGGCTCGCCGTGAGCGTGACCTCGAGCTTCCCCTTCATGTCCACGGGCGGCATCGTGCCCGGGTTCACGTTCGCCTCTTCGCACGCGACCTTCGAGAGGACGTCCTCGATGTTGCCGATCTCGAAGCCGCTGCAGTCGTCCTTCTTTTCGCCGTCCTTGCCGGGCTTCTCGCCGTCCTTGCCCTTGTCGGCACCGTCGCCCTTGTCGCCGTTGCCCTTTTCGCCGTCCTTGCCCTTGTCGCCATCGCCGACGGTCACCTGCTTCGACGGATCGTCGGCGCCCTTTCCGCCGCAAGAGGCAGCCAGACCCAGAGTCGCGAGAAGCACGAGCGTCGTCAGTCGATGCATGATTGCCAGATCTCCGGGTTGGGGGCCTTCATCGCGCAGCGGTACTCGCGCTGCGTGATTTCGGTCTCGCACTGCTCTTGAACCCGGCGGTAGCTCGGGTCGGACTTCTTCTTCGCCTTGCGGATCTCGACGGCGGTGTGGCGCTCCTCGGGGCTCAGGTCCCGATCCGCGTCGGTCGCGAGGACCATGTCGAGATAGCGGTCCATCATCTCGTTGCACTGCGACCGCGTCGCGCGGCTGTTGCACGCGACCAGGGAAAGCAGGGAGAAGACGGCCCGCTTCACGGCGAAGAGTCTATTACAGACTCCGAAGGAAGCGGTAGGCTCGATGCCCCATGAGCAACACACGCGCTCTCAATTTCAACGCCGGCCCCGCCTCGCTCCCCTTCGCTGCGCTCGAGCGCGCGCGCGAGGAGCTCCTCGACTTCGAGAAGTCCGGCATGAGCGTGATGGAGCACTCCCATCGCGGCAAGGTCTACGAGAAGGTGCACCACGAGGCGATCGCGCTCGTGAAGAAGCACCTCGGCGTGGGCGACGCCGAACAGGACTGGGAGGTCTTGTTCCTCCAGGGCGGCGCGTCGCAGGCATTCGCGCAGATCCCGATGAACTTCCTCGAGCGCGGCAAGAGCGCCGATTACATCGTGACCGGTGCGTGGGGCGAGAAGGCGGTGTCCGAGGCGAAGGCAGCGTCGTCGTTCGGCTGCGGCGAGCCGAGGGTCGCGGCCACCACGGTGAAGGACAAGTCTTACGTTCGCGTGCCTCGGCAAGACGAGCTTTCGCTGGGTAGTGGTGCGGCGTATCTGCACTGCACGAGCAACGAGACGATCCACGGCGTCGAGTACGCGCTCGATGCGTCCACGCCATTTCCCACGAGCGACGCCCCGCTCTTCTGCGACATGTCGAGCGACATCTTCGGGCGCCGCATCGACGTGTCGAAGTTCTCGCTGATTTACGCCGGCGCGCAGAAGAACATCGGACCGTCCGGCGTCACCATCGTCGCCGCGAAGAAGTCGATCCTCGCGGCGGGGCGGAAGGACCTCCCCGCGATCTTCCAGTACCGCACGCACGCCGAGAACCAGTCGCTCTACAACACGCCGCCCACGTTCGGGATCTACCTCGTGCGCAACGTGCTCCAGTGGCTCGAAGGGCAAGGGGGCGTGCCCGGCATGGAGGAGCGCAACCGGAAGAAGGCCGGCGCGCTCTACGAGGCGATCGAGGGATCGGGGGGCTTCTATCGATGCCCGGTCGACAAGGCCTGTCGTTCGATCATGAACGTGGTGTGGCGCCTCCCCACGCCGGAGCTCGAAGAGGAGTTCGTGAAGGAGGCGCAGGCGCAGCGGATGGTCGGCCTCAAGGGCCACCGCTCCGTCGGCGGCATCCGCGCGTCGATCTACAACGCGGTCGAGCCGGCATGGTGCGATGCGCTCGCGTCCTTCATGAAGGACTTCGCGTCGAAGAAGGGCTGACGTGCCGTCTTGGTCAGGGGGCTCCGCCCCCCGACACTCCCGAGAGAGGGTCCGAGGCGCGCTCGCCTCGCACCAACTCGAAGCGTTCTGGGCGGTCGCGGAGACGAAGAGCTTCTCGCGCGCCGCCGAGCGGCTCCACGTCACGCAGCCGGCGCTCTCGCAGCGCATCCAAGGGCTCGAGGGAGATCTCGAGCGAAAGCTTTTCGTCCGAGGCGCAGGTGGCGTTCGCCTCACCGAAGCCGGCGCGCGCCTCCTCCGCTACTGCCAGACGCAGCGGGCGCTCGAAGCGGAGATGCTCTCCGACCTCGCGGCCGACGAAGGCGAGGGCCTCGGTGGCGCGATGCGGATCGTCGGCTTCTCGTCCGTCGTGCGGTCGTGCGTGGTGCCTGCGCTGGCCGACGTGTTCCGCGAGAACGCGCGGCTGTCGATCGAGCTCATGGTGCGCGAGATGGACGAGGTGGCCGACGTGTTCGCCCGCGGCGCGGCCGAGATGGCGCTCATCGATCGAGCCATCGAGCGGCCCGACGTCGAGCACGAGCTCGTGGGCCACGAGGAGCTCGTGCTCGTCGAGAGCACGCAGCATCGTGCGCGCGATCACGTGTACCTCGATCACGATCCGCGCGATCCCACGACCCTTGCGTTCCTGAGACGCGGCGGAAAGCGCGCTACGCACGTCGCGCGGTCCTTCTTCTCGGACATCTACGGCATCCTCGACGGCGTCGCGCACGGCTATGGGCGCGCGGTGGTGTCGCGCCATCTCGTGGCGGCGCGGACCGACGTGCGGATCGTGCGCGGCCACGCGCCTTCGCGCTCGGCGGTCTACCTCTGCTGGTTCCGTCAGCCGTCGTACACGCGCGCGCACGACGCCGTACGCACGGCGCTCGCCAAGGGCGTCTCGCGCGCCCTCGGCTGACCGACGGGCTCAGCCCTTCTTCTTCGCGGCCTTCGCCTGGTACGTCGCGAGCTGCTTCTCGAGCGCGTCGGCGATCTGGGCCGGAACCGCGTCGCCGCGCGCCCACTGCGAGGCCTTCACGAGCGTGGTCTGGGCCGCCTCGGCCAGGTGCACGCGGCGATGACGCGAGAGCTTCGAGAACGCGATCTGGCTCTCGGACGGGTTGTGGCGGAGGGACGGCTGGAGAAATCCACGCATGATGGCGGGCTTCATACCGGAACCCGGGAAGTTTGTAAAACGCACGTTTTCCGGCCGTTTCTAGACCGAATTCTCCCTCTCGAGCGCCTCGAGCGCCTCGAGCGCCTCGGCAGCCTCCTCCTCGTCGGCGGGGCTCTCCACGATCCGATCGAGCGCGACGCGGAGCTTCGGCGATGCGGTGGTCTCTGCGGCCACCCGCACGCGACGGTGCACTTCGGGGTCGTCGCTCGCGAGCGCCGCGATCGCCGCGTTCGCGCGCTCGACGGCTGGCGCCTTGCTGTCCTCGACGACCCCGAGCAGCGTGTCGGGAGGGACCGCGGGCCGGCGTGGCGAATGCGCGCCTGCCCCGATGCGACGCAGCTCGCGCACCCACTCGAGGAGCGCGAGCTCCCCTCGCACGAGGAGGTCGGCAGGATGGTCGGCCCCTGCGCTCCGCGCCTGCCGGGCCTCCTCGATGCGTGCCGCGAGCCGTGCTGACTCCGTCGCGCCGACGTCGGTCTGTCCGGTCGGCAAGAGCACCTTCTCGCCGCCGCGCAGGTAGAGGCGCACGCCGCGCTGCTGCTTCCCGTTCAAGAACTCGTCGTAGCGCTCCACGCGTTCGAGCTCCGAGAAGGCGATGTAGCGCTTCTTTCCGAACCACGACGTGACGAGGCCGTCGGTGCCGATGCTGACGTTCATCGGCACGAAGGCCATGGTGAAGATGTACGCCATGAGCATGGCGACCATCGCGAGCACCAGGGGACCGCTCGTCGGGCCGAGCGCCATCGCGGTCGCGACGATCGCCGGGAGCACCAGCACCATCGGCGCGAGCACCAGGCCCAGCTGCTTCAGGAGCGGCATCGCGAGGAGGCCCGTCGCGATGCGCATCTTCGCGGCGCGGTGCATCGCGTCGAACCCCATCGCATCGAGGATGCGGTGCGCCTCGTCTTCGTCTTTCACCTGCACGTAGAGCGGCGGCCTCGGTCCCTTGCGATCGAAGCGCAGGAGGGTCTTCGCGGCGCCCGCCTCCGAATCGAACCACGGAACGACGAAGCCTTGCCCGAGCTCGTCGCGACGCGCGAGCGCATCTCCGCTCAGGGAGAGCGTGGTCCCGTCGAAGGCGAGCGTGCCCGGCTGGAAGCGCGCGTACTTCGGCGAGTTGAGCGCGTAGGTGAGCGACATGCTTCCGAAGAGACCGCAGTGCACGAGCAAGATGCCGAGCGGCACCACGCCGGTCGACGCGACGATCCACACCACCGGCCCTGCGAGGGCGAACAGCGTCGCCGCGAGCGCGAGGAGCGCGCGGTTCGGCCGCATGAGCGCGGCGCCGTCGCTCTTCAGGGGCTCGGCGGCGTCGGCCATTCACGCCTTCGCGGCGCGGTCGGCGATGACGGCGAGCTCGTCGCTCGGTGCGCCGGCGGCGCACGCCTCGAGGAGCGCACGGAAGTCGGGATCGGCGCTCTGCGTCGCGAGCACGCGGAGCCGTTCGCGGGCCTCCGCTGCCGAGCCGAGCACGATCACCGCGGCGCAGCGGTGGGTGACGGGCGCCGCTGGATCCTCGGCGATGGTCCAGAGATGCGCGACGTCGACGCGGCGATACGTACCTTCACCCGCGGCGCGCGCGGCGAGGCGCCGTGTCCAATCGAGCACCGACTCCTCTTTGTCGCGAACGAGCCACGCGTCGACATCGGGGTTCTGCTCGCCGCTGCGCTTGCTCGCCTCGAATGCCTCCCGCCAGGTGATCCACGCAGCGCGCGCCTTGCCGAGACCGAACCGATGGCCCCCCCCTGCTTTCGTTCGAATCTCGAGCGGTGGGATCCTCTCCAAGGCCGCGTTCGGGAGG
>JACXTT010011705.1_pt1 | contig 11717 bp, 12 predicted proteins | sample 9270951 | NCBI WGS metagenome assembly JACXTT01 (sample SAMN15532306, study PRJNA645909) | rock metagenome | isolation source: weathered quartz diorite | place: Puerto Rico | collected 2017-06-21 | reverse complement strand
CAGACGATCGAGATGTCCGAGGGCGTCGAGCTGACGAAGGCCGTGATCCAGCTGCTCGGCGAGGACATCCTGATGTACGCGTCGGACTATCCGCACGGCGAGAGCTGGTTCCCGAAGTCGGTCGAGACCGTGATGGCCTGGGACCTGCCGGAGCGCCAGAAGCGCAAGCTCTTCTGGGACAACGCGGCGCGCTTCTATCGCCGCTTCAACCGCGCTCCGGCGACCGCCGGCCCGAGCGCGACCCGTGCGTGACGGCCCGGCGCGCCCCTCGACGCGGCTGCGGGCGCTCCTGGCCCGCGACGACCGCGTCCTGGCGGTGCTGGGAATCCCGAACGCGGCGCACGCGACCATCATGGAAGCGGCCGGCTGCGAGGCCGCGTTCGTCGGCACCGGCATCACCGGCGGCAACTACACCGCGCTGGCCGACACCGGGCTTCTCTCCGCCACGGAGTGCCTGCAGTTCGCCGGCTACATCGCGCGGGCCGTTTCCTTCCCGCTGATCCTCGACGGCGACACCGGCCACGGGGGTCCGCCGGCGGTGCGCCGGCTCGTGCACGAGTGCATCCGGGCCGGCCTGGCCGGCGTGCGCATCGACGATCAGCCCATCGAGGGCAAGCGCGCCACCCAGTCGGCCGGCATCGAGGTGGTCTCGCGCGAGGCGGCCGTCGAGCGATATCGGGCGGCCGTGCGGGCGCGCGACGAGCTCGATCCCGACTTCGTCGTCATGGCTCAGTGCTACGCGCGCGACGCCGCGAACGGCGGCGTGCGCGAGGTCCTCGAGCGGCTCTCCGTCTACCTGAGCGACGGCGGCGTCGACTGGGTGCAGTTCGAGTCGCCGCATTCCGTCGACGAGGTCAAGCAGGCGCGCGCCGCGGTGCCCGGCACGCTCTCGGTCATGCAGGGCAAGCTGCCTCGGCCCTTGACCCTGCCCGAGCATTTCGCCCTCGGGCTTCGCGTGGCGTGGTACACGTTCCTGCCCGACCAGGTTCTCAAGGCCGCGAGCTGGGAATTCCTGCGCGAGTTCTCCGAGCGCGGCATCGAGGCCTGGACCGACTTCCAGGCACGCCACCCGGCCAATCCGTACGTGCGACGCCGCTGATCGGGCGCGCCGCCCGATTGCCCGCCTCGCACGATCTTGCCAGTCTGACCAAGCCCGAGCCGCGGTTAGCGGCGTGATTTTGCGGCATTCTTGCTCGCCGGCGCTCATGGCATCGCGCATGCTCAGATTCCTCTGAGCCATCCATAAAGGGCCGAAGACGGAGGAGCCAACGCCATGAGACGCGTACTTCTGATCCTGGCCACGATCGCCCTGATGCTGCCCCCGACCGTGCTGCTGGCGCAGTCGCCGAGCCCCGAGGTCAAGAAGACCGCGAAGGCGGACGACGCCGCGAAGCCGAGCGACGGCCACATGATGAAGGACTCCTGGATCACGACCAAGACGAAGCTCGCGCTCACGACGGACGGGCGGACCAAGGCCCGCCACATCTCGGTCGAGACGCAGGCTGCGACGGTCATGCTGCGCGGCAAGGTCTCGACGACCGAAGAGCGCGCGGCCGCCGAAGAGATCACGCGCGGTATCTCGGGCGTGACCATGGTCAACAACGCGCTGCAGATCGTGCCGGACGACCAGCGCAAGGCGGTGGACGCCAGGGACGACGGGATCGAGACCGCGATCCGGGAACGGCTCATGAACGACGCGCAGCTGAAGGACGCCGCCATCAAGGTGCGCTCGGACAACAGCGTCGTGACCATCCGGGGCAAGGTCACGGACCCGAAGGCCAAGTCACGCGCCTCCGATGTGGTGCGGGGGGTGCCGGGGGTCCGGTCGGTGCGAAACGAGCTCGGCCTGAAGGGCTAGGCGGAGCGCCGGGCGGCGAGGCATGCTGGCTCAGGCGGACTTCCAGAGCGCCCTCGCGCTCGCGCTCGGCGAGCTCGCGCCGGGGTGGACGCTCGTCGGCGATTGCGCGCCGGTCGACCGCTCGGACGCCAGTCACTGGGGCTCGGGTCCGCAGAGCTTTCAGGCCACGCTTCGCCATCGTGTGACCGGGCACGTCAAGGTGCTCGGCCGTCGGGTCGCGTACGAGCCGGGCGCGACCGTCCATCCGGCGGTCGCGCTCTCCCTCATCGGGGCCTACCGCCACGGCAACTCGGAGCCGATCCGCACGTACCTCGACGAGATCGGCGTCGCGGCGAGCGGCGCCACCACCACGCATTTCTACCGCCGTCCGGCCGACGCTCAGTCGCCGCAGCAGGCCAGCGCGGAACCCGCCGCGGTCCGGGCGGCGGGGCTGGCCGTGGCGGCTCCCCTCGCGTCGTCGCGGCGGGGCACGTCGCTGGTCGACGAGGTCGACGGCGCGGAATCGGAGTCCCCCAGGTCGTGGAGCTTGAGACCGAAGTGGCCGTCCCTGCTGACGGGAGGCTTGCGTGCACGGAGCGAGGCTCGCGCGCCGAGCGAGGTTCGCGTGCCGCGCGCGGAGCTCCCCCCGCCGGTGGCGGCGCCCAGCGTGCCTCGCAGCATGCGGATACCCGCTCCCGAAGCCCGGACCCCGATGCTCGGACGGCTCAGGCGAGAGCTTCAGATCTGGTACTGGCGCCGGGGCGCGGGCAACGCCCTGGACAAGAAGCACGCGTCGGAGTGAAGCGGGCGAGACGGCCGCGCGCGGCCGCCCCGCCCGGTGGTGTCGCTACTTGTGGAAGGCGTCGAAGATGTCGCCGAACAGCTCCCAGTACTCCCCGTTGAACTTCGCCAGCCGCTCCTGCTGGATCGGGGCGTGATCGGTCGGGCTCGTATCGACCTTGATGCCCGGTAGCAAGAACGGCAGCTCGACGCCCTTGAGGTTCTCCGCCTGCCGCATGATGTTCTCGCGTGAGAGGTCGTTCCCGCACTGCTTGAGCACCTGCGTCATGAGAATGGCGCCGCTGTAGCCGAAGAAGTTCGAGTCGTCCTCGAGGCTGCCATCGGGATAGTACTTCTTCATGAACGCGATCCAGTCCTGGAAGCCCTTGTCGTTCTTCCACTGCGGGTCGGTGACGACCTTGGTGTAGAGCGCGGTGATCAGCCCGCGTGAGGCCTCGACGCCGGCGGGCTTGAGCACGCTCGCGTACGAGCTGGAGACGTTGTTGAGGAAATGGGTGGGCTTCCAGCCGATGTCGTGGGCCTTCCGGATCGCCTGCACCGCGAACTTCGGGATCGTCACGTTGAAGAAGACGTTCGCCCCGGAGTTCTTGAGGTTGATGACCTGCGAGTCGATCGTCGGATCCGTCACCTCATGGCTCTGCTTGAGCACGATCAGCTTGGCGGCCGCGGCGCCGAGACCGTCCTCCATGCCCTTGACGTAGTCCTTGCCGTAGTCGTCGTTCTGATAGAGGATGCCGATCTTCGCGTCGGGGATGTTCTTGAGGATGTACGCGGCGTAGACCCGCCCCTCGGTCTGGTAGTTGGGCTGGAAGCCCATCGTCCAGGGAAAGTTCTTGGGGTCGTCCCACTTGGTCGCGCCGGTGGCGACGAACAGGTGCGGCACCTTCTGCTGGTTGACGTACTTGTGGATCGCGGTGTTGGTCGGCGTGCCCAGCGTCTGGAACAGCGCGGCGACCTGGTCCTGCTCGACCAGCTTGCGCACCATCTCGACCGTCTTGGGCGGGCTGTAGGCGTCGTCGTACGTGATGAAGTTGATCTTCCGGCCGTTGACCCCGCCCTCGTCGTTGACCTTCTTGAAGTAGGCGGCGATGGTCTTGCCGATCGTGCCGTACGCCGAGGCGTTGCCGCTGTAGGGATTGGTGTGGCCGATCTTGATCTCGGTGGCGGTGACGCCGACCACCGTCTGGGCGCGGGCCGGGGCGGCGGTCAGGACGGCCGCCCCCAGCGCGAGTACGAGGGCGAGCAGCTGCCGGGTACCTCTCATGAGCACTCCTCCATTCACGTCGTGGTATGGGCCTGCGTGGGGACGGCGCTCCGCCCCTCCTGTTGAGCTCGAGACCGGGTGGCCCGGCCCCAGAGTAGCCGGATCCCGCCGGCGATGCCAAACGGCATGAGGTACATGAAGCCGATCAGGAACACGCCGAAGATCGCCCACGGCGCCGCCTTGGAGATGTCCTGGGCCCAGTTCGGGACGAACTGGATGAACAGCGCGCCAAAGACCGCGCCGGAGATCGACGCCAGCCCGCCGATGACGCTGCCGATCAGGAGCGTCACCGACAGGAACACGTTGAAGGAGTCCGGCGCGACGTAGGCGATGACGGAGGCGGAGAGCGCGCCGGCCACGCCGGTGTACGCGGCGCTCACGCCGAACACCAGCGACTTGTAGAGCGCGGTGTTGATGCCCATCGCCTCGGCGGCGATGTGGTTGTCGCGGATCGCGACGATCGCGCGGCCGACCCGCCCCTTCAGGAGGTTCGCGCCCAGCCAGAACAGCAGCACGAGCACGCCCAGGGTGAGGAAGTAGAGCCATTGATCCGGGTTCAGCTTCAATCCGAACGGGGCGCTGGGCTTGCTCAGCACGATGCCCTGCGAGCCGCCGGTCCAGTTCTCGAAATACTTGAGGATCTGCGGCACCGCCAGCGCCAGCGAGAACGTGGCGAGGGCGAGGTAGAGGCCCTCGAGCCGCAGCGCCGGCAGGCCGAAGAGGAACCCGATGATCAGGCAGAGCACGCCAGCCACCGGAAGGGTCCACCCGTACGCGATGTTCCAGCGATCCATCATGATCGCGGAGACGTAGGCGCCGATCGCGTAGAACGCGCCGTGCCCCAGCGAGAACTGCCCGTTGTAGCCGGTCAGCATGTTCAGGCCGAGGATCGCGATCGCGTAGATGTACACCTGGGAGAACTGGAAGAGCCGGAAGTTGGTCAGAAGGAACGGCAGCGCGCACGCCACCAGCACGAGCGCCAACACGCCGACGACACGCGGCAGGCGCAGGGCGCTCACACTCGCTTCACCACCGCGCTGCCGAAGAGGCCGGTCGGCTTCACCAGCAGCACCACGATGATCAGGGCCAGCGCGACCGTGAACTTGAGCTCGGTGCCGATGAAGTGGACGTAGGTGCCGACCAGGTTCTCGACGACGCCGACGATGAACCCGCCCAGCACCGCTCCGGCCGGGCTCGTGAAGCCGCCGAGCGTGGCCGCGGCGAACGCGTAGATCTGCACGCCCCCCATCAGATTGGGCTCGAGGGTCAGGACCGGCGCCACCATCATGCCCGCGACGGCGCCGAACACGGCGGCCAGCCCCCAGCCGAGCGCCAGCATCCAGCCCACGCGGATGCCCACGAGCCGGCTCGAGACCGGGTTGTGCGCGGCGGCGCGCATGGCGAGCCCGAGCGGCGTGAAGCGAAAGAAGAGGTAGATGCACAGGAGTACGAGCAGGGTGACCTGGATCTCGCCGAGGTCGTGTGCGCCGAACACGACGTTGCCGATCTTGAGAGGGTTCGCCGAGAAGGGGCTCGGAAACGGCTTCTGGAGATACGTCCAGATCCAGCCCGCGACACTGTTGCAGATGACGAGCAGTCCGAGCGTGACCATGACGATCGACAGGATCGGCGCGTTCTCGACGGGCCGGATCACCACGCGCTCGATGACGACGCCGCCGACGAACGCGATGGCCAGGGTGGCCAGGAACGCGAGCCAGTACTGCAAGCCCGCGTTGATCAACGACCAGCAGATGTAGGTCGCGAACATCGCCAGCTCGCCCTGCGCGAAGTTCACGACGTCGGTCGCCTGGTAGATCATGACCAGGGCGAGCGCGAGGCTCGCGTAGATTCCGCCGGTGGCGAGCCCCGACACGACCTGCTGGACGAAGATGTCCATCGCTCAGTACCCGAGGTACGCGCGGCGGATCGCGTCGTCGCGGCGCAGGACGTCCGACGGCCCTTCCATCACGACGCGTCCGGTCTCGAGGAGGAACACGTGGTCGGCCAGATCCAGCGCGAGCGCCGCGTTCTGCTCGACCAGCAGGATGCTCACGCCGGTCTCGTTGATCGTCTTGAGGATACGGAAGATCTCGCGCACGACCAGCGGGGCCAGCCCCAGCGAGGGCTCGTCCAGCAGCAGGAGACGGGGGCGCAGCATGAGCGCGCGCGCCACCGCGAGCATCTGCTGCTCGCCGCCCGAGAGCGTGCCGGCCGCCTGACGGCGCCGCTCGCGCAGCACCGGGAAGTAGCCGAACACGCGCTCGAAGTCGTCCTTGAGGCTGCCGCGCTCGCGGCGGGCCCAGGCGCCGAGCCGCAGATTCTCTTCGACGGTGAGGTGCACGAACGTCCCGCGCCCCTCGGGCGCGTGGGCGATGCCGAGCTGCACCACGTCCTCGGTCGCCTTCCGCTCCAGCGCCTGGTCCTCGAACCGGATGGTCCCGGTCGTCTTCACCATGCGCGAGATGGCGCGCAGGGTGGTCGTCTTGCCCGCGCCGTTGGCGCCGAGGATCGTGGTGATCCCGCCCTCGGCCATGCTGAAGCTCACCCCGTGCAGCGCCTTCGTGCGCCCGTAGAAGGCCTCGAGCGCCTGCACGTCCAGGAGTGCCTTCACGCGGCCTCGCTCCCGAGATACGCCTTGATGACCTCGGGGTTGCGCTGCACCTCGGCCGGCGTGCCCTCGGCGATCTTCCGGCCGAAGTCGAGCACGACGACCTTGTCCGACACCTGCATGACCAGGCTCATGTGATGCTCGACCAGGAGGATCGTGAGCCCGCGCTCGGCGCGGATCCTCCGGATCAGCGCGCCGAGCGCGCCGACCTCCTCGTGATTGAGCCCGCCCGCGGGCTCGTCGAGGAGCAGGAGCTTGGGGCGGCTGGCGAGCGCCCGCGCGAGCTCGACGCGCTTGAGCGTGGCGAACGGCAGGCCGGCGGCCGGATGGTGCGCCACCGGGCGCAGATCGAGGAAATCCAGCAGCTCCTCGGCGTGAGCGCGGCACCCGGCTTCCTCACGCGAGACCCAGCCGAGCTTGAGCGCGTTCGACAGGAAGTCGCTCGACGTGCGGCAATGGGCGCCGACCATGACGTTGTGAAGGACGGTCTGCGTGGGGAAGAGCGCCAGGTTCTGGAACGTGCGGCCGATCCCGAGCCCGGCGATCCGGTGCGCGGGCTCGGTCAAGAGAGGAGCGCCCTCGAACGCGACCGTGCCCGCCGAGGCCGTGTAGAGCCGGCTCAGGCAGTTGAACAGGGTGGTCTTGCCCGCGCCGTTCGGCCCGATCAGACCCACGATCTGTCGGGGCTCGATGTCGAACGAGACCCCGTCCAGTGCGACGATGCCTCCGAACCTGACCGTGACGTCGCGAACGCTGAGGATGGGCACCTGGATCTCCGCGCGGGGACTCGGCTCCCGCTGAGCGCCGAGAGTATATGCGAAGGGCGGGATTTCGTGAAGCGGAGCGGCCGGGGCCTAGTCGGCCCGGGGCCGGGTTTGCAGGTCGAGATCGGCTGCGAGCTTGCGGCCGATCGCCTCGAGGGCGGCGCTCACGTCGTCGTGAAACAGGGCGCGCCCGACGAGAGAGCAATAGTCGCCGACCGCGTCGGCCCTCGCCGCCTCTCTCGCCTCTTGGGCCGCCGTGACGCCAGTGCGCTGGCCCGAGAGGCCAGATTACGTCCGGCTGAACGACGCGGGCGCATTCAGGGCCGCCACGCGGCAGCGCAGGACGACCTCGGCCGAATCCTTGCGGCCCGACCAGACCGAGGTCTCCCGATCCCGGTAGACGTGCTGCACCGCCACGTCGAGCCGCACGCCGTCGGCGGCGAGTCGAAATCCGCGCGCGGCCAGCCCTTCCTCGAGCGAGGTCTGGACGAGGTCGGCGAGCGCTTTGCTCTTGTAGAAGCGCTCATCGTCGACGCTCACGCGGACGCCGACGGCCTCCGCCCTCGCCACCCGCGTCGGCCCGGGCGCCACCGACACCGGCGCGGCGGCGGGCGGTGAGGCGCAGCCGGTCGCGCGTCACGGATGTGTCACGAGCCGCCGGGAAACGCCATCGTATGGGCCACGACGCCGTCGACGACCAGCGCGGCGCCGACGACACCGGGTCCCGCGAACCGCCAGTCTTCGCCCGCCCCGACGCTGGGGAAGACCTCGACGGCCGCGCCCAGGAAGGCCTCGAGTCGCTCCGTGCCCGTCTCGTCGGGCCGTCCCTCGGGACAGCGCCAGAGCGCATCGAGGACGTAGCCCGAGAGCAAGCGCGGCCACGCCGCCGCGAAGAGCCGCGGGCTCGGCAGCACGTCCATCCCCCACCAGGCGCCGCCGCCGTACACGAGGGCGCCCACCTGACCCAGCCGCGGCGCGAGCGCGGCCGTGTAGTCGTCGAGCTCGGGCGCGCGGGCCGCGAACGCGCCGGCCATCGCGGAGCTCTTCACCTTCAGCGCCCTGGCGCGCTCGCCCAGATCGCTCCAGATCGCGCCCTGGTTGGAGCGGAAGGACTGGCGCAACCGGAGCGAGGCGTGCACCTGGGCCGCCTTCTTGAGCCGCACCGAGGCATAGAGCGAATGCGCGCTCGACGCGAACCTCTGGCTCTTGTAGTGCCAGCGTCCCTGCTCGACGCACGAAACCGGCACCTCGAGCGTCGAGCGCCCACGGACCAGGACCGTCGTGTTGAGCACGCGGTTCTGCTTGGCACCGACGAGCTCCTCGCCGTCGAGCAGCAAGACATCGCGGCTGTCGCGGTTGGTGACGTGCAGGGTCGGCACCGAGCCCTGCTCGCTGATCTCCGCGACCTCGACCGAGTCGGCGGCGAGAGCCTCGGGCAGCAGGACCCACGGCGGATCGAGCTGCCTGGGCACCCGCAGGGGCACGATCGTGATGGCGCGAAACTCGACCGGCGCGTCGGGCTGCAAGGTCTCGAGCCAGCGCCGGCCGGCGCCGGCGTCATTCGCGAATGCGGCCTTCGATGTCATAGTCGTCCCCCTCATTGAGCTAGACGCCACGGGTTCGCGGTTCTTCCGGTGTCCGACGCTACTCGCGAGTATCGGTCGCGAGCCGTCAGCGAAGCGTCACGACGGGCGTCAAAAACGCTGGGGGAGCCTGCGCCGAGTCCGGCCGCGACGGCGCTAGGACTTGGCGCGAGCCTGCTCGTAGAGCGGCATGACCTTCTGGGAGAACTCCGTCAGGTCCTTGATGCGGTCCTCGTGCGAGGGATGCGTCGAGAGCAGCTTCGGCGGCGCGCCCCCGCTCGAGAGCTTGGCCATCTTCTGCCACAGCGCGACGGCGGCCCTCGGGTCGTACCCGGCCCGTGCGGCCAGCTCGACGCCCATGCGGTCGGCTTCGGTCTCGTGCACCCTCGAATACGGCAGCAGGACCCCGACCTGAGCGCCGGCGCCAGCTCCCGCGGTCGCGAGCTGCCCGGAGCCGGGGAGGAAGATGTCGGCCACGATGCCCGCCAGGCTGGCGCCGACTCCGGCGGCCGCCTGCTGCGATGCGCGCTCGCGGCTGTGCTCGCGGAGCGCGTGGGAGATCTCATGGCCCATCACGGCGGCGAGCTCGTCGTCCGTGATGTGCAGCTTCTCGATGATGCCCGTGTAGACCGCGATCTTGCCGCCGGGCATGCACCAGGCGTTGACCTCGGGCGAGGTGATGACGTTCACCTCCCACTTCCAGTCGAGCGCGTCCTTGCGGAAGACCACGGTCTGGGGGATGAGGCGCTTGGCGATATTGCGGACGCGCTCGGCCTGCTGCGGGTCGCGGTTGACGTTGCCCTTGGGGCTCTCGGTCTGGATGACTTCCTGGTACTGAGCGGCGGCGGCCTTGTTCAGGTCGGCCGAGGATACGAACATGAGCTGGCTGCGCTCGACCCCGACGGTGCCCTGCTCGGTCGTCGACGTGCACGCCGCGAGCGCCATCAGGACGACGACCACGATCGCGGTGCGACTGACGGTCCGTCTCTTCATGGCTGCCTCCTGTGAGAATTCCGATGATAGAGCCTCGCGCGCGGGGGTCAAGAACCTTGACGGGCCGGGTCGGGGGGCGCAGTATGGCCCCTCTGGCGCGCGTGCGCCCTCGTAGCGAGTGGTCTTCTCTGAAGGAGGACGGAATGGATCGCCGTGATGTCCTTGCCGAGCGCCCCCTCGAGAGCGGCCGCGGCTTCATGCCCGGCGTGAGCGTCAATCCATCGAGAATCCTGTTCACCGCCGGGCTGACCGGCCGAGGCCCCGACGGCAATCTCGTCGCGGGCGGCATGGGGCCGCAGGCGCGCCGCACGTTCGAGCGCCTGCAGGGCGTCCTCGCGCGCGCGGAGGCGCGGTTCGACAACGTCGTCAAGCAGCTCGTGTACGTGACAGACCTCGACGCCTACAACGCGAGCGGCCGGGCGGAGCGGGCCAAGTTCTTCGGCACCCGCCCGGCGTCGACGGGGCTGGTCGTGCGGCGGCTCGCCGACCCCGCGATGCTGATCGAGGTCGAGCTGGTCGTCGACCTCGGCGGAGCCGCCGCCGGCAAGCCGCTGCTCGACAAGTACAACGCCGAGAATCACGGCGGCGATTTCTACCAGGGCGTGATCGTCAACGGCGGCCGCCTGCTCTACCTGGCCGGCCAGGTCGCGAACAATCCCGACGGCTCGGTCGCCGGCGTCGGCGACTGGCAGCGTCAGGCGGAAAAGGTCTACGAGAACATCGGCCACGTGCTGCGCGCTGCCGGCGCGACGCCGGCGAGCGTCGTGAAGGAGACCACGTGGGTGCTCAGCATCGAGTCGTGGCGCCAGCACGGCGCGCCCGTGCGCCGCGCGCTCTACAAGACCGATTTCCCGGCCTCGACCCTGGTCGAGATCCCGGGGCTGGCCAAGCCGGAGTTCCTGGTGGAGATCGAAGTCATCGCGGCCATCGCGTAGTGTGCGCCGCAGGCCGTCGCGGGGCTGGGGCCCCGCCGGCCGAGGCGCGCTGACGAAAAATCGGCCCGCGCGTCACTCAGGAGGATCGACGATGCCGTTCAGCACGATCGCGACACCCGAGGCCAAGCCCGTGGCGAACTACAAGATGGCGACGCGGATGGAGGGCGGCCGGCTGCTCTACATCTCCGGACAGGTGGCGTGGGACGCGGCCGGGAACATCGTCGGCAAGGGCGACGTGCGCGCGCAGGCCAAGCAGGTGTTCGAGAACCTCCGCGGCGTGCTGCGCGCGGCCGGCGGCGACCTGGCGAGCCTCATGAAGATCACGACCTACATCACCAAGCTGGAGGATTTCCCGGCCGTCGCCCAGGCGCGCGGCGAGGTCTTTCAGGGCGAGCTGCCGGCCAGCACCTTGATCGTCGTCAAGGGCCTGTTCCACCCGGATTTCCTGCTCGAGATCGAGGGAGTCGCGGCGATCTAGGCGCCGGCGGCACCCGAAGGGCCGCCGCCAGCACCACGCCGGCCGACGCGAGCAGCGCGGCGAGCACGCATCCGACGCTGAACGAGCCCGTCAGGTCACGCACCCAGCCGGTGGCGATCGGGCCCACGATCGCTCCGACGAAGCTGATGCTGTTGCTGAATCCGAACGCCGTGCCCAGCTCCTCGGCGCGCACCAGCCGCGCCAGCAGCGTGTAGACCGCGCCCCAGATCGACCAGCAGAAGAACGCGGCCACGAACAGCGTCACGGCCAGGCCGGGGATCGAGCGCTCTCTGATCGCACCCGCCATCGCCAGCATCGACACCACGAGCCCGGCGAGCCCCGCGACGATGACGCTCTTGGACGCGTAGCCCCGCTCGACCAGGCGGTCGTGCGCCCACCCGCTGGCGATCATACCGAGCGAGGCCGCCACGCCCTGCAGCGCCGCCAGGCTACC